>ENA-ORTU01000204-ORTU01000204.1-human-gut-metagenome-genome-assembly--contig:-NODE-204-length-82856-cov-6.387809_pt1 | contig 82856 bp, 81 predicted proteins | sample MGYA00241910_ERZ509184 | MGnify/ENA primary metagenome ERZ509184 (study PRJEB26280, sample SAMEA2338847) | human gut metagenome | biome: human gut; feature: human-associated habitat; material: faeces... | reverse complement strand
CGTGAAGCCCTCTCCAAGATGAGTTTTCCCATTGTTTAACAAGTAAAATCCCAGATAGACTAACTGGTTGATAGGCTAGAAGTGGAAGTGTAGCGATACATTGAGCGGACTAGTACTAATAGATTGAGGATTTAATCCCTTAAATTATTTTAGTTTGATAAAGAAATATCACATTATCATGTTTTCAGAGAACTATAAAAAAATATATAAAGTATATTGGTGATAATTGCGAAGTGGTTCACCTGTTCCCATACCGAACACAGAAGTTAAGCACTTCAGCGCCGACGATAGTGATAATTTGCTAAAATAGGACGTTGCCAATATTTTTTTTATGTAAAAAAGTCAAAGAAAGTGCAAAAACTTTCTTTTTTTGCTATAATATATATTGGTGATTTTATGACTTTTGCAAACAGGGAAAGATTTAAAGAAAGAAAATACTCATATATGAAGAAAAAAGAATTAGATGAAGAAAATCCATTATTAAAGCTAGGAAAAATAATAGTATTTTCACCATTATTAGTTTTTGGAACAATAGGTCAAATAATTGATAAAAATAATAATAAGAGAACAATTAATAATGCCACTAAAAATAAAATTAATAATAATGTTGATAACAATATAATTATTACGAAAAAAAATAAAGAATATATAAAAGAAAATATAATGAGTACTCAAGAAAAGAAAAGTAATAACAACATTGAAACAGAAGTAAATAATGATCTTAATAAACAATCTATTATTATAGTTGCCAATGATAATGAATGCCTTTTATTAGAAAAAAAGATATATTTAAAGATTAAAAAGAAATTAGATAATTTAAATCAGAAAATAAAGCAAATTGAAAGCGAAGAGTATTTAATAAGTAAGTACGCTGATGATAAAAATTTATATAATAAGGCAAAAAAAATACAAACAAAAATAGAAGAATTGCAATTTGAATTAACTAAAATAGAAGAAGAATATAAGATATTAAGTAATAAAAATATAATTAAAGATCCTTTGAAATTAGATGACTCATTAATAATTGATGATATTGTCAATTATCGCAATCTTATAAATGAATTAAATTATAATAGAATACCAAACAAACTAAAACTATTAAACGCATATACTTCATTTAATAATAAATTAGAAGATCTAACAAATAAAACGAAAGAATTAAACAAAAAGAAAAGTTTAAGAGTTAAAGAATTACAAAATAGAGATAAAAAATTTAATAAAGCTAAAATTAAAACTAAAAATTTAAATGAAATAGAAAGCGATTGTAACAAAATCATAGAGGAGTATATAAACTATGAGAAAGAATTACTAAAGAAAGTAAATAAAATTGATTCTAAAACGTACATAAAATATAAACTACGAGGAATGGATAATTTTTTATCATTATCTTGCCATTATATTGGATTAATTGCTTTAACACCATTTAAAGGAATTATCCCCAAAATAAGTGAACAAACTAAAGCAACTAGAAAAATGTTGAATTGTATGTTAGATAATATGCATTACGAGAAAATAAATGAAGTAACTTATAGTGCTAATGATTATATAAACGAAATAGATAATAAAATATATAGTATAACAAATGTCGAAGATAATTTAGATAAAGCATATATCGAAGTTAACAAACTAAAAGAAGAATTTAAAAGAAATTTTTCATGTTATAATTTAGATGAATATGATAAATCATATAAAAAAATTCTCTTAATTGAAGATAATATTATTAAAAATAAGAAAAATATAGATAATATAAAGAAAAATTTAAATAATTCAAGAAAAACAAATAAAGAAATATTAATAAGGGTAAAAAAATTAAATTCAAAAGAAAAAACTTTACAATAAATTATAAGAAAGTTTTTTTTTGCTCTGATAACTATTGTAACAATTTAAAAAATGTGATATACTTAGCACAGAATAAATGATAGTCCGAAACTATCAACAAGGAGGATTTTCTTATGAATAAAAATTTTGTATTGATGGACAAAACAAATAATACACAGAAAAATGCTACAGCAGTTATAAAATTCAATTATGAAAATAATGACTACTTAATTTACAGCATTGATGAAAATGAAGTAAATAAACAAATATTTGTTTCAAAACTAATTTTAAACTCTGAAGGAAAAAGTTTTATAGATAATATTTTACAAGAAGAAAAAAATAAATTAAGTAATGTAGTATATAATATTATAATTTTGACACCATCAAATTTCAAAAAAGGAGCATTAGCAAATAACCTATTAAAAGATATAAAAGAAAAACTAATGGTAAATTTATCCTTAGAAATACCAGAGTTAGGAAGTCAAGAATACTTTGCCAATTGTTCAATAGCAATTACAAATAAAGAATTTGTAGAAGATGCTATCAAATTTTATAATGATAACTTAAATATGGAAAAAGTTCAAGAACAAATTCCAGTAACTCCAACATGGACAATTCCAACAGAAGAACCAGTAGCAATTAATGAACCAAGTATTAATCAGGAACCAATGCAAAACAATATAAATATTTCACCATTACCTAATGCTATGCCTCAAACTAATCCGCAGCCTGTAATACCTAATGCTACATCAAATAATATTGAATCTGTTCCAGCAGAACCAGTTAATATAGTAAATCCTACTATAGAAACACCAAATCAAGTAGTAACCCCAGAGACTGTACAAATTCCTAATATTGAAGGCCAAGAGTTGAATAATATACCAAATCCTCAGGCAGAAAAACTTAACAATGTTGCCGTAGTATCTGATCCAAGTCTAGGAAACTCAGGTTTGAATATCCAGCCAAATATTGGCAAGCAGAAAAATGCAGGATTTACTTTAAATAAATATATAGTTATAGGAACAGTTTGTATATTGCTTGCAATAGCCGTAGTAATAGTAGCTTATATATTAATACAAAAAAAGATTAATGGGGCTTAGAATATATACAGCCACAGTAATCTTGTCTATATAAATTATATTTTTTAGATAATAAGATGGATTGTTTATATCCATCTTTTTTCTTAAAGTCAGAATACAACCAATTAATATTATATTTATTTTGTAATTTTTCACCAATTTTATTTATCCATTCGGAATTCTTATAAGGACTAACAGATAATGTAGTACAAAAATAATCATAATTACACTCTTTTGCCATCTTAGCGGTTTTTTCCATTCTTAAGTTATAGCATACCATACATCTATTTCCTCTTTCAGGTTCATTCTCTAAACCAATAATACATTTTTCATATAAATCATTATCATAGTCACAATCCATTATATCAAGATTATTAGAACAATCAATTTCATTAATCAATTTTATTTGTTCTTGTTTTCTTTTTAAATATTCATCGTAAGGATAAATATTAGGATTATAATAGAGAATAGTAATATCAAAATAATTAGTAAGATAACTAATAACATAACTACTACAAGGACCACAGCAACTATGTAATAATAACTTTTTCTTACCATCTAAATTATTTAAAATATTTTCACACTTAACACTATAATTCTCTTTCATAGTCATTTCACCTCACATAAGCACATATATTATAACATAATAAAAATATTTTTAATATATTATCTTGAAAAAATAACCATAAATTGGTACAATAAATTAGGAGGCAAATATGGAAAAGAAAATACCCTTAAAAAATTATATTATATTAGCGGTAACATTAATTATTACAGTTATATTAGTTATATATTTCTACTTATGGCAAAAAGCATATGAAGAAAGTAAAAAAAATACTATTATAATGGATGAATATATACAAAAAATAAATTATAATGAATTAAGTAATTATCTAATAGAAAACAAAAGTACAGTTATATATTCATCAGTAGTAGGTAGCCAAAAAACAAGTAACTTTGAAAAGAAGTTTGTTAAAGTTATCCAAGATAATTCACTAAAAAATAGTATTTTATACCTTGATTTAACTGAAGTAGTAAAAAACAAAACAATCAAAAAAGAATTATTAGAAAAATATCCAGAATTAAATAACAATATCAAAGATCCATTAATAATAATTTTTAATAATGATAAAGTAATAATAATTTATAATATTAAAGATAATAATTATAATATAGATAGTCTAATAGAATTCTTAGAGAAAGAAGATATAATATATGATTAATATAGTACTATATGAACCAGAAATACCAGAAAATACAGGCAATATAATGAGAACATGTGCTGGAACCAATAGCAAACTACATTTAATAGAACCACTAGGTTTTATATTAGATGAAAAAAGAATACGCCGTAGTGGAGTAAATTACATAGATAAGGTTCATTATCAAACATATATTGATTATGAAGAATTTATCACCCAAAATAAAGGTGAATATTATTATTTCACAAGATATGGAACAAAACCATATAGTGAAATAGATTTCAAGGATAAAAATAAAAATATATATTTAATATTTGGCAAAGAAAGCACCGGTATACCAAAAGAAATATTACACAATAATTTAGATAAATGTTATAGAATACCAACAAGCGATAATATTAGAGCATTAAATTTATCAAATTGTGTTGCTTTAGTAACATATGAAGCATTAAGACAGCAAAACTTTCCTGGATTATTAACATATGATCCGTTTAAAGGAGAAGATTATTTAAAAAACGAATAGTTTTATTCAATAAAACCATTCGTTTTTAATTTATTTATAAGTTTTTCTTCACTTACATCGCCTTCAATTCTAGTAGCGGTAGTCTTTTCTTCTCCATTCTTAAAAAATATAGTAATAGGTGTACTACCATCAAAACTAACAGTATTCTTAAACATTTTAAGTTCATCATCATTAAGTAAATCAACATCAATATAATAAATATCAATTTTATACTTATATCCAACCTTTTTAAGCTTCGGTTTATAATCCTGACAATGAATACAAGTAGTTCTTGAAACACACAAAACAAAATCTTCCTTATTATCTATTTTTTCTTTAAGATCATTATAATTGATTTCAATAAGATTACTATCATATGAATGAATAAACAAACAAACAATGACACCAATAAGCACTAAAATACTAGCAATTATAATAATGACTTTTTTCTTTTTATCTTTCATAAATTAAATCACCATAATTAATGATAGCACTTTTTAATAAAAAAAGCAAAAATCACTTTGAAAAAAGCAAAAAAAGTGGTACAATTATTATAGTACAGAGTAGGGAGGAATAATATGAAAAAACGAAAAAACCTACTATTCATATTGGTGCTAACAATATTTAGCACAAACATTGTTAAAGCAGAATGCACTACAGAAGAAGAAAATAATATCAAAAAAGAAATAGATAAAATAGAAATAGTATATAAACATTTAGGAGAAGTAACAAAAGAAGATGGTACCAAAACATATAATGAATTCATGGTAACAGCTAAAAACATTCCGGATGGAGTATATGTTCAACTATATCCGTTTACGGATAATCAATTTGAAGAATCATCTGAAGGCTTAAAGCTAAAACTAACAACTGGTACATGGCATTACTATATGTACTCTGAAAAATGTGATAAAACATTAAAAGATATAACAGTAACATTACCAAAGTTTAATGAATATTCTTTAGACCCATTATGTGAAGGAATAGATGGAGAAGACTTTAGATATTGTAATAAATATTATGATGGTGAGATACCAAGAGAAACCTTTGAAAGAAAAGTAAAAGAATATCGTCTAGCTAATCATCTAGATGATAAAAAAATAGATAATAATGACGTAAAGAAAAAAGATTATTTAAAACCAATAGTAGATTTTCTATTAGAATATTATCTTTATATAATTATAGGAATAGGAATAATAGTACTAATATCGCTATTAGTATTAATAATTAAAAAGAAAAAGAAAAGAACAATACTAGAATAAAAAAGAAGGAGGAATCAATATGAAGAAGTTACCATTAATATCATTAGTATCATTTTTTATCTTGATTCCCACAATAACTTTAGCAGATAACAAAGGTGGATATGAATATAATGTGGTAGAAAAAGCAGGAATTAATAATTATTATTTTTTTGATGAACCATCTACTGAATCAAATCTTAAAGAACATTCCAAAAAATCAACAACAAATTACACACTATTTAAAGACTTTGAAAACGAATGGATAAAAACCAAATCAGAAGAAATAATGCTAAGCAATAATTGTAATGATTACAAGCAGAAAAATCCTAGCAAAGAATGCTGGTCTTATGCTAAATTTTATTACATATTTAATGAAATAGAAAAAAATGGACGTACTATAAAAGCATCAAATTATATAAAAAAAGATGATATATCACAAGAAGAATCAAATATAGAAAAGGAAGATATATATAATAAAGAACTACGTGATAACTGGGAAAGTACCACAATTATTTATCATGGCCATAGTGGCTATAAAAAAAATATAAGTGGTGAATGGTACAATTCAACAAGAAATGATAATGCTGAAGCAACAGCTATATTAAAAGAAAAAGATATTCCGACAGATTTTAAGATATTATCATCAGATAGTAAAAAATATGTTAGTTTAATTTGCTCTGCGATAAAAACACAAAATGCTGTTCAATTGGTAGGTTATGATGATAAACCAATTGAAGAAGATAAAATTGGCGAAAGACCAACAATTGTAAGAATTATTAGAGAATATAAAACATATAATGCTGAAAATAATAAATATGATGGAATAGAAATAGATTGGAATACTTTAAAAATGAGCATGCCTAATGGTTCCAGTACAAATTATTGCGATGGAAAAATATATAAAACAAAACAGTTAACTGAGGATACAAATGGTGTTGTTCACTCAGCTGTTTTATACAAAATGCAAGAAATATCAACAGAAAAACAATGTGTCGAAATCAAAAACACGAGTTCAGCTAAATGCAACGAAAGTGCAAAAATGGAAAATGTAAAATGTTTAAAAACAATAACAAAAGGGAAAAATAGAAGAGATGTAAAATTAGATCAGACAGCTACACTGACAAATATTTTAACACCAACTAAAATATATCAAGGTGGTGGAATAAAGTTAGGATTCATGTATTACAACACAGTAAAATGGAATTTTTCAGAAGACGAAAAATATGGTGATGATAGTGAAATAAGAACTTTATTAGCATCAAAACTAAAAAGCACAGAAGAAATAGAGAATGATATTACAGTAGAGGTATATTTAAAAGATGAAAATGGTAAAAAATATAATATAGACAACATTCAAAAAAAATGTACACGTGATGACGATAATAGTGAATTTGAAAAAGACAAAACAGTCACAACAACATGCACGTTTTTATTACCAGAGTCTATAGTAGAATTAGGAACTGGTAAAGTGAATTATAATAATAGGTCGGGTCAAGGTATAAATAATGAGTATTATACTCCAATAACATATACAGGTTATTTATCTTTAGAAGCCACAATATCAAATATCGGTGTATTAAAAGATGTAGATAACTGGACAAATAACTGGAAATTAACATACGATGGAGAAAACGATGATAGCTGCAAAGTTAATGTTACTAGTAGATTATATAAGCCAGATCAAAGCAATAAGTATGCCTTCATATACAGACCAATAGATTTAAATAACCCATTTCCAAATAGAAATGCTGGTGTAAATTGGTACAGTTGGTACGAAGAACCAGCAAATAAAAATAGATTAGAATCATCATATGACGAAGTAGAATATCAAATGAAATTAGATAATCAAAAAGTTAACGATATCAAAAGATATAACAATCTTCACAGTTATCTTGATTGGTATGGTATATCTGATTCAGGAAAGAGCAATTTCGTTCGAGATTATGGAGGTGATACTCCATGAAATGGTCATTTGCCTCAGTAGGAATGATTGTATTAGGAATAACAGGTATAGCAATAATATTGTTATTTCAACAAATAACCACTTCTAATGAAAACGATTACTATTTGCTTAAAGAAATAACAGAAGCCTCTATGATAGAATCAATGGATATAAAATATTATAGAGAAACAGGAGATTTAAGAATAGTTAAAGAAAAGTTTGTTGAAAACTTTACTAGAAGATACTCAGAGTCAACTCTATTTATAGGCACAAAATATACAATATCATTTTTTGATATTATGGAAGTACCACCAAAGGTTACAATAATGATTAATACAGGTTTAGAACAATATAGAATATATAATGACACAAGCAATTATAATGTAGTTAATAATTTAACTGGTATATTAGAATTTACTGGAAAAAATACATCATCAAAAGATCCAAGTAAAGTTTATACTAAAGATAAAACATTTGAAAAAACATATTATGCTATTAGTAAAAGTGGTACAAAAGGCGATAGTATAAGAAAATTTAATGAACCAATTAAATTACCAAAAGAATTAGATCAAAGTAATATCAGTAATATTAAGCCAGAAATACTTAATACAGAAGTTATTAATGGAAATAATGTTGGAGAAATCTTAACAGCTCGACTAAATGAACCAATAGATTGGGTAAAAAGAGAAAATAGCGAAATTGATCTAAGTATAATAAATCAAGATGTTTATATAAATGGCATATCTGATTTTGAATCAGCAATATATAATTGTAAAAACAAACAAGGAAAATTTCAATATGGTATGTGTGATAAAAATTACAAAGATGACAAAGATGACAAAGATGACAAAGATGACATTTGGATATATTGGAAAGGTTTAATACAAGATTATAATCAAATTGCAATAATAAAACTTAAAGTTAAATTTACATATGATGAATATGAATATGAATATGATAAAGAAGAATTTAAATAAAAAGGAGGAAAAAATATGAATAATTTAAAAGCTTCGATGAAAAAATTATTAGGTAACAAAAATACAGTTACAATATTAGGGGTAATATTATGTTTAGTAATATTAGCTATAGGTTACAATTATCGTATAAATTCAAAAGTTGAATTAGTACAAGTACCATACGCAGTTGAAACAATTCAACCAAGAACTTATATAAAAGATAGTATGATAGGTATCATGAACGTACCAAAATCATTTTTAGTAGGAAACTATTATACACAAAAGCAAAATATAGTAGGAAAATATTCCAACTATAACACAATAATAGCGAAAGGAAGTCTGTTCTATACTGATTTAGTAACATCCAAAGAAGATTTACCAGATTCAGCGTTTCAAGATGTACCAGAAGGATATACAGTTATCAACTATCCTGTTGATATAGCAAGCACATATGCTAATTCAATGGCACCAGGAAGTTACATAAATATCTATTACAAATCTTTAAACGATAAAGGTGAAGTAATGTTTGGCAAATTCATTAGTAATATAAAAGTATTAGATGTTAAAGATTCATCAGGTCAGCACGTGTTTGAAAATAGTGAAGATACAAGAACACCAGCATATATGTTATTTGCAGTTCCTGAAGAAACACATCTATTATTAAGAAAAGCATTATATCTAAAAGAATATGCTGTTGAACTAATATTAGTACCTAATACAACAACACTTACTGAAAAAGATAAAGTACAAGTAAGTAGTGATGATATCGAAAACTTTATTAATTCCAAGACTGCATTTGTATCAGTAAATGAATTACCTAAAGTAGAAGATCAAGTAAAAGAAGATACAGATAAAAAAGATACAGATAAAAAAGATAATAATACAACAAATAGATAAAAAAAGAATAAGGAGGGCAAAACATGGAAGCAGAATTTACCCAAATAGATTTTGGCCCATTAAAACCATTCTTAGTCAATGATGATGTAACAGATATATCATATAGTAATGGTGGACAAGTATGGTTAAAAACATTGTCTCAAGGTGTCTATAGAGTAGAAAATACTGGTATAGATAATACATTAATGGAAAAGATAGCCTTTCAATGCGCTAACTCTATGGGAAAGTCATTTAATATGGCTAATCCATTCCTTGATGCAGAATCAGCAGAATTAAGAATGAACTTTGTTCATGATTCAATAGCCAAAAATGGAATAGCAGCCTTAATAAGAAAAACTCCTGCTAAAATAAGACTTGAAAAAGATAAGATAATAGCAGAAGATTATATTAGATTAAATATTCATGATTTTCTATTAAAATGTGTAGAAGGCCATTGTAACATTATAGTTAGTGGAGAAACAGGCTCAGGAAAAACAGAGTTTATAAAATATTTAGCAGCCCATACAAAAGAAAATGAGAAAATAATAACTATTGAAGATACTCTAGAACTTCATTTAGATAAAATATTTCCTCATCGTGATATTGTAGCAATGAAAACTAATAATATAGCCTCATATTCAGACGTATTAGTAACCTGTATGAGACAAAATCCAAGATGGATATTATTATCCGAAGTAAGAAGTGCTGAAGCTGTAATGGCCGTTCGTAACTCCATATCATCAGGACATAATATTCTTTCCACAATACATGCTGATAAAGCAGAATCAATACCAAGTAGAATGTATAGCTTGCTAGAAACAAATCAAGATGTAAGCCAGTTCCTAGCAACAATACATCGCTATGTACAATTAGGTGTACATATAAAAGGATATTATAGCCAAAAATATAAAAAATTTCATAGAGAAGTATCAGAAGTAGTAGAATTCTATGTTACCGATGAAAATAAAGCAGAATACAAGATACTTTATAAAAAAACACCAGATGGACATGAAACAACGGCAAATCCAACTAAACATCTAATAGAATATCTAGAAAGTCAAGGTGTAATAATGCCCCAAGACGTACTAGTAAAAGAAGAGTTTAGAGATGCTTCAAGTGACAATACAAATAATAACTATGCAGTAGATACAAGTAACTATAATCAGCAAAAACAAGCTATAAATAACATTAATATTATGCAACCAAATCAAACTATTCAGTCAAATCCAAATATAGTTCAAAGTAATACAAATAGTTATAATAATATACCAAATATATATGCAAATAATATACCACATCAAGCTACTATAACTGGTATAAATAATAATAATGTAGTATAAAGGTAGGTGATATAATGGAAATAATTTTAATAGGATTAATAATAATATTCATAATTTCTTATCGTACTAAGAAAGGTGAATCAGTATATAAATTCATATCTGAACAAGCAGTAAATGCTTATAGAAAAATAGAACCATACTCCTTTAAAACAATGAGAGAAAAAGTAAAAGAATTAGGATTAGAATATACCCCAAGACAATACATATTCCAAATATTACTTTTTGCAGTATTAGCAGGAGGTATAAGTTATCTATATTTTTATAATTTAGCAATAACAATAGTATATATAGCATTAGCAGTATCAGTAATTCCATACATCACTTATCTAAGATGTAAAAGACAATATAGTGAATATATATTTGAACAAGTACAAGTATATTGTACTAATACAATAATGGAATTTTCAACTACACAAGCTTTTGTAAAATCATTAGAAGGAGTAGTAGCTTCAGGTGTTTTAGAAGAACCATTATTATCAGATGTAAAAACAATGATAGCTCTATCATATGAAAAAGGTGATGTTTATGACTCAATAAAATACATGGATACAAAATATCCATACTATATGGTAAAAAACATGCATCAATTATTCTTACAAGTAACAAAAGAAGGTGCTAAAAATACTCAGGAAACATTTGAAAATATGTTAACCGACATAGATGTCTTAGTAGAAGGAGTATATAGAGATAGAGCAGATAGAGCAGCCTTCCATAAACAATTCATAACATTTGGTGTATCACTATATGGTATGATAGCCTTAATACAATTACTAATAGGACAAGAGACATATATATCAATGATAGATAATATGTGGATAAGAATATTTGTTCATATTATAGTATTAATAAACAGTTGGTTTCTCCTATCAGGAGAAAAATATTACAACGAGAATGTAGGTGCTGAATAATGATGATAGAATTATTATTAGTAGCCATAATAGTAATATATATATTTATTGTTAATGGAAAAATAAACAAAGACAGTATGTTTGGAACAAACAGTAAACTATGTAATTTATTAAAAGAAAAAGATTATGATTTTCTATTAATAGCAAAATATGGTGATAGAGTATATAATCCAAACGAAGTATATATGAAAAGAGTAAAAAAAGGTGTATTAACATCCGCTGCTATAATATTTATTTTTATAACCAATATGAATTATTTAAGTATAATATTAGCATTAGTAATAGGCTTTATAGTATATAAAAATCAATATTTAAGTCTAAAAAAATGGTATAAACAGCATCTAACATATATAGATTCATTATTACCATATTACTTAAAAACAATAGAAGTACTAATTCAACACTATACAGTACCAGTAGCCTTAGCTAAAAGTATAGATGATGCTCCTGAAGTATTCAAACCAGGACTAAGAGAATTAGTAAGCAAAATAGAAGCAGGTGACTCATCAATAGATCCTTATATGGACTTTGCAAAAGAGTATCCAGTAAGAGACTCTATGAGAATGATGAGATTACTATATAGATTAGGTTTAGGAGAACAAGAAAAGAAACACCAGCAACTAGAATCATTTTCAAAATCCGTATCTTCTCTTCAAGCTAAAGCAAGAGAACAAAAATATAAGTCTAGATTATATAGCATGGAAAGAAGAACAATGGTAATGATGTGTGTTGTAGGATTCGGTTCCCTATTGCTATTATTGATTTCAATATTTATGTTGATGAAAAATACAATGTAAATATCTGAAATATAAAAAAAGAATAAAAAAATTTATATATGAAAGAAGGTGAGAAGTAATGAAAGAAGCAACAGGTGAAGTATCAATGACTGTAATCGTTATTGTAGCAGTAGCAGTAATTGGTGGAATTTTGGCTGCTCTTTGGCCTAGGATAACAACATTTATCAATAATTCATGGGGCGGAAATGCAAATAATTATTGTCCTACAGGTCAAACATGGGACGAAAAGACAGGAAAATGTCAATAATTAATAAAGTAGGTGATTAAAAATGAGAGAGGCATTTGGTGGAACTTTTACAATACAATTAATATTATTATTTTTGGCTATATATATAGCCTTTATAGCGGTAGCATTAAATTATGCTAAAGCCTTTAGAGTAAAAAATCAAATAATAAACATAATAGAACAAAATGAAGGTTTTGACTTTGATAATTCAGCAGAAGGATCAACTCAAAACGAGATAAAAAACTATTTAAGAAGAGTAAGTTATTACGTAAATCTTACTAATATAAAAATTAATAATATTAATGATAATTATAAATGTTACTCTGAAGGTTATTGCGTTGAAAAAATGGGAAGTACTGATATAGAAGGAACTTATTATAAAGTTACAACATACGTAAATATAGATATGCAAGTATTTAACTTAAACTTTACCATCCCAATACAAGGAGAAACACGTAAAATAGAAAGGATAAATACATAAATGGACACAGTAATATCAAACAAGTATAGTGATGTATTTAACTCTCTAGATATAGAAGTATCTAAGAGATTAAAAGGAGAATATGATGTAGATGAAATAGTATCTACACTCAAAAATTTCTTTTTTAATAAGATGTTTTTAGATATAACAGCAATAAAAGATTATAAAGATTTATCTAATCTACAAAAATTATCTATGAATATAAACATGGATAAAGTAATATTATTATTAGATAAAGATGATGCTATTAGTGATTCAAAAACATTCTTATCGAAATTAGTAAATATGGGAATATATAATTTTACTAAAGATTCAAATAGTCTTATGTATTTATATAATAATCCCAATGTTTATCGTGATGTAGCATATCTTCAAAATATTGAAGAAGAACCCAGTAGTGAACCTAATGTTATCTCTCATTCAAGACCTGATTGTAAAGTAATAGGTATTAAAAATATTACAGATTCTGCTGGAGCAACAACTTTAATATATTTATTAAAGAAAGAACTAAGTAGTTATTATAGTACTATGGCTATAGAACTAGATAGAAGAGATTTAGTATATTTAAAAGATAAAGATTGCTTATCAATAAAAGATAGTGAATTAGAAAGTACATTAGATAAGTATTATTCAGTAGATGTCTTTTTAGTAGATTTAAATAAATCTCAAAAAGAACATCTATGTACCGATGTATTATATCTAATAGAACCAACTACTATAAAGTTAAATAAATTATCAGTAATAAATCCAAAAGTATTTGGAGAATTAAAAGGTAAAAAGTTAATACTAAATAAAAGCTTATTATCTGAAGAAGATATATCTGACTTTGAAGTAGAATCAGATTTAAAAGTATACTATAATATACCTCCAGTAAATGATAAAAAAGACAATAGTAATATAATTTTACCATTATTAGAAAAGTTAGGTTATGTTAAATCTGTAGAATCAGAAGAACCCAAAAGAAAAAATAGACTATTTGATTTCTTCAAATAATCTTTTTTATTTTAACTCAAAATGGTTGAAATAATAGTTAAATAAAAAAGTAAATATAACTTTGAACAATTAATTGTAACATTGGTATAGAAACTATAACAAATAAAGGATTATCATCATTAATAGTATATATATTCTAAAATAAAAAAACAAGGGACAATATCAATTAACAATTTAAGCCATCCTTGCTTTTTTTACACATATATACTAGTACTTATCCATTATTTTAGTTCTTTTAATAAAAATTCTTGTAAAACTTGTAATAATAATTAAACTAATGTATAATTATAACAGGTGATAGAATGTATTTTTTAGTAGAAACTTGTCAAAATCCAGGTGTACTTAGAGTACTATATTTTGTTTATTTGCTTATAGATGTACTATTTATTATTGTACCAATAAGTCTAATTATAATACTTTTAATAGATTTCTTTAAAGCAACAATATCAAGTGGAGATACGGCTAAAAAAAGTGCTAAAATGGTGGGAAAAAGAATAATATCAGCAGTACTGGTATTTTGTATACCATGGATAGTAAATGTTATAATTGGACTATTAAATTCAGCAGGATTACAAACAGAATATTTAGCATGCATAGAAAATGCTAAAAGTGGCGATTTCACATATTATGATAATTTATATGAAGACGAGCAAACAAGAATGGAAGAAGAACGAATTGCCAAAATTGTTGAATCTAATATACTTAATAATAAAAGCCAAAAAACTACTAATAATACAAATGAAGTATCAAATATTCCAGTATATTATCAAGATGATTATGGGGATGTCTATTTATCTCCTAGTCAAACAGTTGCAAGCAGTGGGTGTGGTTTTGTTTCTTCTTCAATGATAGTTTCTTATTTAACTGGAGAAAATATTACCCCAAGAAAATTTGTTGATGATTGGTCAAAAAAATATTATATTTCCGGCGCCGGAATGTCATGGGGATTACCTCAAGCAGCAGCAACACATTATGGTTTAGGTAGCGTTATTCAAACCAGTAACTTTAACCAAGCTTATGATGCTCTAAAAGATGGACATCTTGTTATGTCTGCGCAAGGACCTGGGATATTTACACCATCAGGACATTTAATAGTTTTACGTGGAGTTGATTCAAATGGAAAAATACTAGTAAATGATCCAAATAAAAATAATGCAGTAAATAAAAACTATAATACTAGAGCATTTGAAAAATCTGAAATCAGTGCTAGTGGTACACAATATTTTATATGGCCAAAAAAATAGAGGTGATATTATGAAAAATAAAAAAACGATACTTTTAGTTATATCTACTATTATATTATTAATAATATTATTGCTATTATTTAAATCTAAAAATAATACTATAGAAAAACAACTTTCAAATAACAACTTTATTAGTTCTAAAGATGAATATGGCTATGTTGAAAAAAACTTATATACTAAAGACATTGGCGATATAACTATAATAACTTTTTATGATAATATTGAAAAAAATATTAATTCTAAATATTCTTCAATTAGTATAGATATTAATTCATCCATAATATCAGGAAAATATATCGAATATAAAGATAATTTTACTTATTACTTCCTACCAATATATTCTGATGGTAAATATTCTTTTACATATGAAGTAATAAGTAATGGTAATAGTGTTTTTTTTGAAGGCAAGAAGAATAACGACGAATTCTTCTGTGATACCGAAGAAAATATTTCTGATGAAAATAAAACTTACATATGTAACAATGTTGAAAATATGTTAAATACTTTTGAATATGATATTAATAAAGAAATATTTGAAAAAAACATCCTTCACAATCCTAGTAAAATAAAAGGTCATAGCAAATTTAAAATATTTTCATTTATTATTCTAATTATTATAAGTACAGTAACATATATGTTATATAAAAAAGGAAATAATAACAGAATATAAAATATAATCTATAAATAACACTATCAAAATAAAAAACTAAGTGTAAAAAAATCTTAATTAAAGATAAAAGATTGACTTTTACCATTAATTAGTGTAATATATAATTATGAATTAAGGAGGAAAAAATTATGTATTTATTAGATACAATAAATGTTTGTAGTGATACAAGTTTGCAGCCATTATGGACTGTAATAGGAACGATTATAAATATAATTTGGATAGGAATACCAATAATATTAATTATTTTAGGTTCAATTGATTTAGGTAAAGCAGTTATATCAAGTAAAGAAGACGAGGTAAAAAAAGCTAAAAAAGCATTCATTAATAGATTAATATATGCAGTACTAGTATTTTGTGTAGTATGGTTAGTAACATTTATCTTTGATCAAGTCGCAAAATTAGGATTAACTGATGTAAATCAGGAAAATGCAACTTCATGGAAGACTTGTTGGCAAAAAATAAGAGGATAACATCAATAAAAAGAAAATAAATAATATATAAAATTATTTTCTTTTTTTATTTTATATGATATAATAATCTTATAATAAATTCTTATATCTAAAGGAGTGAAAAAATGAAAAAAAGTTTTTTAATATACACCTTATTTTTATCATTTATTATAATGATTGATACGGCTTATGCTGAAAATGAATATGATGAGTTAGGTATAAAAATAACAAATGAAATACCAGAACTTACATGTATATATGAAGCTGGAAAAACACAATTTCCAATACTTTATACTCAAGACTCTAGTGGAAGAAGAATAATAGCACAAATTGATAAAAAAAAGCACCCAGAAGCTGCTAAAAACCCTACAAAAAATAGTGAATATTGGACAATAATTTTTGATGAAACTGACACTGATTTCGTGGCGAACACTAAATTAATATATGAAAATAGATTTTTGGCAAATAAATTAATTAGAGTCCCAGTTGATGGAAAAAAAGTACTACGAGCAGCTTCTTGTCCTCCATGCGTAAATCACAAATCAAACATTTTTGGTAAAGTAAGCTATACAACCAGTTTTAGTAATTATTATAGTGCTAAAAGCTGTGAAGGTGGATACACATCATTAATTACAGATACAGAAGAAAAAAAATTCACCGCAAATGAAACAATTAATATAAATAAAATTTCAAGTTCTTCAGAATTAAGTGATGACCAAAAAAACAAAATGTATAATTGCAAATATGATGGCGCCAATTTTTATATATCAGATGATGACCAAAAAGTTTATACTGACATACCTAATACCGAAATAAACGGGCAGTCCATGTTTAGCAATACAATAAAATTCTCAAGAGATGAGTTTTTAAGCGATTATAAAGAAAATAAAAGTACAGAAAAATGTCCAAGAACACTATATAAAAAATGCACTAATGTTGGGCCTTCTGCTGCCCCTGTAACATCATGTGAATGGTATGTAACTTTTCAAGAACCTACTTCTGGGTATACAACAAAAGCTATTCTAAAGACAAGTGAAACGGGAAAAGAAAAAGAAGAAAATAAAGAAAATATAAAAAGTTGTAAAGATTTATTTAGTCCTTCAACGATTAAAGAAATAGACAAAATAATGGGGCTAGTAAGGATAGCGGTTCCAATTATATTAATTGTCTTTGGAATAATTGACTTTTTTAGAGCAACATTCAGTGATAATGAAGACAATATGAAGAAAGATAGAGAAAGATTTATAAAGAGAATTATAGCAGCAATAATAGTATTTATTGTACCAATGTTTGTTCATTTGGTACTAACAATTGCAAATAACGTATGGGGATATATAAATCCAGAAACCTGCGTAAAGTAAGGAGGTAACTATGTATATTATAGATTTATGGAGTGATGTAAAATATTCTATTTTAGTTGCAATAAAAACATTGTTTTTGGATTTATGCTCAGCAGTTTACAAATTGATAGTTTATACATTTGATATATTTTTTACTCTCGGTGAAGCAAAAATATTAGATGATCCTACAATACAAGGAATTTATACTAGGGTTGGTCTAATATTGGGATTATTTATGATATTTAGACTTACATTTGCAGGTATTCAATATCTAATAGATCCTGATACAATGCTAGATAAACAGAAGGGCATAGGAAATATAGTTAAAAAAGTATTACTAGTTGTATTATTACTTGGTAGTACACAATACATTTTTAAAAAAGCTTACGAATTACAACATTTAATTATTGAAGACAATGTACTATCAAGAATTATATTACAAGAGTCAGGCACTCCGGAATCAAAAGGTGGTGAATTAGCATATCAAATATTCATACCATTTTTTCAGCCCAATGACGCAGTAATAAACTATTGTAATAAGGATGGTAATTGCAATAACGATAGTAATAATTATGAGTATTGTATTTCACAAGTAAAACCGCAATCAGAAGACACAGTATTAAAATTTGACTTTCAACAGACACCGCCAGACATGAGAATAGCATATATGTGCCTATCTGAGAGCATTGATTTACCAATTGATGGAAGTAAAAAGACATCAAAAGAATTTATAATTAATTTTGAGGGCTTTGTAGCATTAGCAGTAGCTATAGTGGTACTATGGACGATAATGACGTATACAATCCAAGTTGGCGTTCGTGCAATGCAATTAGCATATCTTCAATTGATAGCCCCAATACCAATTATGATGTATTTAACGCCAAAAGGAGATGAAACATTAAAGAAATGGGGACAACAATGTGCAACAACTTTTTTTGATTTCTTTATTAGAGCAGCAATTTTCTATTTTATAATACTAGTAATTAATGCTTTGGAAACTGCAACCTTACAAATAGATTATAACAAAAGCTGGGCACTAGGATACTTGTATATGAAAGTTGTATTAATAATAGCATTATTAACATTTGCCAAAAAAGTTCCGGCATTATTAAAAGAAATATTCCCATCAATGGGAGGAGCAGCAAGCTTTGATTTTGGTATTAAATCACCTAAAAAAGCAATTTCTGATATACCTTTTGTTGGAGGAATGGCAAGTAAAACATTAGGTTACATGGGGAATGCTGGCAAAAAAATTGGAGGTTTTGTTGCTAAAAATACTGTAGGAAGAGCTTGGGCAGCCACTGGAGGTAGAGCCATAAATAGAATGAAGGCCAATTACAACGCAAATGCCGAGGCTCGTAAAGCACGTTATGAATATAAAGACAAACTTAAAGACATTGATGCAACTTATAAAAAATATGGCAATGATTTTGAAGCTGGTAATTACGACAAGGTGTTTGGAGATAAAGATTATATAACAACGTATCAAAACCTGCAAAATGCTAAAGAAGCGGCTAAAGCTGCATATGGTGAAAATACATATGAATATAATGAAGCCATTAAACCGTTTAAGGAGGCACATGAAGCCCAGCAAACTGCAAAACCAATATTAGCATCAAGAGAAAAAGCATTAAAATCATATGCTAACTATCATCCAACCGAGAAGAAACCTCAATGGGAATCAAATTCAGCAACGCAGCAATCAGCCAATCAAACAAATGCATCAAGCACAAGCAACAGACAGATAATTGACTTACCGACTGCAGCACAAATAGTAAATGATTCAAGTGCAAGCTATGATGAACAGATTAGAGCAGCGGAAGAATTAGATGCAGCAGCCAAAGAAAGAGTAAAAAAAGAAAATAGACTTAATGAAGCGGCACAAACAATAAATAATCCAAATGCAAGTGCAGCAGAGCAAGAAAGAGCAGCAAAAATATTAGATGCAGCAGCAAGGGAAAGAAATAATAAAAATAACTAATAATATAAAAAGGAGTGTGATATAAAGTGAATGGATATTTAGTACCGGCTAATGCTAAAAGAGGTACACTAATATTTAACATATTTAGACCATTTGATCTAATTATGTTTGCTACTGGTGTAGTAGTTTCTTTATTAGCATTAGCAATAGTACATTCTGATAATACAATAGCAATACTATTATCTTGTCTACCAGCAGGTATAACAGGCTTACTAGTGGTCCCAATACCACATTATCACAATGTATTGTGTGCAATGCAAAGCATAATAAAATTTTTCACTGAAAGAAGAAATTATATATGGAGAGGTTGGTGTTTTTATGAAAAATTCGCAGTTGACGACAAACACAAAAAGTAGTTCAAAGTATACAGAAGATTGGATACCTATTAAAGCAATATCCAATGGTACTATATTACTAGATAATAAATTAAAAGTAACTGGTGTTAAAATAAGGCCAAGAAATATCTTTATTCTTGATCAACAGTCTCAAGATAGTACTTTAATAGCTTTAAAAAACTTCTATAATACTATTGATTTTGAATTTTGGTTAATTTCAGCGGATCGTCCAGTAGATTTAAATAATTATTTAGCTAGACTACAATTACTATATAATCAAACTCCAAATCCAGCAGTTAGAAAATTAATAAATCAAGATATAGAAAAAGCTAATAATTTTATGAACAATAATATAACAGATACAGAATATTATATATTATTTAAAGAAAAGAATGATGATATAATTCAAAAAAGATTACGTACTCTAGTTACTGGACTTGCTAATTCAGGATTAGAAGCATCACAAGTATCTAACGATGATTTAAGAGTAATATTAGATAACTTTCTTAATGGGGGAATGACAACTAATTTTGGGACGGTGATTTCATAATGAATTTAAAAAGTGAATTAGCTCCTAAAGGATTGCAATTTAATCCTTCAGACTTTGTAATTAGTGATAAATATGCAACAATATTAACAGTAATATCATATCCAAGATTTATTGGTCCAGGTTATTTATCTAATCTAACTAATATGTCTGGCGTAAAATTAGTAATAAAACACATTCCTGTACCATTTTCAGTACTTGCAAAAATGTTAAACAAAGAAATATCTGATTTAAAAAGTAGATATCAAGAAGAAAAAGATCGTACAATTCAAGAAAGAATTAGACAAGATGTGGATTCTCTAGAATACTTTATTCAACAATTTACAGCATCACAAGCTAAAACATTTGATTTTCAAATGCATATCATGGTAACAGCAGATACTAGAGAAGAACTAGAAATGAAAAAAGTTAATCTAAAGAATTATATGGATGCTATGGAATTAAGAGCGATACCATTAAGATTTGAACAAGAAAGAGTATTAAAGTCAATTCTTCCAATATTTGATAAACAACCAATAGAACAAAGAATAGGTACACCAATGCCTTCTCCAACTATGGCCGCTATGTATCCATTTATCTTTGATAGTATAAAAGATGATGGCTTATCAACATTGTTAGGAGTAGACTTCTCTGGTGGTGTTGTACTATTTAATCAGTTCTTATATCAATTAAAAAAAGAAAGTAATAGAAATAATGCTAACATGATTATTCTAGGTACTTCTGGTAGTGGTAAATCAACAGCAGCCAAATTAATATTGAGAAGTCATATTAGAAACGGTTATCAAATCGTAGCGGTAGATCCAGAAGGCGAAATAAGTGAAATGACAAAAGCTTATGGTGGAGATGTTGTAGATTTAGGTAAAGGTGGAGAATACGGAATGGTAAATCCATTAGAAGTAATAATGGATGCAGACGAAAATGAAATAAAAAACGGTTTAGGTTATACCGTATTAAATAAAACATTACAATCATTAAAAGCATTTATGAAATATTATTCTCCAGATATTGAAGAAGATGTACTAGCCCTATTTAGTGGAGTAGTACAAGATACATATGCTAGATTTGGTATAACATTTAACTCAGATTTTTCTAAATATACATCAAAAGATTATCCAACCTTTGGAGATGTATATGTAACAGTAACTAGTAAATTAACATCTATGACAGAAAAAACACATGAAAGAGATGTAATGGAAAGACTAGAACTAAAATTAAGACCATTAGTTAGAGAGTTACAATATTATTTTAATGGACATACAACAATAAATACTGAAAGTGATTTCTTAGTATTTAATATAAAAGAATTAATGAATTCAGATACAAATATAAGAAATGCTTTACTATTTAATATATTAAAATTCGCTTGGGGCTTATGTTTAAACCCTAACGTTAATACAGTATTATCAGTAGATGAAGCACATGTATTACTAGGAGCAAAAAATGAATTAGGAGCAGAGTTCTTAGCTCAAGTACAAAGAAGAGCAAGAAAATACAACACAGGTACTATAATAATAACTCAGCAACCATCAGACTTTGTAGCAGATGGAATATTAATGCATGGTAAAGCAATATTTGATAACTCATCTTATTATTTAGTAATGGGCTTAAAGAAACAATCAGTAGAAGATTTATCAATGTTAATAGATTTAAATGAAAATGAAAAAGAAGCAATAAAAAGATTTAGTCAAGGTGAAGCCTTATTTGTATGTGGAAATAGAAGAATGCAAATAAATGTTATAGTAACTGAAGACGAATTAGAATCATTTGGTACTGGTGGAGGATTCTAATCTACTAATAAGTGGGTGAGTATTATGGATGAACAAGAAAATAAAGAAAGAAGGAATAATGTATTAGTCGAATATGCATGGAAAAAAATACCTTTAAAGTATAAATTGATAATTATAGGTGGGATGGCTGCAATATTCCTTCTAGTCATATTTTTAGTAGTTTTATTCACACCACTTACAGCGGTCGGTGTAGTAGATATTAAAGGAATTAGTAATCCTCGGAGTAAAGGAACAAGTATAAATTATAGTAAAATAGACTCATCTAATAGTTATACATGGCCAATAGGTAGCGAAGAAACAGAAGTAGTAGACGGAGTAACATACGCTTTAGGAGAACCAGTGCCATATCAAATAACATCAAATTTCGGAATGAGAGACGACCCATTTGGGACAGGAACCACAGGAAATCATCAAGGATTAGATATATCAGCAACGGGTGGTAAAGCAATGGGAACAGTTAATATAATTGCTTCTAGAGATGGAACAGTAATATATCCAACAGAAGGTTCTACAATTGCATGTTCTTCAGATGGTAATGATAAAAATTGCGGCGGAGGTTATGGAAATCACGTAATAATTCAACATAATGATGGAATCTTAACAGTGTATGCACACATGTATGAAAATACAATAACAGTAAAAGCAGGCGATACAGTAAGAGCTGGACAAGTTATAGGAAAAATGGGTAGCAGTGGTTCTTCTACAGGAATGCATTTACATTTCGAGGTTAGAGAAAATGGACAACGTAAAGATCCACTTAACTATATTTCACAAGAAAATGAAAGACCTAAAAAACAAACATCAACATTTGTTGAAGGAAATGACAATATCCAAACAATTTGTTTGACTTTAAAAGACTCAGGATATTCAGATATTGCAGTTGCAGGAATTATGGGTAATTTGCAAAGAGAAAGTAATTACAGTCCTACTGTAGTTAATTCTATAGGGGCGTCAGGTATAGCACAGTGGCTAGGTGGTAGAGCAAACAATTTAAAAAATACTTATGGTGAAAATTGGAATGTATTAGAAAATCAATTAGAATTTTTACTTTATGAATTAAATAACACTGAAACATCGGCCAATAATCTATTAAATGATACAACTGTTACTAGTGCATATGATATGGGACATGGATTCTGTTGTAGATTTGAAAGACCTGGTACAACTACAGAAGAAACAGAGCGAAATTGTAAACTAACAACACGTGGCGAAGCCGCCGAAGAAATATTACCATATGTACAAAATGGATGCAGTTAAAGGAGAATAAAATTATTATGAAAAAAGATGATATAAAAACCCTAATAGTAGTAATAATAGTATGTGCTGTTTGTCTTGCTTTAGTATTTATTCTCAGTAGAAAAAAAAATATAGACACACTAAAGCCAGTAGAAGAATATAATACTTATTTCTCAGTAACTAACTATATGAATTCATATATAAGTTACTTAGCCAATAACGATAGAGAAGCTATTTATAATATGTTATCAAGTGAATATATTTATAAAAATAACATCAATCAAAATAATATATTAAATATAGTAAAAACATATAATCAAGATAGTATGATATCATTAAAAATAACTAGCATAGATGAAATAAAAATAAAAAATGATAAATATATTTATTATATTAAAGGAAAAATAATAAAGAACACTTTTGAAAGTGATGAAGTAATTGACAATAACTACAATGTACTATTGTTAGCAGATTATTCAAACTTAACTGAAGCAGTATATCCATTAGATGAAGAAAAATATGAAACAATAATTAATAATATAAAAGATATTAATATAACCAAGAATAAATATAATAAAATAAAAAGTAGTTCAATTACTAGCACTGAAACAATATGTGTGTTGTATCTATCAGATTATGTAGAAAAATTAAATAACAATATAGAAGAAGCTTATGATAATTTAAATAGCAATATGAAAGACAAATATCAAAATGTAAACGAATTTAAAGAATATATAAATTCAAATAAAGATAATATAACAACAAAAGCAGATAAATGTACAAAAAACGGAAAAAACTATATCGTAATAGATAGTAATAATAATACATATACATTTACAGAGCAATCAGTTATGAAATATAAAGTTGATATAAAATTTAATAGTTAAATAAATGTTAGAATAAGCACTATATATTATTTAAAATCAATATAGTGTGAATAATCACACAAGGAGGTAATATTATGGAAATTTGCGTAGAACCGGATTTTCTTAGAATTATTTATTTCATTAAAATTATCATAAACGTTATATTTATTATCGTACCTATTGGTGTTATTGTAATGGGATTAATTGATCTTTCTAAATCGACTATTAGTAGTAATGAAGAAGAACAGAAAAAAAAATCAAAGTTGTTTTTAAAAAGAATAATATCTGCGGTGCTAGTCTTTGCTGTTCCATGGATTGTTAATGTCATTATGGGACTATTAGGCGAATTAACAAGCAATGTAAACTTAGCAGATTGTTGGAATAATGCCAATAGTGAAAAAATAAATGATTTAGCTACTATTGCAACAAATGAAGAAAGACTAAAATATGAAGAAGAACAAAAACAATTAGAGGCCAAAAGAAAACAATTAGAAAAAGAAGAGCAAGATCGCATTCAGCAAAATACTCCAAAACCTAATACAAATTCAAATAATGGTGACAGCACAGTAGAAGGAAAAGTCATTTTTATTGGCGATTCAAGAACAGTAGGAATGTGTCAAAGTGTACAAATAAATGATAATGAAGACTGTTCAATTGCTGAAGTTGGAAAAGGCTATCAATGGTTAGCAAGTGCAGACATAACTAACAAGTTGGATGCAAAATTAAAGCAAAACCCTAATAGTTATGTGGTCATCAATATGGGAGTTAATGATCCTGGTTCAAGTAATAATTATATAAAATATTACAATGATTTAATTACTAAATATCCAGAAATTCATCTTGTCGTTGTATCTGTTACACCAATTGATGACGAAAAAGCAAAAGCAAATAATTATATTATAACAGACAGCAATGTAACTTCATTTAATGAAACAATAAAGAACGGCATAGATCATAATAAAATCTCATATTGTGATGTTTATTCTAAAATAAAAAATAATTTTGAAACTGTAGATGGAATTCACTACAAATCAAATACTTATAATACAATTTATACAGAAATTAAGAATTGTTTGAAATAGTAAAAAATATTATGCAAAAAAAAATCAATGGTCAAATAGTATATATGCTTTAGCCCTTGATTTTTTCTTTAACGCCATCAATTTTGTTTACAATTCAATTTATTAATGCTATAATAATGTTAGTAATTTGGAGGCGATATCTTAATGAAAATAAAAGTAGAAAAAAAAGATTTAATAATATTTTGTGCCTTTTGTGTATTTCTGTTATACCTATGTGCAATAGGTGTATTAAACACTGCTAGTATTGTAGCAGAAGGAAAATTTTATGGTTTCTTACCATTTAAAGCATTTACTGCAAAATATATTGGAATGACATTCTTCCTATTTTTTGTGGCCATAATAGGAATATTTATGGCTGTAAAGTCATACATTTTTGATCGTGATAAAGGTTTTGGCTTCTCTGTTGGTGAAAAAAAAGAAAAAGGTTACTCAAGATGGGCTACAGATAAAGAATTTAAAAAAGGCCTAGAAGTAGTTGAAATTAAACAGGATACATTGCCTGCAGCAGGAATAGCTTTATATAGTAAAAAAGGTAAAATGTGGGTAGATAACGGGGAAGACCATTACCTAGTTATGGGTGCAACTGGTTCAGGTAAAACAGTAATAGTAGCAAAACCAATGATAAAATTATTGGCAAAACATAATGAATCAATGATATTAACCGATCCTAAAGGTGAATTATATGAGTCTTCAGCAGCATTATTAAAGGAAAAAGGTTACAACATCATAACATTAAATTTTAGAGATCCTCAAAAAGGTAATGCTTGGAATCCAATGACATTACCGTATAAATTATATAAAGAAGGAAATCAAGATAAAGCCATTGAATTATTAGATGACTTAGCTTTAAATATTCTTTATGAAGAAAAATCAAGTGGTGATCCATTTTGGGAAAAAACAGCCGCTGACTATTTTACAGGTCTAGCTTTAGGACTATTCGAAGATGGAACAGAAGATCAAATAAATATAAACAGTGTAAACTTAATGAGTAGTTTAGGAGAAGAAAGATTTGGTGGACCAAATAACAACTATATTAAAGAATACTTTAATGCCAAAGATCCCGCTAAAGCAGCCTATATAAATGCTTCCGGAACAGTATTTACAGCTGATGAAACAAAACAAGGAATAATAGCAACATTCAAACAAAAGATGAAATTATTTTCTGAGAGAGCAAACCTATCAGAAATGCTTTCATATAGTGATTTTGATATGCGTGATATCGGTAGAAAGAAAACCGCCGTATTTTTAATTGTACAAGATGAAAAGAAGACATTGCATCCTCTTGCTACCATTTTTATAAAACAATGTTATGAAACATTAATAGATGTTGCCCAAGAAAATGGCGGAAAATTACCATTTAGAACAAATTTCATCCTAGATGAGTTTGCCAACATGCCACCATTAAAAGATGTAACAACAATGGTAACAGCAGCCCGTAGTAGACTTATCAGATTTACTTTCATTATCCAGAACTTTGCTCAATTAACTCAAGTATATGGAAAAGAAAATGGTGATACCATTAGAGGTAACTGTAATCTACTATACCTAATAAGTAGTGAAATAGCAGCTCTTGAAGAAATAAGTAAAATGTGTGGAGAAGTAAAATCAAAAGAAAAAGAAAAAACCGCTTCAACTCCACTTGTAACAGTAAGTGACTTACAAAGACTAAATCAATTTGAAATAATAGTATTAAGAAGAAGAATGTTTCCATATAAAACGAGGTTTCAAACAGACTTTGAAGTTGATTGGGGACGCACATATCCTAACGAAACACCACCTGAAAGACAGAGAAGAGAATTACAATTATTTGACATAAGAGACTTTGTTAAAAAACAAAAGGAGCAAAAGCTAAAAGAAATGGGTACCTTTGAACCATCGATGAATCCATTTGGTGGTGGAGCAGGTCCATTTATGGGGAATCCATTTATGAGCCAAAATCCATTTATGAATATGCCAAATTTTGCTAATGAAAGTAACGATATTCCAGAAGATGAAGAAAAGTTTAATATTGATGACTTAGTTAAAAAGATAGATGCTAAAATAGCAGAAATAGAGAAAGAAGAACAAAGTCAAAATGCCGTTATTGATGTTAAACCGGAGGAAGAATCAACACCAGCCACACCAGCAGAAACTAAACAACCAGAAAAACAATCACCAACTTCAGAGCAAAACACTCAAATACAACGCATGTATGAAGATAATACCAGTGATGATGACTTCTTTGATGATTTCTTCAGTGATGATTAAAATATTAGAACATAACATGATTACGTTCTTTTTTCTATCAAAATTCTGTGTTTATTAACTTTTCATAATATTATAAAAAGTATATATTATAGTGAGGTGTAAGTATGAATACAATTTCACTTGAAACATTAAAAAGAATAAAAAATCCTATTATAGTGGACATAAGAGATAACTATTCTTATAATATTTCACATCTAAAAAATTCAATAAATATTCCATACTATAATCTATTAAACAATTACTCCCATTACTTAAATAAAAATAGTACTTATTACCTATATTGTGACGAAGGACTACAAAGCAATGAAATAAGTAGAAGACTAAATGCTTTTGGTTATAATACTATGTCTATCGAAGGAGGATTTAAATCATTCAAATAATCATATATATAACATATAATTAAATATGAGAATGAACTTAAAAAACAAAAAAAAGAAGAAAAATAAAACCATATCAGTAATTATCATAATAACTATTTTTATAACAATAACAACATTATTATTTATAAATTACTATTCAAAAAAAGCCATTCCAATTTTAAAATCATATGCCGAATCAGAAGTAAGAAAATTAACTATCTTAATAATAAATAAATCCATAACTAAACAAGTATACAATATAGATACTGAAGAAATATTTAAAGTAGTATATAACAATAAAGGTGAAATAACACTAATAGATTTTGATTCTAAAGTATCATCAAAAATATTAAGTAACATGACTAGCTTAGTAGAATTAAACTTGCGAGCAGTAGAAGAAGGAAAAATAGATATGCTTGAATTACCAGAAAATAGTTTAAGTGATTACAATATGGATCTATTAGAAAAAGGAATTATAGTAGAAGTACCATTAGGAATAGTAACAGGATCAAATTTATTATATAATATCGGACCAAAAATTCCAGTAAAATTATCATTAATAGGGGATGTATCAACAGGATTCAGAACAGAAGTAGTAGAGTATGGTATAAATAATGCTCTTCTTAAATTAATGATAGATATAAAAGTAGATACAAAGATAATTCTACCAATAATAAGCGATAAATTAACTATAGAATGCAGTATACCAATAGCAATGAAAGTAGTACAAGGAACAATTCCTAATTATTACATAAACGGTTTCACTACAAAATCAAATATAGCCGAGTAAAAAGCCTGTCTATTATGTAAATAGATGGCTTTTTTCTTTACAATAACCTTATTTTCATATATAATAAATTTGTAACAAGGTGATAAAAATGAAATTAACAAGTGATGTAGTAAAAAAAATATCAAGTATAAAAGATGAACCAAAATGTATGCTCGATTTTAGATTAACTAGTCTTGATGCATTTAATAAAAGTAGTAATCCAAACTTTGGACCAAAGTTAGATATTGATTATGATAGTATAAATTATTATAAAGAAAGAGAAGAAAAACTAACAGATAACTGGAACAATATCTCTTGTGGAGTTAGAAACCTATTTGACGATTTAGGAGTAATATCCGCTGAAAAAAACTATTTAGATGGAATAGGAGCCCAATATGATAGTGAAGTAATATATCATAATATGAATAAAGAATTAAAAGAAAAAAACATAATTTTTCTAGATACAGATACAGCTCTAAGAGAACATCCAGAATTATTTAAAAAATATTTCAATACCTTAGTAAAATATAACGAAAATAAATTTACAGCCCTAAATGGAGCAGTTTGGTCAGGAGGAACATTCATATATATACCACCAAATACTCATCTAGATAGACCACTTCAAAGCTACTTCAGAATAAATAGCAAAAATATGGGTCAGTTTGAAAGAACACTTATTATAGTAGATGACAATAGTAACTTACATTATATAGAAGGATGTACAGCACCAACATATACAGAGGATTCACTTCATGCCGCTGTAGTAGAAATATTTGTAGGAAAAAATGCCAAATGCCGTTATACAACAATACAAAATTGGAGTACTGATGTCTATAATCTCGTAACCAAAAGAGCCATTGTTGAAGAAAATGGTTTAATGGAATGGATAGATGGTAATGTCGGTTCAAAGACCAATATGAAATATCCATGTTGTATTCTAAAAGGAGATAATTCTCGGGGTAGCTGCATAACAGTAGCAGCAGCAGGAAAAAATCAAATTCAAGATAGTGGTGCTAAAATGATCCATTTGGGAAAAAATACCAAAAGTAACATCGTATCCAAATCAATAGCTTCATCAGGTGGACTAGCCACATATCGTGGAGAAGTAAAAATAACAAAAAACGCTACCAACTCTAGAGCAGCAGTAAAATGTGATACTTTAATAATAGATGACATTTCAAAAAGTGATACCATTCCAACCAACATCGTTAATAACAATACATCATTTATGGAACATGAAGCAACAGTTTCTAAAATATCCGAAGAAAAATTATTCTATTTAATGAGTAGAGGAATAAGTGAAGAATCAGCTAAAGAATTAATTATAATGGGATTTATGAATGAATTTAGAGAAGAACTACCAATGGAATATGCAGTAGAATTAAATAGATTATTAGCATTTAACATAGGAGAAAATAAATGAAAAAATTAATTAAACTAATATTTATATTACTAGTATTATTTCTACTAGGTTACTTTATATATACCAATTATATAAATGCTATACCAAAATTAAATGTTGAAGAAGAAAAAGCCAAAGTAACAGATTATCATGTATATGGCAATCATCTAAATATAGCAGGAGAATTAGAAATAACCGATAAAAACTATAAAGATATAAAAATAATACTATATAATGGTAAAGAAAAAACTTATGATATAACAACAAGTATAGAAGATACTAAAATAATATTCAATACATCTGAATATTTAAATGAAGGCATATATTTAGATAATTTAGAAAAAGGCAAATACTATATGTTTATCAAAGTAACATATGAAAATGATGACGATACCGCTAAGAATAAAGAAATAAATAAATATTATATACTAAATAATGGTACCAGTTATAAAGACTTAACATATTATACACTATCAAAATATAACAAAAAAATAATTATTAATACTGATAATGATTATAGTACTATTGGTCTTACTATAAAAGAAAATAAAGATGATAATATATATGATATAACAATAGATCCCGGTCATGGCGGTATGGATAGTGGAGCAGTAGTAGATAAAAAAGAAGAAAAAGATTATACCATGGCAATAAGTACCAAAATAAAAAACAACTTAGAAAAAAATGGTATTAAAGTAAAGATGACTCATACAGAAAATCAACTAACAAAGAACGATTACTTTGATGAATATAATAAAAATGGTCGAGCTGTTATACCAAACGAAGTAAAATCAAAATATACTTTTTCCATCCATATAAACCAAAATAACTCATCCAAAGCAAGTGGTATAGAAGTATATACACCAGATAACATAAACTATGAATTTGCTAAGTCATTAGCGGATAATCTATCAAAAAATACAAGTTTCAACTATTCTAACGCCAAAAAGTACAAAATGTATAATGGTGTCTATACCCATACATTTAGTCAAAATGAAATATCAAATTCATTAGAAGGATATAAAAAGAAAGACTATAAACCATATAATATAACAAAAACATCAAATTATTTATATATAATAAGAGAAACAGGGGGCTATATGACTGGAGCATATGTTGATAATAGCAATCCAGAAAAAGTAGGAACAAATCCATATTACAATAGCAATATAGGTAATGAATCATATCTACTAGAATTAGGATATTTATCAAATAAAAATGATCAAAGTATACTAGATAAAGAAGAAGATAAAATAGCCGAAGTCATAGCAAATACAATTATTGAAGAACTATCAAAGCAATAAAGTGTAAAATAAGTGTAAAGTATAAAATTTAATCAAAAAACAGTTTTAGTAACTGTAAATCAGCCAAAAAGATTTTTATCCAAAATAAAGATCTTTTTTTTCTGCTCTAATAACCATTAAAAACAATTTTTACCATATTTGTTTGAAAGATATAATTATGCTATAGTGCCATTGAAAGGAGGTATTATGGTTAATCAAATAGTTTTAGTAGGAAGAATAGTAAGAGCACCAGAAGTAAGAACAACAGAAACAGGAAAAAAAGTATCCACTATTACATTAGCAGTTCCAAGAAATTATAAAAATGCTAATGGTGAATATGATACAGACTTTTTAGATTGTACACTATGGTCATCTATAGCCGAATCAACAAGTGAGTATTGCCAAAGCGGTGATATGATTGGTGTAAAAGGTCGCCTTCAAAATAGAATAATAGAAATGCCTGATGGTAATAAAAAAAGAAAAACTGAAGTAATAGCGGAAAAAATAACTTTCTTAAGTTCAAGTCAACGTAAAGCAGACAATTCCGAAAGAGAAACAAAAATAACAGAAGAAAAACGCAAAGCAGATGAATAATCTGCTTTCGTTTTAAAAGAAGGATGATATAATGGAATACTATCAAAAAATAAAAAAAGAATTTATAAATAACAACACAAATAAAGAAGTAAAAGAATATTATAGAAATATTAATGACCTGCAAGTATATTACAATGTAGGCAAATTACTATCAATAGAATTATCTAAGTCAAATCTAGAAGCAAAAGAACTAATAAAAGAATATTCTCAAAAATTAACAGAAGAAATAGGTAAAGGGTATAATTGGTATAACCTATATCGTATGTTAGAATATTATAATCTATTAAACACTAATAAAGAATTGCAAAATCTACCATCTAAACTTTCTTGGACTCATTTCTCAATTCTTATAGATTTAAAAGATATAAATAAAATAAATTACTATGCCAAATTAGCAGTATATGAAAACCTATCATATCGTAAATTACGAGAAAAAATAAAAAATAACAACTATGAAAATAAAATTCCAATAAAAAAGTTAAATAATAGTATATCTAAAGAAATGTTAAAAAATCTATTATTGCAGGATATAGATAATTTTCTTTCCCTTTTAGGAGAAGATATAACATATGTAAAAAAGAATTATCTAATAAGTAAGCAAGAATACATAGACGTATTATTATATAGTATTAAAAAAAATAGCTATATAGTAGTACAAATAAAAAATGACGAATTAAACAAAGAATATCTAGAAGAAATAAAGAAGTCCATGCATTATATAGATAAAAAAGTAAAAACTAATAAAGAAAACAAAACAGAAGGAATAATTATTGGTAAATATAATGAAAAATATCAAATAATATTCACAAGTAATCCCAATATAATTATGAATAAAACCATAAAATATTAATAAAAATCATCAAAAAAAGCCAAAATTCATTCAATTATATATACATTTTCACAATTTTGTTATAAAATAATATTAACAAGGAGATAACTGGTAGGAAGGAAAGTAATTATGATAGGTAAAAGGCTAAAAGAATTAAGAATTCAAAAAGGGTTATCACAGCAAGATTTAGGAGATGCCATTGGCGTAACTAAAGTATCTATTTGTGGCTACGAAAATGGAACTCGTCTTCCAAATCTAGAAAAACTAGTCAGTTTAGCAGAAGAACTAGAAACCACAACAGATTATTTGCTGGGTAGAGAAATAAAAATAGTTGAAGGTGAAGAAAAAAATTACATAGGATCAATATCTTATGATGATGTTAATTTAATATTAGAATTAAGACATTATCCAAATTTATATAATAAAATACTGAAAGATGTAAAAAGATCTGCAAATATAATAAACAAAAGAGTAATGAATCAGTAATAAAGAAAGAAGGAATATTATGATAGATATTAGAGATTTATATGAAAAAGATTATATTGGTAAAGAAATAACAATTAGTGGATGGATAAGAAATCATCGTAAACAAGCCCATTTTGGCTTCATTGATTTATCCGATGGTACTTACTTCAAAAACCTACAAGTAGTATATGATGATAAACTAAAAAAATTTGATGAAATAACAAAATTAAAATTAGGTTCAGCCATTACAGTTAAAGGAAAATTAATCAAATCACCAAAAGAAGGACAAGAATTCGAATTAACATTAGAATCATATACTTTAGAAGGAGATTGCCCAGACGACTATCAACTTCAAGCTAAAGGTAGACCAACTAGAGAATTCTTAAGAGAAATAGCCTATTTAAGACCAAGAACAAACCTATACAATGCAACATTCAGAGTAAGAAGTGTAGCAGCATATGCTATTCATAAATATTTTCAAGATAGAAATTATGTATACTTCCATGCACCATTAATAACCGCTGCTGATTGCGAAGGCGCAGGAGAAATGTTCGAAGTAACTACTTTAGATCTAAATAAAATAGCAGAAACACATAAAGTAGACTATTCAAAAGATTTCTTTGGAAAAAGAGCATCACTTACTGTATCAGGACAATTAGAAGCAGAAACATTTGCTATGGCTTACAAAAAAGTATACACATTTGGTCCAACATTTAGAGCGGAAAATTCCAATACAAAAACTCACGCCTCAGAATTTTGGATGATTGAACCAGAAATAGCCTTCTGTGATTTAGAAGAAGATATGAACATTATGGAAGATATGTTAAAGTATATAGTAAAATATGTTCTAGACAACTGTCCAAATGAAATGGAATTCTTTGATAAATATGTAGAAAAAGGATTAATAGAAAAGTTAACCAAATTAGTAAATAGTAAATTCGTTAGAATTGATCATAAAGATGTTATAAAAATACTAAAAGAAGCAAAAGTAAATTGGGAATTCAAACCAGAATATGGTGAAGATATAGCAAGAGAACACGAAAAATATATTACAGAATACTTTGATGGCCCAGTATTTATAAAAAATTGGCCAAAAGATATTAAAGCCTTCTATATGAAACAGAACAAAGATGGTAAAACCGTAGCAGCTGTTGATCTAGAAGTTCCAGGAGCAGGAGAATTAATAGGTGGAAGTCAAAGAGAAGAAGACTATGACAAATTAATAAATAGAATGAAAGAAATGCATATGGAAGAAGAAGGAATGGAATGGTATTTAAATCTAAGAAAATATGGTGGATGTATCCATTCAGGATTTGGTATGGGCTTTGAAAGATTAATTATATATTTAACAGGAGTAGACAACATAAGAGATGTAATACCATATCCAAGAACACCTGGTAATTGTGATTATTAATAATAGATAGTTAGAAATAACTATCTTTTTAATATCTATAAAGAAAGTAAATTTATTTGTTTTATTATTATATATTACCTATATCTGTAAATACTATAATTGGAAAGGAGTAATAATATGAAAAAAAGTTTAATAGTATTAGCAGCATTAATAGTATTATCAGGATGTGGTACCAATGAAAAAACAACATGTACCAATGAAAACAAAGTAGGTAACATAACATCAAAAGTAACATATGAAATAGAACACAAAAATAATGATGTAAAAAAAGTAATTCTTACCTATGACTATCGTGATGATCATACTGATGGTGTAGGAACAGGTACCGATGGTACTACTAAAGATAAAGAAGATAATAATACCACCAATAATGATAACAAAAACGATAATACAACTAAAACACCAACAGATAATGACGGACTTATAGGTGGAGTAACAGGCGAAGCACTAGATGATATAGTAACAGGTGCAGCAGATGGAATACTAGATATAGCAGGTATAAAAAGAACACATAATAATAAAATAAGTACCTATAGTAGTATTAAAGGTGTAACTACTAAAGTTGATGTAGATAACGAAAATGATTATAAAATAACATACACCTATGATCTAAAACAATTATCTGATTCTGACATAACATCATTAGGAATAAACAAAGATTATACTACATTAAAAAACAATTACACAAGTCGTGGCCTAACATGTAAGTAAAGATCTCTAACATAGAGTTCTTTTTTTCTTTCAAATAATTGTTATTTTGTCATAAATGTGATAAAATTATATTAATATATAAGATAGAAAGAAGGAATACTATGTCAAAATATAAAACTATGGATGCCAATGAAGCAGTAGCAAGAGTAGCTTATAAATTTACAGAAGTAGCAGGAATATATCCAATTACACCAGCTTCACCAATGGCCGAAAAAATAGATGTATTAAGTAGTAATAACGAAATAAACTTTTGGGGAAATAAAGTAAAAATAGTTGAGATGCAATCAGAGGCTGGAGCAGCTGCTATGGTACACGGAGCGTTACAAAGTGGAGCATTATCTAGTACCTTCACTGCAAGCCAAGGATTATTATTAATGATACCAACACTATATAAATTAGCAGGAGAAATGTTACCAGGAGTAATACATGTAGCAGCACGTTCACTATCAACTCATTCATTAAGTATTTTTGGAGATCACCAAGATATTTATGCTGTAAGACAAACCGGTGTATGTATGTTATCATCAGCATCTCCTGAAGAAGCTTATCATATGGCTATGATAGCTCATCTATCAAGTATAAAATCATCACTTCCATTTATAAACTTTTTTGATGGTTTCCGAACAAGCCACGAAATAGATAAAATAAAAGAAGTAGATCTAGCAAAAATAGAAACATTAATTGATAAAAATGCTCTAAAACAATTTAGAGATAGAGCAATATCTAATGCCCATCCAAATACAAGAGGTACCGCTGAAAATGAAGATGTATATTTTCAACATGCAGAATCAAGAAACAAAGATTATACCAATGCCATTGAAATTGTTGAAAATTACATGAATAAAATAAATAAAATAACCAAAAAAGATTACAAACCATTTAACTATTACGGTAGTAAAAATGCCGATAAAGTAATTATAGCAATGGGTTCAGTATGTGAATGTATTGAAGAAGTAGTAGATAAACTAAATACAACAGGCTACAATGTTGGCTTAGTAAAAGTACATCTATATAGACCATTTAGTATAAACCATTTAAAAGAAGTATTACCAAAAACAGTAAAACAAATAGCTGTACTAGACAGGACAAAAGAACCAGGAAGTGTAGGAGAACCATTATACCTAGATGTTGTAAATGCTTTAAAAGATACTAATATAAATATTATTGGTGGAAGATATGGTTTATCATCAAAAAACACAACACCATCAATGATAAAATCAGTATATGATAATTTAAAAGAAGAAAAGAAAAACAATTTTACTATCGGAATTGAAGATGATGTAACAAACTTAAGCTTAAAAGTAGATAACAATTTCCATCTAGATAATGAAAATTATGAAATAATAATTTATGGTTATGGTTCAGATGGTATGGTATCAACATCTAAAGATCTTCTAAGAATAATAGGAGATAACACAAAAAAATATGTTCAAGGATATTTCCAATATGATTCAAAAAAATCAGGAGGTGTCACTAGAAGTCATCTAAGAATATCCAATAAAGAAATAAAAAGTACATATTATGTAGATAATCCTGACTTTATAATAGTATCAAAAGATACATATATGTATAAATATGATATTTTAGATAACCTAAAAGAAAATGGTATATTATTATTAAATACAAATCTAAATGAAGAAGACCTAATAAAATCATTACCAAATAAAGTAAAATATTTATTAGCCCTAAAAAAAGCCAAACTATATATAATAGATGCCTATAAATTAGTAAACGAATTAGGATTAAAAAATAAAATAAATACCTGCATGGAAACATGTATCTTTAAAATAATGAATGTTTACGATATCAATAAAGCCATATCAGTAATGAAAGATAACAATAAAACAAGATTTATTTCTAAAGGTCAAAATATAATTGATATAAATAATAAAGTAATAGATAATTCAATTAAATACTTAAAAGAATTAGAAGTAAATCCAGCATGGAAAAATTTAGAATATAAAGATAACAAAAAACTAACATTCAATGAAACAATAAATCTATTAAAAGGAGATAGCCTTCCTGTAAGCAGTTTCTTAGATAAAAAAAGCGGTATCTTTGAAGGTGGTACTACGAAGGATGAAAAGAGAAATATAGCAGAAAATATTCCTGAGTGGATAAAGGAAAATTGTATAGAATGTAACCAATGTGCCTTCTCATGCCCTCATGGAGTAATAAGACCATTTCTTCTAGATAAAAAAGATGACAAAATAGAAAGTATCCCATCATTAATGCCTAAAGATAAAGAATTCACTATTGGTATAAATTATGAAGCATGTACTGGTTGTGGTGTATGTGTTGAAACATGTCCTGGAAAATTAGGAAATAAAGCTTTAAAAATGGTACCAAATAAAAGACATGATGAAGATTTCGATTATCTTTTAAAACATAACTGCAACAATCAAAACGAAAGTAAACTATTAAATGTCAAAAATATAAGTTTTAAAGAACCAAAATTTGAATATTCAGGAGCTTGTGCTGGTTGTGGTGAAACACCATATATAACAAATTTAACCAGAGTATTCGGAAATAATTTAATCATATCGAACGCTACTGGATGTTCATCAATATATGGAGGAAGTGTACCTAGTATGCCATACAGCATTCCATGGGCCAACTCATTATTTGAAGATAATTCAGAATATGGTTATGGAATTCTAACTGGTATAAATCTAAAAAGAAATAAAATAAAAAAATACATGGAAGAATATCCACGAAATAAAACATTCAAAACATGGTTAGAAAATATGAATGATTACAATATATGTACCGATGTAAAAGAAAAAATCAATTATAAAAAGCATCCATATCTATTAGAAATGAAAGACTACATAGTACCAAAATCATTATGGGTTTTAGGAGGAGATGGATTTGCTTATGATATTGGTTATGGTGGCTTAGATCATATACTATCAAAAAGTGAAAATATAAATATTTTAGTCTTAGATACAGAAGTATATTCAAATACTGGTGGACAATCATCCAAGTCATCAAATCTAGGTTCAATAGCATCATTTACATCAAAAGGAAAAGAAAACTATAAAAAAGACTTAGCACGTATTGCTATGTGTTATCCACATGTCTATGTAGCTACTACTAATATTGGATATAATAAAGAACAATACCTAAAAGTATTAAAAGAAGCCGCAGAACATAATGGACCATCCTTAGTAATAGCATATTCACCATGTATAGAACATGGAATTAAGACAGGTATGGAACATTCACAATCAAATGCATATCTAGCAAGTAAATGTGGTTACTTCATAACATTTAGATATAATCCTGATATAAATAAATTAACATTAGATACAGCAAATCCAGATTTTACCAAATACGAAGACTACTTAATGACCGAAAATAGATTCGCCAATTTAAAAAGAGTAAATAAAGATCATGCTAAAGAAATACTAGAAAAACAAAAACAGTGGGCTATAAACAGATATAACTACTATAAAAAAATAAGTGAGGAATAATATGGAAGAAAAAGAATTACCAAAATTAGAATTAGAAGTACCAGAAGATAATAATTTAAAAACATACTTAGATGACACCATAGATTTAAATGAAGTAATAAAGGAAATAAAAGAAAATGACAGTAAATGAAGAAAGAGAAGTATTTTTAAGAACCATTAGTAGTTATTTCAAAAAAAATAGTAACATTCCATTAGAAAAAAAATATATATATTCATATTTAGCATCTCATACTACCAAAGATGGCTATTTACAAGGCATTCCAAGAGAAAGCTTAGTAAATGTTCAACTACATTTAAATGAAAAATACAAAGGATTAGAAGGAATTAATACATTTACTGGACCAAAGCCAAATAATGTCTTCTGGGTCATTGAAAATAGAGGACAAATGAAAGATAAAAATTTCTACGAAGACATTAAGGACAGTATAAAATTATACTTACCAGTAGATGCTAGCAATATATATGAGGTATCAACTAAAGTACTAGATTACATAATAAAAGAAGGTATTCATATTCAAGCCAAAATAGCTAAAAACATGCGTAGTGATGTCTTTGTAATAAGAGTTTTAGATAAAGATAAATTAGATAAATTATTAAATTACATAAATAGTTTAGATTATAATTCAAAATCAAAACCAAATCCATTTGCCCTAAATATAGGAAGAGTAAGTATAACCAAAGACGGAATGATGTCATATAACACAGTATTAGCTGAATATATAACAGAATATCTAAAATCGGAGAGAGAAGAAGTAACATTAGAAAACTTCAAGAAATTTATGCACAAACAAATAAATAAAATACCATCTTCTAATAAAAATAAATATATGATAGTAGATCTTATTATAAAAAACCTAGAAAATACTTTAACTCTCGAAGAATTATTAAGCTATAATCAAAAAGTAGTAGTAGACAATAGAATAACTCAAGTATCAGAAGAAGATAAAAATAATATATTACGCTTAATAAATGGTTTAAATGTTTTCTATAATTTAGAAGAAACACATAAAAGAATAGAAATGTATTTAGCTACCGGTAATATAAATTATTTCACTAGACAAAATGGCATAAGAAAATTTGCTGAAGAGTATCTACCAGTAGAGCAGATGAGGGCAGCACTCTATGAAATGGGATGGAGTGCCTTAGTAAATAGTATAGATGAAACATATAAAAAGTATGGTGAATTACAAGTTATAAAAGCAGTAGAAAGAATAGTGGATGTAGGTAGTATTGAAGGCTTAACAAATACTAATAATGCAAGAAGCTACTTAGGATTTATTACATCACCAGAACTATTACAAAAAATAATTCTAAAACAGGCTAGTAGTAGCATAAATATAGAAAATCAAAGTATTGAAGATATTGCATTTCAAGTAGTTGGAAAAGCTTATGAAGAAATAGAATACAAAAATAAACAAAAGAAGAATGGTAGAAATTAACAATAAAAATCTATCATCTTTTTTTGACAAAATTAGTAATATATGATAAAATTAAACTTGCCTAAAAAAGAACTTCTTTTTAATTGACAAAATATTCATTTTTTGAGATAATTTTAATATAGAGGTGAGTATATATGTACAAAGATAAAATAACTTTGACTATGCAAGATATTTTGGAAAAAGAATTCAAAATAGATGCTCGTGGCTATAGACTTCAAGAAGTAGATAAGTTCTTAGATATAATCATAAAAGATTATAATGAATATAATAATATTATAAGAACTCTAGACAAAGATAGAAAAACCTTAATTGAAGAAAATCAAGCTTTAAAAAATGAAGTAAGAAATCTAAAATCAAGCATTGAAGCCGCTAAAATAGGCGACAAAGAAATAACCAATGTGGATCTATTAAGAAGAGTATCACAATTAGAAAAAATAATATTAGGAAAATCACAACAATAATTATCTGGGTAAATGCTGCACTATGTGTAGAGGAAAGTCCATGCTCGCACTATCTGCGATGATAGTAGTGTTTGTGCTTAGGGAAAAAATAACCTAAGGCAGGTAACTGACGGCTTTTACTTTATCTAAAGGTAACCATGATAAAGTAGATATAAAAGTGCCACAGAGACGAGTCTAATTAGAAATAATTAGAATGAAACGAGGTAAACCCCACAAGCGAGAAACCCAAATTTTGGTAGGGGAATCTTCTAAGAAGAATTGAATTCAAGGAAGAATGACATTGTCATAGATAAATATTTACCGCCTAGAAATAGGTACAGAACATGGCTTATAAGATTAATTATTTATATTAAGGAGTAATATGAAAAATATAGGACTTAAATTAAAAGAAAAAAGGGAAGAAAATGGTCTATCTATTGAAGAGGTAGCGGAAGATTTAAAAATGCGTCCATCCCAAATAACAAGTATTGAAGAGGGAAAAAAGGATGATTTTAAAGATATCTTCTATTTAAAATATTTCATTAGAGATTATGCAAAATATTTAGGATTAGATAGTGAAAAAATAATAGATGAATTTAATGAGTATCTCTTTGATGAAACATCAAAAATACCTATAGACATTATAGAACAAGCTAAAAAAGAGAAAAAAGAAGACACTGAAGAGTTATCATCTCCATATACAAAGAAAGAAAAAAATAAAATTAAAATACCAAAAATAATAATAGGATTATTTATACTAATAATACTAATTATAGTAGGTTACATAATAGCAAGTAATTATAAAGGTAATGACTTTAGTGATAACAATATAACATATAGTATAAGGAGATAAAAATGAATAAAGCAAATAAAATAACAATAACAAGAATAATTATGTCTATGATAATAATATTATTATTGCTGTTTCCATTCGATGAGGTGGGATTAGAATTTCCTACATATCTAGTTGGTGGCAAAGTATTAGTAGACTTAAAATATATAATAGTGGGCATTCTATTTATAATAGCATCACTTACTGACTTTTTAGATGGCTATGTAGCTAGAAAATATAATCTAGTAACTGATTTTGGTAAAATGATTGATGCTATAAGTGATAAATTATTAACAAATTCAGTATTAATAATATTAGCCTGCAATGGAAAAATAAGCACTATCGTTGCAGTAGTAATAGTAATGCGTGATATAGTTGTAGATTCAATAAAAATGGTAATAGGAAACCAAGGCGCTGCCGTAGCGGCAATAGGCCTAGCTAAAGTAAAAACTGCTACTCTAATGGTTGGTATCATTTTAACACTATTTAGTAATTTACCATTCGAATTAATATCACTAAGAATATCAGACTTCTTATTGGCTATAGCGGCAGTATTATCTATAATATCAGCAGCAAAATATTATATAATGGCAAAGCCATATTTACAGAATAAATAGTATTCAAAACACTATTTATTTTTATTTTTAACAAAAAACACGAACAAATGTACTTTTTGGTGTTGACATTTAAAAAAAACTATAATATAATTATAGTGTAATTAAAGAAAGTACAAGAAGGAGAGAAAAATATGGCAAAAAAAGTAGAAACAGATTCAGCTTTAGATCAAGTATTAGCAGACATAGAGAAACAATTTGGTAAAGGAGCAATAATGAAATTAGGAGAACAAGAACATACAAAAGTAAAAGTAAGTTCTAGTGGCTCACTAAGTCTAGATATAGCATTAGGAGTAGGAGGATATCCCAAGGGAAGAATAATAGAAATATATGGTCCCGAATCTTCAGGTAAAACAACATTTGCTTTACATGCTATTGCTGAAGTACAGAAAGAAGGCGGTAGAGCAGCTTTCATTGATGCAGAACATTCATTAGATCCAGTATATGCACATAATTTAGGAGTAAATACCGATGAACTATTATTATCACAACCAGATACAGGAGAACAGGCTCTAGAAATATGTGATGCTTTAGTAAAAAGTGAAGCAGTATCCATAATAGTAATCGATTCCGTAGCGGCTTTAGTTCCTCAAGCAGAAATAGATGGAGAAATGGGCGATTCCCATGTAGGACTTCAAGCAAGATTAATGAGTCAGGCCTTAAGAAAATTATCTGGATCAATCAATAAAACAAATACAATTGTAATTTTTATAAATCAATTAAGAGAAAAAGTAGGTGTCTTATTTGGTAATCCAGAAACAACACCTGGTGGTAAAGCTTTAAAATACTATTCTTCAGTAAGATTAGATATAAGAAGAGGAGAACAATTAAAACAAGGTTCAGAAGTTATCGGAAACAAAACTACCATAAAAGTAGTAAAGAATAAAGTTGCTCCACCGTTTAAAACAGCAGTAGTAGAAATAATGTATGGAGAAGGAGTATCAAAAGAAGGAGAACTATTAGATCTAGCCTCAGAAATAGGAGTAGTAGAAAAAAGCGGTGCTTGGTATGCTTACAAAGGTGATAAAATTGGACAAGGAAAAGAAAATGCCAAATTATATCTAAAAGAAAATCCAAAAGTAACTGCTGAAATAGAGAAGAAAGTAAGAGAACATTATAATATATCATCAGATAAAAATACTTCCAAAGTAGAAGAAAAATCAAAAAAAGAAACAAAAAATAAGGAATAAATGCATATTCCTTTTTTTCTTCAAGTATGTTAGAATATATATAGGTGATTAAATTGAAAAAATGTTTAGTAGTATATAATCCAAATTCAGGTAAATACAACAAAAAAGAAACTCTACCAAATATAAAAAAAATACTTGAAGAATATAACTATGTAGTTGATATAAAAGAAACAAGTAGCAAAGGTGATGCCACTTCAATAGTAGAAAAATATCCATATTGCGATTTATTAATATCAATAGGGGGAGATGGAACATTTAATGAAGTAATGACTGGTAATTTTAAAAGAAAAGAAAGATTAACATTATGCCATTTACCTTCAGGAACAACAAATGATATTGGAGCTATGTGGGGCTATGGAAAAAATTTAATTAGTAATTTAAAATTAGCTTTAGATGGAGAAGTAAAAAGAATAGATGTATGTACAATAAATAATAGACCATTTGTCTATACTGCTGGCTTTGGTAAATTTATGAATATTCCATATGAAACACCACGCAAATTAAAAAAAAGACTTGGTCACTTAGCTTATATTAAAGAAGGAATAAAAGATTTCTTCAGAAAGGTAAAATCATATGATGTAACATATGAAATAGATGGAGAAGAGTATCGTGGTTTATTCTCCTTTGCCATTATAACTAATGCAAATCGTGTAGCGGGTATAAATAACTTCTATAAAGATATTAAATTAAATGACAATAAATTTGAAGTATTATTATGTAATATAACTAGATTACATGACCTAGTAAAAGCTTTATACTTTTTTACAAAGTATGATGCCAGTAGAATACCAGGATTTTACTTCTATAAAACAGATAACCTAACAATAAAATTTAACACACCATTAAAGAAAGCCTTATGCATAGATGGTGAATCATTACCAGATTTAAGTGGTAAATACGAAATAAAAATAGATCATGATGTTCATGTATTAATGCCATCAAAAAACATTAATACACTATTTATAGAGGATAAAAAATAATTATCCTCTTTTCTAATTAAAAGCAATTTCAACATCAATATTCTCATCACAAATAGCAATATATAAAAATATAATACCACTAATAAGTACAAATAACGAACCAATAAAAGAAGCCAGTTGTAGCTTTTTAACATCATTACTAACATTATCATCTAATTCCTTATAATCATTATAACTACTTTTAGCAAAATGATAATACACGATAACTAATATAGAAAAAATAAGAATAAGTAAACCTTGATATTCCTTCTTACTTTCTTCATCATCAAATAATAAATACTTAGTCTCCTTACTATTAGAATAATAACTAAGTATAATAATAATTAAATATATTATCCATATAAAATTTTCTTCACGAATATCCTCTAATTTACTTAATTTATCTTTATTCATAGTATATAATATTCATTACACAGTTGAATAATAATAAACTCTATGTTAAAATAATATAGCAGGAGGTAATAAGATGAAAGAAAAAGATAGACAGTTAATAGTGGAAAGAATACAGAAAGATATAGAAGATAAAAAATTATTACAAAAAAAATATGATCGATTACAAGCACTTTCAAACAATCCACAAGTAAAAGAATATTTATCACTATTAGAGGAAATAAAAACAAAAGAAAGAATACAAAACACTTTAAAAAAATCGATAAAAGAAACAATAAATATAGAATTTAATAAAGCTTTAAATAATAACATAAAAGATAAAAAAATATCACCATGTAATCATGAAACATGGATATATCAAGGATCATTTAGCATAGAAAATGATTTATGGTATGATTGTGAATATGAGTTATTAGTGGAAAATGAAACAGATAAAGAATTTAAGTTTAATCGTTATATGTGTTTAGAATGTGGAAAATCAATTAAAGTACCAGATTGGCAAAAATTTGAAAGCAATCACCATATATTAAAAAATTATAATAAGAACCATGACTGCACATATTATCGTAATCAATATTATCAAAGTCTTTACAACTTTTCAGTAGAAGAATCAAAAAAACATATAATAGATAAATTTAATGAAGATAAAAAATTATCAAAAATAAAAAAAATAACAAAAAAAGATTATTAATAAATAAAAAATTAATAATCTTTTTTACTAATATTTAAAAAAATTTATCAATATTGGTGGAGCCGAGGGGATTCGAACCCCTGTCCGAAAATAAAGTTATTTAACCTTCTACAAGATTATTGGATTATCAAATTCGCAAAGTAAATAGACAATCCACCATCATAATTACTCGCTAGTTTATAGTTATTCATTATAATGCCTAAACAAACACTACAATATAGTCTGCTTTATAAGTCCTTGCTAATCCTCACAGACAAAGAATTAGAAGAACCTGTCGCTACCTATAAGTTAGGCATAAGCAACAGCGTTTTTATAGCTGTTTCCAGTTATATTTAATTTATCCCACTAACGTAGAGAAATACGTCTTGCTAATTAAACACTCATATTTCCGTCGAAGCCAAAAGCGACCCCATTACATAAATATTTTAACATTCATACATTTTTTTGTCAAATTTTTTAAATAAAAATGATTGTAATATTGAGAAAATTAATGTATAATTACATTAGAATAAATGAGGTGTTTTTAACGTGGATACAAATACAAATAATAATAATTATTTTGGAGTAAGACATTATAAAGTACATGTCGTAAAACAAAGAATGAAACCATTAAAAATGATATCTAGTATCATATCATATGCAATATTTATCTGGTTATTATTAATAGGTGCATTACTACTAGTATATATAGCAGATATCAAAATAAGAGCAGCTAAAGGAGATAATACGCCACCTACATATAATGCTTATGTAGTACTAACAGGATCAATGGTACCAGAAATAATGCCTAATGATGTAGTAATAACTAAGAAGAAATCAGCAGAAGAATTACAAGTAGGGGATATAATAACATTTGTAACTTCTGATCCAAGATTATCAAATATAATAGTAACACATAGAATAAAAAATAAGTATTACGATTCAACTACCGGAAAATATACATATCAAACTAAAGGAGATGCCAATAATACCGAGGATTTCACTTTAGCAGAAGATAAAAAAGTAATAGGAAAAGTAATATTTAAAATACCAAAAATAGGCTATATCCAACAAATATTAGCTACAAAAGGTGGATTAATAATTGTTGTATTAATACCATGCCTAGCAATACTATCTTATGATATCGTAAAATTAGGAAGAAATATCGGTAAAAAGAAGAAAAAAGAAGAGAGTAACGTAACAGTAGTAAGAAGGTGATATAATGTCCAAGAATAATAAATTCTATGTAAAGAAAATAAAAAAAGACAACATCACTGTAGCGGAAGAAAAAAACTATAAATCCCCATTTATACTGTTTTTAGTAGCTAATGGTCGATTAATATTCATAATAACATTATTATTATCAATAACAACTTTGATAATATCAACATCATTAGTATTCAGAAATATGCTTGGTTCAACATATAAATCAGATAAAAATAATACTAATACTACTACTGATAATAGTAATGTAGTAGTAACAGTCGATATATCAGATGAATGCAATTTAAATAATACTACACCAATTACTGAAGAATACGCTACTAAATTATTTGATAGTAGTAGGCAAATAAATACAGCAAATACCGGCGTAGTAATAAAAGTAAAAGAAAAACCATTAGAAGACAGAATCATCATATTCTATTCTGACAAAACAGCATTAATAAAATATAAAGATGGAACATATTTAAGAGTATTTAGAGTAAATAATAATTATGGTGTCAAAGAAGATGGAACATTTGAGGCTAAAGCAGAAACCAGAAAAGTAACCGCTAAAGAAATAATAAATAAAGATTTAGGAATAAAACTATTATACTTATCTGATGGTAGTCTTGAAGTAACAAAGGGTGATGTATGTTTCTTTGTAAGAGATAGCGATATAACATCATCAGTAGATAAGTTCTATACCAATTTAAGTATCGTTTCACTTCCAACAAAGAAAGAATCAAATAAAACATATTATTCAAATGGAACAATAAAAGAAAATGACTACTTATTAGTGGACAATAAACAAATAAAATCAACCGAAACAAAGAAAATTCATGATAATATAACAATAATATACTATGAAAACGGTTTTGCTGAAATAATTCAAGATAAACAAAGTATTATAGTAGAAAAAAGTGAACATATTATTTATGATAACAATATCTTAGAGATAATAGATAATACAAAAGAAGAAAAAGTAAATACTGATAATTTAATAGATATTAAGAATATAAACTTAAAAAACAATAATAAAAAAGAAGTAAATTATTTAATACTTATAGAGGAGACAAGTAATTATAACAAATACAACGTATCTAAAAGATTACCAAACGAATATATAAAATATTTAGTATCAATTAATAATAAAAAACAAGATATAGCATTACTAAATAATAATATAAAAGATAGTGAAAAAGTAAAAGGACTAGAATTAACTAATAATGCCTATCAAATATATGAAGGAAAATTACCAAAATCAGGAGAAGCTAATATAAAAATAGGTATGTGGGTTGATTACCAAACCATTACAAATGAATATATGAATTCAGCATTCATAGGTACCGTAAAAGTATATATAGAATAATAGACATAAAAAAATAAATATGATATAATGAATAAGGATAATAGGTGGTGAGTATATATGAACAAAAAGAAAATAATGATAATAGTATCATCAATAATATTAGTATTAGCAGCCTTATTTACAACTACATACTCACTATTCTATAAAGAAGATGTAGCGGCTAATCCAAGTAATTATAGTACAGGATTACTTCAAATAGAGGCAACATCATTATCTGATACAATATCATTAGATAGTGCTCTTCCTATGACAGATGAAGAGGGAGCCCAAACAACTCCATATGTCTTTTCAATTAAAAATACTGGTAACGTTGATTATAAATTTGATGTAAAATTATTATCAATTAGTTCTAATACTATAAATTCTCGATATATAAAATTAAAAATAGACAATGGTAATCCAGTCGTATTATCATCATTAACAAATAGCATTATTAAAAGTAATGTTGTAGTAAAAGCCAAAGAAAGTATTAATATAACCCTAAGAGTATGGCTAAGTAAAGATACACCTAATACCGAAATAGGAAAAACATTTAATTCACAAATAGTAATAGATGGACAATCAATATATACCACTAGTAATTATGATGCTTATAATAATAATTTACCAGAGGAGTATCAAGAAGTTGAATACATAGGGGGAACTGGAACACAATATATAAAAACAAATATAACATGTAATTATAACGATACAGTAAAGATGGAATCATCAGGTAATTTTAATTTAGGTAATACTGATGCTTGGAATGGTGTTAATGCTTATCTACAACATAAGTTTACCTCATCGACAGTTACTGATGGCCAAAATACTGCCTTAACAATTTCAAATGATGACACTATTACAGCTTCATACGATGGAAATACTCACATAGAGACAGTTACTATAGAAAGTACTGGTAAATCAATTTCACGTACATGGGCGGATTCAAGTTATGGTGGTAATGTAATGTTTTTAAATCTTGGCAATGGTTCAAGTGCATATTCTAGTACTGGTGTCAAAGCTAATTTAAAAAGGGGAAAAGTCTATGTAGATGATATTCTAAGAATGGATTTAGTACCATGTTATAGAAAAAGTGACAAAGTAGCAGGTATGTATGATATTTTAGGTAATAAGTTTTACACCAATAGTGGAACAGGTAAATTTACCGTAGGTCCTGATGTAGAACATTAAGTTATATCCTCGCAAGCCTAAGGTCTTTCGAGGTAATCATGAGCCTATAGTCTCATGATTAAATAATTATTTATGAAAAATAATAATAATAAAAGTGTATAATAAAGATATTAATTATATCTTTTTTTTTATCTTTGTGATAAAATTAATATTAGGTGATACTATGGCAAAAAAAGAAAATAAAAAAGATAACTTAAAAGAAAAAAAAGATACCAAGAAAAAAGCAATAAAAGAAAATAAGAAGAAAGATAACAAGGAAAAAGAAAAATATAGTGCTAAAGAAGTAATAATAGTAATGCTGTTTTCTATAGGAATAGGTTTTCTTATGTGTCTAGGCTGTATAAATTTAATAACTGGTAAAAATTATTTAAGAGTAACTAAAGATTTATCTAAAGTAGTAGATACATATTACGCCATTGTAGATAATTATTATGGAAATATAGATAAAAAAGCCTTAGTTGATGGAGCAGTAGAGGGAATGATATCTAAGGTAGGAGATACATTTACAAGTTATACTGATACTAATGATACAGAAAACTTCAATGAAACAATCAAGGGATCATATGAAGGTATAGGCTGCTCTATAGCTAAATATAATGATGGACAAATCAAAATAATAGAAGTATTTCCAGATTCTCCAGCAGAAAAGGCAGGACTATCAGTAGGGGATAGAATAATCAAAGTAGATGGCGAAGATTATACCGATAAAGAAAGCTCTGATATATCTAACTATGTCAAAAATAGTGGAAAAGATAAAGTAGTATTAACAGTTGAAAGAGATAATAAAGAAATAGATATAACTATTAATTTAAGTAAAGTAGAAATACCATATGTAACAAGTAAAGTATTAGAAAAAAATGATAAAAAAATAGGATATATAGCTATATCACTATTTTCTGGTAACTCATATAAACAATTCAAAAATAATTTAGATAAAATAGAAAAAGAAAACATAGACAGCCTAATTATAGATGTAAGAGGAAATAGTGGCGGATATTTATCATCAGTAACCGATATAAGTAGCTTATTTTTAGAAAAAGGTAAAGTAATATATCAATTAGAAGACTCTACAGGAAAAACAAAGAAAAAAGATACCACTAAAGAAAAAAGAACTTATCCAGTAGCAGTATTAATAGATTCATCTTCAGCATCAGCTTCCGAAATACTAGCATCCGCTATTAAAGAAAGTTATAATAATGGTTTAGTAGTGGGAACTACAAGTTATGGTAAAGGTACTGTTCAAGAAACAAAAAAATTACTAGATGGAAGTATGATAAAATACACAACACAAAAATGGCTTACACCAGATGGTAATTTTATCAACGAAAAAGGTGTAACACCAACTAATGAAGTAACATTAAATGAAGAATATTACAATAATCCAACCATTGAAAATGATAATCAAATAAATGAAGCATTAAATTTATTAACAAAATAGCAATTATTGCTATTTTTTTCATATAATTAATTGGTGATAAATATGATAGTAAAATCAACTGACAAAGAAAAAGAAATCCTAGCCAGATTAATGCGAGCAGAAGCTGTGGGTGAAGGCAACCTCGGTATGCTCATGGTAGGTAATGTTGGAATAAATAGAGTATTAGCAGATTGCTTAACATTCAAAGATATCAGAAGTATATCAGAAATGGTATATCAAAAACCAGGAGGATTCTCAGGAACGTCATCATCATTATTTTATGGAAATCCAACATCCTTAGAAAAATCATTAGCAGAGAGAGTAATAAGAGGTGAGTATTATTATCCTGCTACAAATGCATTATGGTTTTATGCACCAAAAGCAAATACAGCATGTACCAGTACTTGGTGGGATCAGCCTTTAGCGGGAAGATATAAAAATCATTGCTTTTATGAACCACAAAAAGGAATATGTAAGGAAATACACTAATGAATAATCTAATTAAAGGATTCATAATAGGAATAGGAAAAATATTACCAGGAGTTTCAGGAGCCTTATTAGCGATACTTATGGGAGTATATGATAAATCAATAGATTATATTATAAACTTCAAAAGAAATAAAAAAGAAAGCATTAAATACCTATTTCCAATAGGAATAGGTATATTATTATCAATAATATTATTTAGTAAAGTAATATACTATACATTAAGTAAATATTATTTTGAAGTAATGATGTTATTTATAGGATTAATAATAGGAACAACACCATCAATCATCAATAAAACAGAAAAAAAAGATAATTATCTTGTCATAATAAGCTTTCTTATCTTTTTTTTCATATCCATAAGTAATATAGATAACACATATATAAAACAAAATAATTATATAGATTCATTAGTATATTTCATATCAGGTATAACAGAAGCAATAGGTACAGTAGTCCCAGGAGTAAGCTCATCAGCACTCCTAATGATAGAGGGAACATATAATATAATAATTGAAGCTATAGCCAATGTAATAGACATAAAAGTAATAATACCATTCATAATAGGATTAATAATAGGTTTAATAATAACTATAAAAATAATAAACTATTTATTAAAAAAATATATAGCATAATATTAGGAATATTAGTATCAAGCATAATATTATTAATAATAAAATCATTCAAATATAAAGTAACCATACCATCGCTTATATTAGGACTAATAGTATTAACAATAGGAATAATAATATCCACTATATTTAGAGAAAAATAAAAAAAGCCATAAGGCTTTTTAATTTTTAAATTGGTGACCAGTATGGAATTCGAATCCATGAATGCTGCCGTGAAAGGGCAGTGTGTTAAGCCACTTCACCAACTGGCCAAAAAATGGTGGGCCTGAATGGACTTGAACCATCGACCTCACGCTTATCAGGCGTGCGCTCTAACCACCTGAGCTACAAGCCCATTTTTTGAATTGCTTCTACATTATATCATATAAAAACCAACATTACAAGAGATTTTTATAAAAAAAATTAAAATGGTGGGGCGTTAGGGATTCGAACCCTAGACCCACTGATTAAGAGTCAGTTGCTCTACCAACTGAGCTAACGCCCCAACACAATCAATATTATACCATATATTTTCCATTTGTAAACTACTAAATTAAAAAAACTCAAAATTTATCAAAAATTATTATAAAAATATCATCAAAATTATCATGGCAAAATATAATGAGTTAATTGACTTTTAAGTACCATTTTGATATAATTTATATGATAGGTATCGGTGATAAAAATGAAGAAAATAAATGATAAAAGTTTTTGGATAATTTTAATTATAAGCATTGTAACTTTAACAATTTTGACTATAGGAGTAATCTTTTTAACAAAAGATTCAGAAAAAGAATTTTATAGTGCAGGATATATAATAAATAGTACTGCATCAAGCAGCAAAAAACTATATTTCAATGATAATACAGTTTATAAAGAAAACGTAAAAGAAGAATATGTTTTTAAGAATGCAGACAATAAAGAAGTAAGTACCAGCAAAGAAAACTTTATTCATTATTTAGATAAATCAATGTCATTTATGAAAAATGGTGTTATCCTTGACTTAGATAAATTCAATAAAAATCTAGTTCCATATTACAATATTACAGATAAATCGATAATTAAATATAATAATGGTAGTTATTACATTGAAACATCCGACAAAACATTAATATTTAATAATTTCTTAGGAAGAATAACCGAAAATAAATATATTGTTGTAGGAAAAGATATAAGAGTTAAATTAGCAGGTAATGATAACACTGTTAGTGGAGATTATTTTGAAATACTATTTGTAGAAGATGGTATAGTAAAAATAGAAAACCAAGAAGGAAGCTATCAAACTGTAGCGGATGGAACAACTATTTTTATAGGAGATAATACAAAAATAAATCTTGGCGATAAGAATGTTATCTATAATGATGAAACAAAACTTTCTTTATCTGAGATGACTATTGATGGTAATGAAAATATTGATATCAAACCTAGCGATGGTAAAGTAAAATCAAATGATGACAAGAAAAATACTGATGGCACTACTGATGGTAGTGGAGATAATAAAGGTGAAAATCAACCTGATGTAAAAAATAATCCTGAAAATAATGAGGAAAATAAGCCATCAGGAGGAGAATCAGGCGAAGGAGATACAACAAATTCAGTGTTAAAGCAAGAAGTATCAATAGATTTAATTTCTGCCAAAGTAGATACTCATAGTTTAAATGCAAGTTTCCAAGTAATAGATACCGGTAATTTTATTAAAGATGATTTATTATTGACATTGACAAACATAACTACAGGAGAAAGAGAGTTTTCTAAAATATTAGCTAATGCTCCTGATATACAAGAAGTAAATATAAATTCATTATCACCAAATTGTGATTATCTAATGACAATATCAGAACAAAATAATAATAATGGTACACAATATTTTCAAAAAACATTTAAAACCGAAAGTTTAACACTAAATTTAGTTCGTGAAATGGTAACACAAAATTCATTATCATATTCATTAGAATTTGGCGAAAATAATGATATCAAATCCGCTAATGTATCATTATATGATACCGAAGGAAATAAAGTGGGTAATACAATCACTATAACTAATGGTGAAGACAATAATATTTCTTTTGAGGAATTAACACACAATACAAAATATAAAGTAAAAGTAGATTCAGTTATTTTAAAAAATACCAATTATGCAAATATATATACTATAGAAACATCTGATAAAACACTAAAAAATAAACCAACTTTAGGTGAAATATCAGTAGATACCGATAATGATAATAAAAGCTTTACTCTAAAAATGGAAAAACCACAAGATGAGGACTCAAGTATAACAAAATATACTTATGAAATTTATAAAGCAGATGATTTAACTGATGGTGAAATATTAAATGCTAAACCAGTTTATACTTTTAGTAGTGATACATTAAAAGAGCAAAAATTAAAATTAGGGGAAAATAATTTAGAAGATAAAACAGATTATTGTTTTAAAATGATTGTAGAATATAATGATAACTATAAATATAACGAAATAGAAACAGGACTAAGTAATTATTTCCAAGTAATAGGTAGACCAACAATTGAATTCAAAGAAGAATTAGTAGACTTTGATCAAATAGTCGGAACAGTAAAAATAAAAGATGAAGGCTGTACAATACCAAATGAAGGAAGAGAATGTAAAGACAAGCCTGAAATGAATAAAGTTAATGACTTTATAATTAGATATTATGGTGGTAATTCAACTACAAGAACAGCCATAAAAGATGTTAAGTTTGATCCTGAAACAATGGAATATAAACTAGCATTAAGTGGTTTAAAAGAAAATACTTTATATACATTTGAAGTATACGCCGATATAGATATGTATAATGGTAAAGGCTTACAAAAAGGTCAATACATAGGAAGCTTTGCGGTAACTACAAAAGGAATAGAAGCATTGCAAATGCAAAATTGGAAGCAAAAACAATATAGTTTTGAAACCCCAATAGTAGTTAGTACTGAAATGATATCTACTGTACCAGAAAGTGATTATGCCGATAAAATATCATCAATAACATTTAATTTATATAAAGGTGATACTAAGAATAATATTCAAACAGCACCAATAGGAAGCTTTACCGAAACAGAAGATATAAAATCAAGATATTATAATAAAGAATTTGATTTAACTTCAAAAATGTTTGGTATAGAAAATCTAGATGCTTTAAGAGAAATATCCGGAGGAAAACTAAGTAGATATTATACACTTGAAGTAACAGATGCCTATGATAATAGCGGTACCAATAAATTTGATATATTAAATAACAAATATGTATTTGAAACACCCGCTATGCTATTACTAGAAGATGAAGTAGCAGAGCCAACCATAGCGGTAACAGAAATAACTAACGATACTGTAAAAGATGCCGATATGCAAGCAAAATACGGTGTAAGTTATGATAATAAATTAGATGGTTCAACTATAATAGGCTATGAAGTAAATGCAATATTCGATAAAGCTAAAATAGAAACATACTTCCAAGGTGAACATCCAATTACTAAATTAAACTTTTACGCCAAAGATCAAAAAAATAGATTAATTGAAACAAAAACAATTGATTTTACAACTACAGAAAATTATACAGCATATTTCTTCTTAGACTATGGAACTGATTATAAAGTAGAAGATGAAAAATTAGCTAGAGGAAACACATATAGCTTTTCATATGATATAAGTATTGATAGCAATAACGATGGAGCAGATGATTCTGTATTCCCATCAAATAAACCAATAAGTAAAACATTCACTTCAATTAAAAAAGATCCAATCTTTAAATTATATGTTGATAATAGTACCAAAGATTCAATAACATATAAATACTATGTTGAAGATATCGATAATGCCTTATTTAAAGATGAAGGCGATAAATATAACTTCTACTACAAAGTAAATGATAGTGAAGAAGAAAATAGTATTGAATTTGAAAAAAGTAGTGATATAAAAACATTTACTATTTCAAACTTAAATAATTCTGATATATATAATTTAAGTTATAAAAGAGCAAATACCAAAACATCAGATCCCACTAAAATATCAATAGGAAAATACTATTTTGATGGTTATTATAATTCAAAAGATTATAATATAGGATATAAACTAGTATATGGCAATTTTGATAATAGATTAAAAATAGTTTTAGATGACAATGAATTTTTAAATAGAATATCAACATACCTTCTAACATTAACATCAGGTAATGATAAATATGAAAAAGTTATATCAAACTTATCTGAATGTGATGATAATAAATGTATTATTCTTGATTACAATGATATAGAATCATTCAAAGGTAAAGATATTCAAGTTTCATTAGTAGGATTTTATGACACAGGATATACAGGATTTAGTCAAAAATCACTATTAGGAGATTACTTCCAAAGTTTAGGAGTAGTAGGAGAAAAAGATGCTTCTAAACTAGGATATGTTTTCCAAACAACATCATTAGAAATGCCAGGACAATATTTATATTTAAATCCAAATGGCTCATATGCAACTTCAAACAAACCTACAGGAATATTTGGCTATGAAGTAAAAACAGAAAAAAATCAAAATGATGTATGGTATATAACCTCAACTGATATTGTTGATAAAAGTAAAAATCAATTTATTAAATATGGTGACTTTATTAAGAAAGATGGTATAGCTAACTTAGGATTAAGTGGATTTAGAGATAAAAATACTAAATATACATTAAATCCAAAAGTTTTAGACAAAATAAATATTCAAACAGATAATAATAAATTCAAATTTACAAGTATCACACCTAAAGTATCAACATCAAAACCAACACCAACAATTAATGGAACTGCTATGAACGTATATGTATCTGCAAGTGATAGCGTTTTAGAAAGTGACTTTATTAAAACAGATGGCAAATATAAATTCTATATAGATATTTATACTATGAAAACTTGTGGTGGAGATGAAGAAGATTGTAAAGAAGAATACGTTCATGTAGACACAATTGAAACAGATTATGAAAGTCTAAAAAGTGAGATATCTTTTGCAGGATTAGATCCAGATACTAGATATTATTATAAAATATCTGCTGATATGAATAAAAATGGAGAAAATGTAAAAACACCATTATTCGATTATGAAAAAGAAGGTTATGTAGAGTATATGGGTACTTTTAAAACTTTAGGAGCAGAAGAAATACTTGATAGAGTAGCCTATAACTATGATTCAAAAACAATAGATAATGTATACCTAAATAGAATAATGAACCTAACAACATATTTGAAAAATAATAAAAACTTTGATATCAAATATGAAGTACATAATCCAGATGGAGAATTAATATTTGATGGAAAAGTAACTAATGATCAAATAAATGATGAAAACATCGGTAAAGGAAGAAAAGCAATATTATCAAGAGATATAACTAAAGATAATTTAGTATATGGAAACGATTATTATACTCTTACCGTTACTGCTATAACAACAGATAAAGGTAAAGAATTAAAATTATTCGAAGACACAATGTCTGATAAAAATATTACAGCGGGTCAAAACTTCCACGAATTAAAAGAACCATCATTTACGATAAAACAAGAAGCAATAGTAAATAAAAATGATTCAGGATTCACATATGGAATTAAATACATTATCACATTAGAAGATAGAGATAAAGTAATTAAAGATGGATTATTATTTATAGAATTACAAGATGCTGATTACAACCATGTATGTCCAGCAGGTAATGAAGATAACTGTAGTAAAACTATTGATTTAGCTAAATATGGTAGCAATCAAATAGAAATAACATTCACTAATTTAAAACCAGATACCAACTATTCAATTTATGTATCATCAGATATATATAGAAATAATATTTCTTTACCAGATGAAGAAAAAGAAACAAAAATATATGCAAGAAAGAGTCAATATACAAAGAGTGAATTAGGATTCTCCCTAGGAGCAGTAACTCCAACCGCACTATCAAACAATAAAGTATTAATAACATTTAAAGGAGCAACTAATTTACAAGAGTATATAGCAGGTATTGAATACTCAATGACAGTTGAAGGATTTGGTAAAGTAGGTTCAGGCCTAATAGGACAAAGTAATACTACTACTGGTAATCAATTAGTATTTAAACTAGATAAAGATGAATATCCAACCATAGAAGTAACAACAGATGAGAATCAAAAGTTAGGATTAAATAACAATATAAAATTAATATACTATTATAAAGATAAAAATGGAAAAATAACTGCTCTAAAAATAGGGGATAGTACTAGTGATTCTAAGACGTTCAAATATGAAGGAAAATAGAAAGGATGATATAAATGAGAAAATATGATAAAAAAAACAAGAGAAATATAGGCATAATATTAGTAATTTCAGCACTGATAATTGTCATGTTTTCTCTAGTTATCAACCTATTTTTATCACGAGATAAAAACGAATATAAAGTAGAAGAAAAAACATTAGTATTTGATAAAGATAAAACCATAATAAAAACAGAAAAACCAGCAGTTATAAAGACCAAATGGAATAAAAAATATTATCTAATTCAAGATAAAATAAGTACCGAATTAGGCAATACCGCCATTACATATAATGAAGATACAGGAGTTTTGAAACTTTATGGAAAATATTATGAAATTAGTAGTGGTGATGAAATAAATATAACTAGTGGTGAAACAGTAATTAAAAGCACCGCTTTAACAAAATTCTATAAATTAGAAGATCGAAAATATTTAGTAGTAGATAAAGAAATAAAATCAGCAGATGGATTATTATCAACAAGTGATTTCTTAATGATTGATCTAGACAAGGCAGGAAATGCAACACTTACAAATCACAAAGTAAATCTAAAAACATTCTCTGCCACTACCATCGTAACATCAAATTACACATTTGATATAGCAAATGAAATATTAGTATATGGTAGCGATAAAATAGATTTAAAGAAAATAATAGGATCTTCTAATACCTATACTAAAGAAGATTTAATACCAGAAGAAGATAATAATAAAGGAAACTCATCTGAAAGCAATACAACTGCTAATAATGGTGTAACTGGTGTAACCGATAATAGTATAGCTAATGGAAATAATACCACTAATGTTGGAAATGGTAGCAAAGGTAATACAGGCAAAAATAATGTAGTTATTGAAGAAATAAAGAAAGCTACTAAAAGAACATCCGTCATAGCGGTAACAAGTACTGTAAATAAAATTAGTGTTGATTATGTAATATATGATCCTAAAAAAGAATATTCATCAGTATATATGGAAGTAAAAAAAGAAAATTCAAGCAATATTGATACCATATATTTAAATAGTGGTTCGACATCATACGAAATAAGTAATAATGTATTTCCAAATACAAATTATGAATTAACATTTAAATATAGTTACATAGATGATGAAAATCAGATGCACGTTGAAACATTTGATAAAGTTAATATAACTACTAAAAAACCACAAGTATCATTAAAAGTAACAAGAACAAGTAAAGATGGAATAGATTATTTAGTTACAACAGACAATAGTTATCCATTAACATCAGGTACATTAACCATAACAAAGAATGGTGAAGTAGTATCAACAAATGAAATAACATTAAACGGAAATACAGTAGGACATGCACCAATTACAGGACTACAAGAAGAAGATTCCATATCTCTAAGTTTAACAAATATAAAATCAAATGAAACAGTAATTAAAGATTTAAGTTCTAGTTATAAATTTAGATATTAAGAAGGTGAAAAAATGAAAAAATTCATAAAAGAAAAATATAACATATTAATACCAGTATTTCTTATTATAGTTATTTTAATAGCGGTATTCCTATATACTAGAGAATATAAAAATAATAGATATGCCAAAACAGAAGAAGTAGATGTATATCAATATTTTTCCGGTTTAAAGTTAGAATATAAAGCAAAAATATCCCGTAACAAAAAAAATGTTATATTAAAGTATGAACCAAAAGATGAAGTAGTAAATTTAAGTAGCATACCAATATACATAAAAGGTAAAGATAATGTAATATTCCCTAAAGCAATGTCAATAATATTTCCAATAAAAGATGAAGTATATAGCATATCATCTTTAGCAGAAGTATATAAAAAAAATAATTTATATTATCTAAATCAAAAAAATATAAATACCCCTCAAGATCATGCCTTTTATTATGATGGTATTGACCTATACTTTTTCCCTGAAGCTACCACTATTGAAGTTGGTAGTCAAAAGATAGAATTAAGTCCAATGTCATATTTAAACTGTTCATATCAAAGTCTATTAGAGTATTATGATAAGGCAAATGATACGTATAAAAAAATAGATTTAACTGATGAAAATGTAATAGTTTCAAATGATTACTATAAAATAGATGTTACACTTGATAAAGTAATATATCAAAATAGTTTCCGTATTTTAGATAATGACTTTAGTTCATTACCTAAAATAAATGAAAAAGAAAACAAATAATATAAAAAAATAAATATCATATACTTATGATAGGTGAGTATATGAAAAATAAAATACTAAATATAATAAAAATAGCAGTTATTATTGAGTTACTAGTAGCATTACTGAACTTCAATTTAACTACTATTTTTTTATCATTATTTACATTGTCTCTTCTTTTTTTAACAGACTATATCAAAAAGAAATTAGAAATACCATATAAATTACAACTACTAATATATATATTTATTATAGGAACAGAAGTATTAGGAGAAATACATAACCTATATAATAAAGTATGGTACTATGATGATATAATGCATACCTTAAGCTCATTTATAGTAGCATCATTATCAATATACATATTAAATAAAATAACCAAAGATAACAATAAAAAATTAGTAGTAGTATTTTCATTTATATTACCCATGGCCGTAGCGGCTATTTGGGAAATAACAGAATTTACCATTGATAATGTATTTAATAAAGACATGCAAAAAGATACCGTTGTAAATAATATAACATCAACATTATTTTCACAAGACAAAAATAAAGCCGTAAAAAAAGAAATAAATTCTCTTTATATAAATAACATAGATTTTATTCAAGAATATGGTGGATATATAGATATAGGATTATATGATACAATGGAAGATATGTTATGTGCATTATTAGGAGCATTATTATTTATAATAAAAAAATTAGCGGAGCCTTAAGCAGCTTCGCTATATATATTTTTATCAAAAGTATGTGTACCATCATTAATTTTTTCTAATGTCTTAGTACTAATCAAAAAGTAAGTATCTCTATTAATATTAATATCACTAATAGGATCATCCCAAGTAAGATCCAAATGATACCATTTACCATCTAAATAAACCAAATTCCAAATATGTTCTTCATTACTAATTTTATAATTAATAATATTCATTTTATCCAAGAATATTTCCATAGCATCAGCATATCCGTTGCAGGTACCATATCCTTCGATTAAAACACCATAAGCAGTATTAGATTTATAAGTATCATCATTTTTATTTTCATATTTAAGCTTATCATATTCAGTATGATCAATAATATAATCATGAATAGCTCTAATTTTTTCTTTAGGGGGCATATTATTATTTACATTTTCATTAAGTATCTTATCAACCTTATTATTAATTTCATTAATTTCATCTTGCGTATAGGCCCTATTAATAGTAATACCTATTTTATAATCCCCACCATAACTAATTTTAACATTATTAGAACTATTATAAGGATGAACAAAATTATTAAGAGTTGAAATAACCTTTTTAAATTCATCTCCATTATAAGCAGTTAATGTATTAATATCATTAATATAATTAGTATAATCACTATCAATATATCTTTCAATATAATCAGTACCACTGTTAATAGCATAGTAAATAGAATTTATTAAATCATTTCTGTTCTTAATTCCACTTTCAGTATAATCATCAACATAATTAAAATTATCATCTTTATAATAATCATTAATATTGATTTTAGAATATTTCTTATCTATTGTATATTCATAATATTTATAAACAATTTTATCCTTTTGAAAAGCACAAATTGTAACCACAACAATTGCAATAAAGCCAGTAACTAATATAGCCTTACCATATTTATTCTTTTTATTCATATTGGCCACCTCATATTTTCATTATACCATTTAAGTATAACTTGGTAAAGAAAAAAATATAACATTTTAAATAAAAATACTAAACCATAGTAAGTACAAAGATAATAGTGTCAAGATAAGTAAAGTAAATAATAGTTAAATAAATAAAAATAATTTACTTCTTTGTCATAATTTGGTATAATAAAAAAGAAATATGAAAGGTCTGGTAAATATGGAAATAATAAATAAACATCCAAAAATATACTTATTAAGTGGAAAGGCAAGAAATGGTAAGGATACTACCGCGGAATTCTTAAAAAAATTTTATGAAGCTGATGGAAAAAAAGTAATATACTCTAGAGCAGGAAAATATATAAAATTTTATGCTAGTGAAATGACTGGTTGGGATGGCAAAGAAGAAACAAAACCAAGACAGTTGTTGCAGGAATTAGGAACTGATGTTATTAGAAATAAGTTAAATAAAGCCGATATGTTGATAGAAAGACAATTAGATGATATAGAAATATATTCATATTTTTATGATGCTATAATAGTTCCTGATATAAGATTACCAAAAGAAATAGATAGTGTTAAAGCAAAATTTGATAATGTAGTGGCCATCCACATAAATAGAATAAATTTTGAATCAGATTTATCTTCAAATCAACAAAGCCATATAACAGAAACCGCTATGGACAATTATACAAACTTTGATTATGAAGTAACTAATGATACATTAGAACAATTAGAAAAAGATATATACAAAATATATAAGGAGGAGACAAAATGAAAAAGTTAACAGGAAATGAAATAATAAAAACATACATAGACTTTTTTGTAGAAAGAGGACATACATATATAGAGTCAGCTTCACTAATACCTCAAAATGATCCAACAGTATTATGGATAAATGCTGGTGTAACACCACTGAAAAAATACTTTGATGGAACAGTAGTACCAAAAAACAAAAGACTAGTAAGTTGCCAAAAATGTATTAGAACTGGTGATATTGAAGAAGTAGGAAAAACAGCTAGACATCATACATTCTTCCAAATGTTAGGTAATTTTAGTATCGGCGATTATTTTAAAAAAGAAGCTCTTCCTTGGGCTTGGGAATTATTAACAAGTCCGAAATACTTTGCAATGGATAAAGACAAATTATACATAACAGTATATACTCATGACGAAGAGACATATAATATATGGTTGTCATTAGGAGTAAAACCATCACATCTAATAAAACTAGATACAAACTTTTGGGAAATAGGACCAGGTCCATCAGGCCCAGATACCGAAATCTTCTATGATAGAGGAGAAAAATATGATAAACAAAAAAGAGGCATATCTATGCTTCAAAACGAAGAAGAAAACGATCGTTATATAGAAATATGGAACAACGTATTAAGCCAATTTAACGCTACTGAAGGACTATCAAGAGAAGAATATCCAGAATTACCACATAAAAATATTGATACAGGTATGGGTGTAGAAAGAATGGCTTGTATTCTACAGGAGACAGAAACAAACTATGAAACAGATTTATTTATGCCAATAATGCATAAAATAGAAGAAATATGTAACATTCCATATAATGGTCAAATGCAGTTCAAAGTAATAGCAGATCATATAAGAACTTTAACATTTGCTTTATCAGATGGAGCAGTATTTGAAAACGTAGGAAGAGGTTATGTATTAAGAAGACTATTAAGAAGAGCCTCAAGAATGGGTAGAAAACTAAATATAAATAAAGAATTTCTATCACCATTAGTAGATGTAGTAGTGGATAACTACAAAGAAGTATATCCAGAATTAGTAGGAACAATGCCAAAGGTAAAAGAACTAATATCTAAAGAAGAATTACTATTCCAAAAAACCCTATTATCAGGAGAAAAGAAATTAGAAGAACTATTCAAAAACAAAAATAAAGTTATTAGTGGTAAAGATGCCTTTAAATTATATGATACATATGGATATCCAATAGAACTAACAGAAGAAGCCGCTATGGAAAAAGGATTTACTGTAGATAAAGAAGAGTTTAAAGCCTATATGAACGCTCAAAAAGAGTTAGCTCGTAAAAATAGAAAACTAATTAGTAGTATGAATCTTCAAAATGAATTACTAATAAATTATAAAGAAGAAAGTAAGTTTGTCGGCTATGATAAATTAGGATTAGAAACAGAAGTACTAGCCATCATGAAAGATAATAACTTTATAGATACATGTAGTGAAGACTGCTATATATTCTTAAAAGAAAATCCATTCTATGCCGAAAGCGGTGGCCAAGTATCAGACTCAGGATATTTAAAAAATGATAAATGTAAATTAGAAGTAACAAATGTCATCAAAGCACCAAATGGCCAACACTTACTAGAAGTTAAAGTATTAGAAGGAACAATAAATAAAGGTGATAAAATACTAACCCATGTATCTAAAGAAAAAAGATTAGCTATCATGAAGAATCATTCAGCAGCACATTTACTTCAAAAAAGTCTTCAAGAGTTATTAGGAGATGCCGTTCATCAAGCAGGATCCAAAGTAGATGAAGAAAGTTTACGTTTTGATTTCACTTACCAAGGAAAACTATCAGATGAACTAATACTAAAAGTAGAAAATCTAGTAAATGACAAAATACAAGCGGGCTATGAAACAAATATAGAATATATGAATATCAAAGAAGCAAAAGAAAAAGGTGCCATGGCTTTATTTAGCGATAAATATGGTAGTAACGTAAGAGTAGTAACAATGGGACCATCTATTGAATTATGTGCAGGTACTCATGTATCAAATACTAAAGATATAAATAAATTCGCTATTGCTATAGTAGAAAATAAAGGAGCGGATACTTATCGTATAATTGGAGCAACAGACACAAATATCCCTAAAGTTCTTGAAGAAGAAATAAAAAAATACAACGATGAAATGATCAAATTATTAGATAAAGCAAAAAAAATAATAAATGCTGCTAAAGAATTAGATATTGAATTAAACTTTAACTTTAATATTAATAATGATATTCCAACTAGTTACAGAGATATAGTTATAAATAAAAACGAATTAGAAACATTAAGAGAATCACTAAAGAAATTAGAGAAAGACTTTACTACTAAAAAAAGTGAAAAATCAGTAAGTGATTTATCAAGTTTCTTAGAAATAAAAGAAGAAATAAATGGTATAACTACTATAATAACAATAACTAATGGCTATGATATAGCATCATTAAAACAAATAGCTTCAGCCTTGAGTAATCAAATAGGAGATAATAATTTTGTACTATTAGCCAATGTAAATGAAAATAACTCAGTTAATTATATAGCAAAAGCAACATCAAATCGTATTAACTGTGGTGAAATAGTAAAAGATTTATCAGTACGTTCAGGAGGAAATGGAGGAGGTAATAAGTCCTTTGCCCAAGGTGGAGGAACAGATGCCACTATCGTAAGTAAAATCTTAATGAATGTAAAAGAGCAAATAAATACTTTATAAGAGGAACAATTCCTCTTTTTTCATACCTCAAAAACAATAATCATATATATTATTAGAGGTACATTATGAAAAAACTAATAAATAAAATATATAATACTATCATACCAATACTAATCTTTTTAATTATTACAATATTAATGTTATATATAAATATACCACCACTCATTACATTATTAACATCCATTTTCTTAGCGGCCATAACCTTATTATTAAATACAAGTATTCATAATAACCAATATAGTAATAAAAACATCAAAACCATTAGTGGAACAATCAAAGACACAAAAACATATACATATCCAGTAAATAAGATTATAAGAAGTAAAGATAAAGTAAAGAAAAGAATAAGAAAAAAATAAAAATATGTGCACTAGGCAAACAAAATACATGCCTCTTGCACTTTTTTCATTTTTTTGCTATAATTATAAAGGTCTTTTACTTGTAAAGAAAGGAGAAATAAAATTGAGTAAAATAAAAATGTTTTCATTAGGAGGACTAGATGAAAACGGAAAAAATATGTTTGTTATCGAAATAGATAAAAATATCTTTGTTTTTGAGGCAGGATTAAAATATGCCGATGAAATGACATTAGGTATCGATTATATAATACCAAATATAAGTTATTTAAAAGAAAATAAAAAAAGAATAAAAGGAATTTTTCTAACACACGCTCACGATGAGAATATCGGAGCATTATCAGACATTGTCCCTGAATTAGGGGATGTCTCAGTATATGGTTCAAAATATACAATAGATGTCGTAAGAAAAGAATTTGAAACATATCATATAAGTACAAATAATTTAAAAGAAATAAAAGCTTATATTCCTATAGATATCAAAGGAGTAAAAATATTTCCTGTATCCTTATCACATTCAGCTCCTGATAACTTTGGTTATGCCATATATACCAAGGATGGAGTAATATTTTATGCATCAGACTTCGTTATTGATCCAATAATGAAAGGACCATATAAGACAGATATAGGAAAATTAGCCTATATAGGAAAACAAAATGTCTTATGTTTATTAACAGAATCATGCTATGCTGATAAAGAAGGATTCACTTCTCCTAAGCATCGTATAAGTAATCTAATTAGAGAAACACTAAATACCAGCGAAGGAAGAATAATATTTAACGTAACAGATACACATTTATATCGTATTCAAGAATTATTTAGTGAAGTAGAAAATACAAATAGAAAAGTTGTAATCATGGGTAAAAGACTAAAAAGTATAATAGATACAGCTTTAGAAAATAAATACTTAACTATTGATAAAAAAATAATAGGGGACTTATCAAATATAAATGATAAAAATGTTGTAATATTAAATGCTAATGAGAAAGAAAAACCATACTATAACATTATGAAAATAGCTAATGGTTATGATAAATTCATAAAATTAAATGAAGAAGATACAGTGTTCTTAGCAACACCAATCTATGAAAATAGAGAAAAAACATATTACCATTTATTAGATGAATTATCTAAGACTGGAGCAGAAGTAGTAACATTATCCCCTAAAAAATATCTATCACATCATGCTTCATCAGAAGATTTAATGACAATGATAGATTTAATGAATCCAAAATATTATTTCCCAATAAGAGGGGAGTATAAGAATCAAGTTCAAAATGCTAATATTGCTTCTTTAGCGGGTATACCAAGTGAAAATATATTACTTAAAGAAAATGGCGATGTTGTAACTATCGAAAATGGTATTTTAAAAGATACCTTTGAGAAGGTACCATCAGGATCTATTTTAATAGATGGAAACTCATCAGATGATATTGGCGAAGTAGTATTAAAAGATAGAGAAATGTTATCAGATAACGGTATAATGATAATCTCCGTAACATTAAATAAACAAACAAAAGAGATAATATCTGGACCAGAAGTATTAACAAGAGGTTTTGTCTATGTAAGAGATTCATATGAATTAATAAACGAAATAAAGAAAATATCCGAAGATATAATAATAAAGAATACCAAATCAGTAAAATATATCGAATACAACAAAGTAAAAAATATAATTAGAGATGAATTATCTAAATACCTAATAAAAGAAACTGGTAACAAACCAATGATAATAACAGTTATGCAAGAAATATAGAACAAAACTATATTTCTTTTTTTGTATAATAAATATAAATAAAGAAATAATAATAATGGTGATAGTATGAAAAAAAGACTATTAGTAGTATTACTAATAATATTATTAACATTAGCATATACCGTAGCAAGTACTTATGCCGTAATAATAAATGTCAAAAGTGAAAGCGGTGTTAATGAAATAATAAATAAAATAACCATTAAAGATCTTTTAACAGGGGATAATAATGAATATAACGAAACATATTATGATGTAAAAAATACCCTGGATATTACTGAAGAAGAAATGAATATATTAATAAACTCTAAAGAATTAGATAAGAAATTACAAATAGTATTAAATAAAATAGTTGATTACAAAATAAATAAAAATATAAATTCCAAATTAACAAGTGATGAAATATATAATATGATTAAAGAAGCCACTAATAATGATAATACTATTCCATACTATTTAAAGAAAAAAGTACTAGAAAATAGTAAAATATATTCTGATGATATAAATGATTTTCTATATGATTTAGAAGTATCAGTGAAGGAAGCTTAATATGTTATATATAATATTATTTATAATAATCATAACTATAATACTATATATAGTAACTAAAGATAAAAAATTAGTATTAAAATTAACTAGTGAGATAACTATATTATCTAGCATATTAACTATTATAATAAGTATAGTACTAAGTTATATGATAAAAAATAGTACTAGTACTATAAATTTATCTGTCATAACAAATACTATTCAAAATAAATTTATATTTAATAGTTTAATATTAATGTCTTTAGGATTTATAGAATTATCCTTTGTAAAAATATTAAAGTAGCTTATAATAATAAGCTTTTTTTCGTCTCACACTTTGTTGCTCGCCGTTTTCTAATGCCTAAGGTCATTAGAAAAAGTTTAGAGCCTAAGGTCTCCAAACTGTAACATTATTAATTAAAGTACTATAAATACTATCCTTTTTATATAAAAATAAAAAAAACTATTTCAATTTCCACCTTTTTTTGTTATAATGTAGAAGAGGTATGATATGAAAAAAAAAATTATACTATTATTAATACTGATACTATGTGTAGGATGTACTAGAATAGACAATGTTAATGACTATAGTATTATTATAGATAAAATTATAAATAATAATTATAATAATCAAAATACAACATCCTTAGGATATACATATTATTTGCCTTTAGGAGTATCAAAGGTATACGATAAAGATTATAACCAAAAATTAAAAACAGAAGATACATTTATGTACTTATATGTTGATTCTGTGAGCTATTATTATCACAATACATTAAACTTAGATGATAATATGATTAATAATAGTTACTATTATCACAAAATAAATAAAGATGATAAAGTAGGATATGTAGTTATAACAGAAGATAAAGATTTATACTTTATAAAAGTAGTTTATAATTATGCTAAAATAGAATCTTATGTACCAAAGACAAAAATCGAGGATGTTCTTGCAAATAGTATGATTATATTAAATAGTATCAATTATAATGACAATCTAATAAAGAAAATTCTGGAAGATGAGCATGGTTCAAATATTGATAAAGAATATAAAATACAAAAACCAGATAATACCAAGAGTAAGTTTTCTGAGTATTTAAGTGAATATGTTCAAGAGGAAGAAAATAAGACACCAGATTTACCAGAATATTAAAAAGGAGAGACAGTATGAAATTTTTTGATAAAGTAAAAGACTTATTCTCTGATGAAGAAGAAGTAGTAGAAACAGAAGAAATAGAAGTAGAAGAAAAAGAAGAACATAAACTTCCTACTTTTATGCGTAATAAAATAGAAGAAGAACAAAAAAGAGAAGAAGCAAGAAAAGTAAGAGAAGAAAGAGAAGAACCAGTTCCTAAAACAAATGTTATAAGTGATAGAGAAATTGTAAAAACAAGAACTTCTAATAACTTTGCTTTTCCAATTGATATGGATGATTCTGATTTAGTTCCAGATTTAAGATATAGTAAACAAAATGTTCTGCAAAAAGAAAGAGAAAGAGAAAAGCCAATAGCGGAGTTATATGCTAAAAAAGAAGAACCAAAACCAAAAAAATTTAGACCAACTCCAGTCATATCTCCTGTATATGGAGTATTAGATAAAAATTATACTAAAGATGAAGTAAAGGTTCAAGATGAAAATTCTTATGAAATACAAAGACCATCTAGAAAGGTTGACTTCGAAACAGTAAGAAATAAAGCTTTTGGTACATTAACTGATGATTTAAAAAATGTTATGTGTGAAAATTGTGAGCTATATCAAGAGGTAAAAATAACAAAAAATGCTGATAGAAAACCACAGATAGATAATAGTAATCTTTTAGCAAGTATGACTGAAGAAGGCCCAGCAGAGGACATATCATTAGGAGATGCTGAAGATAACTATTTTGACTTTGGCGTAAGTTATGAACCACCCAAAAAAGAAGAACCAAAAACAGTAGATATAACAGATGAAGTAAAAATAGTAGATCACAATGAAGAAGAATCTAAAGCCGAAAAAATAGAGGTAAAAGAAAAACCAGAAACAAGACAAACAATAAAAGCTAAAGAAAATAAACAGAAGTTAGAAGATAAAGATTTTCTTGAAGATACTAAAGAATTCGAAAGTTTAACTCACGATGAAGAAGATATAAACGAAATATTAAAAGGCACTGAAGACATTACACAAACCGATGATTCAAATGATATATTTAATCTAATAGATTCAATGTATGACGAAGAGGAGGATAAGAAATAATGACAGTGGAAATGGTTTTACCAACAATATTATATATTTTAGGTGCTATATTATTAGTAACATTAATAATATTAACTATAAAGCTTATCATTACAATGAATAAAATAGAGAAAGTTGTTGATAATATTAGTGGAAAAGTAAAAACACTAGATGGCCTATTTGAAATGGTTGGCCTAGTAACAGGAAAGTTTACAGCAATAACAGATAGAATAGTAGATGGTGTAGCTTTATTAATAGAAAAACTATTTAAAGGAAAGGAAGATAAAAATGAGTAAAAAAGGATTAGGAAAAATAGCATTAGGAGCAACAGTAGGAGCAGGATTAGCACTATTATTTGCCCCTAAAAAAGGATCAGATTTAAGAAGGGATATCAAGAAAAAAATTGACGATATCATCAAAGATGTTGATCAAATGAAAGTAGAAGATATCAAGAAAGAATTCAAAGATAAAGTAGAAGAAGTAACAAATGGTATCGAAGATTTAAATAAAGAAAAAGTACTAAAAGCTGCTAAGAAAAAAGGAAAAGAATTACAAGATAAAGCAGAAGATTTAGTAAAACTAGCTAAAGAAAAAGGTACTCCAGTGCTTGAGGGAATGGCTAACGATTTAAGAGAAAAAGTAATTTCAGCAGCACAAGAAGTAATAGATAAATTAGAAGAAAAATAATCACTAGTGATTATTTCTTTTAATAGAAAGGATTAACAATGAAAGTATTAATAACAGGGGCTTCTTCTGGAATGGGAAGAGATATGGCTAAGTATTTATCTAGTTTTGATTACAAACTAATATTAGTATCCAAAGATAAAAAAAACCTAGATAAAATATTTAAAGAAGATAAAAACGTAATAGCAACTTATGGCTATGACCTAACAAAAGAAGCAGAATGTATAGAACTATATAAAAAAGTAAAATCTGAAAATATTGATATATTAATAAATAATGCTGGCTTTGGAGATGCAGGTAAATTTATCGAAACAAGTTTAGATAAAGAAATGGATATGATAGACTTAAATATAAAGGCATATCATATACTAACAAAACTATTCTTAAAAGATTTTACCAAAAGAAATTATGGAAGAATCCTAAATGTAGCTTCAATGGCAGGATTAATGCCAGGACCATATATGGCAACATATTACGCTACTAAAAACTATATAGTAAGCTTATCATTGGCAATATATGAAGAATTAAGAAAAGATAATTCAAATGTCAAAATATCCATATTCTGTCCAGGACCCGTAGATACTAATTTCAATAATGTAGCAGATGTAAAGTTTAACATCTCATCATTAACAAGTGATTATGCAAGTAAAATAGCTATAGATGGTATGTTCAAAAATAAACTAATAATAGTTCCACCAAACATGAAACTAAATCGCTTCTTAATCAAAATAGCACCATCTAAATTAATATTAGATATAAATTCTCAAATACAAGAAAAAAGAAAATCAAAAGAAGAAAATTAACAAAATTATCTTCTTTTTCTTTCGTATAAGTAACAATACTTTATTTTTAAAATAATTTATAGTATAATGGTTAAGAGGTGGAATATGAAAAAAATAGTTGTTTTAGGAGGAGGAACAGGTCTATCAGTACTACTAAGAGGCTTAAAACAATTTCCTTTAGATATAACTGCTATCGTATCTGTAGCAGATGACGGATCATCAAGTGGTAAATTACGTGAAGAATTTGATATATTTGCCGTAGGAGATATAAGAAATGTATTAGTTTCATTATCAGAAGTAGAACCATTAATAGAAGAACTATTACAATATAGATTCACTACTGATAGTAATTTAAATAACCATCCAGTAGGCAATCTCTTATTAGCGGCTCTATATAATATAACAGGTAATTTAACAGAATCATTAACATCATTATCAAAAATATTCAATATAAAAGGTAGAATATTACCATTTACCGAAGATAATCCAATATTAATAGCTCATACTAAAGATGGTAGTATAATAGAAGGAGAAAGCAAAATAACCAAAGCAGGACAAGAAATAGACTATATAGAATATAAAAACAAAGTAACACCAACCAAAGAAGTATTAAATGCCCTAAAAGAAGCAGATTTAATAATATTAGGTATAGGTAGTTTATATACAAGTATAATACCAAACTTGTTATCTGAAGAAGTAAAAGAAGCATTAAAAACCTCTAAAGCTAAAAAAATGTATGTATGCAATATAATGAGCGAACACGGAGAAACAGATAATTATAAAGTATCAGATTGCATAAACAAAATAAATTCCTATGTTGAAGATAATTTTATCGATACTGTATTAGTAAATAATGAAGTAGTACCAGATAATATAAAAGAAAGATACGTAAAGGAACAAGCAAGTCCTATTGAAACAGATTATGCAAAATTAAAAGACTTAAATGTTGAAATTCTAGAAGATAAACTATTAGAAATAGAAGAAGATAAAGTAAGACATAATCCATATCGTACTGCTTTAGCTATATTTAATTATATTGTAAAGGAGTTAGAATAATATGAGCTTTACAAGTACAGTAAAAGAAGAAGTATCAAGACTAGAAACAACAAGATTAGAAGATATATCAGAACTATCAGCTATCATGCGTATAGCTGCTACCATAACGCCAAATATAAGTATAACAATAGAAAGTAATGCAGTTGCCAGAAGAACATTTAAATTAATAAAAAATATATACGGTATAACACCAAAAATAACCATAAGAAATAAAAAACTAGGTAAAGGCTTTACATATATATTAAATATAACTGAAAAAAATAAAGAATTACTAGAGGATCTCTCAATAATAGATAATAACAAATATTTAAGTATACCAAAAGAATATATAACATCAGATGAAGATTCATTAAGAGCATATTTAAGAGGAATATTCCTAGTATCAGGCTCAGTAAACGATCCTAAAACATCAAGATATCATTTAGAATTCATATTAGATACAAAAGAATATTCAGAGTACGTAAATAAACTATTAAATACCTATGATTTAAATAGTAAAATAATAAAAAGAGAAAAAAACTATACAGTATATATAAAAGAAGCTGAGAAAATATCCGACTTCTTAAGAATAATAAAAGCCTTCTCAGCAGTAATGTACTTCGAAGATATAAGAATATACCGTGATCATAAAAATATGACAAACAGACTAAATAATTGTGAACAAGCAAATATTGATAAAGTATTTATGACCGCTAATAAACAAATAAAAGATATAGAAAAACTATATGAATTAGATATGGTAGATTTATTGGATGATAAATTAAAACAAGTAATAGAATATCGTATGAAATATAAAGAAAGTTCTCTATCAGAATTAGCAGAAATAATATCCCTAGAAACAGGAAATGAAATAAGTAAGTCAGGACTAAATCATAGATTCAGAAAAATAAGACAAATAATTGAACAAATAGAAAAAAAATGACATTTTTTTCATTTTTTTATCAGAAACGCTTGACATTTGTAAAAAAATGGTTTACACTTAAATTGTCTAATAGATAAACATACAAAGCAAAGCATAAAAAAATACCTATAATTTATCTCCAATAAAGATAACATTTGTAAGGGTATCAAATCTTGATGGTAGAAGTTTTACTGTTTAGAAATTTTATGCTTTGCGAGTATATTTGTTTGGGTATTGAGGTAGAGGCCTTAATTCTTATCTATCTATTGGATGTACATATATGTATGAGAGAGAAACTCGAAGATAAGAAGCTATTTTGAATTAACTGACATTAATTCCGAGTAGTTATTCAGAAACTTGGGAATGCATTACTTGTCAGAGAATGCATTCTTTTATTTTGCCTAAAAATATGCTATACTATATGAAAGAGGTGAAAACTTGAAAGAATTATTAAGTCCCGCTGGAAATATAGAATGTTTAAAAGCCGCTATAAATAATGGAGCAGATGCTTGCTATTTAGGAGGAAAATCATTTGGAGCTAGAGCTTTTGCTGGAAACTTTACCAATGAAGAATTAAAAGAAGCAGTAGAATATGCCCATCTTTATGGAGCAAAAATATATATAACAGTAAATACAATAATATATAATAATGAAGTAGAAGAATTTATAGAATATATAAAATATCTATATCAAATCGGAGTAGATGCACTAATAATGCAAGATATAGGAATGATATCTCTAGTAAGACAAACATTTCCCAATTTTGAAATTCATGCTTCAACCCAATTACATAACCATAATAACGAAGGAATAAAAGCCTTAAAAGATTTAGGAGTAACAAGAATAGTATTAGATAGAGAAATGACTTTAGAACAAATAGAAAATATTAACGTCGATATCGAAAAAGAAGTATTTATTCATGGAGCCCTATGTAATTCCTATAGTGGTTGTTGTCTTTTTAGTAGTCTAAATGGTGGTAGAAGTGGAAATAGAGGAGAATGTACTCAGCCTTGTAGATTACCATATAAATTAATAAAGAATGGTAAATATATAAGTAATGAAGATAAATATCTTTTAAGTACTAAAGAATTAAATACCATCCATAATTTCGATAAATTAATGAATTCAGATATAATTAGTTTCAAAATAGAAGGAAGAATGAAGTCCCCTTCATATGTAGGATATATAACAAGAATATATAGAAAACTAATAGATAATTATCAGAAAAATAACAAAGAAATAATAACCAAGGAAGAAGAAAACAATTTAAAAATACTATTTAATAGAAGTTTTACAAATGGTTATTTATTCAGTGATAAAGTAATGAATATATCATCATCAAATCATCAAGGATTAGAAATAGGAAAAGTTATAGATATAACACCAAAGAAAATAAAAATAAAACTATCTGATAATCTATATCAAGAAGATGGACTAAGATTCAAACAGTCAAATAAAGGTATGATTGCTAACTTTATTTATAACGAAAAAAATCTTCTTATAAATAAAGCCAGTAAAGGAGATATAATTTATCTAGATAACAAAATAAATCTAAAAGATAAAGACATATTAGTAAAAACATCAAGTCCATATCTAGATAAAGAAATACTATCTATTAGTGAAAAGAAAATAAAAATAGATATAAACATAGAAGAAAAAGACAATAACTTATCTATAACATTCCAAGATAAAGATAATAATAAAGTATCATCAGTACTACCAGTAGAAGTACCACTTACTAGAAATACTACTAAAGAAGAAATAAAAGAAAAAATATCAAAACTAGGAAATACACCATTTATTATAGATACCATAAATATAGATATAAAAAAGAACATATTTGTAAATATGAAAGAAATAAACAATATAAGAAGAGAATTAACAGGTAGGTTAGTAGAGGCAAGAACAAAAGTAAAAAGAAAGATAATAATAAATGATGTAAAACTAAATTATAATGAAGAAAAAAATTATAATTATGAAGTATCAGTATTAGTAAGAACAAAAGAGCAACTAGAAGCATCAATATCTCAAAATGTAGATAGAATATATACTCCTTCCATAGAGTTATATAACAAATACAAGGATAACAATAAAGTGTATTTAAGATTACCAAGAGTAGTAAATAACTATAGTTATGATGCTAAAAATATATTAGTTACCGAATTAGGAGGAGTACATAAATATAAAGATAGAAATATTATTTCAGACTATTATTTAAATGTTATAAATAATTATAGTATAGAATATCTATTAGATAATAATGTCAAAAGAGTAACACTATCTCCTGAAATAAACTATAACTACTTAGATGACTATATAAAAGATAAAGTAGAAATAATAGTCTATGGTAAACCAGAATTAATGATAACAAAATCATGTCCTATAAAAGAAATGTCATCTTGTCCATGTACTAAAGAAGATATATATTATCTAGAAGATATTCATCAAAATAAATATAGAATATTACATGATAATTGTATAACTCATATTATGCACCACAAAAATCTTAATTATTTAGATAAAATAGACTATTATAAAAAAATAGGAATAAGATCATATCGTTTAGAATTATTAGATGAAAATTATGATGAAGTAATTAAATTAATTAATAATATAAAGAATTCTTAAAATGATTTACTAATCAGAAATAGAATAATATAATACGTATATCAATTATTTGAGGGAGAACACCAAATGATAAAGAATATTGATATTTATAGTGAAATGAATAAAAACTATAAATTAGACAAAGAAAATAAAATAACAGGATATGCCACAATTGATAAACCATGGCAGAAATATTATAGTAAAGAAGCCATAACTGCTAGTTTTCCAGAGTTAACCGCTTATCAATACATGGTAAGTCAAAACCAAGATAACTTAAAAACAAAATACATTCTTAGAAAAATATAACTTAAAAGAAACAATAAAAACATCCAAAGGTATAGTTATCGGTATCAGTGCAGGAGCTATTAATCTAGGAATAGATTCTCTTTGCTCAAAAGACTTAGATGATGGTGTTCACAAAACAATACTATATAAAGGAATAGGTAGAATACCATATACAATAGAACCACATTTTGATATAAATAATTTAGAATTATTAAATAATGAATTATATCCAGTATCTAATACCATAAAAATATATGCACTTCCTAATGATACTGGTATTAGAATAACTAATAATAATTATAAAATTATAAAAGGTAACTTTTATCTAATAGATAAAGAAGAAGTAAGCATGAATATAAAAAATAAATAAAAACTCTAGCATAATCATAAGAAAATTAAGGAAATTAATCTATTTATATTTACATCATAACTTTTGATATGTTATAATTAATTTATAATATAGTAGGTGAGCGTCATGGAAGAAAAAAATAAAATAATAATATCATATATAGAAAATAGATTACAAGAGCTAGATCGAATGGGTATGGATGTACCAGAAAATAATGTTAATAAATTATATAGTGTTTTTCTAAATAGAGTAGAAGATATAAATATTATCAAAACAAAAATAGATACCGTGTTTAATAATAGTATAGAATCATATAATGCTTACCTAGATAAAATAGGATTTACTTATACTCAGTTATTAGATACATATAATAAAGTAGAAAAATTAAACAAAACAACCGCTAAAACATATTTATGCGGAGGATTAGTACCATATATATTACTGAATGAAGATTCAGGAAGAAAACACCTAAGCCTAGATTTACTATGCAATAAAAAAGATATAGCAATGATGCGAGAAGTATTCAGAAAAAAAGACTTATATGACCCAAAAAGAGATAGCTTAACTTATACCGTTAATAATATCGACTATGGCTTTCAAGTGGTTATTGATGGTGTAAAAGTGAATATATTTGCTTTTGAAGAAAAAGATAATGGCATTATAGAATATAATTTTGATTGTAAAAGAAGAATAGGAAGAATAAAAAATATCAATGTCAAACTAAGTGATTACATTGTACCATATGTATCTTCAGATAATAAAAAGTATATGACTGAATCATTAGAATGCATTATAGGAGACAAATTATTATTAAATAGAGAAAGAGACAGAAAAGATATCGAGAAAATAAAAGAATGTAATGGTATAAGTGAAGATAAAATAAAAAGATTACCACTTCCAGTAGTAAAAGAAAATAGATTAATAGGGGATAATTTAGAATTCACTTCCACTATGCCTAGCATTAAATTAGATATTCCTAAAAAAAATGGTAGCAAAGGTTTTATCAACATAGCTACAATCATGTTATTAATAGGAATGATAGTTTGTTTTATACTTGGAACTAGATAGACTTGAAAAAGTCTATTTTTTGTTATAAAATATATCTTGTGATTTATATGAAAGAAGAATTAAATAGTTGTACATTATGCCCAAGAGAATGTAAAGTAAATAGAAATAATAAAGAATTAGGTTTTTGTAGGGCTTCTAATAAAATAAAAATAGGTGGTTACCACTTGCATATGTGGGAAGAACCAATACTATCATCAGATAAAGGTTCAGGTACCATTTTCTTTTCTTACTGTAACTTAGGTTGTATATATTGTCAAAATTATCAAATAAGCCATATATGTAAAGGAGAAGAAATAAGTATTGAACGTTTTAGTAATATTTGCTTAGAACTTCAAGAAATGGGAGCCAACAATATAAATTTAGTTACACCAACGCATTACATTCCCCTTATAAAAGAAGGACTAATATTAGCAAAAAAGCAAGGATTAACTATACCAATAGTATATAATACATCAGGTTATGAAAAAGTATCATCTCTAAAATCATTAGAGGGACTTATAGATATATATTTACCAGATTTCAAATACTATGATAACAATCTAGGAAAATATTCCAATGTATCAAACTATTACGATATAGCTACTAAAGCTATTGAAGAAATGTATAGACAAGTAGGAAAACCAAAATATAATAATGAATTATTAATAAAAGGATTAATAGTTAGACACCTAGTTTTACCAGGTCATATTGAAGATTCTAAAAAAATAATCAAATATTTATATACAAAGTACCATGACAACATAATACTAAGTATAATGAATCAATATACGCCAATCAAAGAATTAAAATATAAAGAATTAAATAGAAGAGTAACCGTGCAAGAATATAATGAACTAATAGATTATGCTTATGATTTAGGAGTGAGAAAATGTTTTACTCAAGAAGAAGAAAGCCAAAGTGACAGTTTTATACCAAATTTCAAAGGAGATACCATCATATAAAAACGATTTTTCTTGACTTTTCAATCAAATTATGATATTATTTTAATACATTTTGCTTTGAATCTGGGGGGATTTGGAATGAAAAATAGTTTTGTTATAGAATATCTAAATGAAAATGAATTTAGAAAAAAAGAACGTGCTATAAAGAAATATAATATGTTAGCATATAAAAAATTAGTTTTTGATTTTTATCCATCATTTAGAGATGGTGAATTTAAAGGTGTAGTAGTATCAAAAAATACTAAAGATGGTATTACAAAATATGAGTTAAAGCTACCAACAGATAGAATGTTTGCTAAAGTACATGGAGACGTAAAACTATATTATACAGTATATGAAAATCAAAAATTAGTAATGTTAGATACATTAACTCCAGAAGAAATACTAAGCGAAGGACATCAAAAGGAATTATCAACTTATAAAGGCGTAATGGTATCAAAATCTCATGCCGAAAGAGATATGTTCAAAATAAATTTACTAAATATGTTAGATAAATAGAAACAATCAGTTTCTATTTTTTTCTTTTAAAAAAATAGTAAAAAATGTCTAAATATGGTATACTATACATAGGTGGTAAAAATGACAAAAAAAAGAAGAAAAAGGAAAATAAAAGTAGGGAGACTAATACTTCTTTTAAGTATCATCGTCATAGCGGTATTAGCAGTATTATTTCTATTAAAAGGCGTAAAAAAAGTAGTTATAGATAAGAAAACTATGTATTTAGCTTCAGATAAAAGTGAGGTAACTTTATATAACTATGACGAAAATAATAATTTTAAAGAAGATAAAAAACAAACACGTGGAACAAAAGTTACTAGTTTCGATAAAACAATTGAAGAAAATAATACTAAGTATACTCAAATAGAGTATAACAACACCAATTATTATGTTAATAGTAGAAATCTAGTAAGTGACATCAAAGATAGTGTATTAGAAAAAACAAAATATGTAAGAACATCAGTAACAGTATATGAAAATGAAAAAGATTCAAAAATAAGTTCATTTATAAAAAAAGGAAATGAAATAAGTATAACAGGTTATGACATACTTAATGAAGATGGAACTGTTAATATGTATAAGATAAGTAAAGATGATATAACAGGATATGTATATAGTAAATATTTGGTGGATACCATGGAAGAAGCCACCGCTAATTATAATGAAAATTCAGTTTATGATACCCATAAAGATCGAAAATATCCAGGTAGAGAATTACATGGTGGAAAAGCTTCTACCTTAGATTATTACCCATATGAAAAGCCACAGTTTAAAGACAATCCACTTATGAAAAATGCTAAAGCTATGTATTTAAATGCTGCCACTATATCAAGTATTGATAGTTATCTAAAGATAGCAAAAGAAAATGGAGTCAATGCAATAGTAGTGGATATCAAGGATGGTGCCTTAGCATACTCTTCCGAAGTTGCCAAAGAAATGTCTCCAACAGCATATGCTACTGCTATGAATGATAATAGTGCTTATAAAAGTGCTATTGATAAAATAAAAGAAGCAGGTATATATGCCATTGGTAGAATAGTTGTCTTTAATGATGTCCATTACGGCAAAGATCATCCAGAAGATTGCATTTCATCAAAAGCTTCCAATAGATTATGGCCATCTGCTTATAGTAGGGGAGCATGGCAATATAATGTTGAATTGGCTAAAGAAGCTGTTCATGAAATGGGATTCAATGAAATTCAATTTGACTATGTAAGATTTCCAGAAGATGCTTATAACATGTCTGTTAGCGGTAACTCAGACTTCAAAAACAAGTATGATGAAGAAAAAGCAGAAGCCGTACAAAACTTTCTATTTTATGCCGCTGATCAGTTGCATAAAGAAGGAGTATACTTATCAGTAGACGTCTTCGGCGAATGTTCAGGAGAATACGTTACAGCATATGGTCAATATTGGCCTGCTATATCTAATATAGTAGATGCCATAAGTTCCATGCCATATACAGACCACTTTGGAAGAAGTGTAGATACTTGGAGTAATCCATATCAAACAATGAATAACTGGGCTAAAGGTGCAGCAGCAAGACAAAAAGAAATACCAACTCCAGCGGTAGCAAGAACATGGATAACAGCTTATGATACTCCATATTGGAAACCAACAGTAATATATAATGCCCCAAAAATAGAAGATCAAGTAAGAGCATTGTATGATAATGGCTTAGATGGAGGATTCATAACATGGAATTCATCCTCGAGTCTTGCAAAGTATGAACAAATAAAATCAGCATTTGCCAAAAATTACGAATAGGGTGATAAAATGAAAACAATAGAAGTAGAAAAAAATAAATATGAAATACTAAAAGATTATAAAAATGGTTTTGATCTAGATGATTTCATTAGTCATTATACGGACTTTTATGAAGATTATGACTATATAGTGGGAGATATAGCTTATAATAAGCTAAGATTAAAAGGTTTTTATGAGTCAAATAATAAAAAAGTAAAAGATATAAACAACTACAAAAACTTAGATAACTATCTAAAAGAATATTGTGCTGTAGATTGTAGATATTATATCTTAAAAAAAATTAAATAAATATCAAATTAGCCAGTTTATCTATCTGGCTTTTTTATTTATTTATAGTTAACTACTAATTAATTATATTTATATACAAAGTATAAAAGTACCTTTTAAATTAATACTATAATAAAAAAATAAAATTTTATGTTATCGTAGATAATGCTATAAGAAAGGGGGAGTATAATGTTAAATATAATTGATTTAGAAGATAAAAAAACAGATAATGAATATCAATTAAAAAAGAAAAAAATACTAAGAATAGTATTAAATTCAGAATACATTCAAAATAAGAACCTAATTTTTACCTTTTTATTAGGGGATACTTTAGATAATTATATAAATAGTTTAGATGATAATAAAGTAAATATAAAGATAAATACAGTCATAAAAAAAGGATATTTTACAAGTGAGGAACAATTTCTTAGTATATTAGATAGTTTTATAACATATTTATCAAACATACTTAATAATATAACGCTATTAGAAAAAATATTTAGTATGTGTGTTAATAACGAACATGGTAAAGTACTATTATCTAAAAAATATATATTTGATAATGACAATATTAATTACTTTTATAACAAATTCAATTTAATGATTATAAATAACTTCTATAATAATTTATTAATATTAAAAAATGAATTAACATATGAGTTAGATATAATTGATATTGATTTAAATAAATTCAATATCAACAATTCAAAAGATGTAAAAAAAATAACCAGGATATTAGGGGATATTTGTTTCATCAATACTGATAGAGAATATATGTTATTGTCATTATTTAATAGTATTAATAAAATAAATAATAAAATAAATAATAAAATATTATTAGATCATTTTGAAATACTAATATCAAACTACATTAAAAATATAAAGTTTTTAGTAGAATATCATAAACTAAAAGAAAGTATAATATAAAAAAACTAGTTATAAAATATAACTAGTAGTTTTTAAATATGGTGCCTCGTTGGAGATTCGAACTCCAGACCCTTTGATTAAAAGTCAAATGCT
>ENA-ORTU01000197-ORTU01000197.1-human-gut-metagenome-genome-assembly--contig:-NODE-197-length-84567-cov-3.802939_pt1 | contig 84567 bp, 70 predicted proteins | sample MGYA00241910_ERZ509184 | MGnify/ENA primary metagenome ERZ509184 (study PRJEB26280, sample SAMEA2338847) | human gut metagenome | biome: human gut; feature: human-associated habitat; material: faeces... | reverse complement strand
CTTCCCCGACACCTACGGGAGGAAGCCGGACGCACCCTGCGGCTCCGATCCCATGCTCATGTTCTTCACCTCCGGCACCACGGGCTACCCGAAGATCGCAGAGCACAACTATAAATACGCACTCGGACACTACATCACTGCCAAATACTGGCACAACGTCAACCCGGAGGGGCTGCACTTCACCATTTCGGATACCGGCTGGGGCAAGGCGCTGTGGGGCAAGCTCTACGGCCAGTGGATGTGTGAAGCGCCCATTTTTACCTATGATTTTGATAAGTTCGATGCACACGACATCTTGCCTATGTTCAAGCAGTACAACATCACTACGTTCTGCGCGCCGCCCACTATGTACCGCTTCTTCATTAAGGAAGATCTCTCCAAATATGATCTTTCCTCCATCGAGTACAGCACCACGGCAGGCGAAGCCCTGAACCCCGAAGTCTACGAGCAATGGAAGCGCGCCACCGGCCTTTCCATTTATGAGGGCTTCGGCCAGACGGAGACCACGCTTTCCATTTACAACCCGGTCGGCTCCGTGCCGAAAAGCGGCTCCATGGGCATCCCGAGCCCGCTTTACGATGTCGATCTCATTCTGCCGGACGGCACTCCTGCGCCGGTCGGCGAAACGGGCGAGATCGTCATCCGTACCGATAAGCACACGCCCTGCGGCCTCTTCATGGGCTATTACCGCGATGAAGAGAAGACCCGCGAAGCGTGGAGCGGCGGCGTATATCACACCGGCGACACCGCATGGCGCGATGAAGACGGCTACTTCTTCTATGTCGGCAGAACAGACGATGTCATCAAGTCGTCCGGTTACCGCATCGGGCCGTTCGAGATCGAATCCGTCATCATGGAACTGCCGTATGTGCTCGAATGTGCCGTCACCAGCGCTCCGGACCCCATTCGCGGGCAGGTCGTCAAGGCGTCCATCGTGCTCACAAAGGGCACACAGGGCACAGAAGCGCTGAAAAAAGAGATTCAGACCTACGTCAAGACGAACACCGCACCATACAAATACCCGCGTATCGTTGAGTTCCGCGATGAGCTGCCGAAGACCATCAGCGGCAAAATCCGCCGCGTAGAGCTCAAGGGCTGATTTTAAACCGAATAGACACATAAGCGCCGCTGTACGACTTTTTCCCGTATGGCGGCGTTTTTTCTATGTTTGTGTGTTCTAAATTCAAATTTTGTTCACCGTTTTTCCTCCGTATTTGCGTATAATGTTTATGAATAAATTTGTGCGTAAAGGGTGAGAGAAATGGATAAAAATTTGGAATACGAGCCGGTACGCGGCGCGCACATTTTAATGATCGTCAATCCCGTTTCCGGCCGCATCGGCGGCGAGCATACCGCCGATAAGCTTGAAGCATGGCTAAAAGAAAACGGCGCCGCCGTTGACCGCTTTGAAACGACCGAAACGGAAAACGGAAGCGGCTACACCGCAAAGCTCGCAGAAAACGACTATGCCCGCGTCGTCGTGCTCGGCGGCGACGGCACATTAAACGCCGTCTTAAACGGCATGCTGCACCGCGCGCTGCGCACGCCCATCACATATCTGCCCGCCGGTACCACAAACGATTTTGCCCAGACGCTCGGCATTCAAAAGCATCTTTTAGATCCCTATAAGAGCTTTACGGAAACAGAAGACCGCCTCATTGATGCCGGCAAATTCGGCGACGGCTATTTTTCCTATGTCGCGTCGTTTGGCTTATTTACAAAGTGCTCCTACGCCACGCCGCGCACCATGAAGCGCCTTTTGGGCCACTTCGCGTATGTCTTAGAGGGCATGAAGGACCTCCACGCGCTCGACGCCACGCCCCTCACCGTCACGGCAGACGGAAAATTTTTCGAGGGCGCGTACATTTTCGGTGCGTTCAGCAACTCGCTTTCCATCGGCGGCATGCTGAAATACGATGAAAACAGCGTCGATATGAACGACGGCAAGCTCGAGATGCTTCTCATTCGCAAGCCGGAAACGCTCCCTGACCTGCACCGCCTCATTCTTGCGCTCAAAAACAACGATTTTTCGGACAAGCACATCGATTTCGCTTCCGCGAGTACGTTTCGCCTGCATGCCGCAGCAGGTTTTGATTGGTCAATCGACGGCGAATACGCCGCAGGCGGCATCGATACCGTCATCCGCTGTGTCAAGGATGCCGTGTGCATCGCCGCACCGCGTGTCGAAAACGGTTGATTTTTCCTGCAAAACGTGTATAATAGCAAAAGCGATACTGCCTGCGGACTGGAAGAAGGCCGGGCAGCAAGCCTATCCTATTCACCATATTTCCGGAATGCCTTTTTAGGTACGCGCGCTGCGCGGGAAAGGAGGTGCGGCCTGTATGGCCTCATCTTTTGAAATCAAATCCACCAGACCTTCGGTGGGTGAAACCATCGTCACCATCGTTCGGGATCACATTGATTACCGAAAACAGATCTTTAAGCTTGCGGGCTCCGACCTGCGCCGCACATACCGTGCGTCCGCACTCGGTTGGTCTTGGGCCATCATCAAGCCGCTTGTCACGATTTTCGTTTACTGGTTCGCATTTGCCATCGGTCTGCGCCGCGGCGGCGATATCGAGGGCTACCCGTTCGTGCTGTGGCTCATCAGCGGCATCGTGCCGTGGTTTTATATGAGCGAAATGCTCACGCTTGGCACCGAGTGTATTTTGCGAAACCGCTATCTCGTCACCAAGATGAAATACCCGGTCTCCACCATTCCGACGTTTACCAGCATCTCCAAATTCTCTGTGCACCTCATCTTGATGATGATCACCATCCTCATCTTCGTTATCACCGGCAACGAATTGACCATCTACCTTGTGCAGCTGCCGTTTTACATGCTGTGCAATTTCCTGTTTTTCACCGGCTGGGCTATGTTTGCCGCGCCCATCGCCGCCATCAGCACCGATTTTTCAAACCTCGTCAAGTCGTTCGTTACAGCGGTGTTCTGGCTTTCCGGCGTGCTCTTCCAGGTCGATACCATGCACAAGGGCCTCGCACATAAGCTTTTGATGCTGAATCCCGTCACGTTCCTGTGCAACGGCTACCGCAACTGCTTCATTTACCACACGTGGTTCTTTGACCAGCCGAAGCGCCTTTTGTATTTCGCCGTCTGGCTCGTCGTCATTTACGCACTCGGCATCTGGAGCTACCGCCGCACCCGCAGCGAAATGGCGGACGTACTGTAAGGAGGGCAAAAGCATGAGCGAACAAAACAACATTGCCATCCGTTTTAAAAATGTCTGCAAAACGTACAGACTGTATACAAGCAGCCGACGTCGCCTTTTGGGGCTGTTTTTCAAAAGCGTGCCGCACAAAACGAAGCACGCCGTCGTCGATATGAACCTCACCGTCGAGCGCGGCGAAGCCGTCGCCATTTTAGGACGCAACGGCGCGGGCAAATCCACCATGCTTAAAATGATCACCGGCGTCACGTTCCCCACAAGCGGCGAAATTTACGTCAACGGCATCGTCAGCGCGCTTCTGGAGCTCACAAGCGGCTTTGACCAGGAATTTACTGGCCGCGAAAACATTTACCTCAAAGGCCGCATTTTGGGCCTTAACGATGAAGACATCGCAAAGCTCGAGCCTGCCATCATTGATTTTGCGGAGCTCGAAGAATACATTGACCAGCCTGTGCGCACGTACTCCAGCGGTATGAAAGCGCGCCTCGGCTTTTCCATCTGCGTCAACATCAACCCGGAAATTCTCATCGTCGATGAGGCGCTGTCCGTCGGCGACCGCGCGTTCCGCGATAAGTGCACCAAAAAGGTGAAGGAGATCATGCAGGGCGACATCACGCTTCTGTTCGTCACTCATTCGCCGGAGATTGCCAAAGCGTTCTGCACCCGCGGTGTCGTGATGAAAAACGGAAAGATCGTGTTTGACGGCACCATCGATGAAGCTATCGACTACTACGCCACAAAATACTAAACTTTCCCTTCGATTTTAAAACCGGAAAGGAAATTTACCATGAGAAAACCCAAAAAGCTCACGGCGCTCCTGCTCGCGCTCACACTGCTTTTCGCCTGCGCCGCCTGCGGCAGCGGAAACAGCACAACAGACAGCGGCAAAACCATCTCGGGCACGCTGCCGGAGATTATAGACCGCCTGTATGACACCGTAGATGTCGATGACGAGCAGCGCGATTTTCTCAAAAACAGCGTCGGCACGGTCGAGATTCCGAAAGACCAGTCTGCGTATTACTTCGGCGTCGAAAACCTCGATTTTGAAGAAGCCGTCGCGAGCGAGCCGTTCATCAACGCCATCGCGTTTTCCGTTTGCCTCATGCGTGTCAAGGACGGTACCGACATCGACGAGTTGAAAGCGGAGATCCGCCGCAGCGCGAACCCCGCCAAGTGGATCTGCGTGGATGTCAACCCGAACGACGTACGCGTGGAAAGCGTCGGCGACCTTGTCCTGCTCATCATGGCGGACGATTCCGAAAAATACAGCGAAGCATTCTACGCCCTCGCCGAGTAAAAAGCAAAACTTGACGAAAACGCCAAAAATCGCTATGATGAATATAAACGCGGCGTGATGCCGTGTGACGAAAGGAAGTTATATCATGCTGAAGAAAATCGATACAAAGAAAGCCCCCGCAGCCATCGGCCCGTATTCGCAGGCCATCGTTTGCGGCAATATGCTCTTCACCTCCGGCCAGATTCCGATCGACCCCGCAACGGGCGACATCCACGGTGCAGACATCACCGAGCAGGCAGAGCAGGTCATGAAGAACCTTGCCGCCGTCCTCGAAGAAGCCGGTACCACGTTTGAAAACGCCGTGAAGACCACCTGTTTCCTCGCCGATATGGGCGATTTCGCCGCGTTCAACGCCGTCTACGGCAAGTATTTCACCGAAAAGCCGGCACGCTCTTGCGTTGCCGTCAAGACCCTGCCGAAGAACGTCCTCGTCGAAGTGGAAGTCATCGCAGCGCTTTAATTTCCGCAAACCAAAAGGCATACGGTAAGCGAAAAACGCTTTGCCGTATGCCTTTTTGCATATAAAAAGCGCCGTACGGGTTCCCGTACAGCGCCGAAAAATCACTTTTTCTTGCTCGTTTTAAACTTCGGGAACAGCGGCTTTTTACCCTGTTCCTTTTTCTTTGCCGCGCGTTCCAAAACGGGGGCGCACAGCGGGCGGCCCTTAGAATACCCCGCCGCGTAGTGAGAGTTTTCCAGATATGGGTATTTGCCCGGTTCTAAATCAGCGTTTGAAAGCCCGCGCGCCGCAAGGCGGTTCGTTGTCACGCGGCGCATCACCGTGTATAGAACCGCCGCGATCGGTGTGCCGAGAATAATGCCCAAAATGCCGAACAAATTGCTGAAGATCGTCACGGCGGTCATCACCCACACGCCCGGCAGACCGATGGTCGAGCCCACGACCTTCGGGTAAATGAGGTTGCCCTCAAACTGCTGAAGGCAGATGAAGAAGATGACGAACCATACAGCATCCATGGGGTTTACAATCAGCAGCAAAAACGCGCCGATGCCGCAGCCGATGTACGCGCCGAGAATCGGTATCAACGCAGTGATCGTCACAATGCACGAGATGAGCAGCGCGTAGTCAAACCCGATAAGCGACATGCAGATGAAGCACAGGCAGCCTAAAATGACACACTCCGTCAGCTGGCCGCGCACAAAGGAAGAAAATACGTTGTTCGAGGTTACCGCAATATCTGCCAGCGTTGCCACCACCTTTTTCGGCAGCAGGGAATAGGAGACACGCTTTAAGGAAAGCAGCAGGCTCTCCTTGCTCGTCAGGAAGTACGCGGAGAAGATAACGGAGAGCACAAACGTGAAAATGCCGCTCGCCACATTCACGGTCACGTTCACAAGCGAGCTGAAAAAGTTCGTCGTAAACTCCGTTGCGCCCGATAAAATCGAAGACCAGTTGAAGTTATTCAACGAATCCACCATCGTGGAAAAATCGAGGTCAAACTGCTTGGAAAGCTCGTCAGCCCATTTGGCAATCTGGTCTGCATACACCGGAATATTCACGCGCGCCGTCTCGCCGATGAGTTCCAAAGACTTGAAAATCTCCGGCACGACATACAGCGTGATGGCGAGGAGGATGAGCACGATCACCGCATAGGAAAGCGCCACGCATACCGGGCGCTTCAGCTTTTTCCACACCTTGTTGTCACTGCGTGTGAGCCTTCCGAACACCGTGTTCTCAAACAGATTCAAAAACACATTTAAAATGTACGCGATAAAAAGGCCCAGAATAAACGAGCTCACCGCGTTAAAGAGCACGCCGCCCACCTTCGAGACCGCATCGAACTTAAACAGTACGAAAATCAGCCCCACCGCAAAGGCGGCAATGGCAATGCCGGGCTTTACATAGTCCCACGGGGTGTATTCCCGCATCGGTTTCTTTTCTGCAGAATGGTTTTCTTTTTCCACAATGACCCTCCGGTTTCCAATACACATTAAGGCGATACCGCAGGCTTCGCCCTAAAAATGACCCGCCGCACACGGAAATGCGCGCGGCGGGTGCTCAGAGTTTTTTATTTAAGAATTAAAATCAGAACGTCGCCTTTGCGCCGGTCTCAAATGCCTTGTAAGCACCGTCCATCAAACGGGTCAGCATCACAGCCTCGTCAATCGTGAACGGAGACGGCTTGCCGTTTACAACAGCATCGATCCACTGGTCGATCGGCAACGGCTCCTTTTCCGGCAGCTCAAGGTCTACCCACTTGCCTTCGGTCGCCTTGCCGCCCCACTGTACGCTGTCGCCGTGTACCATCACAGCGCCGTCCGTGCCGCTCACTTCCAGCGTGTACGGGTTGCACTCGGAGACAAAGCCGGTCTCGGAAACGCCGATCTTGCCGTCTGCAAACTCGATGACGGAGACCGCATTGTCCTCAACGCCGCGGTTCGTCACCTGCGTGAACGTGGAGGTGATGGATTTCGGCTCTCCCAGCAGCCAGTAAAGCGTGTACATCGGGTGTGAGCCAAGGTCTATCATTGCGCCGCCGCCGCACTGTGCTTTATCGTAGAAATGCGGGGGAAGCCAGTTTGCGGAGCTGCCGTTGTGTACGTTGCGCACGCGTGCGTAGGTCACACGGCCCAGCTTGCCGCTGTCCATCAAAGCTTTTACTGCGCGCAGCGTCGGGAACGTGCGGTGCGGATAAGAGATCGTAAATACCTTGCCGGAAGCCTTCACAGCCTCGGCGACCTTCTCTGCGTCCTTGGGGTCGATGGTGAGCACCTTCTCGGTGAAGATGTTCTTCTTCGCCGCCGTCACCTTCATCATGATCTCCGGGTGGTCGCAGGTCGCAGTGCAAATGACCACGCTGTCAATGCTCTCGTCGCCAAGTACAGCGTCGAGGTCTGCGTTGAACGGCAGGTTCATTTCATCAGCGAACTTCTTGCCGCGCACTGCGTCGTTATCCCAAACGACGGCGACTTCCGCATTCGGGTTGTTCAGTACACCCGTGGTGTACTCTTTGGTATGGACGTGCCAGGTGCCTAAAATTGCAACTTTCATGGTTTTCAAACTCCTTGCCCTAATCAGGTCTTTTGTTTAAACTGCTTGTGGCAGCGCTGGCAGGTGACAAGAATTTTACCGCGTCCGCGCGGTGCGCGCAGCTGCTGGCGACAGCCCGGACAGCGGAAGTATTTGTACTGCTTGCGCTCACGAAAAGCCGTTTTCTTAATTCTAAACCATTTTTGCACCGGTGTCCATACCTTTAAGAAAGAATAATATTCTTTTTGCCGCGCGGGGATGTTGCGCGAGAACATACGGAACAGCGCATAGATGTAAAGTGCGTAAGAAATAATTGCGAGCGGCCAGAACCAGAAAATGCGCGAAAGGAACATCACGATGATACCGAGGATCATCAAAACAAGGTTCAGTTCGTCCGTGCCGTACCGGCCGTACATAAATCTTCTCAATTTTTCAAGAAACAAATAAAAACACTTCCTTAGAAATGAGGGTATAGAGATAAGGTTAAAAATAAGATTTCACAGTTAAAAGTATAATGCGCGGAAAACTTTTTTTCAAGAAAACCGAGACTTCTTTCACACTAAGTTTACACTTTGTTCTTAGGGTAACACTAAGGTAACAAATTGTGCATAAATCTCTGCGGTTTCAGAAGCAGAACATCACAGGACACAAGCGGACATCTTTTTCAAAACGCGCTTTTTCCGGTATTTACCGCTTGACAAATCAGAACGCATGTTCTATAATAAGAACATAGAGAACGCATGTTCGCAACGCGTCGAAAGGAGGCAAAAGCCGTGGATCGGGTCATTCTGCACATCGATATGAATAACTTTTATGCCTCTGTGGAGACGCTTTATGACCCGTCGCTGAAAGATATTCCCATGGCGGTCGGCGGCGATAAAGAGCGTCGCCACGGCATCGTCCTCGCGAAAAATATGCTCGCGAAGGCCAAAGGCGTCAAAACGGCGGAAGCTCTGTGGGAAGCGGAGCGCAAATGCCCCGGCATTAAGTTCGTCCCGCCGCATTTTGAACGCTACGCAAAGTATTCGCGCCTTGCAAAGGAGATCTACACGCAGTACACCGACATGGTGGAAAGCTTCGGTCTCGATGAGTGCTGGCTCGACGTGACCGGCAGCCGCCGCTTGTTCGGCAGCGGCCGCGAGATTGCGGAGGAAATTCGCGCGCGCGTCAAAGATGAGCTCGGGCTCACGGTGTCAATCGGCGTGTCGTTCAACAAAATTTTCGCAAAGCTCGGCAGCGACTATAAAAAGCCGGATGCCGTAACGGAGTTCACGCGCGAGAATTTTAAAGAGCTCGTGTGGCCGCTTCCGGCGGCAGACCTGCTGTTCGTCGGCAAATCGACGCAGGAAGCGCTCAGAAAATACGGCATCTACACTATCGGCGACGCTGCAAAAGCCGACCGAAAGCTGTTAAAAAGGCTATTCGGCAAGGCGGGCGAGCAATTAAGTATGTACGCAAACGGCGAAGACAGGTCGCCCGTGCGCCGTGTGAACGAGCACGAGGAGGTCAAAAGCATCGGTAACAGCACCACCGCTGTGCACGACCTAAAAGACGACGGCGAAATTCGCGCAGAGCTCTACATGCTCTCCGAAAGCGTCGCACAAAGACTGCGCGAAAAGGGCCTTTGCGGCTACAACGTGCAGCTTTCCGTGCGCAAATATAACCTCGAGACCTACCAGCGCCAAAAGATGCTGGACACCGCCGTGGCGGATTCCAAAAGCATTTTCGACGCAGCCTACGGCCTTTTCCGCGCCCACCACACGGGCGAATCCATCCGCAGCATCGGCGTGCGCGTGTCGTCGCTCGTGCCGCTCGGCATGTCGCAGTGCTCGCTGTTTGAAGATGCCGCGCGCGGACAAAAGGCCCAAAAGCTCGAAACGACGGTCGATTTTCTGCGCTGCAAATACGGTGGCGACATCATTGATCGCGGCATCAAGGTAATGCACAAAGACCTCTTTCAGTCCGCCGAGGAAAACCGCCGCACACACGTCGAAAACCCGTTCAAGGGCGTCGCGCTTTAAGATAGGGAGAACAGCATGAACACACAAATGGACACCATGGAAAAGCTGCGCATTTTATCGGATGCCGCAAAATATGACGCGGCGTGCACCTCAAGCGGCGTAAACCGCGCAGGCGTAAAAGGGCAGCTCGGCTCTGCCGCCGCGTGCGGCATCTGCCACAGCTTCGCAAGTGACGGCCGGTGCATCTCCCTTTTAAAGGTGCTAATGACGAACATATGTGCTTATGACTGCACGTATTGCCTCAACCGCCGCTCAAACGACACGCCCCGCGCGACGTTTCGCCCGCAGGAGCTGGCGGATCTGACCATCAGCTTTTACCGTCGCAATTATATTGAAGGGCTGTTTTTAAGCTCCGCCGTGTTCGGCTCGCCGGACATCACCTGCGAAAGAATGCTCGAAACATTGCATATTCTGCGTAATGAGTATCACTTCAACGGTTACATTCACGTCAAAGCCATTCCCGGCGCGGACGAGACACTTTTGCAGCGGCTCGGCCTGCTTGCCGACCGCATGAGCGTCAATATCGAGCTGCCGTCAAACGACAGTCTAAAGCGCCTTGCGCCACAGAAATCGAAGGAAAACATCCTGCTGCCTATGTCGCGCATTCGCGACGGCATCAAGGAAAACGCGCACGATCTCATACGGTATAAAAGTGCGCCGCGCTTCGTACCGGGTGGGCAGTCAACGCAAATGATCATCGGCGCAACGCCGGAAAACGACCGACGTATTTTGCAGCTGAGCGAAGGACTTTACCACAAGTATTCTTTAAAACGCGTGTTTTACTCTGCGTATATACCGGTCGTGCAGGACAGAAATCTGCCCGCGCTCGACACCGCGCCGCCGCTTCTGCGCGAGCATAGATTATATCAAGCTGATTGGCTTTTGCGGTTTTACGGCTTCACGGCGGACGAATTATTGAGCGAAAAAACGCCCGACCTCGACCCTATGTTAGACCCGAAGTGCAGTTGGGCGGTGCGCCACCCGGAGGAATTCCCCGTGGAGGTGAACCGCGCGCCGTATGAGAAATTATTGCGCGTGCCGGGCATCGGCGTGGTGAGTGCAAAGCGTATCATCCGCGCCAGACGGCAAGCAAAGCTCGACCACGAGGGGCTGAAAAAGCTCGGTGTCGTCTTAAAGCGTGCTTCGTATTTTATCACCTGCAACGGCAAAATGCAGTGCCGTTTGCGTACAGACGAACCGGCGGTTTTGGCGGGCATTCTGCGCGACCGCGGGCTGCCGCAAGGCGGCATACAGCCCGAAATTCCCGAGCAGCTTTCATTATTCAACCCCACAAAGGAGGACGCGGTAAAATGTCTGACCGGACAACTGTAATGTATTACTACGACGGCACATATAACGGCTTTCTTTCCTGTGTGTTCGAGAGCTTTGCGGAAAAAGAAACGCCTGCCGCGATTTTACCCGTTGATGAAGCCGACCAGACGTGTTTATTCGGCGCGAAGTATATCGAGACCGACCTGCGCCGTGCCGAGCGTGTGCGCGTGTCGATTCCGAAGAAAATGGGCATGGAGGCGCAGGATCTTTTGGAGCGCGCGTTTTTTACCTGTATGCCCGAAAAGGAACTGCGTATGCTGGAATTCATGCGGTTGGGGTACAAGGTCGGGCGCGGCGTGTGCGGGCGACTGACCGAACCTGCCGTCGATAAGATCACGAAAGCGGTGCAGTTCCTTGAGCGGGAAGCGCACTTGTACCTCGGTTTTCTGCGCTTTGCGGAGTACGGCGACGTTCTTATCGCGCAGATTGAGCCGAAAAACAGCGTTTTACCCGTTATCGCGCCGCATTTTATCAACCGTTTTTCCGGTGAAGATTTCATGATCTTCGACCGCACGCATAAGCTTGCTTTATTATATAAAGACGGCGCGACGGAATTTTTGCAGGCAGAGCACATCGAGCTGCCGCCGGAATCGCCGGAGGAGGAGAAATTCCGCGCCATGTGGCGCACGTTCTATGACACCGTGGGCATTGAGGGCAGACGGAACGACCTGTGCCGCCGCACCCACATGCCAAAGCGCTACTGGAACCGTATGACGGAGATGCGGGATAAGGTTTGAGATAAAATGAGAATGAAAAAAGGACGGCTTCCGGGGAAGCTGTCCTTTTGAAGTTTTACTAAAATTACGTTCGCGGGGTTTGGCAGACGATGTCTACAAAAAGGCGGCCGTCGGGGAGAAAGCTGACGCCGAGTGACGCATCGCAATTTTCGGACACCGACCAGTATTCGTTGTAGACCTCGCCGGAACCGACGGCGTCGGTGCTCAGGCGGTCGAGGTGCGTGGAGATGCGGTTTTCAAGGCCGGGGTAGGTGGTCGGCTCGCCGTACTGCGCGGTGAGGGTGTTGAGGAGCTTTTCGGGCAGCTTGCAGTCCGCATCGGTCGGGTTTTCGACGACTAGGGTCCTGCGGTAGCCGTAAAGCGTATCGGTGTTGAGATCGAAAAGCAGGTAGACCGAAAAATCACGGTTTTCGAGCGTTTCGGTCCGGTCTAAAACGTAGGCGTTGGCATAAAGGTCGTCTTCCTTGTAGGTGAGGTTTTCCGCATCGAGTGCTGCGAGCACTTCATCCTTCGTTTCGCCGAACATGGCAGGATAATCGAGCGCTTTGGCGCCTTTTCCCGCCGAGCAGACGGTGAATCCGAGCAGAAGCAGGAGCAACAGAAAAACGGGGAATGCGCGGTTTGCGGCATAGTACGCAAAATGAGAAAGCGAGCGTTTTTTCATGGTGTGACCTCCTGTTCAGGACGATGCTTTTTATCTTGAATATAGGAAAAGTGCGGAGAAAAATCAATCGTCAAAGAAGATAAAAACGAGGGGCGTTTGTTGGGTGAAATGACGGGCTGCGGTGAACGTGCGTCAATCCCCAAGCGTAATAAACTGCGTATGCTCCGGCAGATTTTGAACTTCGGTTTTCAAAAACGCCGGTCTTAAATCGATATACGGCAGCTCTTCAAACGGGAACCACGCGAAGTGGACGCTCGGTTCATTCGGGCTGTCGAAACGGTCGCCGCGGGTGATGAGATCGGTGCCGGAAGCGTCTACGGTGAAGTAGGTACAAAGCTCGTGGTAACGCTGCTTTTTGCCTGTAGGGGTGAAGAAGCTTTGGGCAATCCACACGGCGCGCTCCGGCGCGACGGTGACACCCAGCTCTTCTTTTAACTCGCGCGTGAGGGCGTCCTCGGCCTTTTCACGCATGGTGACGCGGCCGCCGGGGAGGTAGTAGTGCTCTGTGCTGTCGTCTTTTGTGACGAGCAGCTTGCCGTTCTGCACGATGATGGCGGCGGTGCGGAAGTTGAACACGCCTTTATCCGTGGAGAATGAGATGTTCGGGTTATACGAGGCAAATTCCTTTGCGAGCCTTACGGCGAGCGCGACGATGTTCTCGTTCGCGCGGGATTTATCGAATGTGCGGCAGCTTTCGCGCATGCGGCGCAGACGCTCTTTATGCTCGATGAGTGAGGACACGACAGCGGAGAAATTCTCCTTTGTGACGCGCACGCCCATATCGTGCGTTTGCAGGAAGTTGGCGTTATCTTCCTCCTGACCGGGAATGGCGTCGAACACGGCGAGCGGCAGGTTGCATGCGAGCGCTTCCGAGACGGTGAGGCCGCCCGGCTTTGTGATGATGAGGTCGGACGCGTGCATAAAGCGCTCTACTTCCGTTGTGAACTGGATAAGCTTTGTCTTTTTCGACGAGTTCGGAATTTCGCTTTCAAAGAGCTTATAGAGCTTTTTGTTATTGCCCGTGATGATGATGATCTGTAAATCGAGTGGGGAGGAGCACAGGCCGCGGTAGAGGTCTACGATGTTGGAGACGCCCATGCTGCCGGCCATGAAGAGCACGGTGGGCACTTCCGGCTCGAGGTCCATTTCGGTGAGGAGCTTCGCCTGGTCTTCCTTGTCAAAGAAGACGTCGTGTACCGGGATGCCGTAGGGGTAGATATGCTCTTTCGGAATGCCGAGACGGCGCAGGTCGTTCACCATGTCATCGCAGGCGACGACGTAGGCGTCGACATTCGGGGCAATCCACGCCTTGTGCACGCCGTAGTCTGTCATGAGGCAGATGAGCGGGCAGGTGATGCGGCGGCGCTCCTTTAAACCGGAGATCATCTCCGTTGCGAACGGGTGCACGCTGATGATGACGTCCGGCGCGACCTCCGCTAAACGCGGATAGAGCTGGAGCGCCAGAAGCTCCGTTGTGCGGGGGACGAAATCCGCAAGGGGATTATCTTTATTTGTCGTTTTGTAGAGGCGGCCGAAGAGAGACGGGGTCTTCTTTGCCATAAAGAGGTAGCTGTCGCAAATGGTTTTGTCGAGCAGCTTGCCGATGCTTTTTAAGAAGTCCATTTGAATGACTTCGTGGGTGGTGGTTTCGCGTATGTATTTTTCAAGTGCCGCAGCCGCGCGCAGGTGGCCGCCGCCGGTGGCACAGGTGAGAATCAAAATGCGCATGATACCGCTCCTTTTCAATAGCCTTTTCATCGGGTGTGTCTGAAAAATCAAAACTTATTTTCAGATACCCCCTGTCCTTTGCTCCAGTTTATCACATTTTTTTGTGAATTTCCATATATTGTTCGGAAATTAAGAAATCAAATCCGAAAAAAGAGTGAAATTTGCGGAAAATTTGCATTTTTCTGGAGACTTTTTTGCGGCTTTGCGGTATACTTAAAGTAAGCGGAGAACCTACATGCGTTCAAAAACTTTTAAGACATATTTAAACGTATGTCTTTACAAGAAAAGATGCGGCAGGTATAATATTCTCAGCCGGTATTTTGCCGGCGAAAAGGAGAGAATATCTGCAAAACGTAAGTCGGTACGATACAGAAAAGCGGCTGTGAGAAGCTGCCGGGATTTTCAGAAAGGCGATCTCATGTATAGACATAAAACGAAAAAATATCGCGCGGCGGCGGTCGGCGCAGTTTTGGCGGCTGTCTTGATGCTGGGCTTTGCGGGCTGCGATAAGCTGCCGACGTCTTCCGACTCTGCGGCGACGGCGGCGCCGACGCCTACCCCGGAGCCGGAAGACCTGACTGTGTTTGCGGAAGGTACCACGATGGACGGCATCGACATTTCCGGCATGAAGCTCGCGGAAGCCGAAAAGGTGTGCAGAGCAGCGGCGTTAAAGCCGTATGCGAATATCAACGTCACGGTGAAAAGCGGCGACACCGAAATGACCGCCAAGGGCAGCGAGTTGACCGTTGTGGATACGCTGGATATTACGCTGACGCGGCTTTTGAAATCGAGAAAAGCGGGCGACTACGAAATGACGTACTGCCTGACGCTCAAGAATTTTGAAAATGAATTAAAGCAAAGACTCGGCGATTTCGTCGTGCAGGCTAAGGACGCGACCGTGGGTTCTTATGACTTTGACGCGGGCGACTTTGTGTTTGAGGACGCCGTGAACGGCAAAAAGCTGGACGTTTACGGAACGCTTGCCGCCGTGAAGGCACAGTTCCTTAAGAAGACGAGCGGCAAAGTAGAGGCTGCCTTGCAGGAGACCGCGGCGAAAGTGACCGTGGACGACCTGAGAAAAGATTTCGGCATGATCTCCTCGTTTGAGACGGTCTCGACGAATACGGAAAACGGCAACCACAACATGGGTCTGGCGCTTTCCCGCGTGAACGGCACGGTTTTGAACCCGGGCGACACATTCTCTTATGAAAATATCGTGGGTGATTCCACAAACGCTTCCACGGGCTTTTTGCCGGCGGGCGGCCTTTCCGGCGGCGCGCTGGTGCAGATGTACGGCGGCGGCATTTGTCAGGCTTCTTCAACGATCTACGGCGCTGCGCTGCGCGCGGGCATGACAATCACGCTGCGCGACTGCCATTCTTCACCGTCTACGTACGTGCCGATCGGTCTGGACGCGACGGTGAGTTACGGCGAGATCGACTTCCAGTTCCGAAATGATCTTGACACCCCGGTGTACATTATGAGTTGGATGGACGGTGTGACGCTGCATGTGCAGTTCTACGGCAAGCACCCGAAAGAGTGGGACACGATCAATGTGTATTCCCAGACGACGAGCGAGATCCCGCCGCTGAGCACTGTGAAATACGTGGTGGACCAGAACCTTAAAAAGGGCGAAAAGGTGCTTTCCACAAGCGGCAACTGGGGCTATGAGGCGAGCGCTTGGCGCGACTTTGTGAAGGACGGAGAGGTCATCCGCACTGAGACGCTGCCTTCCTCCTACTACGGCCCAAGCGGCACCATTTACCGCATCGGCCCGGGCACGGAGACATCTTCCCCGAGCCCGACACCTACGGCAACCCCAACGGCAGTGCCCACTGCGACCCCTGCACCGACGGCTGCCCCGACTGCGGCGCCTACGCCGGAGCCGACCCCTGCGCCGACCGCAGAACCGACGGCTGCCCCCACAGAGGAGCCCACACCGGAGCCTGTGACGGCGGCCGAAACCGGCGAATGAGAATAAAAACAGTTTCCCCCTGCTCTTTTTTCGGCAGGGGGAATTTGTGCAAGTGAATATAATTGTGTCACCTCCGGTGACACTTGAGAGGAGCTTATTTGTGAGCATAAAAATAGACGGAATGGTGCGCGTGGCGGCGGCTACACCGCACGTGAAGGTGGCGGACTGCCCGTACAACAAAAACGAGATGGCGAAGATGATCCGCGAGGCGGCCGCAAACGGCGCTTCGGTCATCGCGTTCCCGGAGCTTGCGATGACGGGCTACACCTGCGGCGACCTGTTTAAGGACAGAAAGCTGATGGAAAGCGCGAAGACGTGCCTGTTTGACCTCATCGAAGAGACGGAAGACCTCGATATTCTGTGCGCGGTGGGTATGCCGATCCCGTCCGGCGGGGCGCTGTATAACTGCGCGGCGGTGTTCAGTCGCGGCGTTTTGCTGGGTCTGCCGGCAAAGCAGCATATTCCGAATTACTCCGAATTTTACGAGCTGCGCCATTTTTCCCCCGCGCCGGAAAGCGGCATGCTGCGCTATGCGGGCGACTGGTACGGCTGCCGTGACGTGGTGTTTGAGCTTGCGCCGGACGTGACCGTGGGCGTGGAGATCTGCGAGGATGTTTGGGTGGCAGACCCGCCGAGCGTGACGCTTGCAAAGGGCGGCGCGACCGTTTTATTAAATCTTTCGTGCAGCGATGAAATTATCGGTAAGGCGCAGTACCGCCGCGACATGCTGCGCATGCACTCCGGTCGTCTGCTTGCAGCGTATGTGTACGCGGACAGCGGCTTTGGCGAAAGCACGACGGACATGATCTTTGCGGGACACAATTTGATTTGCGAAAACGGCTCGTTACTGAACGAGAGCGATTTGTTTACGAACGGCATCACCTACGGCGACATCGACGTGGAGCGCCTTGTGCAGGAGCGCCGCCGCATGAATACGTGGCAGGATGAGCCTGTGTGCGACATCATCGACGCTTCGATGGACCTGCCCGCGTTTGAGACGACGCGCACGGCGTACCCGTACCCGTTTGTGCCGAAGGACGACGCCGACCTTTCCGCACGCTGCGAGACGATCCTCAAAATGCAGGCGACGGGTCTCGCGACGAGACTGAAGCACATCGGCTGTAAAACGGCGGTCATTGGGCTTTCGGGCGGTCTCGATTCCACGTTGGCGTTGCTTGTGACGGCGAACGCGTTTGATATGCTCGGCCTGCCGCGCACGGGCATCCGCACGGTATCGATGCCATGCTTCGGCACGACGGCGCGCACGAAGAGCAACGCGCAGTGCCTTGCGGAGGAGCTCAAGGTGCATTTTGACGAAATTCCGATTGCGAAGGCGGTGGAGCAGCACTTTAAGGACATTCAGCACGATCCCAAGGTGCTGGACGTGACGTATGAAAATTCGCAGGCGCGCGAGCGCACGCAGCTTTTGATGGACATTGCGAATCAGCACAGCGGCATTGTCATCGGCACGGGCGACCTTTCCGAGCTTGCGCTCGGCTGGGCGACGTACAACGGCGACCACATGTCGATGTATGCGGTGAATGCGTCTATCCCGAAGACACTGGTGCGCCACCTCGTGCGTTATGAGGCGATGCACGGCAACGACGAGCTGCGCCGTGTTTTACTTGATATTTTGGACACGCCGGTCAGTCCGGAATTATTGCCGCCGAAGGACGGCGAAATTTCACAGAAGACGGAAGATCTTGTGGGGCCGTATGAACTGCATGATTACTATTTGTATTATATGCTGCGCTTTGGGTTTACTCCGCGTAAAATTTATGCGATGGCGCTGCGCTCATTTGCGGGGCAGTATGACGCCGAGACCATTAAAAAGTGGCTGAAAACGTTCTACCGCCGCTTCTTCCAACAGCAGTTTAAGCGCTCCTGCCTGCCGGACGGCCCGAAGGTGGGCTCTGTGACGCTTTCGCCGCGCGGCGATTTCCGCATGCCGAGCGATGCGTGCAATACGGTGTGGAGAGAGGAGATCGAAACACTGTGAACATTTTAGTTGCGATGGAGACGAAGCCCTATCAGCGCGTGTGGCTCGAAGAAGCCGCGCCGGGGGAGACGTTTATTTATAAAGAGGGCAAGGCGGAGCGCGAGGACGTGCAGAACGCGGATATAATCCTCGGCAACGTGAGCCCGAAGCTCATCTCGACCGGCGATAAGCTTAAATGGTTGCAGACGAACAGTGCGGGCGTGGACGGGTATATCCACGGCTGTCTGCCGAAGGAGACCGTTTTGACAAATGCAACGGGCGCGTATGGCCTTGCGATTTCGGAATACATGGTCGCGGTGTGGCTTGAACTTTTAAAAAAGTTGCATTTGTACCGCGATGTGCAGCGCACGGGCAAGTGGTGCGACCTCGGGCAGGTGCGCTCGGCGTGGAACTCGACGGTGTTGGTGCTCGGCCTCGGCAACATCGGTGGGGAATTTGCGAAGCGTGCGAAAGCGCTGGGCGCAAGGGTGATCGGCGTGCGCCGCACGGGTACGGATAAGCCCGATTTTGTGGACGAGCTCATCCACACCGATAAGCTTGACGAATATTTGCCACAGGCGGACTGCGTGGCCATCACGCTGCCGGGCACGACGGCAACGAAGGGTATGTTTGACGCAGAGCGTATGGCGAAGATGAAGGACGGCGCGATTTTATTAAACGTCGGCCGCGGGATGATCGTCGACACAGATGCGCTGTGCGCGGCGCTGGAAAACGGGAAGCTTGCGGGCGCGGGCGTGGACGTGACCGACCCGGAGCCGCTGCCCGCAGATCACCCGCTGTGGAAGATGGAAAACGCGGTCATCACACCGCATATCTCCGGCGGATACCATTTGCAGGAGACGCACGACCGCATTGTACGTATTATGGCGGAGAATTTAAAGCGTTTTCTGGCGGGTGAGCCGCTTAGAAATGTGGTCGATTTTTCGACCGGCTACCGAAAACTGTAAGGGATAATGATGGATACGACACAGGAAATTTATTTGGACAACAGCGCGACGACGCGCGTTTCAAAAGAGGCGGCGGAAAAGGCGCTTTACATGATGACGGAATGCTACGGCAACCCCTCTTCGCTGCACAGCAAGGGCTTTGCGGCGGAAAAGGAGATGACTGCGGCGCGGGAGATCATTGCCGAGAGACTTTCGGCGCAGCCGGGGGAGATTTATTTCACGTCCGGCGGCACAGAGAGCGACAACATTGCGATTTTGGGTGCGGCGCACGCGAAAAAGCGCGCGGGCAACAAGATTGTGACGACGGCGATCGAGCATCCGGCGGTGCTCAATACGATGGCACAACTTGAAAAAGAGGGCTTTGAGGTCGTGTATGTGCAGCCGGAGGCGGACGGAAATATTCCGAAAGAGAAATTTGACGCGGCCATTGATGCGAAGACGATTTTGGTCAGCGTGATGGCGGTGAATAACGAAACAGGCGTTTTGCTGCCGCTGAAAGACATTGCGGGCATGATTAAGAGGAAAAAGGCCCCGGCGCTGTTTCACACGGACGCGGTGCAGGGCTTCTGCAAAATTCCGCTCCAGCCGAAAAAGTTCGGTGTTGACCTCATCAGTGTTTCGGGCCACAAGGTGCATGCGCCGAAGGGCGTGGGTGCGCTGTACGTGAAAAGCGGCGTACGCATTTTGCCGCACAGCTTCGGCGGCGGGCAAGAGAAAAATCTGCGCCCCGGCACCGAGGGCGTGCCGCAAATTTGTGCGTTCGGCGAAGCGGTGAAGCACATGATGACGGAAAAAGAGGCGCTCACACACGTAAAAGCGGTGCAGGCGCATTTGATTGAACGGCTGAAAGCGATGCCGGAGGTTGTTTTGAACTCGCCCGAAAACGCGCTGCCGTATATTGTGAATCTTTCGGCAGGGCGCGTGCGTGCGGAGACGATGCTGCACTTTTTGGCGGAGCGAAACATTTTTGTTTCAAGCGGTTCCGCGTGCGGCAAGGCAAAACCGAGCCACGTTCTGAGCGCGATGCAGCTGCCGAAGGAGCGCGTTGAAACATCGCTGCGCGTAAGCCTTTCGGCGGAAAACACAGCAGAAGAAATGGACGCGTTTGCGGACGCCTTGAAAGAGGGCCTCCAAACGCTTTCGCACGCGTAAGCGTGAGTTTACAGATGGAAAGGAATTTTGTCATGCAGGAAGTGATTCTGGTCAAGCTCGGCGAGATCGTCTTAAAGGGATTGAATCGCCGCACGTTTGAAGACCGGCTGTTAAAGAACATTCGCCGCCGCATTGCGCGCGCGGGCAACTTTGAGGTGTACTCTATGCAGTCCACCATTTACATTGAACCGAAGGACGAGGACGCGGACATTGACGAGGCCGAGGAGCGCATCTCGAAGATTTTCGGCGTCATTGGCTATGCGCGCGCTTGCGTGTGTGAAAAGGACATGGACGCCATTACAAAAATGGCGCCGGAATACCTCAATGACACACTCGCGGGCTTTAAGACGTTCAAGGTGGAATCGAAGCGTGCGGACAAGAAGTTCCCGCTCGGCTCCATGGAAATCTCCCGTGAGGTGGGCGCGGCGCTGCTGCGCGCGAACCCGCACATTTCCGTAGACGTGCATAACCCGGAGATCACGGTGCGCGTGGAAATTCGAGAGAAAGCGGCGTATATCCACGGCGAGACGAAGCCCGGCGCGGGCGGCATTCCGGTGGGTACGGGCGGCAAGGCGGCCATTCTCATCAGCGGCGGCCTCGACAGCCCGGTGGCGGCGTGGATGATGGCAAAGCGCGGCGTGGAGCTGACGGCCATTCACTTTGCGAGCCCGCCGTACACGAGCGAGCGCGCACATGAAAAGGTGGTGGCGCTGCTGAAGAAGGTCGGCGAATACGCGGGCAGAATGGATATGATTACCGTGCCGTTCACCGAAATTCAGGAGCAAATTCGAGACAACTGCCCGGAGGAGCTTGCGACTGTGATTATGCGCCGCTTTATGATGCGTGCCGCCGAGTGCATTGCACGCGAGCGCGAATGCAGCGCACTCATCACGGGTGAGAGCCTTGGGCAGGTGGCAAGCCAGACCATTCAGGCCATCGCCTGCACGGACGCCGCGGCGAACATGCCGGTTTTCCGTCCGCTTATCGGCAGCGACAAGTCGGAAATCGTGACGCTTGCGCACCGCATTGACACGTATGATATTTCCATTGAGCCATATGAGGACTGCTGCACGGTGTTTACGCCGAAGCACCCGCGCACCCGCCCCACTTTAAATGTGGTGGAGGCTGCGGAACAGAAACTTGATGTGGAACAGCTTTTAAAAAATTGCCTTGAAAAGACGGAGATCCGTCATCTGTAAGAAAGGGGAGTTTTACCATGCAGGCAGAAGTATTATCGGTAGGTACAGAGCTTTTGCTCGGCCAGACCGTGAACACGGACACAACGATCGTTGCAAAGGCGCTTTCGGCGCTCGGCATTGATCTGCTCTACGCCGCCGTAGTCGGCGACAACGTGGGCAGATTGGAAAAGGCCGTTTACGACGCGCTCGACAGAAGCGATATTCTCATCACGACGGGCGGCCTTGGGCCGACGGGCGACGACCTGACGAAAGAGACCGTGGCGGCGGCTGCGGACAAGAAGCTCGTTTTGCACGAGCAGAGCTACCAGCATTTGCTCGATTACTTTGCAAACGGCGGCATGACCGAAAACCAGATGAAGCAGGCGATGCTGCCGGAGGGCTGCACCGCGCTGAAAAACGACAACGGCACTGCGCCCGGCTGCGCGTTCCGGACGGACAAGGGCAAGATCGTCATCATGCTGCCCGGCCCGCCTTCGGAATTGACCCCGATGCTGCACAACTATGCCGTGCCGTACCTTGAGGAATTCCAGAGCGCGGTCATCGCTTCGCACAGCGTGCATGTGTACGGCAGAGGCGAAGCGCCGGTGGCACAGATGATCGAAGACCTGATGGAGCAGAGCAACCCGACCGTGGCGCCGTATGCCAAGGAAGGCGAGATGTTCGTGCGCGTGACGGCGAAGGCCGCAACGAAAGAAGAAGCGGACGCGATGTGCGTGCCGGTGGTGGAAGAATTGAAGAAGCGCATCGGCAACTTCGTGTACGGTGTGGACGTGGAGACGCTGGAGGAGCTTGTGGTCAGTGAGCTTAAAAAGGCGGGCAAGAAGCTTGCGACGGCGGAATCCTGCACGGGCGGGATGCTTGCAAAGCGCATTACGGATATTCCGGGTTCCTCCGCCGTGTTTGAGACGGGCTGCGTGACGTATGCAAACTGCGTGAAGGAGCGTTTGCTCGGCGTACCGCACGAGACGCTTGTGACATACGGCGCAGTGAGCGAACAGACGGCGCGCGCGATGGCGGAAGGCATTGTACGTGAGAGCGGTGCAGACATCGGCGTGGGCATCACGGGCATTGCGGGCCCGGACGGCGGCACAGAAGAAAAGCCGGTGGGCCTTGTGTACATTGCGTTGAGTGACGGCAAGAACACGTGGGTGGCAAAGCGCCAGCCGATGGGCAGACTGAAATCCCGCGAATGGCACCGCCACTGCGCGGCCTCCAAAGCACTCGATATGGTGCGCCGCTACCTTGCCGGTTTGCCGGTGGACGAGGCGTAACGCGTGCGGCGCAAATACCGCGAGCCGGAGTCTATGCGGCGCGTGGCGGTCTATGAAGACGAAGAAAGTATGCAGCCGAGAAAGCGGAGAATTCTGTTCCCGGTGCTTATCACGCTGTTTTCGGTGATTTTTGTCGTTTCGGCGGCGGTGCTTGTAATTGAGCTCATTGTGAACCCGTATGTGACGGATAAAAACGTAGGTGAGATTCAGAAAATCTACTCCGAAGCGGGCGACACGGAAAGCGTGGCCCCGGTTTCTTCCGAAGACGACACGGCGGACAGCGAACGCATGGCAGAGCTGGAGCGCCGTCGCGAGGCTGTTTTGAAGCTGCAAAGTGTGAACAGCGACATTACGGGCTGGGTGCAGCTGGACGGCACGGACATCAATTTTCCGGTGCTGACACCGCCTGCAGATGACCCGCAGTATTACCTTTACCGCAACTACAAAAAGGAAAGCACGAAGTACGGCAGCATCTTTTTGGACGGTATGTGCACGGTGGATTCCGATAATCAGGTTTTGCACGGGCACAGCATGCAGGATGGCAGAATGTTCTGGCAGGTGATCGGTTTTGGCAGTGCCAAGACCGTGAAAAGCTGTCCGGTATTCCGCTATGACACCGAAAAGGAAGCGGCGGAATGGAAGATTGTTTCGGTATTCAAGACGAATACATACGATAACCAAGGGGAGCTGTTCAACTATCTGCGCGGCGATTTTGACTCTGCGGAAGACAAGATGCAGTTTTACTACGACGTGATGAAACGCAGCATGGTGAACACCGGCGTTGACCTGAACGAAAACGACAAAACGGTGATGCTTTCAACATGCTCGTATGAATATGAGGGCTTCCGCACGGTGATCGTGGCGCGCAAGGTGCGTGACGGCGAAGATGCGACCGTGGACACCTCAAAAATCACGGAGAACGAAAACGCGTTGTACCCGGACATTTGGTATCCTTCCGGCAAAGCGCCGGACTACTGGCCCGACTACTTTGAGGACGCTGTGCAAAACGGCATGGTGGATTGGTACACGGGCAATCTGTACAAAGATTAAAAGCTGAAACAGAAAACGAAAAACGCCCTCCCGCTTACGGAAAAACCGCAGCGGGAGGGCGTTTTGGTATGTTATCTTTTATTCTTTGTACTTCAAAGCGCGGATGGCGTTGAGAACCGCGATAATCATGACACCGACATCCGCAAAGATGGCTGCCCACATGTTTGCAAGACCGAACGCGGTGAGCGCGAGGCAGCCGAACTTGATGATGAGCGAGAACACGATGTTCTGTTTGACGATGCCGATGCACTTGCGGGAAATTTTGATGGCCTTTGCAATCTGCATCGGGTCATCGTCCATGAGGACAACGTCTGCGGCTTCGATGGCGGCATCGCTGCCCATGGCGCCCATGGCGATGCCGATATCGGCACGGGTGAGCACCGGCGCATCGTTGATGCCGTCGCCGACGAACGCGAGGTTTGCTTTCTTCGGCTTATTCTGAATGAGCTTTTCGACTTCGTTGACCTTATCGCCCGGGAGCAACTCGCTGCGAACTTCGTCAATGCCAAGCTCTTTGGCAACCTGATCAGCCACACGCTTGGCATCGCCTGTGAGCATGACGGTTTTTTCAACACCGGCGTGCTTCAGCTTCTGAATGGCTTCCTTGGAATGGGGCTTGATGACATCGGAGATAACGATGTGACCGGCGTATTCGCCGTCGATGGACATGTGGATGATGGTGCCGACGCTGTGGCAGTCGTTATATGGAATATTGTGCAGCGCCATGAGCTTTGCGTTGCCGGCGAGGACCTCGTGCCCGTCGACCTTGGCGGTGATGCCCTTGCCGCTGACTTCTTCAATGTCCGTTACGCGGCTGCGGTCGATCTCTTTGCCGTAGGCTTTCTGCAAACTTTTGCTGATGGGGTGGGAGGAGGCGCACTCGGCGAGCGCGGCGTACTCGAGCAGCTTTGCTTCGTCCATCGTGTTGTGGTGGACGGCGGTGACCTCAAACACGCCCTGCGTGAGCGTGCCGGTTTTATCGAACACGACAATTTTTGCATCGGAGAGGGCTTCAAGATAGTTGGAGCCCTTGATGAGCACGCCCTCATGGCTTGCACCGCCGATGCCCGCAAAGAAGCTGAGCGGGATGGAAATGACAAGTGCGCACGGGCAGCTGACGACAAGGAAGGTCAGCGCACGGTAGATCCAATCGACCCAAGCGGCATCCATGCCGAACGCCATGCGCAGGAGCGGTACGGCGATGCCGAGCAGTACAGCGGAAATGCAGACCGCCGGGGTATAAATTTTAGCGAAGCGGGAGATGAACGCTTCCGAACGGGACTTGCGGGAACTGGCGTTTTCGACGAGGTCGAGGATTTTGGAAACGGTGGACTCGCCGAATTCCTTTGTGGTGCGGATTTTCAGAACACCGTTTAAATTGATGCAGCCGCTGATGATCTCATCGCCCTCTTTGACATCGCGCGGGAGGCTTTCACCGGTGAGCGCGCTGGTGTTAAGGCTTGCGTTGCCGCTTTCGACCACGCCGTCGAGCGGGACTTTTTCGCCCGGCTGCACGACGATGATGCTGCCGACCGCGACTTCGTCGGGATCGACCTGTTCTAACTTGCCGTCTCTTTCGATGTTGGCGTAATCCGGGCGGATGTCCATCAGCGCGGAGATGTTTTTGCGGCTTTTGCCGACGGCGTAGCTTTGGAACAGCTCGCCGATCTGGTAGAACAGCATCACGGCGATGCCTTCAAGATAATCGCCGCTTTTTGTCCAAATGGCGAGGAAGAACGCACCGAGGGTGGCGAGCGCCATCAAAAAGTTTTCGTCGAACGCGCGGCCGTTTAGGATGCCCTTGCCGGCTTTTCTTAAAATATCGTAGCCGATGACGAGATAGGCGGCGAGGTACGCGACAAGGCGCGGAATGCCCGTGATAGGTAAGAACTGTAACACGACCAGCATCACGGCGGTGATGATGATGCGGTACAGCGTAATCTTTTGTTTCTTTTTCATGAGGATACCTCTTGTAGTTTTATATAGCAGTTAGATGATACATTACTGTGTGAAAAAGACCGACTGTACCGAGAAAGCGGAGCCGGTCATTTTTTCTGACTATACGGGTAGACCGAAGTAAATTAAAGCTCGATTTCGCAGTCCGGCTCAACCTTCTTGCAGGCCTTGAGGACATTCTTCATGACAGCTTTAGCGTCCTGACCGTCTTCAAACTCAACGATCATCTTCTGGGTCATGAAGTTTACGGTCGCATTTGCAACGCCTGCGGTTTTCTTGGTTGCCTCTTCCATCAGGTTGGCACAATTTGCGCAGTCAACTTCGATGCTGTACGTTTTTTTCATGGGAAAAACCTCCGTAAAAAATCATTTTGTTTTGAAATGTGGTGCTAACGATTAAATACTTGCTTAATCGTTACAGTTGTAGTATACTGGGGCCGGAATAAAAAATCAAGGGTTTTTCGGGTGCTGCTTCCAAACGGGCGAACGGGATTTCCGAAACGGATAAACGGAGGGCTTTTTATGGCGGATTTTGCATTGCCGCACAACCACGGCAGGCACAAGCACGACGAAGCGCTGCATAGAGAATTGATGAATACGGAGCGTTTTTCGGCCGTGGCGGATGTGTTCAAGCAGCTGAGCGACCCGGTGCGCGTGCGCATTTTCTGGCTTTTGAGTCACCGGGAAGAATGTGTTATCAACATTGCAGCGATGATGGATATGTCGAGCCCGGCAGTTTCGCACCATTTGAAGTCGCTTTTAGACAGTGGGCTTATCATGAGCCGCCGCGATGGCAAGGAAGTCTACTATAAGGCGTCGGACACCGAGCAGATCGGGCTTTTGCACGAGATTGTGGAGCAGGTGATGGAGATCACGTGCCCGGAAAAGGAAGTGGACTTTCAGGCTTCGCAGGAGGAGATCATTCGGAACGTGCACAATTATCTGATTGAACACATCAGCGAGCGCATCACGATAGAAACGCTGTCAAGAGAGTTCCTTATGAACACCACGACGCTGAAAACGGTGTTCAAAAAAGTGTACGGCACGACGATTGCGGCGCACATGAAGCAGCACCGCATGGAGCTTGCGGCGGGGCTGCTGCTGAAAACGCAGAACGACATTGCGTCCGTGGCGCAGGCTGTGGGGTATGAGAGCCAGAGCCGATTTACGGCGGCGTTTAAGGAGGCCTACGGCGAGCTGCCAACGGAATACAGACGGCGGCACGTGTGCGGGGCGAAGAAGCAGACGTGTGACGCTTGTGCAAAGTGTCCAATCTGCGAGCCGGAAAATTTTGCGAAAACTGCCTTTGAAAAAGTATTTTCAAAAGAGTAAAATAATAGAAAACGTGTGGCGTATGTGCGTAAATCCGGTTTGCGTATATGCGCCGCATTTATTTTGATAAGGAATGGTGAAATTATGAAACGAATTCAGTCTGCGTGTATCTGTCAAACGTTGCATTTCCAGCTTAAAGAGGGTGTGGTAAAGGATTACGCTATGCGCGCAGTACAGGAGGAAGTTGCGAATTACAAGAGCGGGCTGGAACGCAGCCACACAAAGTATAAAATCGTAGAGGAGCATAAGGAAACGGACGGCTCAATTGTGATCAAAATTATTAAGCAGTACAATTCCGCTCCGGTGGGCGACTATTTGAACTGACGGCATACAAGTTTATAGGTTTCAAAATCGAGCAGCGAGATGCGTAAGTCCGGATTTTCGGGCGGCGTATTTCGCTGTTTTATGATTTAGATTTATATCAGGGAGTAAAGGTATGGAAGAAAACACCAACGTATTTTTGGGCACGGAGCGTGTGGGCAAGCTGATGCGCGGTTATGCAGTGCCGTGTATCATTTCGCTTCTGGTCGGCGCGCTGTATAACATTGTTGACCAGATCTTCATTGCAAACGCGGACTATCTCGGTTCTTACGGCAACGCGGCGAACACCGTTGTGTTTCCTCTGACCGTGGCGGCGCTCGCAATCGCGGTAATGGTCGGCGACGGCTGCTGCGCGTATGTGAGTATCAACCTCGGTAAAAAGGACGTGAAAACGGCGAAGAAGAGCGTAGGCAACGCCGTGGTGCTGGTTTTGCTTGCAAGCGCGGCTTTGACGGCTGTGTATTTGCTTTTGGCGGAACCGATTTTAACGATGTTTGGCGGGCGTGTGAACGTGGAGACATTTCGTTATGCGAAGGAGTACTTCTTCTATATTGCGCTCGGCGTGCCGTTTTATATGTTCGGACAGGCGCTGAACCCAATTATCCGCGCGGACGGCAGCCCGAAATTTGCGATGGCATCGACGCTGGCGGGCGCGATATTGAACACGATCTTAGACCCGGTGTTCATTTTCGTGTGCCGCTGGGGTATGATGGGCGCGGCGGTTGCGACGGTGCTGGGGCAGATTGTGACGGCGGTGCTTGCAATCTGGTATTTGTGCAATATGCGTGTGATTCGCCCGGGAAAGGGAGATTTTAAGCTGAGCGGCGGGCTTTGCAGGCGCATTTTGTCGCTTGGTATGACAAGCTTCCTCTCACAGATCAGCCTTGTGGCGGCAATGGCGGCCATCAACAACATGCTGCGCAAATACGGCGCACTGGACCCGATTTTCGGGCAGGCGCAGTACGCACAGATCCCGATGGCAGTGGTCGGCATTGTGATGAAGTTCTTTCAGATTGTGATCTCGATCGTTGTCGGTATGGCGGCGGGGTGCATACCGATTGTGGGCTTCAACATGGGTGCGGAGAAATTTAGGCGCGTAAATAAGCTGTTTACGATGCTGCTGATCTCGGAAGCAGCGGTGGGCGCCGTGGCGTTGATTTTGGTGGAGTTTTTCCCGCAACAGCTCATTTCGCTGTTTGGCGCGGCAAATGAAAGCGCGTTTTACACGGAGTTTGCGGTGAAGGCGTTCCGTGTTTACCTGTGTATGATGATTCCGGCGTGCGTGAACAAGGCGTGCTTTATTTTCTTGCAGGCACTTGGCAAGGCGCTGAGCTCGACGGTGCTTTCCATGTTGCGCGAGGTGGTGTTCGGCGTGGGCTTTGCAATCCTGCTGCCGATTTGGTTCGGCTTGGACGGTGTTTTATACTCGATGCCGGTTTCAGACATTTTGACGTTTGTGGTTTCGGTGGTGCTGATTCTTGGGACATATCGGGAGCTAAACAGCAAAGCGCAATAAAAGAAGAAATCCTCTCCGGACGCAGCCTGGAGAGGATAAATTATATTTAGGTAAAAAGTTTTCTGAAGAAAACTTGACGAAAGATTTTTAATCTCCATTGCCGTTAGCTTAGAGGATAAGGTTTTCCAGCTCCTCTGCGTTATGGACGAGGGTATCGGCGCCGTTTTCTTCGAGCTCTTTTTCGTCCCTGAAGCCCCAGGTGACGCCGGCGGTGAAGAGGCCGGCGTTCTGCCCGGTCTGCATATCAACGCCGCTGTCGCCGACGTACAGGCATTCGGCGGGGGTGACGCCTAATTCTTCGCACAATAAAAGTGCGGCGCTGGGGTTCGGTTTTTTCGGTACGCCTTCCCTTTGTCCGTGGACGACATCAAAAAGCCCGGTGAACAGCTTTTCGGCGATATAGCACGTCATGTTATCGGGTTTGTTGGAGAGCACGGCGGCTTTGACGTTGTTTTCACGCATTTTTTGGAGCAGCTCTACGATGCGGGGGTAGGGTTTTACGTCTTTTGTGGGATCACTTTCATATAAAGCGTCATACGTTTTGCGCAGGGCTTTTACATCTTCTTCGGTGTACGTGCCCTTAGCGGCAGTGAGCATGCGGCGCATGAGAATATCTGCGCCGTTACCGACGAATGTGCGGTAGCGGTCTACGGGGAACGTTTTTAAGCGGTGCGCTTCAAGCGCGGCGTTGCCGAATCCGGCGATGGAAGTGAGCGTATTGGCCACGGTTCCGTCCATATCAAAAATAACGGCTTTTACTTTTGCCATGAATATCCCTTCTTCATATTATAGATAATCGAAAAGCGAACGACACTTTTCGCACCGCCAGTATACCGCTTTTTTGACGAAAATGCAACCGGGGCGGGCTTTTTGGGGTGTGAAAAAACCATCTGACCTTAAAAATTATATTAAATCTGGCCATTGCGATAATACCAGCACGGTGCTATACTGGGTGCAATCTTCAAGGCACGGCGCACGAACGGTGCAGTCGCGCCCCAAAGCAAAGGGGTAATCAAAATGAAAAACAAGAATTCCATCTACAAGATTGTCACCGTGGGCCTTTTGGGCGCGCTGGTGTTCGTTTCCAACTACCTGAGCTTCCCGATTCCGGTGCCGGTGGGCGATATTTCCCGTATCCACCTCGGCAACGCGTTTTGCCTGCTTGCGGGCTTTGTGATGGGCCCGATCGGAGGCGGTCTGGCTTCCGGCATCGGCGCGATGCTCTACGACCTGACGAACCCGGCGTACATCGCTTCGGCTCCGTTTACGTTTGTATTTAAGTTCCTGCTGGCTGCGGTTTGCGGCCTCATCGCGCACAAGGGTAAAATCACCGGCAACATGCTGGAGGAAGACTTTACCATTACCGTACCGCGCAGCATTGTGGCGGGCATCTGCGGCAGCCTGACATACATTGTGCTGTATCTCGCAAAGTCCTACATTACGACGGTGCTTGCGGGCAGTGCGCCGGAGGCTGCGGCGATTGCGCTTGCGACGAAAGCGGCTTCGAGCACGGTGAACGCGATTCTCGCCATCATCATTTCCGTACCGCTCTCCGCTTTGATTCGCAAGGCGCTGAAAAGTGCGCATCTGACGACAAAATAAAATCAGCATATTAAAATCAGCATATTAAAATCAGCATATAAGGAAAGCCGCCGGAACACGCACCGGTGGCTTTCGTTGTTTTTGTGTGACAGAGATTTCTTGCTTTTTTCATGAAACTGTTCACTGCACTTCACATGAACTTCACAGAACTCCGAAATAATATAGATAATCCGAACGGAAAGAAAAAAAGGTTGAAAAACCGTTTGGAATATGGTATTATGTGAAAGGAGTAAGGAACCATGAGTGACAATCATGAGAAATTCCAAAATGGTTTTGACCCGAACAATGGGTCTGAACCGGTGAACACCAATACTTCCGCTAATAACGCTGTAAACAGCACAAACGCCTACGGCACCTATCATAACGCACAGTATCCGACGAACAACACCCCCGCATATACGTGGAACGCACAGAGCGCTCCGCAGCAGAACGCGCCGGTGCAGCCAAACGGACAGCCTGTGTATTACGGTGTGCCGGTGCATCAGCCGCAAAAACAGCCGAAGCCCAAAAAGCACGGCTCGAAATTCGGCTTGAAGCTTTTAGCCGTTGTGCTTTGCTGTGCGATCACCTCGGCGGCGTCGCTTGGCGTATTCGTCGTGATGATTCAAAACGGCGTCATCAATGTGCAGTCTTCCGAAGCGAGCAGCAATGCTGCGTTCACAATCTCGCGCGTGGTGAACGGCGACACGAACTCGGATACGAGCGCGAGCAGCGACGGCACGGTTTCCGCGATGAGCGACCAGGACATTGCCGCAAAGCTTACACCGTCTGTCGTGTGCATCCAGAATTATCAGGTGACACAGAATTACGGTTTCATGCAGACCGATACGTCGGACAGCAGCGTTTCCCCGGCGAGCGAAGGCTCCGGCATCATCATGAGTGAAGATGGCTATATCATCACGAATGCGCATGTTGTGGAAGGTGCGACTTCCCTGAAGGTTATGACCTCCGACGGTGAGACGTATGAAGCGCAGCTGGTCGGCAGCGATACCGTGACGGACCTTGCGGTCGTAAAGATCGATGCGACGGGCTTGACGGCTGCGGAATTTGGTTCTTCCGAAGATTTGCGCGTTGCGGATAAGGTCATGGCCATCGGTAACCCGGGTGGCCACGAGCTGAGCTCCAGCGTAACGATCGGTTACGTTTCCGCTTTGAACCGCGCGATTTCCAATAATACGACCGGCTACACGATGGAATATATCCAGACCGATGCGGCGATTAACCCCGGTAACTCCGGCGGCGCACTCATCAACGAGTATGGTCAGGTCGTTGGCATCAACTCCGCGAAAATTTCCGCTACGGGCTATGAGGGCCTTGGATTTGCGATTCCGATCGATACGGCACAGCCGATTATCTCCGACCTCATCCAGTACGGTTATGTGAAGGACAGAGCTGTTCTCGGTATTTCCGGTCAGTTCATCGACAGCATGACGGGCCGCTTCTACGGCTTGCCGCAGGGCGAGTATGTGGCACAGCTCAATTCGAGCGAGGCACAGGCTTCCGGCTTGCAGGTGGGCGATGTGATTACCGCTATTGACGGCCAGCAGCTGGACAGTGAATCCACATTGCGTTCCGCAATCCTCAGCAAGAAGCCGGGCGATACGGTAACACTTCAGGTGTACCGCTCTTCGACGCAGCAGTCCGCAACCGTGGAACTGAAGCTTTCCGAATACAGCGCGGGTTGATTTAATTTAGAGTACGAGTCTTTTCCATAAATCTCCTTTTTCAAGCAACGAACCCCGAGGTAACCCCTCGGGGTTCGTTGCATTTTGTCGGCTTTTGATTTTGCTGCCGTGGGTGTTCCCGGCTGTGATTGAGGGTGCGCAGTATCTCACTCTTTTTCTCGGTCAGAGGGAGCTTGAATTTTATACGAAGGCATAAAGTAACGCCGCACTCTCAATGAAAAATCGAGGGTGCGGCGTTGATTTATTTCTAAGAATTCGCTGTGGCGAGTTCTTCAAGGAACCCCTTAATAGGGTTCCTTGCGGCAGAACAGTCCACCGGACTATTCTGCCTATCTTCCTGATTTTTGGTAGGTAAAAAGGTCTCGCCGTTTGCAAACGACGACCAAAGGCGTTGCCTTTGGAAACCACTACCTTTGAAAAGGTGGACGAAATTTTATTCGTTGCTTCGCTGTGGTTTACGGAAGATCAGTTCCCTGTAATGGCGTTGAGTGCGGCGGAGACGACTTCACCGGCGGTATAGAGTCCGGAGGTGCCCTCCTGCACGCACACGGCGAACGCATACGGGGTGCTTTCGTCCTCCGAGAAACCGACGATCCAGCAGTTCGGGTTTTTATCGTCGAGCTCGGCGGTGCCGGTTTTGGCACACAGCGAATAACCGTCGAAAAGATACTCGCCGTAGTAATTGACGACGTTGTTGCGCATCATGCTGTGGAGAGAAGCGGCAGTGGAGCTGTCCGTTAAGGTGTAGCTCGTGCGGCTTTTGCCGCCCGTGAGGTATGGCTCCGGTGTGGAGCCGCCGTTTGCGATGGCGCCCATCAAAAGCGCCATGTGGTACGGGTTTGCCATGACATCCGCCTGACCGACGGAGCTCCACGCGAGGTCTATGGCGCTGGTGGAGCTGCTTAAATTGGTACTGCTTTTGGTGGTGGTGACGGAATCAAACGAGAAGTTTTTACCGAAGCCCATTTCTTCGGCTTTCTTTTTGAGGTTTTCCGCGCCGATGTCCTCCGCAAGCTGCGCAAAGTAGAGGTTGCAGGAATAGCCGAGCGCCTGCTCGAGGTTCAGCTCGCCGTGGTAATTGAGACACGTCACCTTGCCGGAGCCGATGTCCATTTCTTCTTCGCAGGTATAGGTGCGGGTGTCCCAATCGGGCAGATACTCCATGGCGGCAGCCGCTGTGACGAGCTTAAAGATGGAGCCCGGCGTGTAGGTGGAGGAAAGCGTGTGGTCGAGGAAAACGCCGTTGTATTCTTCGTTGTCGTTGAGGTCCTCCGGGACGTTCATGGGGTCGTATGTGGGAGCGCTGACCTTGACAAGTACCTCGCCGGTCTTATAGTTATAGACAAACGCGGAGCCGTTGCGGCCGTTGAAGGCGTTGTACGCGGCGGCGCTGGCGTTGGCATCTACCGTTAAAACGAGGTTGTTGCCGAGGTCCGAAAGCACGGTGCGCGCAAGGCCCGTGATGGGGTTATAGCCCACGAGCTGCGAGCGGTGCACGGCCTGCACGGCGGTGCCGATGTAGCCGCTGGAATCGCCCACAGTGTGGAGCAGTGCGCGGCGAATGTCTTCACTTTCGGCGTAAACGCGGGAGCCATCCTCCGTTTTGGCGAGCACCATGCCGCTGCGGTCTGTGATGGTACCGGCGGAAACGGCGGTGTCATCGCCGTAAATGTGACCGTTATACGGCTGCGTGGCCCATGTGGAGCCGTTTAATGCGAGGTTGATGAGGAACCAGACGAAGCCGCCGCAGAAGGCGAACAGCAAAATGTAAAGGACAAAAGAGCGAAAGCCGGTCGTTTTCATCGGCGGTCACCATCCTTTCTGCGTGTGCGAGACTGACCCGGCGAGAGGTTTTCTTCGGAAATATGGACGCGGTATGCGCCGCGGGAACGCGGGGCCGTGTTTTCGGCGCGGGTATTCACGCGGGGCCGCGGCGTGGGCGGGTCGTTCGGGGAGTAGCGCGGCGGGGTGAAGGAAATCGTGTCTTCGTCGGCTTCGCCTTTCGGGTGTCTTCCCGCACGGCGGGCAGCGTAAGTGCGTTCATCTGACGCTTTGAGAAATGCCAGAAGCCCCCAGACAGAGATCATACTGGAGCCGCCTGCGCTGATGAACGGCAGCGTGACGCCGGTGAGCGGCAGAACATCCGTGGGGCCGAAGACGTTGAGTGCGGCCTGAAAGAGCAGCATGCCCGAGACGGCGCACGCCGCGATGGCGTAGAACGTGGAGCGGCTGCGTGTGACATCGCTGCGGGCGTAGAGGATAAAGAGGACGAGTGCGAACAGCACTGCCATGCCCATTAAAAGGCCCTGCTCCTCGCACAGCATACCGAACACGAGGTCGCTGTCGCCGGCGGCGACATATTTTAAGATGCCGTTGCCGAGGCCGAGACCGAAGAGGCCGCCGCTTGCGATATACGTCATGGTGCGCACCTGCTGGTAGCCGAGGCTGTCCTGCGTGTGCTCCCACACGTGCATCCAGCCCGAGAAGCGCTGGGCAACGTAGGGTTTAAACTGCAAAATGAGGAACACGCCGAAGCACGCTGCCGCGAGGATGAGAAAAATGGTGCGGAAGCTGCCGGAGCGCATGAACGCGATGATGAGGAAACAGGCGAAGAAGATGAGCGCCGTGCCGAAATCGCGCATGAGGAACAGGAATGCGAGGCAAATGGCGGCGAACACGATGAACTCCGTGATGTTCTTTTTCGTCTGCAAATGGTCGAGCGTAGACGCGCCGACGAACACGAATGCGATTTTGATGAACTCCGAGGGCTGGAAGCTGAACGGCCCGATGAAGATCCAGTTGCGGGAGCCGTTGACGTCTTTGCCGAGCACAAGGTTTGCAACAAACAGCAAAATGGCGCCGATGGCGATGTAGAGCCGCAGCTTCATGACGCGCTCGAGGTCGCTCATAAACCAAACAAGGAAGCAGAAAAGCACAATGCCGATGCCGAACGCGGCAATCTGCATTTTAACGGTGTCGAGCCCCTCACCGCTGAGGAGCAGGATGCCGATGCTGCTGAGGAGCAGCCCAACGGTTTCAATCTCAAAGCTGACGCGCTTTAAGATGCGGCGGGAGAAAAAGTACAGCACCCAGCTTGCCGTGAACAGAATCACGAACGGTGCGGCGGGGTAGAGGCGAAATTCGCCTGTGCCGATCATCAGCTGCAAGGTGAGCGACATCTGAACGAGCGTGACGACGAGCATCAGCTTAAAGGGGGACGCCGCCTCTTTGGAAAAGCCGGTGAACATGCTGCGCTTTTTCTGCGGCACGTCGGACGCGTTACGCAGCGTGAGCGTAGTGGAGCCCATGCGGATTTTGTCGCCGATCTGCACGAGCGTGGGCTCTGTGATCTGTTTATTGCGCACGCGTGTGCCGGCGTGGGAGCCGGTATCGCACACGAACCAGCCCTCTTCGCGGCGCATTAAAACGGCATGGTCGCGCGAAACGGAATTATCGGGTATTTGAATATCGCAGCTGCGGCTGCGCCCAATGGAATTCTCCCAGTACAAAACGGGGAAATGCGCGCCGGTGGCGGCATCCTCCAGCATGACGACCGGGTCTTTGCGGCGCTGTCCCTTTTTAAACGAGGTATAGCAGCGCCAGATAACGTACAAAACCATCAGGACGGTGACGGCACGCACGAGCACAAGGGCGGTGGAAAGCAGCCCGGAGCCGAGTATGCGCGTGATGAGTTGCTTTAAAAGCTCCATAAAGACCTCTTTTCTTTACGGCGAAGATCAGTCGTGAATTTCGGCGACCTCACCGGCCTTTTTATAGATGTGGTTCGCGGGCACGAAGCCGCGCACCATGGAAAGCGGATAGACGCGTGCGTTTTTGCCGACGACCGTGCCGGGATTCAAAACGCTGCCGCAGCCGATTTCGGCGTGGTCGCCCAACATGGCGCCGAATTTGCGCATACCGGTCTCTACGCGTTCGCCGTCCTTTAAGACGGTGACGTTCGAGTGATCCTGCTTTAAGTTCGACGTGACGGCGCCCGCGCCGGTGTGGGCCTTATGGCCCATGACGGAATCGCCGATGTAGTTATAGTGCGGGGCCTGCGCGCCATCGAACAGGATGGCGTTTTTCACCTCGGTGGAATTGCCGACGACGCAGCCTGCGCCGATGAGCGCGTTGCCGCGGATAAATGCGCCGGGGCGCACCTCGGTCTCCGGCCCGATGATAGTGGGGCCTGCAATGTAGACGTTCGGGTAAAGCTTGGCGCTTTTCGCGACCCACACGTCTTCACCGCGCTGCTCGTATTCCTCGGGCGAAAGTGTTTTGCCGAGCGCTTTAATGAACTCGCCGATCTTCGGCAGCGCCTCCCACGGGTAGGTGCAGGCTTCAAGCAGCGGGCGCGCCGCGGTGTAGCTGAGATCATATAAGGCGCGGACAGTCAATTCTTCATGTTTTACGTTCATATTCATGTTCCTTTCTTGACTCAATCGTACTGAAATTCCGACTCTGCGGAACGGACTTGCGACTTTCCCATAAAACCCATTTTATATAGTATAATACAACTCCCCGCACATTTCCAGTCTGTGCGGGGAGAATTCAGGTTTTCTTAACCTTTTTTGTATGTTTACAGGTACTCTAAGGTGCGGATGGCGGCTTCCATGTAGATCTCGCCGGCATCCGTGCCGAGCTTATTTAAGTTGCGGGCGTCCCATTTTTCACCGGAAAGGGAATCTGCCGCCCACATGAACTGGGCGAATTTGACGTTTCGGAACGCCGCGACGGTCGCCATGGCGGCACATTCCATCTCGACGACGGAGCAGCCTTGCTTTAAACGCTTTTCAACCTTACCACGCGTCTCACGAAAGAATGCGTCGGTCGTCCACGTTTTCACGCGGGCATAGGGGGCGTCCATGTCTTCGAGCGCTTGGCAGACGGCATCTACACAGGCAGGCTCGAGTACGGCTTCCTCGGCGGGCGGGGCGTAGTGGTAGCTGGTGCCCTCATCACGCACGGCGGCGTAGGGTACCAGAATGTGCCCGGCGGTGATGGCGTGATCGAGTGCGCCGCAGGAGCCGAGCATCAAAAACTTTTTCACGCCGTGGGGGATCATCTCTTCCATGATGCCGCAGGCAGACGGCGCGCCGACGCGCATGCACATCAGCGCAAACGCGGTGCCGTTCGGCGCAGTGCATCGATAGACCGGTTCTCCACCGTTGCAATCCTGATATTGCATGATGACTTCGCCGTGAAATTCCGCCGCGTATTTCTCCGTAAGCGGGCGGGAGAACACGCCGATGAGTGCCTCCGGCATATTTTCCATCGGGTGATAGAATTCGCTCGGCTCAATGACGGCTGTTTTCTCCGGGTCAAAATCTGTGTGGATCATGAAATTCCCTCCTTCGTTTTCGCAAACGGCAAATTTTATCTATTATACCACGGGGGGGCTTTTTGTCAAGCAAAGGCTTAAATTTACCAAAATATTTTATGATTATATTGAAAAGTTGTGCGGGATACGCTATAATAGTTGCAAATACAACTATTGAGAGCTTCTTAGGGGAAAGAGGGCATGTAATTTGAAAAGACTGGCGGTGTATTTAAAACCGTTTTTGCCGCGTATGGGCGTGGGCATCAGCTTTAAGGCGGTCGGTACGCTTGTGGAGCTCGCGATCCCGTGGATTTTGTCGTATATCATTGACGATCTGATCCCGCTGAAAGAAATTCGCCCGGTATGTCTGTGGGGCGGGCTGATGATCGTGTGCTCGCTTATTGCGTGGGGCGGCAACATCACGGCGAACCGCATGGCGTCCGCTGTGGCGCGTGACTGCACGCGGCAGATCCGGCATGACCTGTTCCAAAAGATCTCGTATCTTTCGGAAAACAGGGTCGATGCGTTCACAATTCCGTCGCTTATTTCGCGTATGACGAGCGATACATACGTTTTGCACCAGACGATTGGCATGATCCAGCGCATCGGCATCCGTGCGCCGCTGCTGCTTTTTGGCGGCATCATCGTATCCTTGACGATGGATCCGATGCTGACGCTCATTATGGTGGCGTCCTTGCCCATTGTGGGCGTAATTGTGTTTTACGTCTCGCGAAAAGGTGCGAAGCTTTTTAAGATCGTGCAGAAGGCTTCCGATTCCATGCTGCGCGTGGTGCGTGAAAACGCCGTGGGCGTGCGCGTCATCAAGGCGCTTTCCAAATCGGACTATGAGCGTGCGCGGTTTAAGAAGGTGAACGACGACCTCACCGAAAAGGAGCGCACGGCAGAGAGTACCATGGCGCTCATCAACCCGGTGATGAGTCTTTTGCTGAACCTCGGCATTGTGGCGGTCATCACGGTGGGAGCGGTGCGCGTGAACAACGGCACCTCCGAGATCGGCAAGATCATCGCGTTTATGAATTTATACACCATCGTTTTGAACGCTTTAATGGCGATTAACCGCATTTTCATGATGCTTTCACGCGCATCGGCTTCCTCTGCGCGTGTGTTGGAGGTGCTGGACACGCCGGTGGAGCTTTTCGAGACTGAGCCGCACTTCAGCTTTTTGCCGAAGGACGCGCCGCATGTGGAGTTTGACCACGTGACGTTCCGCTATGCGCGCGGCAGCTTTGCGGTGCGGAACATCGATTTTGCGTTAAAGCGCGGCGAGACGCTCGGCATTATCGGCGCGACAGGCGCGGGTAAATCGACGATTATTCGTTTACTCATGCGTTACTACGACGTTTCGGAGGGTTCCGTGAAAATAGACGGCGTGGATATCCGTGACTACGCGACGTCTGATTTACGCGCGAAGTTCGGCGTGGTGTTCCAAAACGACACACTGTTTAAGGACACGATACGCGAGAATATCCGCTTAGGGCGAAACCTGACGGACGAGCAGCTTTTGGAAGCGGCACGACGCGCACAGGCGCTGGAATTTGTTGAAGAACAGGGTGGCCTGGACGCGCCGGTCGCCATTAAGGGCGCGAACCTTTCGGGTGGGCAAAAACAGAGACTGTTGCTTGCGCGCGCGTTGGCGGGCGACCCGGACATTTTGCTGTTGGACGACTCCTCGAGCGCGCTCGATTACAGGACGGACTCGAAGCTGCGTGAAGAAATTCGCCTGCATTGTGCGGACGCGACAAAGATCATCATTGCGCAGCGCATCAGCTCCATCATGCATGCGGAAAAAATCATGGTGCTCGAAAACGGCAATGTCATCGGCATGGGTACGCACGAAGAATTGATGGAGACCTGTCCGCTTTACCGCGAGATCGGGGAGTCGCAGATTGGCGAGGGACTCGCAAAGGAGGTGCACGCGTGAAAAGGCCGGAAACCGTGCAAACGGAAAAACACGAAAAGCCCAAAATGAAAAAAACGGCGGTGCTGTCGCGCCTTTTGCCATATTTGATGCGCTACAAATTTTTGATGCTCGGGGCGATTTTACTGACGGTCGGCGGCAATTTGCTGTCCCTGGCGGGACCGTACATTTCGGGTCTTGCGGTGGATGCGATGGAGCTCGGCTGCGGCAAAGTCAATTTTGAAAAGGTGGGCTGCTACGGCGTTCTGATGGTTGTGATGTACGCGATATCCGCAGCACTTTCGTATGCGCTGACGCGCCTTATGATCGTCATCAGCCGTCGCGTGGTGAACACGATGCGGCACGATGTGTTCCAAAAGCTGAGCGAGCTGCCGGTCGGATACTTCGATACACACCAGACGGGCGACATTTTGAGCCGTATTTCGTATGACATCGACACCATCAATACCTCGCTTACGAATGATATGGTGCAGGTGTTCGCGAGCGCCGTCACAGTCATCGGTGCGCTCATCATGATGCTTTCCATTTCGCCGACGCTTGTGTTGGTGTTTGTTTTCACTGTGCCGCTTTCGATGTTCATGACGAAGAAGATTACGGGCTTTACGCGGCCGCTGTTCCGCAAGCGCTCTGCAAAGCTGGGCGAGCTGAACGGCTTTGTGGAGGAAATGATCAGCGGGCAGAAGACGCTGCGCGCGTATAGCCAAGAAGAAAACACCATTAAGAAGCTCGATAAACAGAACGACGAGACCGTGGACGCGTACTACCGCGCCGATTATTACGGCAGCATGGTGGGACCGTCCGTCAACTTCGTCAACAACCTTTCGCTTTCACTCGTCAGCTTTTTCGGCGCACTGCTGTTTTTGGGCGGGTCAATCTCTATCGGCAGCATTTCGAGCTTTGTACTGTACTCCCGCAAGTTCAGCGGGCCGATCAACGAAATCGCGAACATCATCGGCGAGTTGCAGTCGGCGTTTTCGGCGGCGGAGCGCGTGTTCCGCTTACTGGATGAAGAGCCCGAGGTCGCGGACAGTCCGAATGCCGAAGACCTCACCGAAGCCGAGGGTGACGTAGACCTTTCGCACGTGAACTTCGGCTACACAAAGGACAGACAGATCATCAAAGATCTCTCGCTGCATGTGCCGAAGGGCGCGCTTGTGGCCATTGTGGGCCCGACGGGCGCGGGCAAAACGACCATCATCAATTTGCTGATGCGCTTTTACGATGTGGACAGCGGAGAGATTACGCTTGACCATAAGCCGATCAAAGATCTGACGCGCCGCAGTTTGCGCCTCAATTATTCCATGGTCTTGCAGGACACATGGCTTTTTACGGGCACGGTGTATGAAAACATCGCCTACGGCAGCGAAAAGGCGACGCGCGAAGACGTGGAGCGCGTGTGCAAGGCGTGCGGCATCCATGACTACATCAGGACGCTGCCGGCCGGTTACGAAACGGTGCTCGAGGACGACGGCGCAAATATCTCAAAGGGACAAAAGCAGCTGATGACCATTGCACGCGCGATGCTGCTGGAGTCGTCCCTGCTCATTCTGGACGAGGCGACCTCAAACGTCGATACGCGCACGGAGCTGCGCATACAAAAGGCCATGCGTACGCTGATGGCGGACAAGACCTGCTTTGTCATTGCGCACCGCTTATCGACTATTCGCAACGCGGATATGATCTTAGTCGTGCGCGACGGCGAGATTGTGGAGCGCGGTACGCATGAAAGCTTGATGCAGGGCGACACATTCTACCGGCATTTGTATAACGCACAGTTCGCGTAAAATCGCAGAAACGGGGGCTGTTATGAGACGTATATGGAGGACATTGCCCCACGCGGCGTGGATGTGAAAGAAATTCAGGCTGCAAAGGCGCGTGAAACGTAAAATGCGGCCCCAAAAATTTTAAGAAAATACTAAGTTGAAACCGCTTGAAAAAATTCATTTTCGGTCTTATAATCATGCTGAATACGCAGTTCTGAGAAACTGCGGGCAGGAGACCGGGGGTGGAGGACATCAGGCGGTTTTTACATACGCTGTACGGATTGTTTGAAAAGGGAACGCGCATTCGGGGTATTTTGGGGTGCTTTCTCGGCGGATTATTTTTGAATATCGTCATAGAGCTGATGGACAGGAAGAGCCTTTCCGCTGTTTTTGTGCTGCTCGAATCGCACCCGCTGGCGTTTTTGGAAAACGTGTTGATTTTGACGTTTTCCCTTTCGCTGTGCCTGTTTTCCAAGCGGCGGTGGTTTTTCGGCATTTTGATCGGCACGGTGTGGCTTGGACTCGGCATTGCGAATTTATATGTGCTCAGCTACCGCGTTTCGCCGCTTTCCGCCATTGATTTTGCGATTTTGCAGCTCGATTGGTCGTTTATCGGCATTTACATGAGTGTACCGGCATTTATTTTGCTTGTTATTGCGGTGATTTTGCTGCTTGCGGGGCTTGTGATGCTTTTTAAAAAGTGCCCGAAAAGCCCGGTGCACCGGCTCTTTAACACGGCGGTGAGCGTGATACTCCTTTGCGCGTGCATTGTCATTCCGTATCTGCCGACGTCCTTAGGCTTCGGTGAGAATACATATACGGATGTTATCCGTTTGACAGAGAATTACGGCTTTGCGTACACGTTTACGCGCAGTCTCGTTGACACGGGTATCGACCGGCCGGAGGATTACTCCGCCCGCCGCGTGCGCGCCATAGCGGCGGAGGTGCTGCGCACAAAGGACAAAGCGCCCGAGGACGTGCCGAACATCATCTTTTTGCAGCTGGAGTCGTTTTTCGACGTGAACCGCTTAAAAGACGTGACGTTTTCCGAAAACCCGGTGCCGTATTTTGAAGAGCTGAAGGAGACATGCCCCAGCGGGTATTTCACCGCGCCGTCCGTCGGCGCGGGCACGGCGAACACGGAATTTGAGGTCATCACGCAGATGAATGTGCAGGACTTCGGCACGGGCGAATATCCGTACAAGACGATTTTGCAGGAAACGCCGTGCGAGTCCATCGCGTATGACTTAAAAAAACTTGGGCTCGCGTCGCACGTCATTCACAATAACACGGCGACGTTCTATGACCGCAACATCGTGTTCCCGAAGCTCGGGTTCGATTCATTCACGACGCTTGAATATATGAACCACGTGGAGACAAACGAAATCGGCTGGGCGAAGGATAAGATTCTGACAAAAGAGATTGTGCGGGCGCTTTCCGAAACGGAGGAACACGACCTTATTTACACCATTTCGGTGCAGCCGCACGGCGCGTACCCGGTGGAGAGCGAGACGGCGGATATCAAAGTGCTTTCCGGTATAGAAGACCCCGCTTTGCGCGGACAATTGGAGTATTACGCGACGCAGATTCACGAGGTAGATGAATTTCTGCGCACGCTGACCGATGTGCTGACGACGTGGGAGGAGCCGACCGTTTTGGTGCTGTACGGCGACCACATGCCGTCGCTGGAGATCAGCAAGGATATGCTGGACCTTTCTGCGGGCGGCCTGTTTGAAACGGAGTACGTCATTTGGAGCAACTGCGGCGTGGGGGGCGCGGATAGAAACGTGAAGGCGTATCAGCTTTCGTCCCGTGTTTTGGAGCTTTTAGACATCAACGTAGGCACACTGACGAAATTCCACCAGTTAAACCCGTGGCGCGGTGCATACGAAACGGAGCTGCGCACGCTGCAATACGACATGCTGTACGGCGACCGTGTGGTGTACCACGGCGAGCAGCCGTTTGAGGAGACCGACATGCGCTTCGGCACGCGGGACATCACCGTGAACACGGCGTATGTGCGGAACGATATGCTGATGGTGCGCGGCAAAAATTTCACGCCGTACAGCGTGATTTACGTGGACGGCAACGCGAAGGAGACGACGTTCCTGTCCGAATATGCCGTGACCTGTGCGGCGGACGGCATAGAAAAAGGCGACCGCGTGACGGTGCGGCAGGTGGCGGAGGACGGCACGGAGCTTTCGGAAGCCGTTGCCGACCCGTACGGGGATTAAATCGGAGGGAAACGTGACAGCGTACTATCATTTGCCCGGCTTATTTGAATTTTTCGAGCTGTACAGTGTGTTTTTGCCGCTGTACGGAGCGCACAGAGAATACTTTTACGAGTGGTGCGAGATCGCGTCTGTTTACGGCGCGCCGGCGGACTGCCTTTGGGGCGGCGGACGCCTCGGCGACGGCGAGCACGACCCGCGCGCGGTACTCTCGCTCATGCGGGAATATAACATCTCCGCGCGGCTGACGTTCAGCAATTCTTTGTTGGAGGAAAAGCATTTATCCGACCCGAAGTGCAACACGCTGTGTAAGCTGTTTGCGGAAGGCGAAAGCCCGCAAAACGGCGTGATCGTGCATTCCGATTTACTGTTAGACTATTTAAAAAAGACGTACCCGGGGCTGTATTTTGTTTCGTCTACGACGAAGGTGCTGACGGACTTTGAAGACTTTAAACGGGAGCTCGAACGCGAAGATTTTCGGTTTGTCGTGCCGGATTTTCGGTTGAATAAACAAGTTGAAAAGCTGAACGCGCTGCCGCAGGCGCTGAAGGACAAGGCAGAGTTTCTCTGCAACGAGTGCTGCTCTTTCGGCTGCAAAGACCGCAAAGCGTGTTATGAAGCGGTGAGCCGCAAAAACCTCGGCATAGACGGCCCGGAGCACATCTGCACCGCGCCGAACGCAAAGGAGGGTTACCGCTTTTCAAAGGCGATGGAGAACCCGGGTTTTATCGGTGTTGAAGATATACAGAACGTATATCTGCCGATGGGCTTCACGAACTTTAAAATTGAAGGCAGGGGGCTCGGCAGTGCGCTCATTTTGGAATTTCTGCTTTACTACATGACAAAGCCGGAATACCGGCTGCGCGTGCGGGAAGAAATATATTTAGACAACATGCTCGATCTGTTTTGAAGGAAGCACGGTTTGCGGCAAATTTCGCTGCGGGCCGTTTCTTTTTCTCAGCTTCTGTGCTATAATGACGGAAACGAGAAACATGAGGGAAAGGGTGTTCATTTATGGATCTGGAACGAATCGAAAAAGCGGTGCGGGAAATTCTGCTGGCTGTCGGAGAAGACCCGGAGCGCGAGGGCCTGCAGGAAACGCCGAACCGTGTGGCACGCATGTATGCGGAGATTTTCTCGGGGTTAAAATCCGACCCGAAGCAGCATCTCAAAATTTTCCACGAAGAGGGCGAGCACGACGAGCTCGTTTTTGTGCGGGACATTCCGCTTTACTCTGTATGTGAGCACCATTTGCTGCCGTTCATCGGCAAGTGCCATATTGCGTATATCCCGCGCGACGGCAAGATCATCGGGCTTTCCAAATTTGCCCGTATTGTCGATTGCTTTGCGCGGCGTCCGCAGGTGCAGGAGCGTCTGACGGCGCAGATTGCGGACTTTATCGAAGAAAACCTGAACCCGCGCGGCGTGGCGGTGTTCATTGAAGCGGAGCATCTGTGCATGACGATGCGCGGCGCGCGTGCGGCGGGCGCTTTGACGCAGACCTCTGCCTTGCGCGGCTGCATGCGCACGGAAGCGAAGACCCGCAACGAGGTCATGCTGCTGCTCGCAAAGTAAGGAGACCGATATGACGGAATTTTACGCGGCGGGAAAACGCTTTCCGCTGAACAGAACCTATGTGATGGGCATTTTGAACGTGACGCCGGATTCGTTTTCCGACGGCGGCAAGTATTTTGACCCCGAAAAAGCGGTGCGCCACGCGGTAGAGATGGAAGCGCAGGGCGTGGACATTGTGGACATCGGTGGGCAGTCCATCCGCCCGGGCAGCGTGCGCATCTCACCCGAAGAAGAATGGGCGCGCATTGAAAACGTGGTGAAGGCAGTTGCGGAGAAGACGAACCTTGCTGTTTCCATCGACACGTTTTACCCCGAGGTGGCGGAAAAAGCCCTCAAAGCCGGCGCACATATCATCAACGACGTGACGGGTTTTGCACCGGAAATGTGGCGCGCGGTGGAAAACACCGACTGCGGCTGCATCGTGATGCACCCCGGCGATCCGGATGACCTGAACGGCGCGGGCGGCGACATTTTGGAACGCGTTCGGGCATTTTTTGAGAAGAAAACGACGGAAGCGGAACAGCGTGGCGTCAATAAAAATCGCCTTTGCTTCGACCCGGGCATCGGCTTTGGCAAGACAAATGAGGAAAATTTCGCGCTTATCGCAAACCCGGAGAAAATCCGCGTGCCGGGTACGGCACTTTTGATGGCGGCGTCAAGAAAACGCGTTATCGGTGCTGTTTGCGGCAACCCGCCGTTTGAAGACCGCATGGCGGGCACGGTGGCGGCACATACGGCATCGGTGCTGTTCGGCGCAGACATGGTGCGCGCGCACGATACGTTTGAAGCGGTGCAGGCGGCGCGCGTAGCGGACGCGATAAAGCAATTCAGAAAGTGAGTATAAAATGGAAACAATACGCATTAAGGGCCTTGAGATATTTGCCTACCACGGCGTGAACCCGGAGGAAAAGGAAAACGGCCAGAAGTTTATTTTAGACATTGCGATGCAGGCGGACATTTCCCGCGCGGCGCAGACAGATGACCTCAACGAGACTGTGAACTACGCCGCCGTGCGCAAAACGGTGAACGCGGTGTTCACGGCGCAGAAATATGACCTCATTGAGCGCGCGGCGCAGGTGGTATGCGATGCGATTTTGGAGAACTACCCGAAGGTGCAGAGCGTGACGGTGGAGCTGAAAAAGCCGGAAGCGCCCATCAACGCGGTGTTCGATTACGTCTCGGTCGAAATGACAAGGAGCCGTGCATGAAGCGCGTCGTCTTGGGGCTCGGCACAAATTTAGGCGACCGCCGGGAAAATCTGCGCGCAGCGCTCGCGGCGCTTTCGCATTTGCCGAAAACGGAGGTCGAAAATGTTTCCTCCGTTTGGCAGACCGCGCCGTTTGATGTGCCGGACGAGCAACAGGACTATTGGAATATCTGCGTTTTGCTGAAAACGGAGCTTTCGCCAAGCGCGGTGCTCGGCGCGTGCCTCGGTATAGAGGCAGCAATGGGGCGCGTGCGCGAAATTTACCACGGTGCACGGTGCATGGACTTAGATGTTTTGCTGTACGAGGGCTTCACACAGCGCGAAAAGGAGCTCAATGTGCCGCACCCCGGCATTTTGGAGCGCGCGTTCGTGCTGTTCCCGCTTTTGGAGCTGTTTCCGGAAAAGAATGCGTTCGGCTTCGATTTTGCGGACGCACCGGGCTTTAAAGACGGGGACGACGTGCAGCGCGTCGGCGCGGCGGAAGAAATTTTGGATTGATATTTCTAATATAGAAAATTGAGGAAGCTAAGTGCTTCCCTTTTTCTTTTGAAATGTAAACTTTCCGTGTCTGATTACAGAAAGATTTCAAAAAAGCTTGAAAAAGTTACCGAATTGTAATATATTATAAGGGTGGAGTTTTTCAGGACTCTTGATTTTTGTGAAAACATGGAGTTAATCGATATGAAGATGAAGAAAAAAGGCTTGCGTTTTGTGGCCGGTGTGCTGGCGGTGACGATGCTCATTTCTTCCAACTCGGTCTTTGCGACCACGACGGCGGAATACGATGAACAGATTGAATCCATTAAATCGCAGCAGGCGGAAAATGAAGCCGAGGCCGAGCGCCTTAACGAAAAGCTTGATTCGCTGCGCGACCAGACGAGTGAAGCCGAAGCGTATCAGGCAACGCTCGAAGAGCAGATCACGACGTACCAGACGAGCATCGACCTTGCGGTGCAGAACATTACGCAGCTCAATACGAACATCACGAACCTCGAAGCCGAGATTAAAAAGGCGGACGAAGAATATGCCGATACATTTGCAGAATTGAAAGTCCGTTTGCGCTCGCTGTATTCTTCCGGCGGCAACCTGACGACGCTGCAGATTTTGTTCGATTCCACGAGCCTTTACGATTTTTCCATGCGCTCCGAGGCGATGAAGACCATCACGAAGCACGACCGCGAGCTGATGGAGAAAATCCGCCTTTACCGCATTCAGACGCAGGATCAGCGCGATGAGCTCAACAAAGAAAAAGAGGAGCTTGCCGACCAGAAGAAAGACCTTGAAAAGAAGCAGGAAGAATTGCAGGCGCTCGAGGAAGAAAACCAGAAGCTCATCGACGAGCTGAATATCCAGAGCAGCGAGACGGAAAGCGATTTGGCGGCGGCCGAAGCGGCGAAGGAAGATTACGTTTCGCAGCTTGATCAGCTTATCGCAGACCGAAATGCGCAGGCCGAAAAGGAAGAGGAAGCACGCCGTCAGGCAGAAGCGAACCAGAATGCCGCGAACAACAACTCCGGCAGCGGCAACACGTCTTCCGGCTCGGGTAACACGAGCGATGTTTTGAACACCGGCGACCTTTCATTCAGTTGGCCGCTTGCGGGCTACGGCTACGGCAGCATCACACAGTATTTCGGCGGCATGTTCAGTGGCTCGCCGCACGGCGGTGTGGACATCGGCGTTCCGTACGGTACCCCCATTTACGCGGCGGAATCCGGCCAGGTCATCTCTGCGGAGTACCACTGGTCCTGGGGCAATAACGTGCTCATCTGGCACAACGGTACATATTCCACGCGCTACGCGCATTGCAGCTCGCTTGCGGTTTCCGCAGGCGAATATGTGGAAAAGGGCCAGATCGTCGGCTATGTCGGCTCCACAGGTCAGTCCACGGGCAACCACCTCCACTTTGAGGTCTACCAGAACGGCACGCGCGTTGACCCGCTGAATTTCGTGTAAGATAGCTTATAAAATGATAAACACTCCAAAAAGTTCGGTTTTCGTTGATAAGGCAGTAAATCAAATTATCACCGCAGCTGAATCGGCAATGGGAGAAAAACTGAGTTGCAAAGCTACGGGCTGATAACGAAGTATTAAAAGAACTTAGTTATCAGGCGTAGCAATGGCAAGGAAAATCACCAAGATTAGTTCATTATGAACTTTTCTCGGTGTTTTTTATATCTGTACATTCGATTTACGCTAATTCTCCTGCTACAATAATTGCAGAAAATCAAAGGAGGTGCGGCTGATGAAGCAGAAATACGATGTAGAACTGAACCGGCAGGAATGGCGGCTTATCATTGAGGGGCTGAACCGGTTCCGCAACAAGTTGATTGCGGCGGGACGGTACACAGATGCCGTAGATGAGATATTAATCAAAGTCGCCAAGGCAAAACCGCAGAAGTCAATGTTGTGGGGATGGAGGCGCTAATGATGGAAAAGTACATTACCGATGAACGCACAGGGCTGAAATATGAACTGGTCGGTGACTATTACCTGGTTGCCGGAGACGATGAGCCGGAGGAAGGGCAGCCAATCGGGACATGGGGACAGCGGCACCTCCGCTATCTCAAGGAGCATCGCCGTGTACGATATGCCAACCTGCTGACCATCGGCAAGCTGAACGATTACCTTGCAGACCTCAACGAGCAGGCAGAAGCAATGTTTTCTCAGCTTGTAAAGCTGCTTGCCGAAATGGAAGGCGTAACGGAGGTCCTCAAAGCAGAAAACCAGATGCTTTGGGTGCAGAAAATGGACAATCTTCGAAACACTGCAATGGAAATCGTTTTAAACGAGCTTATCTACCGTTAGAAATGACGACCATCAAAAAAGAACATAAGTGTGTTTCAGAAAAGCCGGTGTATGCCGGCTTTCTTTTTTTCAGCGATGAACCGAAAAAGGCCCACAGGATGCTCTATCCTGATAAGCGGAGGTGATGGAGGGATGACCGCGAAACGAGGGCTGTTCTGGTATGTGGACGGGGAATTGCTGTGCTTTCCCGTTTCCGGCGCGGAGGTCGATACAGTCGGCAACAATCATCGACGGTTCTGGAAAACGCTTCCGCATTCCCTTACCGGCGGGATGTCCTACAACTACTTTCCCCGTGGGCGGGTAGAGCTGCGGCACGGAAAAGCCGTCGTCTACCTGCATCCCTCGCTCTGTACACCGGGAATTGATATCCGGATTCGCCATGCCTTTTCGCTGCCCGATGAGATGCAACTGTCGCTCAAGGCGGACGGAAGCCGGCACTATCGCAGTATTCAGAAGGAACAGGAGGGATGAGCATTGGACATACAGCCAGAGAAAACCTGCTGCTTTACGGGGCATCGCCCCCAATTTTTTCCCTGGGGCAGCAACACCGGTGATCCCGCCGCTGCCAAAATGCTTCGTGCGTTAGAGAGCGAAATTTTGCAGGCCATTGCCGACAGCTATACGACATTTCTCTACGGCGGTGCGCTGGGAGTGGACGCTTGGGCGGCGGAGATTGTACTGCGGCTGCGTAAGAATCTGCCGCTGACGCTGATGGCGATTCTGCCCTTTCCGGGCTATAACGCCGATGTAACAGAGAATTCCTATCGGCAAACTATAGCGGCATCTGACCGCGTTCTCTGTGTGGAACCGGTACGGCGGATGGCCGCTTTGGCGGCCCGGGACCGGTATATGATTGACCGCAGCAGCCGCCTGATCGCCGTCTACGATGAGCGTTCCCGGATCCATAGCGGAACCTGGCGGGCGCTGTGCTACGCAAGGAAAAAGCAACTGGGCATCCGGCAAATTCGCTGGATGGAGTACCTATAAAGAGGCGAGTACAGATGGACATTTTCAGATTTATAGACTCCGCCGACATCCGGCGATACCTGGCAGAAATTCGCTACCGATTCAGTACAGAGGAAAAAATGTTCTTGATCTGGTACTGCAAGTCTGCCACACTGAATGAAAAAATCGCCGCATGGCAGGAAATAGTCGGGTATGTGCCGAGTTGCCCTTGGGACTACGCTCTGGATATCCGAGAGCGGGTAGCTGCATACATCGAACTGCAGGAGAAAATGCTGGGACAGTTTCAGGCGGCAGACAGTTGCGTCTATCAATACAGATTAGCAGCGGCGGGAGAAACTGATTCGGACAGCGTGTATCGCAGTTATAAGGATTGTCTTGCCGCTGCGATACATGCGGCACATGCTGCGGGCTGCTGCAAACTGGAGATCCGCAAGGAACCGCTCAATGCGGCAGAGCATAGCCGTCGGATAGGCACCTGTCTCTTCAATCAGGACGGTGAGATCATGCAAATTAATTGCCTGCTTCGGCAGTCGACACTGCCGGGGCAGGCAGAATGAACAGGAGGAAAAAAGTTGGACATTTATCGTTTTATTGATTCCCGTGATATGCGGGAGCACCTGCAAAAGCTGAACTATTCATTTACCACGCCGGAGGCGGCTTTTCTGGTGTATTGGTGCAAAGCCGCCACGCTGGAGGAAAGAATCGCCGCATGGCGGGAGATCATCGACACCATGCCGAACTGCGCTATGGCGGAGCGGCTGAATTTGGAGGCCATTCCGGATTTTCACCAGTTTCTGCGGGACTATATTGACCTGCAGGAGCGGGACCTGCGGCGCTTCAAGGAGCCGGAGGGCTGCGTCTATGTCTGTGAGCTGTCCCGGCAGGGTGAATTATGCGGAGATATGGAGTTCGGCCCGTTCAGTGATTTTGACCGCTGCTTGTCCGCAGCGATCCGGAGGGCGGCAGAGGAAGAAACAGTCGGTCTCCGCATTTTCAAGCGTCCCATGGATCCCGGGGAGGATTCGCCGCGGGAGGATTATTGTATTCTGACCCCGCAGGGAGAGGTGTGCCAGTTGGATTGCAGAGCGATCAGCGATCGCGACTTAGATCTGTCCATTGCCTTTGAGGGGATGTGGTTCGACTTTCCTACCCCATTTCACGCCGGGGACATCGTGTGTTCTCACAGATGGCCCGACGAGCCCTTTGTGCTGACCGACCTCTGCACCTGGGACGCTGAAACCCTTCGGCGGGAGCTGCCCGTTTCGGGATACTCAGACAAATGGCTCAGCAACCTGGACCGCACACTGGCAAGAATGCGTGCCAAAGGCGATGTCAGCGACATGACCTGCAGTGGATACACCATGTCGGGCGACCCGGGAGAGACCATACCGTTTGTGTTTCACGATCATCCTCTCAACAATTATTTGAATCTGGAATACTACCGAGGGCCGCCGAAGGGCATCCACAAACTGCTGAAACCCATCAGCGACTTTCTCAAGGGCGATTGCAACATTGAATATCTGCTGAACGCCTACTGCCTGGCGCAGCAGCAAACAATGTTGGAGAACAGCATCGCATGGTTTCGGAACTGTTATAACAAGAAAGCACTCGCAGATATTGGTATTCTTCCCAAAAATGAATCGTCCCGGGAGGAACCATGAAAATCTGGCTGGATGACATGCGCCCGGCGCCGGAGGGCTTTGTATGGTGCCGGAGTGTCAACGAGGCAAAACGCCTGATCCACCGTGCGATCGAACCCATCACGCTGGTGGATTGCGACCACGATCTGGGCGACTACGCCTGCGATGGCGGCGATGGAATCAAACTTTTGGACTGGCTGGCAGAAACCAGGCAATTTCTGCCTGTCCGTATTCACACAATGAACCCGGTGGGGCGGGAAAATATGGAGCGTCTGCTTCGGCTGTACTGGCCGTAGGGCGAAAAAGGCGCATGAAGTGCGCTATCCTGTCCATATCAAACGAAAAGGAGAAAACACTATGGAACACGAAAAGCAAGTGGAAGTCGTCAAGCAGGCGCTGGAGCTGGAAACGCAGATCCAGGTGCTGGAGCAGTTTCTGCCAGAGGAGCGGGCGGAGACCTACGCCGAACCGGAGCCCCAGCCGCCGGTGCGGCAGGAGGCCCATTACACCGAGCCGCCTATCCGGCACGGCTGCAAGGTCAACTGGCTGCTGATGCTGGGGCCTGCCGGGATCACGCTGGCCCTCTCCACCTTCAGCAACAGTGCTTTTCTCATCTGGATGTTTGCACTGACGCTGTTTGTCTGGGTGCCTGTGTATTACTTCGCTCTTTACCGCAAGCAAAAGGCGGCAACCATCGAGAGAATCCGCAATTCCGCCGAATACCAACAGCAGTGTACGGCCGCCCGTATGGCCACAAACCGGCAGCAGCTGGATTTTGACGAGGCATACACCAAGGCGAAGGAGGAATATGACTCCGTGCTCCTGCCCCGGTATCAAGCGGCCCGCAGCGCATGGGAAGCGGAGCATCAGGCGCAAATCAGAAAAGAGGAGCAGGAGTTGGCCCAAGCAAAGAAGGAACTGGCGGCGCTCTACGGGGAGACCCGCATTGTTCCGACACAGTACCGGCAGGTGGACGCCCTGCAGTACATCTATGACATGATCTCCACCTCGGACTACGATGTGCGGCAGGCTATCGAGTACTTCGATAAGAGCCAGCAGCGGGCGCTGGAGGAAATGCGCCTGCAGGAGCAGCAGCAGGCCAACGCCCTGGCCATGGAGCAGAACGACCTGCTGGACCGGCAGAACTCCATTGCGGAGAAAGCCCGGCGGGACGCCAACATCGCTGCGGCAGTGGGCGCTGTGCAGCGGCACAATACCAACAAGACCATCAAAAAGTGGATGGAGAAATAAGCAGCGGCGGCAGGTATATCACCTGCCGCCGTATGCGTTTTATTGGGGCTGGGAGAAAATACGGTTACTGCACGATTTCTTGCAGGGGGATATGATCCAGTGTGCGTCCGGCCTCGTCCGCCAGATATTCATTGTGTCCGGTGCTCTCCTGATCCCACAGCACGGTGACGGTGTCGGCTTCGGCGGCATGGGCTTTGGCAAAAGACCGAATCAGCGGCAGCCAGTTAAAATCCGCCCCAGACACTCGAAAATAGAGATCCCGGTTTCCGGGTACGGTGTCATATAGCCCACCCAGACGCACCCGGAGAAATTCGCTGTTCAGCGCCCGGTTTACGGCGGCGTTCAGCTCCGGCAGCCGGGCCGGGTCCACATAGAAAAGCTTCCCGGCGTGCCGCTCCACAAAAGCACGGCTGAGGAAAACATAGGGCCGCTCCCGGACGGCCAGCAGCAGGTTCCGTACCAGATTGCGGTTGGACCGCAGCACCACACCGTAGGCGGCAATCAGGTCCAGGCACAGCTGCCGGGTCTCCTCGCTTTTGGTAGCATCATACAGCCATTCGGCGGCGTAGAGGGTCTCCTCCACCTCCGCCGGGTCGGCGCTGCCGTAGTAGTGCCATTGACAGGGGAACGCCGTGCCGTCCTGCCGCAGCATCCACGCAGTAGTCTTATCCATACGCATCCGCTCCTTTCGTGGAATAGTGTAGCATGGTGAGTGGGGCAAAAATGGGGCACAGGGAAATGGATTCCCTGTGCCCCATTAAAGATTATTTATTCGTTACTTCTCTTTTTAGCTATATCCATCCACGCAGAGCCCTCCCATTCAATAGGAAAAGTTTTTCCTGCAATTTGTCCAATTTTCGTTTGAATATCGAGATAGACATCGTAATCATCTAATTGGCTCCACGACTTGCCTATATATTTATATGTGTCTCCGTCCCTTTTGATTTCATCGACATTTTCTTCTTGCAACTTTTCAAGAATGAAGCTATCAATGGGCACATGTAGCGATTTCTCAGTGAGTCCCTCCGGCAGCTTATCAAGCAGCCACAGATATTTTAGCGTCATATTCACCCATTTTTGTGCAAGCCCATATGTAAAAGAATTGCTTTTTAGAATCAGCGAATCATCTTGAAATACCGCCGTGTTCATAGTACCCATTATTTCTTCGCATTTGGCCTTATGCCACAAACCGAACTGTCCGTCGACACATTCGTATTTGTCAACCGAGCATAGAATTATGTCGCAGACACTTTCGATAAGTGCTTTTTTTGCCTCTTTGTATTTTTTTGCTAAATCTGTATTATCCTTTTGCATTTTGTCTAATTCACTGGAAGAATACTTGAACGCAATTCTACGATTCAAATCTAAATACGCGCGGTACGCGCACTTTTGTATACCTTCTCTTGCAAGATCCTCGCTTTCACACCCAAAGTAGCTATACAGCAAAAAATCCATTAGTTTTTTGTTGTCGGCAAGCTGATTCATAGTGCTATCTCCTTTGCTTATATTATTCATATTTCTCCAACGCTTTTTTCAAAGCGTTTTTAACCTTTTCCCGCAGGCGCTGGGGCTCCAGCACCGTCACATCCGGGGCGAAATTCAGGGCAAACTGCTCCATGGCCATCTCATTGGTGAAGGCCGTCACGGTGACGCCGGCATCGTCCTCGTCAGAGAAGGTCACCTCCGTGCCGAACAGGTCGATGACATCGCTGACCATGGCCTTGGCCACCCGAAACACCGCCCGGACATTGTCGCTGGCATACATATAGGGGTGCTCCTTCATATAAGTGGCCAGATCCAGCGTCCGGCCGTTGGCCCATTTCAGGTGCTCAAAAGGCTTGGCAGGCTCGTCCAAAATCTTCAGCTCCGTGATGCGGTCCAGCCGATAGTTGGAAATGTCGTCATACTTGTCATAGTTGCAGATCAGGTAATATTTCCCCTCCTTGGCCGCCATCTGGTAGGGGGAGATGATGTACACCCGCTCTGTGCCGTCGGGGCGGGTCTTGCTGTGCTGGCGCTTGTCCGTGCCGTACTCCAGATACTTGAAGCTGACCTTCCGCCCCCGGCTGATGGCCTCGTCCAGCAGCTCGATGGTGAGAAAGAGTTGCTTGTTGTCGGTCTTGTCCTCCGGCAGGCGGGCAATGTGCTTCACCCGGCTGCGGAAATACACATTGGACAGACCCTCCAGCTTGTCCACCAGCTCCTTGCACTGGCTGTAAGGAATGTGCTTGGAAAAAATCAGGCTGTCAATGAGCAGCCGCAACTCGCCATCGGTGAAGTCCCGCTCCAGATAGAAGTCTGACCACAGGTAGCTCTCCTCAGGCACGCCGGTCTTGGGGTTCGGCACCATGCGGATGGATTCGCTGTACTCGATGTTGTAGCCGCAGTCCATGAGGTTCAGAATGTTCCGCCGGATGGCTTTGCGGTCGGCGGTCATGTCGTATTCGGTTTTCAGAATCTCGGTGATGTCCTTCTGACTCAGGCGATGTTCCTCGTCGGAATACTTCCGCAGGATATCCAAAACGTTCAGAATCAGCAGCTTTTTCGGCTGTTTTACAGGCATGGGACCACTTCCTCTTTTACCATATTCTATCACGGTATCTCTTATAATGCAAGATGGCGTGGGGCAAAAACAGGCCACAGAATACCGAAATAGGCACACATGGCGCTAATCCGTGAAGGCTCCGCACTCCGCACGCACGGCGATCTGCTCGCGAAGCCGGCTGGCCTCTTTTTCGCACACCGCCAATTGATCCGAATCAAGAATCAGCGCAGAAAAAGGGCATGGGTAGTCACGCCGAAAAGCCTATCCTCGGCCTTGCCAGGGCTGCAATCTCCGGCATTTCAATATCCTCGGCGCTCAGGGTCGTGATGTCTTCTTGCGTGAGACTTTCATAGTCCTTAGTCAGCAGCCGGGTGGCCTGCGTCATTTTTGCTTTTTCGAGGATATTGCGGACATAGCGGCCATTGCCAAAGTCCGCCTGTCTCCGTGCCGCCTCAAAAACAGAGGCCAGTTTTTCCTGTGCCTGATCATCCAGATGCAAGCCCTTCTTTCGGGCCGTCAGCGCTGCAATGCTGCACAGCTCCTCCACGCTGTAATCCGCAAAGGGTACATGATAGGCAATGCGAGAGCGCAGGCCGGGATTCTTCTGCAAAAATTCCTCCATCCTATCCGGGTACCCGGCGAAGATCACCACCATGTCGTCCCGGTAATTCTCCATCTTCTGCACGATGGTGTTGATGGCCTCATCCCCATAAGAGCCGCTGCGGTCATCCACCAGAGCGTAGGCCTCGTCAATAAACAGTACGCCGCCCTCCGCCTGCTCAAACTTTTTCTGCACGGTCTGCGCCGTCCAGCCTACATATTTGCCCACCAGGTCGCCCCGCCCCACTTCCACCAAATGTCCCCGGGACAGCAGCCCGTTTTCCCGCATGATCCGGGCAAAGAGCCGGGCCACGGTGGTTTTGGCCGTGCCGGGATTGCCGGTGAACACCATGTGCATGGCAGGGCGATCGACTTTCATACCTTTGTCCGCAAAAAGCTTCTGCGCCTTGTGGTAGTTCAGCGCCTGCAAAATGACATTCTTGGCCTCGGTCAGGCCAATCATTTCCATCAACTCCTTGTAGGCGTCGCCCTTCGGTTTGGCTTTCTCTACCTCAGTTTTTACGGTGCTAATCTCTTTGTACTGGGGATACACGGTGGTTTTCAGCTTGTTGTTATACCAACCGTCGAAGATTGTCCTCAGTTCCGGCGCCAGATACCCCCGGTTTCCCTCCAGCTTAGCAAACAGCTTTTTATCTGTGCGGACATGGTTTTCCCGGGCCAACAGCTTCAAGTAATCTCCGGCTTGTTCACCCTTGAGAAATTCTTCCTTCAGCTCCACAAAACTGACCGTGCCGAGATTTTCGTAAAAAAGCTCTTTCAGCTTCGTGCATTCCCGGGGCAGACAAAGGATGGTCAGCACCTGATGACGGTATTTTTTGATGTAGTTGCATAGCTTTTCAATGGTATCACGGATCCCGTCAGCCGTATTCTCGTCTGTGTCACCGTAGTCGGCACTGTATTGGACGATCACTGTGCCACCGGCGTTGCTTTTATAAAACTGGTCGTAAGCCGAGAACTCCCCATGCAACGCCTCTCCGCGAAAGCGGACAGAGCTGTACCGCCTGTTTTGCAGCCGCCCATTGGCGTAGAGCGATGGCAGCAAGGCCTGGATCATCTCCCGGCGGATGCCTGCGTCATCAGTCTGTATCAAGTAGTGGACGGGATGACCAACGATTTTTGCGGAAGCGCCCCCGGCGTAAATGCGGTCCAGCTCCGGGAGAAGGCAGTCCTTTGTAAAGAGCCGTCCGGCTTTGACGTAGATCTCGTCCTTGCAAGCCTCGTCCATGAGATCCTCCCAGAAGCGGAAGTCACTGAAGCGCTGATTTACCATGTAGTCCAAATCCAGTGTCTTCAAAACATCGTCATCATCTTCAATATAATCATTTCGGCTGGCTCGGTGCAGCAAATTACAAGCAGTATGGAGAGAAATCTCCTCCGCATGGATATCCGTCAGCTTTACGCCCAATGCCTCCGTATACGCAGGAAACTGAGGATCCATATTCATGCGAGGGTCCTTCTGCACGGCCATTGCCGTAAAAGTGCCGCCGGAGGCGTTGACCACATAGAAAAATGCCCGGCCCCGAAGCCCTTTGTTGAAGGCCTCGCTCTTGGTGGCCAGTAAATCCACATTTTCATCCGCCGTCCGTTTTCTGTCCTGTCCGCCGCTCCCGGCTGCGAATGCCCCTACCAGCTTAAAAAACTGCATCTCTGTACCTCCCATGTCTCTTTATCCTTGCAAAACGAGTATAGGAAATTGAGTGGGATAAAAAGGGGCCATCGACCGGCCTGCACATTACAGGCAGTGAGGCATTCAAGAGATGATGTAATGAACATCCCGTTCTACTACTTCATCCCGAAAAGCATCCTGTCCCGCTGTGGGGCGGAGCTGAACGCCATTCCACGGAACCCGCAGGAGCTATTTCGCAACCGCAAGATCGGACAGGCCTATGAAGCCTATGCCGGCGTGGACTATGGCTTTGAGGGCGTGCCGTGCGGCTGAGTAACATCGGCTTTTCCAAAGATCGTGTCAACGCACAGCTGCGGCAGAACGCCGAAAATCGGTATCGGCTATTTACTTTGGAATACCGACCATCGTATAAACCGAAGAAATTTCCGCTGGAGGACGAGCTGCGAAAGCTGGAGTTCTCCATTGAACACAGCTATGACACCGCCGCCGTTTTGGTTGATACGGTGTTTTATCTTGTCATAACGGTAATCCAAATCGTGGCCGAGCTTGCCGATGTAATGCTGCTGTCGCCGGATCTGCGGGCGGCTGAAAAGGATTTGAAGGAGCTGGTTGCCGACTATCACTTCTTGGAGAAACACGGTATCCATACGACAGCCGACCTGCAAGCAAATATTGAGCAATCCAAAGCAGAACTTTCCGCCTTGGAGCGTGAGCGCAGCGACATCAGCAACCGCATCCGTCGCCCCAAGTCGCCGGAGGAACAGGCGCAAAACAAGGAACGCCGCAAGGCGGTATCCAAGCAGATGAAACCCATAAGGGAGCGCCTGCGCCGTGCAGAGCGGATTTTAGAGGAATCCCCGCACCTGTACGAACTATTAAAACAAGAGCACGAGCTGGAGAAAAAAGCCCGTGCGAGACACAAAGAAAGAGGTAGATAAAATGAAAAATACAATGAAAAAACCGGTGGCAATTTCGGCGGAAAAATTGCGTCCCTTTGCCGGACACCCGTTCAAGGTCAAGGACGATGACGAGATGAATACGCTAATCGAGAGCATACAGACACAAGGTGTTCTCTCACCGCTGATCGTCAGGCCGATTGAAAATACAGATGAATATGAGGTAATAAGCGGCCACCGCCGTTTACACGCCGCACAAAAGGCAGGGATTACAGAAGTCCCTGTCTTGATTTATGCCCTCGACCGGGATGCTGCCGCCGAGGTAGTACGAAGGATTTACCACCTTTGTCTTGAAGGAAAAGGCCCGGAGCAGATTGCGAGGCTTCTGCAAAAGGAGAAGGTTCTTACCCCTACCGCATATTACTATTCGGTCGGTTCTTCTTCCGCCAATCGTCCTATGCCGAGCGATCCGTATTTATGGAAGGACAGCACCATTGACGCCATCTTGAGCAATCGAAAATACACCGGCTGTATGGTTAATCTGAAAACGACTACCGTCAGCTACAAAGTACACAAACTGATTCGCAAGCCGGAGGAGGAATGGAGCATCGTGCCGAACGCACAGGAAGCAATCATTGACGAAAACACTTGGCTCCGAGTGCAGGAGCTACGCAAAAATAAGCGCCGCCCGACTGCGACGGGGAAAACAAGCCTGTTTTCCGGATTGGTTTTTTGTGCAGACTGCAGTTCAAAGCTCCACCTTTGTGCGGCTAAGAGTTTGAAAGCAAATCAGGAATTTTTTCGCTGTGCCAATTACAAGTCCGGTCGAGGAAAATGCACAATTCACTATATCCGGAATGTCGTGCTGGAACAAATCGTCTCAGTGGCGGTCAGCGATCTTGCAGATTTCGTTGCCTGTCACGAATCATTCTTTCTGCAAATGATTGGAAAGCAACAATCTGCGGGGAAAGATCAGAATATCCGATCTGTTAAATCGGACATCGCTGCCGGAAAACACCGTATCGATGAAATCGACCGGCTGATTGCCAAACTCTATGAGGATAATTTTGCGGGCAAGCTATCTGACGAGCGTTATTCCCGTATGGCAGCAAAGTACGAAAAAGAGCAGGCAGAGCTACTGCAATCCGTCAGCACGAAGGAAAAAGAGCTGGCCGAACTCGAACGGGAAAGCGTGGATATTCGGATTTTGCTGGCGGGACTCAGGGAGTACTCCAGTATGGAAACACTTACGCCGGAGGTGGTCAATAAGATCATCAAACGAATCGAGGTTCACAACAGTGAAACGGTGAACGGGCATAAGCGGGTGGGCGTTGACATCCACTTTACCGGTGTCGGACTTGTAGACCTTGCAACCATAAAGGAGATGCTTGCTATCGCAGAATCGTCAAGGCCGTGATCTACCACAGAAAGAGAAAAGGCCGCAGCCTCCATAACAGAGGTTGCGACCAATCTCTCATAAGAAAATACATCCTTATGAACGGAAACGGTTGGTTTTAACCGCTTTTTGGAGTGCTTTTTTATGTGGCGCAGGGTTTTAGAGAGTTACAAAGAAGTGCCTGTTTGTGCGGGTAAAAACGGTCGGTTATAATAAATCCAAAGAAAGGCGAAAAGCCGAAACGGAAGGGGCTTTTCCACATGAACGAAGTCATAGGCTCATAATTTTACCGCTCAAGTTTTTATAGAAGAGGAAATGTCTCGGGCGCAAACGGCGTTTCATGGAAGACGATGCGCCACGTGATCTTCTCCGGAGGCGCAAAATGCAGCGCCGAGCAGGTGGTCAGCACGGCTTTGTCTTCGCTTTTTGCCGTGACAAACAGCGCCGTGGGTCCGTCTGCGTCACCGATGATGCCGATAACGGCAGCGTTTTGCGCTTCGGGCATGAACGGGTAGTCCTTGGGCGCTTCGCGCTCAACAGGCGGATCGTTCTGCGTGCAGTCCTCAACGGAGATGAGGTTTTTCGGCGGGGCAGGCGAGACCGTATAGGTCATTGCGGTAAATCGATTCGGAAAATCGAAACGCGCGTCGGAAAAAGCGTTTTTCGGCAGCGTCTGTAGCTCCAAATTCTGAGCCGTCAGCGTGTACGGTATGCCGTTATGGGAAAACGCAAATATGTCGCCGGGCTTTTGAACTTCAAACTCCGCGCCGGGCACGCGCACGGGCTGCGGGGTCAGCGTCAACGCGAGCGACGAAATGCTTTTTGGGCGGCGCTTCGTCTTCCACGGGAACGAATAGCGGTGAATTGCCCAGCCGTCTTCAGGGTTTAGCCCGTAACGGTCGATGATTGCGCGCTCGGTGGGTGTGTCGAAATCGCTTTCGCCGTCTGCGTCGAGTGCGGGTTCGCAGGCTGCCGCGTTTTGGAATATCGGGTGGTACGAAAGTCCGCTGCCCTGCGAAAACGGGAGCGTCTGCCCGTTTAATTCGATTTGCGGCGAAAACTCGAAAACAAGCGGATTTTCGCGCTCCGCCTGTTCAAACACATCGTTCGGCATGTCTTTATCTTCAAGGTGCGCCCATTTTTGATAGAAGTCTTTCAGTGCTTCTTTATCGGCGCGCATGAGAATATCGAGCACAAGCCCTTTTGCGGTAAGATACGCCGCGGGCACGTACCAATCGCGTCCCGCAAAGCGGAATTTGTGGTTTAGCTCGAGCACCTGCCCGGGGTGGCTGCCGTCCGGGCTTTTGCCGCCGAAGCTGCCGTTAAAGTAGACTTTCCACACGTCTTTCATGGTTATTCCGCCATTTCCTTTTTTGCCCAGTCGGCGTCCTTAAAAATCGCGCGACCTACGCCGATGAGGTCGGCGGTGCCTTCCTCAAGCAGTGCTTCGGCTTCGTTCGCCTTTGTCACGCCGCCCGTCAGAATGACCGGCACATGTACGGCTTCGCGAATCGCGGAGGAGGCATCTGCAAAGAAACCGGGGCCCTTTCTGTTTTTCACCGTAAAGCCGTTGAAGCCGCCGGAAATATCGAGCAGGTCAACACCGGCTTTCTCAAACTTTTTGCAGGCATACACCGCGTCGTCAATGGTCGCGCCGCTCTCGGTGTAGTCGCTCGCGCCGAGACGCAGGGCAACGAGATAATCTTCGCCCACGGCTTCGCGCACTGCGCGGATAACGTCCAAAAGCAGGTGAATGCGCCCGTCGAGGTCGCCGCCGTAAGCATCCGTGCGCTTGTTGCCGAGCGGGGAGTAGAACTGGTCAAGGAGATACCCGTGTGCCGCATGAATTTCTACGCCGTCAAACCCGGCTTCTTTTACGCGCAGCGCGGCTTCGGCAAACTTTTTTGCAACGGTGTGCATGTCGTCCGCGGTCATTTCGCGCACGGGCTTTTCGCTTTTGCGTGCATACTCCGGCTGTGCCGTGATGCTCGCACTGATTGCCGGATAGCCGGTGATTTCCTCCATTGCCGCGCTGCCCGCGTGGTTGATCTGCGCGATGACGCGGGTGTTGTTTTTATGGATGGTCTCCACAAGCTTTGTAAGGCCCGGAATATCGGTGTCGCGTGAAACGGAGAGCTGGCCCTCGTGCGCCTTGCCCTCGGGGCTGATGTAAGCGTGTTCGGTGACGATGAGTCCGATGCAGCCGCCCTTGGAGCGTGCATCGTAGTATGCGAGCAGGTCGTCCTGCACGGTACCGTCCGGCGTTTTGCCGGTTGCCATCGGCGGCATGACAAGGCGATTTGCGAGTTCCACATTATGGACGGTGAGCGGGGTGTGCAGAAGTTTGTTCATGGCGAAAATTCCTTTCCGTTTGGTTTTTAAAGCGATGCTGTTTTATTTAATATCATGCAGAAATTACTTTTTCGGTGTAGCGTACCGTGGATGAACACAGTATATCACAGCGGTTTTCAACTTTCCAGATATAAAGCATGAAAAAACGGCTTTTGGACATACTGAAAGCGTATTGCAAAACAGAAAGGATGAAAACGATGAAAATACAAAAGGTTCTGGCGACGGAAATTCTCGATTCTCGCGGCACGCCGACCGTCGGCGCAACGGTCATCTTGAGCGACGGCTCCGTCGGCACGGCGAACGCGCCCTCCGGCGCATCGACGGGCAAATTTGAAGCGCACGAAAAGCGCGATAATGACCGCAAGCGCTATCTCGGGCGCGGCGTAAAAAAAGCCGTGGAGGGCATTGAGGAAACCGTTGCCCCGGTGCTCGAAAATATGCAGCGCGTGACGGTGCAGAACGTCGACAGAATGCTCATCGAGCTTGACAACACCAAAAACAAAGAAAAGCTCGGCGCAAACGCCACATTGGCGGTGTCGCTCGCTGCTGCAAAGGCGCTTGCCGCGCACTATAAACAACCGTTTTTCCGCTACCTCGGCGGCACGAACGCACAGAAGCTTCCCGTGCCGATGATGAACATTTTAAACGGCGGCGCGCACGCGGCGAATAACGTGGATATTCAGGAGTTCATGATTGTGCCCGTGGGCGCAAAATCGTTTTCGGAGGCCGTGCGCATGGGCAGCGAGATCTACCACACGCTCGGCGGCATTTTGAAGCAGCGCGGTCTTGCGGTCTCCGTGGGCGATGAGGGCGGCTTCGCGCCGAACCTCGCAAGCGACGAAGAAGCGATAGAGGTCATTTTGGAGGCCGTTTCGAGCGCGGGCTACACGACGGACGAGGTGAAAATTGCGCTTGACGCGGCTGCGAGCGAATGGGCGGCGAACGACGGCTACCTTTTACCGAAGCGCGGCACAAAATACACCTCCGCGCAGCTCATCGCGTATTGGGAAAAGCTGTGCGAAAAGTACCCCATCTGCTCGATTGAAGACCCGCTCGGCGAAGAGGATTGGCCCGCGTGGACAACCGTTACCGAAAAGCTCGGCAAAAAAATCATGCTTGTCGGCGATGACCTGTTCGTTACGAATTCGACACGAATTCGCGAGGGCATCGGGCGCAAGGCCGCAAACGCACTGCTTGTAAAGCCGAACCAGATCGGTACACTGACGGAAACGCTCGCCGCCGTGGAGCTTGCAAAGGAGAACGGCATGAAGATCGTCATGTCGCACCGCTCGGGCGAAACGGAGGACACAAGCATCGCGGATATCGCCGTTGCCGTAAACGCAGGGTTCATCAAATCCGGCGCGCCGTGCCGTAGCGACCGCACAGCAAAATACAACCGCCTGCTGCGCATTGCAAAGGAAAATGAAATGGACGAAATGTACGGTACAGGCAAATAAAAAAGGGTATCTCGGTTTTCGCCGAGATACCCTTTTAAGTTCAGAAAAGGTTTACCAATCCAGACCGGAGAACTTGTGGAAGCTGTCCATGCTGATGCGGACGCTTTCCATCTGGGTCAGCTGGGTGTGATCCTGCTCAAGCACAATGTACTCTGCGCCAAGCTCGTTGCCCTTGTTGATGATGGACTGGATGTCCATGATGCCGGTGCCGATTTCGCAGAAATCCTTGTGGTCGGAACCCTTGCCGAAGCTGTCCCACGTGACGAGCACGTTCGGGTCGTTGACGGTCCACAGGTTGATCGGGGAATCGGAGGTCTTGGAGAAATCCTTCTGGTGAATGAGCTTCAGGCGGTCGCCGAGGCGGTCCATAACAGCGAGCGGATCCATGCCGCCGCGCATTGCCCAGAACGTATCAAGCTCAAAGCTGACGTAGTTCGGGTCGGTATTGTCCATGATGTGGAACAGAATTTCCTTGCCGTTCAGCTTCTGGAACTCGTGGTAGTGGTTGTGGATGAGGAACTTGATGCCGTGCTCGGAGAGCTTTTTGCCCGCCCAGTTGTAATATTCGCAGCGCTCCATCAGCTGGTCGTAGCCGGTGTAAAAGTCTGCGGACTGGCCAAGGTACTTCGTGCCCACCTGCGTGTGGTACGCAATCATCGGGTCGATGGTCTCCTCATTGATGGGGCGGATGTGGCCGCTGATGAGGTTTGCGCCGGTTTCTTTTAAAAGCTTCTGCATGTCCTCAACGCTGACGCCGAAGCCTACGCCCGGGTCCGTATCTGCGTTGGAGCTTGCAAACTCAAGGTTCTTATAACCAATCTCTGCGACCTGGCGGATCGCGTTGATCGGGTCTTTTTTCATTTCGTCGCGCACGGAGTAAAGCTGAATGCCGACTTTAAGTGCCATAATAGGTTCAATCCTTTCTTGTCCGTTTGCCTGCTGTGCAGGTTATTTCACTATAATTGTACTGCGTTTTTACTCTGCCGTCAAGCGTCCGAAAGGGGAGATGGCGTGCAAAATGTGAATTAGGAAAGTTACAAGACGGTGTCCTGCGTATTTTCGGGTCAGAGGGGGAAGAAGCAAATGTGAATGAAGTTTTTCGCCTTTTTGAAGACAATTTTAAAAAATTACAAAATTATAATTTGATACGCCGTTACGGTGTACAACTCGAAAATTATTTGATTAAAAGATAAACATGATTTGATAATAAAAGCAAAGGTACGTTTATGTTATTTCAACTTGCACAGGAAAATGAAATTGCCCTAAATCTATCGAAATGACTGAACAAAAAGTATTCCTGCAAAATTTCTGGAATTTTTGAAAAAACCGGTGAAATACAGTTGGATACCTGCAAGAGTTGTGAAAGCGGTTTCATAAATTCTGCGAATTTAGCAATTTGTTGTCTTTTGAAAACGCATGAAAAATATGGAACCGCTTACACAAACTTGTATGGAGTAGAAAGCGAGATCAAAAAAAATTAGGCAAGATGCACAAACCGAAAACCGATGACAAATTTGGGTAAAAAACCGAGTATAGGCTATTTTTGTTGTTGACATTCACAAAAGAGGGTGATAAAATCACAAATGCAAACAAAATGATATACCGCGTTTTTGTAAGATGCACCAAATACAAAGCAAATCGTTTAACTTGTTTTGTCCGTGTCTCTTTTTCTATGGCAGCGGTTCCACAGAAAAGGGGACAAGTTTCGGTATGTTTCAGCGTCACGGGGGAAACCTGTTATTCGGGTGTTGCCTCGGCAAAAACAGTCTTGTGTTTTCTTATTGAAAGCGCGGTCATCACAATATTTTTAGGAGGTTATACCGTATGGCAGCAGCAGCTAAACCGGCAAAGCCGGCGTATGAGCTGAGCGGCTGGGAGCGCTTTAAAAAAGATGTTGTTCGCGACAAGTGGCTGTATCTTCTGATTCTTCCCGGCATGCTTTTCATGCTCATCTTCCGCTATATCCCGATCTTCGGCAATGTGATTGCTTTTATGGACTTCAACCCCTACAACATGTGGAACAGCACATGGGTAGGCTTTGACCAGTTCATCAAGCTTTTCAATAAGCCGGCGTTCATGCAGACTTTCTACAACACCCTCTACATCTCCATTTTGAAGATGGTATGTGGCTTCCCGATTCCGATCATCCTCGCTTTGATGATGAACGAGATGCGCAACATGCAGTTTAAGAAAGTGGCGCAGACACTCCTTTATCTGCCGCACTTCATTTCTTGGGTTGTTATGGCCGGCCTCATCATGAATTTCCTCGATCCGTCCACGGGCCTCGTTACCGCGCTCCTCAAGAGCATCACGGGCAAGGACCTGCAGGTGCTTACCGACAAGGCGCTCTTCGTCCCGATGCTGATTATCACCGACATCTATAAGACGATGGGCTGGGGCACGATTATTTACTTCGCGGCGCTGTCCGGTGTTGACCCGCAGCTTTACGAAGCAGCCGAGATTGACGGTGCACGCAAGTGGAAGCAGATGATCAACATCACGCTGCCGGCGATTACCCCGACGATTGTTATCATGCTGATCCTCAACTGCAACAACATCGTAAACGCAGGCTTCGACCAGATCTTTATGCTGTATTCCGCACTGGTTTATGACGTAGCCGATATCATCGATACGTATGTGTACCGTATCGGTATCCAGAAGGCAGACTACTCCTTCTCTACCGCAGCGGGCATGTTCAAATCCGTCATCGCTCTCGTCATGATCCTCATCGTCAACTTTGTTGCCAAGAAGACCGGCAACGAGGGCATTTGGTAAGGAGGTTATGAACATGGAAAAGAACAAAATCAAAACCTCCACAGGCGAAAAGATCTTTACCGTATTCAACTACGCGTTCTTTACGCTGCTCTGCCTCGTCATGCTGTATCCGTTCTGGCATGAGATCATGCTTTCCTTCAGCTCCCTTGAAGCATCCATGAAGGGCGGCATCTTCCTCTGGCCGAAGGGCTTTAACCTGGATACTTATAAATCCGTATTTAAAAACCCGAACATCTACACGGGCTTCCGCACCACGATCATCGTCACGATTGCCGGTACGGCACTGGGCACGCTGCTCACCGCTATGACCGCTTATCCGCTTTCTAAGTCCAGACTGCGCGGCGGCAAAGTGTTGATGACGCTTGTCCTCTTCACCATGATCTTCTCCGCCGGTATGATTCCGAGCTTCCTGCTCATTCAGACAATCGGCTTTATGGATAACATCCTCGCGCTGATCCTGCCGGGTCTCGTAAGCGCATACAACTGCATCATCATGAAGAGCTTCTTCCTTTCCATTCCGGAAAGCCTTGAAGAATCTGCCCGCATCGACGGTGCAACTGACCTGCGCATCTTCTTCTCCATCATCCTGCCGCTTTCCAAGGCGACCATCGCCACCATCGCGCTGTTCACAGCGGTTGGCTACTGGAACGACTACTTCTCCACGGTCCTTTATATCCGCTCCGTTGATAAGTGGGCTCTGCAGGCGGTTCTGCGCAACATGCTGACGAATACACAGCAGGCAATGCAGCAGGCAGGCGTCAACGTCATGGCGCAGACGAATACCAACGCACAGACGATCAAGGCCGGTACCATCGTGGTTTCCACGGTGCCGATCCTCATCGTGTACCCGTTCGTGCAGAAGTACTTCGTTAAGGGCGTTATGATCGGCGGCGTTAAGGGCTAAGCCCGCACTCTTTTGGGTTGTCCCGAAGCATGGCTTCGGAAAACTATATTATCATTATTTCCAAAGAAAGGATTTTAGTCATGAACATGAAGAAAATCGCATCCGTTGTTTTGGCACTTGCACTGAGCGTAAGCGTATTTGCAGCGTGCGGCAGCAACGGCAATTCTTCCGCAAGCTCTACGGCTTCCACCGAGAGCAGCACTGCTTCTACCGACAGCAGCGCAGCTGCGACCGGCGACAAGATCGACGTTCTGAACCAGAGCGAAACGATGGACGTTTCCGTTGCAGTTATGACCGGCTTCACCGCAGCTGACAGCCGCGTTCAGAAGGAACTTGAGGAAAAGTACAACGTTAAGTTCAATCTCGTTGTTCTCCCGGGTTGGGCTGACGGCCAGTCCCAGATCTCCCTGCTGATGGCATCCAACGACATGCCGAACATCATGTGGTGGTGGACCATGGATACCGAGTACAACAAGTGGGTGAAGGCAGGTCTGTTGGACGATGTCTCCGCTTACATGGATAAGTACACCGTTATCCGCGACTACTACAACAAGATGGACCCGAAGACCCTCTTCTATGCATCTGAGGCCGACGGCTCTATTTACAGAATCCCGGGCGACGTTGCTGAACCGTCCTGCGAGAACCTCTGGATCCGCCAGGATTGGCTCGATAACCTGAATCTTAAGGCTCCGACCACGATCGAAGAGCTCAACGAAGTGCTCCGCGCTTTCACGGAGGACGATCCGGACGGCAACGGTCAGAACGACACCTACGGCCTCGGCGGCGACGGTTACGACTTCCGTTCCTTCTGGCCGTGGATCCAGTCCTATGACCAGACCCATTACAGCCGTTTCTGCGTAGATGACGACGGCGTTGTCACCTACGGCCCGGCTAACGAGGGCACCAAGAACTGGGTTAGCGACGTTGCTGATCTGTATGCAAAGGGCTACATCACCCCGAACATCACGCAGGATACCGACCGTGACGAGCAGATGGCAAACGGCGGCTTCGGCGTAACGTACAGCTGGTGCGCATGGAACAACCCGGACTCTGCTCCGATGATGTCCTTCTATGCTTCCAACCCGGATGCTAAGTGGGTACCGATCGACATGGTCAAGGGCTCCAACGGCAACCCGCAGGAAGACCCGGCTACAAGCGCTGCTTGGGCATATTTCGCAATCACCAACACAGCTTCCGATCCGGAAAGACTGTATGCAACTTGGGACGACATGTGCGATTCCGATAACTACATCGCACGCCGCTTCGGTATCGAAGGCACCGATTACAAGTACGACGAGAACGGCCAGTATGTCGCTATCGTTGGCCCGGACTCCGAGGAAAACACCTCTAAGAATATCGGCCTCAAGCTGTTCGATAACCTCATGAACCGTAAGGACGAGTGCAACATCTCCAATACTCCGGAGACTACCGCTCTGTTCAACAAGTCCGGCGAAAACAGCCGCTATGCTGCTGCTCACCTCGTTGAGTGGAAGGATCCGGCTTCCTTCGAGTCCTGGACTGAGTGCAGCGCTGACATCGAGGCTGAGAAGGATCAGTACCTCTGGGGTGTCATCGCCGGTCAGGAATCCATCGACGATTGGGACAACTATGTTGCAACGCTGAACAGCCTCGGCCTCGAGGACGTTCTTGCTGAAGCAAACGAGGACTATGCAACGCTCAGCGCTCAGATGGAAGAGTACCTCGCTGCTCACGGCGAAGCGTAATCGATTGATCTGATCTCGATTAAAATGTATACAGATGGGGGAAGCTTTCGGGCTTCTCCCATTTTGTTTCTTATGCAAAAATAAGCTACGAAAAAACTGTGCATGTTTGCAAGAAAATGTGCGTTTTTTTCTCTATATGAAATTTGCAAAAAGCTATTGAATTCTCGCTTTGCATCGGCTACAATGCAAGAGAAGGCTACATACATAGCCTGTAATAGCATAACCCCGAAGGAGTTGTAAAAAAATGAGCAAACTGTCTCTTGCCGGCGCGTGGAAGCTGCGCGGCGAATTTATGGACGTTACGGCAGAGCGCTACAACGAAGTGCTGCGTAAAATGGACGCAGCCCCCGTGCGCGCAACGCTGCCGGCGTTCTTAAAGCTTGAAGACCTTTCCGAAGAAGAACAGGCAGCGTTCTTAAAAGACCCGAACCCGCATTTTCACGTGATGACGGATAAAGCGAATCATGCGTTCCCTTCTAAATACGGCTTTATCCTCATGACCGTGCCGGGCGACGTCACCACCGCCCTCATCGAAAACGGCATCGTAGAAGAACCTTTTTTGAAGGAAAACACAAAGAAAAACCAGTGGATCAAGGATCTTTCCTGGTGGCTCGTCCGCGATTTTGACGTCACAGAGGAGATGCTGAACGAAGACATCGTGCGCCTCAACATTGAAATGCTCGATTTCAATGCGGATATCATCGTAAACGGCATGCCCGCCGCGCACCACGAAAACGCGTTCTGCGCGTTCAGCGAAGACATCAAGCGCTTTTTGCACGTCGGCAAAAACCAGCTCGTCATTCGCCTCACCTCCGGCATGGAGCTGCACTATCCGCGCGACGCCGTTTCGTTCTACTGCGCAAGTGAAAACGCCATCTGTGACCAGCGTGTCTACACCCGCAAGCCGCAGTTTACCTACGGCTGGGACTGGTGCCAGCCCGTGCCTACCTGCGGCATCGGCCGCTCCATCGAGATTGAAGCGTTCAGCGGTGCGCAGGTCATCGCGTCCCGCGTCGATACGTTAAAGCTCGACGGCGATGACGCCGAAGTGGAGTTCCACTTCGAAATCGAAAAATCCGACATGGTCTCAAGCGCCGAGTGTGAGCTTACCTATACGCTCGAATTTGAGGGTAAAACCGTTTATACCGGCAAAAAGACGCTCATGCTCGTCGGCGGCGTGAACTTCGCCGAGGAACGCGTCACAATCAAAAACGCGAAGCTCTGGTGGCCGAACGGCTACGGTGCGCAGAACCTCTATACCTTTAAAGCCTGCTGCGTCACAAAGGGCATCCTGCACGAGATGCAGCCGAAGAAGATCGGCATCCGTACCTTGGAGCTCGATACCTCTAAGCTCGAAGACGGCAGCCGCAACTTCTTCTTTAAGGTGAACGGCGTGCGCATTTTCTGCAAGGGCGGCAACTGGGTGCCGACGGATTCCCTTTATCTGCGCACCCCGAAGGAAAGCTACGAGACCCTCGTGCGCGAGGGCGCGGTGGCGCATTTCACCATGTTCCGCATGTGGGGCGGCGGCACGTATGAGCCGGACTGCTTCTATGAATATTGCTCGGAGTACGGCATTTTGCTGATGCATGACTTTATGTACGCCTGCGCGTTTTACCCCGACCACAAAAACGATTTCCTCTTTGAGGCGGAGCGCGAAGCCGAGTACCAGACAAAGCGCCTTGCACATTATCCCTGCATGGCCATCTGGACGGGCAACAACGAGATTGCGGAATCCTACACCGATTGGTTCCCGGCGCCCATCAAGCCGGAGCGCTTCTACGGCGAGAAAATATTCAACTATATTCAGCCGCGTGCCGTGCACCGCAACAGCCCGCTCGTTCCGTATATGCCGTCCTCGCCGTACTTCGGCGACCGCGCCAACGAAAGCGAACAGGGCGACGTACATGCATGGTCGTTCTTCGGCCGTCACCCGAAAACGAAGTTCAAGTTTGTCTATGAGCTTGAGGCGTTCGACCGCATCCCGGCGCGCTTCTCCAGTGAATACGGCTTCTTCGGCGCACAGATGGAAAGCACCGTTCGCCGTTACCTCGACGGCACCGAAATGCGCTTCGATAACCCCATCTGGAAGCACCACGGCGAGTTTGACCGCAAGCGCAGCAACATCGACGGCGCGATTGACCGCCATTTGACGGAGTTCAAAACCCTCGATGAACACGGCTATCTGCTGTACAGCGGCATCATGCAGGGCCTTCTGTACGCCGAGCTTGCCGAAGCCATGCGCCGCAAGCCGTACGGCGCAGGCGACCTCATCTGGATGTACAACGATTGCTGGCCGGAGACAGGCTGGACGATCATCGATTATTACCTGACGAGAAAGATCTCGTTCTATTTCTTAAAGCGCGCGTTTGCAACGAAAAAGCTCATCATCCGCGCGTGTGAGGGCGGCGCAGAAGTGACTGTCATCAACGAAACGCCTGAAGCGTTCACGGCGGATATTCACTGCGGCTACATGACCTTTACCGGCGAGACCGACAGTCTCTGCACAAAGACGCTCAAGGTCGCTCCGCACTCCATGCAGCAGTTCCACATTTCCGTATGCAATGATTTGAAGCACGGCTTCTTCTTTGCAAGCGCCGAGGGCTTCGACACCGCCGACAGCCTGCGTGCGTATTACCGCGATTACGTCTTCCCGGAAAGCGACGCAAAGATTGAAAAGGTGGAGCAGGACGGCAACGATCTGCTCGTGACGATCCGCGCGAGCGTGTACACGCCGTTTGCGTACCTCATGACGAGCGACGACCGCGTGCATTACGATGATAACTACGTTACGCTCTACCCGAACGAGCCGAAGACGCTCCGTGTGGAAAACTGCACGGAAACGCCTGTGCTGCACGTTGCCGCACCCGCCCCGAGCGAAGAAACGAAAAAAGCCAGCTATACGGATTCCTGGTTCTGATACGTACTGAAATGCTGCCGCATAGAGCCCCGCTTTGTGCGGCATGCTTTCTATAAAAAATAATGAGTTTTGAAAGGAGTTTCGCATGAAATACCGTTTTCAAGATAACACCCTGCCGTTTGAAGAGCGCGCAAAAGACCTGCTCTCCCGCTTAACGCGCGAAGAAAAGGTCGGCATGATCACGTCGCAGCTCGATGATATTCCGCGCCTCGGCATTAAAAAGACGCACATCGGCACCGAGATCGCGCGCGGCGTCGTAAACCGCGACCAGAAGCGCGAGACCACCATTCTGCCGCAGCCGTGGGGCATGGCGGCCATGTTCGACGATGCCCTCATGGAGCAGTTCGGCGACATGGCAGGCGACGAAACGCGCATCACACACGATATGGAAGAAAGACCGTCCTCTCTGGAGCTTTTCGGACCCACCATCGATATGGAGCGCGACCCGCGCTGGGGCAGAAACGAAGAAGCCTATGGCGAAGACCCGTGCCTTACGGGTAAAATGAGCGCCGCCTACTGCCGCGGCCTTACGGGCAAGGACGAGAAGTATTTGAAGACCGCGCCTTTGCTCAAGCATTTCTACGCCAACAACTACGAAAACGAACGCCAGACGACGAACGCGAACATCACCCCGCGCTTAAAGCACGAGTATTACTTAAAAGCGTTTGAGCCCGCCGTGCGCGAAGGCCGCGCGCCGGGCCTTATGACGGCGTACAACTGCATCAACGGCGTAGAGGGCGTCAACAACCCGGACGTTTCGGAAATCTGTAAAAAAGAGTGGGGCATGACGTTCGCTGTCAGCGACGGCGGCGATTTCGGCCAGAACGTCGCCGCGCACCGTACGTATGAAAACCACGCGCAGTCTATGGGCGACATCCTCGGCGTCGGCGCGGATATGATGCTCGACAGCCGCTCCATGGTTGACCCTGCCGTGCGCGAAGCGCTCGAAAAAGGTTACCTCACCGAAGAAAACCTCGATAAAGCCGTGTATTCCACGTTATTGCTGCGCTTTAAGCTCGGCGATTTCGATGAAGACCACCCCTATGCGCACATTGACCCCGCAAAGCTCGCAAGCCCCGCGCACAAGGCGCTCGCCGTAAAAGCGGCAAAGGAGTCCGTCATCCTGCTGGAAAACCGTGGTATGCTGCCTTTAACCGACGACGGCAAGTGCACCGTCGCGGTCGTAGGCCCGCTCGCAAATGAAAACTATACCTGCTGGTACTGCGGCTATGCACCGAACCAAACGCCGGTCGTCAAGGGCTTCAGAGAAAAGCTCGGCGAAGACCGCGTACTGTTCGATGAAGGCTTTGACCGCGTGCGTATCCGCTCCGAAAAAACCGGCAAGTACTTGCGTATCGCCGAAAACGGCGCGGTATATGCCGATGCCGATGAAAACACCGCCGACCTCTTTGAGCGCGCGGATTGGGACTTCGGCGCATGGACGCTGCGCAGCGTGCGCACCGGCAAATATCTCACCGAGGACAAAAATTTCTTTGACGAGACCCCGCAGGACGAAAACGCCGTCACCATCGACCCCGGCATGAACTGCACGGCAGACGTGGTATTCGGCTGGTTCGTGAAAGAACTGCTGTATGCCAAGGAAGAAGACGGCGTTTTGTACCTCGATACCTGGCAGCACCGCGCTGTGGCCGTAAACGACGAAAATAAGCTCGTTGCAAAGGCCGGCTCCGGTGACTGCCCCTGCAAGCAGTTTACACTGGAAGTCGTCTCCTCCGGCGCAGAGCGTGTGGCAGAGCTCGCGCAACGCGCCGACCACGTCATCGTCTGCGCGGGTAACCAGCCGCTCATCAACGCGCGCGAGGAGTATGACCGTCCGGATATCCGCCTGCCGAAAGCCCAGACCGCGCTCCTGAACGCCGCAGCGGCCGCAAACGAGAGTACTCTGCTGTACCTCGTCACGAGCTATCCGTTCGCCATCAACAAGGAGAAGGACACCGCCAAAGCCGTGCTGTGCTCCACGCACCTCGGCCCGTGCCTCGGCCATGTTGCTGCCGCGACCGTCTTCGGCGAAAACAATCCCGCCGGCCGCACCCCGACCACGTGGTATCGTTCTGTTCGTGATCTCCCCGCGCTTGACGATTACGACATCGCGAAAAACCATGTGACGTACCTCTATTTTAGGGGTAAGCCGCTCTACGCGTTCGGCTATGGCCTCAGCTATACGACTTTTGCATACAGCAATCTGACCGTTAAGCAGGAAAACGGCGAAGTCATCGCGACTGTAAACGTGCAGAACACCGGCGCTCTTGACGGCGACGAAGTGGTGCAGCTTTACATGAGCCTGCCGGGCTCCCTGCGTGTGCGTCCCATCCATGCACTCAAAGCCTTCAAGCGCGTGCACATCAAGGCGGGCGAGACCGTCACCGTTACGCTGAACTTCAAGATCGACGACCTTGCCGTTTGGTGCAACGGCAGAAAGATCTACACGGTCGAAAGCGGCGTGTATAAAATGGAAGTCGGCGCGGCGAGCGACGACATCCGCCTTACCGCCGACGTGGAGATTGCAGGCGAAGCGTTCCCGGGTCGACCGGGCTTCTTCAAGCAGGAAGCCATCGATGCCGATGATTACAGCGGCGTCACGTTCCTCACGGATAAGCGCGACGGCGAAACGTATGTGGAAGCGAAGGATTTCCGCAGCTTCCTCGTATATAAGAACATGGATCTCACCGGCTGCAACGCGTTCGAGTGCGCCATGAGCGCGCCCTCCGGCGACGTGGAGATCCTCCTTGCGGATAACAAGACCGGAAAAGTTCTCGGCAAAGCGGGCGGCACAGGCACCGGAAGCCTCACAAAGTTCACATCGTTTACGTGCGATGTCGCCGCCGAAGCCGGACTCACCGAGCTGCGCATCGTTTTCACAAAGCAGACGTCCTTAAAGTGGTTCCGTTTTTACACGGTGTGAGTTTTAAACCGATTTAAATTCAAAAGTTGAATACTCGAAAAGGGACAGCGCTGTGCTGTCCCTTTTTGCATGTGTGCCTTTTTAACGGTCGCTTTGCTCACCGTTTGGGGGACCCGGTTTTTTCAGTTGCATTTGAAACCATACGAAAAAGGTATACTATGCCCGAAAAGCATGTGGTTCAATCCATTATAAGTATTTGACATTTTAACCCATCACGGGTATACTAAACTTCAAGTAAAGTACAGGGCGTATATTTGTATTGATATTCGTTTTCAGAAAGAGGGAAGAACAAAAGCTATGTTCAGCGGACGTTTATGGGAGCTCTTTATAGACTCCTTTCCGAAAATTCTCATCCCCGGCCTGACGGTCACCATTCCGCTCACTGTCATTTCGTTCACCTTTGCACTCATTATCGCGGTCATTATGGCGCTGGTGCAGTTCGCAAACGTGAAGGTTTTAAAGCAGATTGCGCGTTTTTACATTTGGATCTTCCGCGGCACACCGCTGCTTGTGCAGTTGTTCGTTGTGTTCTTCGGCCTTTCCCGCATCGGCATTTTGCTCGATCCGTTTCCGGCGGCAGTTATCGTGTTCTCCCTAAATGAGGGCGCGTATTGTGCCGAGACCATCCGCGCTGCGCTTGAATCCGTGCCGAAGGGTCAGCTTGAAGCCGGTCAGTGCGTGGGGCTTACCTACCTCCAGACCATTTTCCGCATCGTGCTGCCGCAGGCCATGCGCACGGCGTTTCCGCCGCTTTCCAACTCGCTCATCTCCATGGTCAAGGACACCTCCCTTGCGGCGAACATCACCGTAACGGAAATGTTCATGGTCACACAGCGCATCGTGGCGCGCACGTATGAGCCGCTGCTTTTATACCTTGAGGTCGGCCTTATATACCTCATTTTCTCCACGGTGCTCACTTGGGTGCAGCGCTTTGGCGAAAAGAAGCTCGCGTCTTACGGACACAAGGAGGGCTGAGTTATGCTGCAAATTCTGGACATTAAAAAATCCTTCGGCGAGCTGCATGTGCTGCGCGGCGTCGATCTCGACGTGGAGCAGGGCGATGTGGTCGCCATCATCGGCCCGTCCGGCTCCGGTAAAACAACCCTCCTGCGCTGCATAAACTTCCTCGAAAAAGCCGACAGCGGCACCTTGATTTTTGATAACGAAAAATTCGAATTCGATAAGATCACCAAAAAAGAGATTGCGCACCTGCGCCGCAAAACGGCGTTCGTGTTCCAAAACTACAACCTGTTTTTAAACAAAACAGCGCTGCAGAACGTCACAGAGGGTCTCATTGTCGCCCGCAAAATGCACAAGGCGGAAGCCAGTGAGATCGGCAAAAAAGCGCTCGACAAGGTCGGTCTTTCCGACCGTTACGATTATTACCCCTCGCAGCTTTCCGGCGGCCAGCAGCAGCGCGTTGCCATTGCCCGCGCCATTGCGACAAACCCGGAGATTATCTTCTTCGACGAGCCGACGAGTGCGCTTGACCCGGAGCTCACCGGCGAAGTGCTTTCCGTCATGCGCGACCTCGCAAATGAGGGCATGACGATGCTCGTTGTCACACATGAAATGGGCTTTGCCCGCACGGTCTCAAACAAGGTCATCTTCATGGAAGACGGCGTTATCGTCGAGCAAGGCTCCTCGAAAGAATTTTTCGAGAACCCGAAGGAGGAACGCACAAAAGCGTTCCTGCGCACCATTCAGGGAGACATGGATTGATTTTTGTCAGTCCGTTATCCATATTTATCCTACTTAAGCAAAGGAGTAAGAGAACATGAAAAGAACACTTTCTTTACTTATGGCTGTGCTGATGCTCACGGCAGTCGTGCTTACGGGTTGCTCCTCGGGCGGCACAACGTCCGGTGCGGCAAGCAGCAGCGATGCTTCCTCTGCATCAAGCGAAGCGGAAAGCGAGTCTTCCGCAGCGGAAGAAAACGACCTGCTCGCGCAGATCAAGGAAAAGGGCACCATCACGGTCGCGATGGAAGGCACTTGGGCGCCGTGGACATACCATGATGCCGACGATAACCTTGTCGGCTATGACGTAGAAGTTGCGCAGAATATCGCAGAAAAGCTCGGCGTAGAGGTCAACTTTGTCGAGGGCGAGTGGGACGGCCTGCTTGCCGGTCTTGATGACGGCCGTTATGACATCATGGTCAACGGCGTAGGCGTCACGGAAGAGCGTGCGGAAAAGTACAACTTCTCTACCCCGTATGCATATAACCGCACCGCTGTTATCGTGCGCGGCGATTACGATGAGATCAACTCCATGGAAGATCTCGAGGGCAAAACGACCGCCAACACCATTTCCAGCACCTACGCAACGCAGGCAGAAGCCCACGGCGCAACGGTCACGGGCGTGGACGACCTCAACCAGACCATCGAGCTTCTGCTCTCCGGCCGTATCGATGCGACCCTGAACGCAGAAGTCGTATTCGCAGACTACGTAAAGGAGCACCCGGAAGCGAACATCAAGATTGCTACGTTCTCCGATGAAGTCGAAAAGGTCGCCATTCCGATCCGTAAGGGCGACGACACCGCAACGCTGCTCGCAGCCGTTAACGACGCGCTGAAGGAAATGAGTGAGGACGGCACCCTTACCGCTCTCTCTGAAAAATACTTCGGCACCGACATCTCCAAAGAGTAATTTAAAGTAAATTCAGCAAAACAAAGCCCCTGCCCGCGTTTCACTGCGGGCAGGGGCTTTTTGCATATAGAAACCGTCCCGCTTCTGTGATAACCCACAAAAGTGTATATTTTCGTTGTAATCCCTCGTGGTGTGGTATAAATGAAGCAAGCCGCGGCGTAAAAGAGGGGGAGAGCATAAAACACACAGCGAATCCGAAAGTCCCGTTTTTAAAGCGTCACATGGTAAGCGGCTTCCTGTTCACGATTGCTGCGGTCAACTTCGTTTATGTAATCAACAATGTCCATGAAAACCGTCTGTCCATGCTCAAAAACAAACAAATTTCGATTACAAATCCGCCATTTTTCAATAATCGGTAGAATATCCCCGAAACGCTTGACTTTTCGTCCTAAATTGCTTATGCTATATCCTGTTGCTGTACGCCCATTTGTGCAGCACGGTCAGTCGTGACATCCTGACCTTAAACAAAACTAGCGCGGCCGGGGCGGCTCCCGGACCGCGGAAAGGAATGCTGAAATGAATAAGAAAACCTCAAAAGTCCGCTTTCTGGCGCTCAGCGCCGTGATTGCGGCGCTGTATGCTGTCCTCACTTACGCCGCTGCCGCCATGAATCTGGCGTTTGGCGCGGTGCAGTTCCGCTTTTCGGAAGCCTTAACGGTGCTCCCGGCCTTTACGCCGGCCGCCATCCCCGGGCTTGCCGTCGGCTGCCTCATCTCGAACCTTGCAAGTCCGCTCGGCGTCGTAGACTGGGTGTTCGGCACGCTTGCAACGCTGCTCGCGGGCATTTTTTCTTACCTTGTACGCAACATTCGCTGGAAGGAGATTCCGGTTTTGGCGCCGCTGCCGCCGGTCATTTTCAACGCCCTCATCGTCGGCTTTGAAGTGGCTTGCCTTGCGGATAACGGCACGTTTGCTTTCGGCAATCTCTCCCTTGCAGGCTTCATCGCGGGTGCCATTTCGGTCGGCATCGGCGAGCTCATCGTCTGCTATGTGCTCGGTGTGCCGCTGATGATGGCGCTGCGCCGCACGAAGATCAGCGAACTCATGTTGGCATAAATCTGTTCCGGGCGCGCCCGGAGAAAGTCGGTCGGAGTTTATGAAAACGAGCAGATTACAAAAAATAGTAAAGCGTACGTCACCCACGCGCATGTTCGTCGTCAGCTTTGTGATCCTTATTTTTATCGGCACCGTGTTGCTCACGCTGCCGATCTCGGCGAAAAGCGGGCGGTTCACAAACCCTGTGGACGCGCTTTTCACGGCAACCTCCGCCACGTGTGTCACGGGCCTTTCCGTGTATGACACGTTTATACACTGGTCGTATTTCGGGCAGGGCGTTCTGCTTGTGCTCATTCAGTGCGGCGGTCTCGGCCTTGCCGCGTTTGCAACGGGTCTCACGCTGCTCGTCCGCCGCCGCATCGGCATTCGCCACCTTGTACTCGCCCGCGAAAGCGCCGGCGGCAGCAATTTGGATGTCATCTCGCTGCTGCGCATCGTGGTTGCGTTTACGTTTGCGGTGGAAGCTCTCGGCGCGCTTCTGCTCATGGCTCGCTTCGTGCCGCTCTATGGCGGGCTCGGCGTATGGGCCTCGGTGTTCGTCTCCGTCTCGGCGTTCTGCAACGCCGGCTTCGATATTTTAAGCTTCATCCCCGGCAATTCGAGTTTATCGGCCTTTAACGGCGACCCGCTCGTCACGCTGACGATTTCCACGCTTATCATCATCGGCTCCACGGGCTTTGTGGTGTTTCAGGATATTTACCGCAAGAAAATCTCGACGCGCCTGCACCGGCAGCACGTGGAAAAGCTGAGCTTTCACGCGCAGGTCTGCCTGCGTGCATCTTTGACGCTTCTGGTTTTCGGTACGGTGATGCTGTTTATCCTTGAGTACAACAATACGTACCGTGATTTAAACTTCTTTGAAAAGCTGAACGCGGCGTTTTTTCAGTCGGTGAACACGCGCACGGCGGGCTTTGCTTCCGTCAGCATTAAGCAGGAAACGGATGGTGCAAAGCTCCTCACGTCGTTCTTGATGTTCATCGGCGGCTGCCCGGGCTCCACGGCGGGCGGCATTAAGGTGACGACGCTTGTGGTACTGTTTGCGGCGGTGAAATCCACTCTTTGCGGCGAAGACACCACTACGTTCCTGCGCCACCGTTTTGACCCCGGTATGGTGTACAAGTCCCTTACGGTCGTGGCGTTCGCCCTTGTGGTCTCCGTTTTGAACGTGAGTCTCATTTTAGCGCTGCACCACGGTGTTTCCATATTGGATGCGATGATCGAAGCCGTTTCCGCCTTTGCGACGGTCGGCCTCAGCGCAAGCTTGACCCCGACGCTGCATCCGCTTGCAAAGCTTGCCCTGACGCTGACGATGTTCATCGGCCGCGTAGGCCCTGTCTCATTCGGCGTGGCGATTTTAATGCGCAAAAAGAAAAGCGGTTCCGTTCTGCCGGAGGGCAGAATGCTGATCGGGTGATTTTGGATCCTCTGTGCGTTTTGCGCAGGGGATCTTTGCTTTCATCGCGCACATTTTAAGCCCGTTTCCTTGCGAAACAGGGGGAAAGTATGGTATACTATTTTGTACGTATTTTGTGTGCTGTTCAGGCTTCCTAAATGCGTTTCAATGCGGCAATTTACGATTTTGATATAGGAGTGATTTCAATTTGTCTCAGAAGACGGAACAGAAAGGACAGAGCTTTTTAAAGGGTACCGCAATTTTGACGGCAGCGACGTTTATCGTCAAATTCATCAATATATTTTTCTCTATTCCACTTGCGAATTTCCTCGATGATGAGGGCATGGGGCATTTCAACACGGCGTATGACATTTTCGTGTTTTTCAGTGTTTTGGCATCTTCCGGCACACCGGTCGCCATTTCGCGTCTTGTCAGCGTGGCGTATGCACAGAACCGCAAGCGCGAAGCGGATAAAATTTTCCGCGTGGCATTCACATTGTTCTCCGGCATCGGTCTTGTCGGCTGCATCGTCATGGCGGTGTTTTCCCGTCAGTTCGCGATGCTCATGAACCAAAATGACCGCTCCATGTACGCCATTGCAGCCTTGGCACCGATGTGCTTTTTCATGTCCGTTTCGTCGTGTTTGCGCGGCTATTTCCAAGGGCGTTCCAACATGACGCCGACGGCGGTCTCGCAGGTTTTGGAGTCGCTCATTAAACTGTTCGTCGGTATTGCGCTGGCACTGTATTTCCTGAAGACCACCGGCTTGCCGGAGCTTGGCGCGGCAGGCGCGATCCTCGGTGTTTCCATCGGCTCGTTCTTCGCGGTTTTGTACATTCTTCTGTATTACTTCCGCAAATCGCGCGATACGCGCTATTCACCTTTTGAGCCGAAGGTTTCGAGTGTTGGTGAAATTTTGAAATCTATCCTGACCTTTGCGGTGCCGGTCATCATCGGCTCTGCGTTTTTGAGCGCGCTCGATATTGTGGATTCCTCCGTGATGATGTATCGTTTGCAGGGCGCTGCCGGTGTGGACGCGAACTCCGCCATCGCTATGAAGGGCTGGCTCGGCACGGCGCGCAAGTATTTCGACCTGCCGAACGCCGTCATCGTGCCCATCTCTACCATCGTGCTGCCGATGCTTTCCGGTGCGATCGCAAAAAAAGAAAAGCGCGAAATCAACCGTATTTCCATGCTCTCCCTGCGCATGACGCTCATGGTAGCCATCCCGTCTGCCGCGGGTTTGTGCATTTTTGCAAAACCCATTTGCTCCCTGTTGCTTTACAGCCGCCCGGAGTTTGCGGCAAATACCGCGCCGCTGCTCGCCGTTATGGCGCCGGCGGTCATCACGGCGAGCTTACTTTACACTACGAATGCGATGATTCAGGCGGTCGGCAAGGTATACGTGCCGGTCATCAACATGATTGTCGGTACGGTGGTACGCATCGGCGTTGTGTATGTGCTGTGCGGTATCCCGGAGATCAACGCCATGGGCTCTGCTGTCGGTACGTTCGTTTCGTATCTTGTTATGATTGTTCTGAACCTTATCGCGCTGCACCGTATGCTGCCGGAAATTCCGAGCGTGGTGCGCATGGGCATTCGTCCGCTCCTTGCTTCTGTCATTATGGGCGCGGTCTCGTACCCCGTATATCTGCTGCTCACGCGCTTTATGAGTGAGAAGTTCGCGGTCATTCCGGTTATTCTGCTTGCAATCCTCGTTTACCTCGTGGCGGCGGTGTTTACCAAAGCCATCACGCGCGAGGAGATCGTGCAGCTGCCGAAGGGTGAAAAACTGGCGGATAAACTGCATTTGAAGTAACTTCCTGTCTTGTAAAGGCCATGTGCCTGTGATAAAATAAAATTATAAGTTTTTGGGGAATTTCGCGGTGCGGAAAACGATTTTGCGCCGACGAAAGAAAGGATGGGTATTGTGGAAGCAACTGTGACAAATAAGAGCAAAAAGGGTCTTATACGCCGTTTTGCGCCGTACTTTAAAAAGTATCTGTGGATCCTCATTTTCGACCTGTTCTGCGCGGCGCTGACGACCGTATGCGAGCTGGCGTTGCCAATCATCGTGCAGCAGATCACGGACCGCGGCATCAATGACCTGGCGTCTTTGACGCTCAGTTATATTCTGCGCATCGGAGGGCTGTACATTTTCTTAAAGCTCGTCGACGTGGGCGCGACGTTCTTCATGGCGTCTATCGGTCACATCATGGGCACAAAGATCGAGACCGACATGCGCCGCGACATGTTCGCACACCTGCAGAAGCTCTCGTTCTCGTATTTTGACAACACGAAGATCGGTCAGCTCATGTCCCGCATCACGACTGACCTGTTTGACGTCACGGAGTTTGCGCATCACTGTCCGGAGGAATTTTTCATTGCGGGCATCAAGATCATCGGCGCATTTGTGATTTTGTGCACGATGAGTGTGCCGCTGACGCTGATTATCTTTGCGGTGCTGCCGTTTATGCTGGCGGCCGCCATGTTCTTCAATAAGAGAATGCAGGCGCAGTTCCGCAGCCAGCGCCAACAGCTCGGCGAGATCAACGCGCAGGTGGAAGACAGCCTGCTTGGCGTGCGCGTGGTGAAATCCTTCGCGAACGAGCCGCTTGAAGAAAAGAAGTTTGAAGAGGGCAACCAGCGCTTTTACAACATCAAGCGTCTGCGCTACATGTATATGGGCGGCTTTGAAGCCTCCAATAAATTCTTTGACGGTCTCATGTATATCGTGGTCGTCATTGCGGGCGCCATCTTCATGATGAACGGCGCCATCGATCCCTCGCAGCTTGTGGCGTACCTTTTGTATATCACAACGCTCATCAATTCCATTCACCGCATCGTGCAGTTTACGGAGCAGTTCCAAAGCGGTATGAGCGGCGTGGAGCGCTTCTTTCAGGTTATGGACGCGCCCATCGAGATCAGCGACGCGCCGGACGCCAAAGACATCGGCATTGTCAAGGGCGACGTGACGTTCGACCACGTAAGCTTCAAGTATAATGACGACGGCACCGAGGTGCTTTCTGATATCGACCTCGACGTAAAGGCGGGCGAGAACATCGCGCTTGTCGGCCCTTCGGGCGGCGGTAAAACGACGCTGTGCAACCTCATTCCGCGTTTTTACGATACGACTGCCGGCACCATCCGCATCGACGGCAAGGATATCCGTGCGGTGACGCTGAAATCCCTGCGCGACCGCATCGGCTTTGTGCAGCAGGACGTGTACCTGTTCTCCGGCTCGGTGTTTGAGAACATTCAGTACGGCAAGCCGGGCGCGTCGAAAGAAGAAGTCATTACGGCCTCCAAAATGGCGGGCGCGCATGAATTTATCGAGGGGCTTTCAAACGGCTACGATACATACGTCGGCGAGCGCGGCGTGAAGCTTTCCGGCGGCCAGAAGCAACGCATTTCCATTGCGCGTGCGTTTTTAAAGAACCCGCCGATTTTGATTTTAGACGAAGCGACGAGTGCGCTCGATAACGAAAGCGAGCGTATCGTGCAGGCGTCGCTTGAAAAGCTCGCGAAGGGCAGAACGACGTTCACGATTGCGCACCGTTTGACGACCATCAAGAACGCGACGAAAATTCTGGTGCTGACGGATAAGGGCATTGAAGAAGCCGGTACACATCAGGAGCTTATGAAGAAAAAGGGCATTTACTTTGACTTATATAAAAGCTATCAGGAAATGACGGCGGACACGGAATAAAGCCCAAAGGAAATTTTCGGGTATGTATATTTTGAAAGGACGGGAAAACTATGAAAACAGTGACACTCGGCAATACCGGCATCACGGTCAATCGCAACGGCTTCGGTGCGCTGCCCATTCAGCGCATTTCCGTTGAAGAAGCGGGCAAGCTGCTGCGCAAAGCATATGATAACGGCATCCGCTTTTTCGACACCGCACGCGCGTATTCGGATAGCGAATATAAGATCGGTCAGGCGCTTGCCGATGTGCGCGACGACATCATCATCGCGACGAAAACGGCCTCGACAACCGTTGAAGGCTTTTGGAAAGACCTCGAGACGAGCCTTTCTATGCTGAAGACCGACCACGTGGATATTTACCAGTTCCACACGCCGTCCTTCTGCCCGAAGCCCGGCGACGGTACAGGCCTTTATGAGGCAATGCTGGAAGCGAAAGCGCAGGGCAAGATCCGTCACATCGGCATCACGAATCATCGCCTGCATGTGGCGCGCGAAGCCGTGGAATCCGGCTTGTATGAAACGCTGCAGTTCCCGTTCTGCTACCTTGCGAGCGAAAAGGACATTGAGCTTGTGAACCTATGTAAGGAGAAGAACGTCGGCTTCATCTGCATGAAGGCGCTTTCCGGCGGCCTCATCACGCGCAGCGATGCGGCGTATGCGTACCTTGCGCAGTATGAGAACACGTTGCCCATTTGGGGTGTACAGCGCGAGAAAGAGCTTGACGAGTTTCTTTCCTACAATGATAACCCGCCGGTGATGACGGACGAGCTTGCGGCGTTCATCGAAAAAGAGCACGAGTCCCTCGCGGGCGATTTCTGCCGCGGCTGCGGCTACTGCATGCCATGTCCCGCCGGTATTGAGATCAATCAGTGCGCGCGCATGTCGCTTATGCTGCGCCGCGCTCCGTCCGCCGCATGGCTGACGCCCGAGTGGCAGGCGAAAATGGAGCTGATTGAAAACTGC
>ENA-ORTU01000190-ORTU01000190.1-human-gut-metagenome-genome-assembly--contig:-NODE-190-length-87234-cov-18.582250_pt1 | contig 87234 bp, 88 predicted proteins | sample MGYA00241910_ERZ509184 | MGnify/ENA primary metagenome ERZ509184 (study PRJEB26280, sample SAMEA2338847) | human gut metagenome | biome: human gut; feature: human-associated habitat; material: faeces... | reverse complement strand
TTACAAAAAAACAAGGTATAACTTGCATTATACCTTTAAAATTCAGCAATTATATCTAAGTTGCATTATACTATTAAACTAACTCCTATCCTATGATTAGGCATATATAATATGCTACAAAGATACCCAACATCAAGATTCCTTCTTTTTTCGATACTTCTCTTTCGCTCCGAGCAAATATATAAAGCAAGAAAGAAGTTAAAAATACGGTTACTATATCTGTAAGATTAAAGTTTTCTAATACTAAATCTCCATAAATAGTAATTGGTAATCCTAACACAATGCAGATGTTAAAGATATTCGTTCCTATGATATTACCTATTGCCATATCAAATTCTTTTTTTCTAGCACTCGTTACTGTCATAAACATTTCTGGAAGAGAGGTCCCAATTACAACGACAACCATGGTGATTACCTTTTCACTTACATGTAATTCTTCAGCAAGTAAAATTGCGTTGTTTACAATGACATCACTACTTAATGAAATACAGGCTATAGATCCAATCAGTAAAAATATAATTAAAAATATATTTTTATATTTTGGTTCAATCTTATCTTTATCATCATCTTTCTTTTTTAGTAATTGAACAATGTATGATACAAACATACAGAATAGTAGAATTAGAATGATTCCGTCTGCTCTAGAAAACGTATTTGGAGTCAATGGGTTAAATACACTATCTAACATTAAGACTACAAAACCTGTAGTGATAATTAGTAAAATTGGCAATTCCTTCTTTATCGTTGCATGTTTTACTCTGATTGGTCTAATGAGGGCTGCTAAGCCAATAATTAAGAAAGTATTTACAATACAGCTACCTACTACATTAGCAAAAGCTATTGTTCCATTTCCTTCTGCGACACTTTGAAAAGAAATAGCTACTTCTGGTGCGCAAGTACCAAAAGCAACGATTGTTAGTGCTATTAACATTTTAGGTATCTTACATCGGATTGCTAAAGAAGATGCACAGTCTACTAAAATATCGCTAGATTTAATTATAATAATAAATCCTAAAAGTAAAAATATTACTTCTAACATGCCATCCCCTACTTTCTAGTTTATTATACTATAGGTCTTCATATCTTTCCTAGGGAAAAACTATATTTTACTGTAAAGAAAAAGAACTTTTTTTAGAAGTTCTTCCATACTCTTAGCATATCCTTTTCTACTTTATAGATACCTAAAATTTTATTATTTTTATTTTTAAATATTACTTTGTTTTTTATCTGATATTTATTTGGTAATTTTACACCGTTTTTTATTTTTCTTTCTGTTTCTTCATTTACCGTAATGGTTGGCAAGTCTAAAACCTCATCTATTTTATGAAGTTTTGCTTTTCCCTTTTTAATTTCTTCTAAAGTGTTTGTTTCCTTGATATCAATTTTTCCTTGTTTTGTTCTTACTAGTGTTGTCATGGCAGCATAGGTATCTAGACTTCTTCCAATATCTCTTATTAAACTTCTAATATAGCATCCCTTTGTGACTTTTGCTTTTATCATAAACGTATCATTATCACTTGATAATAACTTGATTTTTTTTACTGTTACTTCTTTTTTAGGAAGTTCTACTTCTTTACCACTTCTAGCATATTCATATAATTTTTTTCCATTTACTTTGATTGCTGAATATATTGGGACTTCTTGCATGTAAGTTTTTTGATAACTATTTATTACTTTTTCTATGTCTTTCGATAAATCTACTGGTTTACTTTTGGTAACTTTCCCCGTGATATCTAGGGTATCTGTTTCTATGCCTAATAAAACACCTGCTTTATATTCCTTATCTTCTGCTGTTATTAGTTCAGCAATTTTTGTTGCTTGTCCTATTGTTACTATTAAAACACCTTCAGCTAGAGGATCAAGAGTTCCTGTGTGTCCTACTCTTTTTATTCCAAAAATATTACTAATTTCATTTACTACATCAAATGATGTTATACCGCTTGGTTTGTTTACATATAGAATAGCTGAGAAGTTTTTTAGGTATTCTTCTATCGTCCAATTATTTTCATATATGATAGTTGCTGGTATTTTACCAACATAACGAATATGCCAAGGCTCATATGGATATCCTGTTATTTCTTCTTTACCTTTAGGATATCTTATAATAAATCCAAATTTAGATAGATATGGAACAAATTGTTTATAATTATCCAAATGTTCCAATATTTCATCATTTTCTTCATCATATTTTCCATTCACTTCTAATACAATATCGATTGCTAATCCTGTATGATGTTCGCTTGTTCCTGGTTCCGCTACTATAGCATTTGCATAGTCTTCTCCATATTCTTTGCTAAATTGTTCTTTTAAATTTTGTTGATGTTCTTGACTACGATAGGCATCATCTATTTCCATTTTTATATTTTTTCTTTTTAAAAAGTTTTTTAACTGGTCAAAGGCTAGAGCCGTTTCTTCTTCGATTAAAGTATCTTTATTTTGATAGTTTTTTCTATTTACTAATTTTATATTTTTTAAATAGCTTTGTTTTATTTTGTTTTCTTTATTTACTAATGTTAAATATTTCTTCATCTTGATCCCTCGTTTTTTATTATACAAAAAATAAAAGGGTATTTCTACCCTGTTTTATTTTGCTTTATTGGCATTATAATCGTATGGAACAAACGTTGGCACTACAATAGTATCAGAAGTTACTGCATAGCTGCCATTTACTTCAATGATTGTATCTGGATTTAGTTTTTCTAATGATTCTGGATTTGTTTCATAAGCTTCTGCAAAATCATATAAGTTTTCATCGTTATACAACTCTACAGTTGTATATCTACCTATTTCATCTTCTGGTATATGATAAGGTACAGATATGGTATCTTGATAATAAAGATAGTCTATATCCATATCATTTAAATCTTTTATTTCTTGCTTTGTACAGTTTGCTTCTTCTGCTAAACCTGATAATGTGTCACCTGCTCCTACTGTATATGTTCGCATTATAGTAAGTATAGGATTTTCCAATGGTGAAGGCTCTGTAATTGGATCTACTATCACAGGAGGTTCCGTGGATTTTCCTGCTGATGGTGTAAACATTCCTGTTATTAATGTTACGGCTAATCCAGCTGCAATAAGTGCTTTCCCACGATTTCTCATTATATAATGACTAGCATCATCATTTCTTTTTAATTTTAACTTTTCAGCAGAATATAATAGTTCACTTCCAAAAATAATAAATCCTTTTTTTAATATTGTTGGACGATTCATGTGTCTAAATGTCTTACGATATTCTTTAGCACGTTCTCTAATAGTATATTCTTCTTTTACATCATAATATACATTCATGAAATCTCTAAGTATTTCTCGCATGATATCGTACACGTCATAATAATCTGTTTCATCTTCATATTGTGTATCATAAGCTTTTTCATAGTTATTTTTTGTATAACTATTCGTATTTCTATATCCGCTTCTATCTTGCTCTTTATATGTAGAGTTTTTTGTTGTAGACTTGTTTTTTCTTTCATGATGTAGACGATATTTAGCATCGTAGGTTTCTTTTTTTTCTTGATCTTTTAAAATTTTATACCCTTCGGTTGCTAAAATAAAAGTTGCTTCTCTTTTTTTTCTTTCTTCTTCAGGTAAGCCTTTTGTCATATCAGGGTGACAAGTTTTTGCTATTTTTTGATAAGCCTTTTTTATTTCTCGTTCACTCGCATCAGGTGAAAGTCCTAATGCAGCATAATAATCTATAAATTTACTCATAAAAACCCCTCATTCTATCGCGTTTTTGTTTTAGTATTTGCATTTACTTGAGCCATAGTTGCGGTTGTTATTTCTGCAATATGGCGATAATCATCAGATACTATATAAAGTGCATCTGGTAAAGAATCTATGTTATCTGTTGCAAAACTGCGAAGTGAAGTTGCTGTAAACTCTTGACCAATATATTCTGTCATGTCTTGTCCTAATAAATCTACATAATTTCCTTTCTTCACTTCATCTTCATTGTATTCTCTAACTATCGCATTTCTTCCATCATAAGAAATTACTGTTAATTCATCTAATGGATAATAGTTAGCCTCCTCTGCTGCGGATTCTTCATCCATACCAGCTCTGATGCTTACATACGTTCTTTGTTCTTCTTGCGCTTTTTTCAAATATTTGTCTGCTTTCCCTAAATCATATCCTGCACTAAAAGCTTCATTTTGTCCATATTCAGGATTATTTTGTATTGCTTCACTTTTTGTATCATTCTTCATAGCTGCTTCATAACCGATATCATGATAACTAGCAACATATAAAGTGCCATCTTGTACTTCTTCTAAAGCAATCATCTCATCAGGAATAGCATCCAATTCACTTTGTGTTTTTTCATCCCAATATAACTTATGAGCATTTGTATCATATTCTGTCATATAAATAGTCGAATATGCAGGTACTTCTTGCTTTTCTTCTTTTGCACATCCTCCCATAAAAACCATTGTACAAGCTAAAGCAATAGCTGTTACATTATTTTTAAATACTTTTAAATTCTTAATCATACTTTCACCTTTTCCCCTTTAAAGCAGTCATATTATATCATATATTCTTTTTTTTGGCAAGTAAAAAAGCGACGAGTCGCTTATTTTTCACAGGTTGCACCTAATTGTTCATATACTTGAGTAATCTTATCTAAATCTATTTTGCGGTCATCATTTAATAATTGTTCTATAGAAGAATCAACATTCACTAATTCATCAATATTCATTTTTTGGTAATTAATATCTGTTGTGCTGATTAATGTATTTCCTTCGATTTTTACATCATAGTTATAGTGTTCAATATTATCAAAGTTACTATAAAGGCTTTTTATCTGTTGTTGATATGCCTGTAATGTTTCAGTAGAATCTGATGTTATTTTTTCAGCTGTCTGAACTTTGTTTACATCATTTCCTTGATAGTATACCTCATAACGGAAATCCATTTTTAACCCATTCGCATTTGCTGTTCTTGTACAAATCATTTTGTCATCTTTTGTATTTGACTCATTATAGCCTGTTTGTTGACCACACCCTGTTGCGAATACTAGTAGTGCTATACCCAGTATAACTACTCTTTTCATAATACTCTCCTCTCTATTTAAATTATGTCATGATTATTCTTTTTTGACAAGAAAAAAGAAGAGAATTCTCTTCTTTAAAATAAAGATAACTGATTGGAATCTGGTAAGTCTTTCAAAATTCCCATTTCTGTCATTTTATCAATTAATGTTTTTGACACTTTTCCACGTTTTTGTACATCTTCAATACTAATAAATGGTTGCTTTTCTCTTTCTTCTACGATGTTTTTAGCAACCGTGTCTCCAAGTCCATCAATTGCATTAAATGGTGGATAGATTTCTGTTTCGTTTTTTGCTACCCAGACAGTAGCATCACTCTTATATAAATCTACATTTAAGAATTTGATACCTCTGGCTGTTGCTTCTAATGCAACCTTCAAGCTTTCAGCTTGTCCATTTTCTTTGTTGGTCGCTTCATATCCTTTTACTTGAATATCTTCAATTCTTGCTTTAATAGCACTATATCCTTTAATCATAGCATCTAAGTCTACATCTGTCGCTTTTGATGAGTACCAAGAAGAATAAAAATATACTGGCATATGAACTTTGTACCAAGCAATACGGAATGCACTAATAACATAGGCTGCCGCATGGGCTTTTGGGAACATGTACTTAATTTTTTGACAGGAATCAATAAACCATTTTGGAATATTCGCATCTTCCATTGTTTTTTTGTGTTGTTGCCAGGTCTCTGGATCTTTGGATGCTTTTCCTTTACGAACAAACTCCATGATTTTAAAGGCTTTAATTGGTTCTAGTCCATAATACATTAAGTTAACCATAATATCATCACGACATCCAATAACATCTTTAAATGGTACTACGTTATTAGCAATTAACTCTTGAGCATTTCCTAGCCAAACATCTGTACCATGAGAAAGTCCTGAAATTTTAACAAGTTCGGCAAAACTTTTTGGTTTTGTATCTTCTACTAATTTAATCGTAAATGGTGTACCGAATTCTGGAATACCTAATGTTCCAGTGTTACACATAATTTGGTCTGTTGTTACACCTAGGGCTTCTGTTGAAGTGAAGATACTCATTGTTTCTTTATCGTCTAATGGTACCTTCATAATATCTGTTCCTGATTGTAATTGAATTAAACGTAATTGGGTTGGATCTGAATGACCTAAAATATCAAGCTTTAATACATCTTGGTCGATAGCATGGTAATCAAAGTGGGTTGTTCTCCATTCAGCAGTAGCATCTTCTGCTGGATATTGATATGGAGTAAAATCATAAACATCCATATAATCTGGAATAACAACAATTCCTCCTGGATGCTGTCCTGTAGTTCTTTTCACTCCAGTACAGCCCATGGCAAGTCGTTCTACTTCTGCGGTTCTCATATCACCTAGTTCTTTTTCTTCGCAGTATCCTTTTACAAATCCAAAGGCTGTTTTTTCTGCAACCGTACCAATCGTTCCTGCACGAAAAACATTGTTTTCTCCAAATAATACTTTTGTATAAGCATGAGCACTTGCTTGATTTAAATCTGAGAAGTTTAAGTCGATATCAGGAACTTTATCAGCATTAAATCCTAAGAAGGTTGCGAATGGCATGTCTTGTCCATCCTTAATCATAGGAATATGACAGTGTGGGCATTCTTTATCAGGTAAGTCAAATCCTGATGAATATGTTGCTCCTAATGGATTTCCTTCATCATCTTCAAAGATACTTAATTTACATTCTGTACAACGGTAATGTGCAGCTAATGGATTTACTTCTGTGATTCCCATTAAAGTCGCAACGAAACTTGATCCAACAGATCCCCGGGATCCCACTAAATAACCTTCATCGTTTGAATGCTTTACTAAACGTTGAGCAATCAAATAGATAGGGTCGAACCCTCCACCGATAACTCCACCTAACGATTTATCTAGTTTTTTTTCTAAATCTTCTTCTGATAATTCTTCTTCACTTGTTTCTTTGATGTGATTTCTAATTAAGGATTTTACATTATCTACTCCTTTTAGAATTTCATCATGTAGAGTCTTATGTACTTTTATAGTAAATTCTTCATCACTTAAGTTTTCTTTTTCTAATTGTTCTTTTATTGTCTTAAATACAATATCTCCATATAACTCTGTCGAGATACGTTCTTCTATAGAATAAGGTAGCGGATCTCCATACCACTCTTTTGCCTTGTCGTAAACTAAGTCAGTTACTACTCTTGGACAGTCTAGATAACTTTTTCCATCATCACTTTTTACTCTTGGAGAAAATGGAATACCACCAGTATCAATAATAACTTCGATGATTTCTACCATATCGGCAATTTTATTGGTGTTTTCCACTACGATTCTTTCGGCGGTTTCCTCTCCTAAGAATTTAAAATCATCTAACATTTCATCTGTTGTTCTAAAATGGTTGGACGGAATTTCTTTGATATTTGACCTTGCTAATGGATGACGTCCTCCACCTGGCACTTTTTGATTCGCAATAATTTCTCGATAAATTTTATCATCTCTTGTTAGGTGGTGAACATCTCCTGTTGCAACAATAATCTTTCCTGCTTCTTCTGTTACACGAACGATTTTTTCAATGTGAGCAGCAAGTTCTACTTCCGTTCCAAAGTCACCTGATTGAATTAAATGATTATAACACTCCATCGGTTGTACTTCTACATAATCATAGAAACGAATAATGTTAGAAAGTTCATCTTCACTTTTGGATTTTGCTAAAGTAAATACTTCACTTTCATAGCAGCCACTACCTACTAATAAGCCTTCTCTATGACGCTCTATTTCACTACGTAATATTCTTGGTGTTTTATATAGATAAGTAGTGTTTGCTAGAGATATTAATTTAAATAGATTTTTTAAGCCGGTTTTATTTTTTACTAATAAATTTACGTGGTAAGCACGACCATATTTATGGATTTCATCTTTACTAACTAAAGTATCTAGTTGGTCCATTGTCTCTATATTACGATTAGATAGTTTTTTCATCATTTTATGGAATACTAAAGCTGTTCCTTCAGCATCGTAGTCTCCTCTATGGTGTGCACTTTCATCCCATGGTACTTCATAACGTTTTACTAAAGCGGATAGGGAATGTCTTGCATAAGTATTATCCATCGTTCTAGATAGTTCTAGAGTGTCAATTACAGGATTCGTAAATGTTCCAAGATTATACTTTTTATAGGCCATCTCTAGGAAGGATACGTCGAATTTTGCATTATGAGCAACCATTGGGCAATCTCCGAACCACGCGATAAATCTTTTTACCGCATTTTCTTCTTTATCTTTTCCTTCTAACATTTCATCTGTAATGTTTGTTACATCTATAATTTTTTGTGGAAGTGGACGACCTGGATTAATTAATTCATCATATTTTTCTAATATTTCTCCATTTTTTATTTTAACAGCACCAATTTCAATAATCGAATCTGCACCACCGGCATTAAATCCTGTTGTTTCAAAGTCGAAAACAACGTAAGTTTGCTCTAACATATTTTTATTATTAGGTCTTACTACAATATTTACTGTATCATCAATTAGAGTTAATTCGGCTCCATAAATTGCTTTAAATGGTTCTTCTCCTTCTTTTAACTTCTTGTTATATCCTGTTACAAAGTTAAAGACATGTGGGAATGCTTGAACACCATTATGGTCTGTTATAGCAATTGCTTTATGGCCCCATTTGATTGCTTGTTTTAATAGTGTTTCATCATCTACTACTCCATCCATTTGGCTCATCTTTGTATGGCAATGTAGTTCTACTCTTTTCTTTTCTGCTTTATCTATAACAACATCTTGTTCTTTTTCTATCTTAATAATATCTCTAGCGTTTAATACCAATTCTTTCGCAAATTGATCTTCTTTTGTATATCCTCTAATCTTAAACCAAGAACCTGCTTTTAGTTCTTTACATAATCTTTTATATTCATCATTATCTCTTACAAAAACTTTACAATAGATACTATCTGAATAATCTGTAATTTTTAAAGTAATAATTTTAAAATCTGTTTTACTAGATTCAAAATAGTCTGTACCAAAGACATATCCTTCTACTACAACATTATTGTCTTCTCCCAGTAATGTTTTAATCTTTATTGGATCTTCTTTGATTCCTCTACCAATTACACTGTTTGGGTCTTTTGCTTCTTTTCTAAATTTTTTTTCTTTTGGTACTTCAACAGGGGCTTCTTCCTTTTTTTCTGGAACTTTTACTTTTACTACTAAGTCCTGTTTGATTTCTTCTAAAATATTATCTTCATGTCTTAATATTATCTCAATATTAAATTTATATCCTAAATGTTTATAGATTGTATTAATTTTTTCTAATACCTGGTTTAGACGTTCTTGTTCTACTGGTGTCGTTGCGATTAAAACAAGAAACCCTTCTTCTATTTTTAAAGCATCACTATAGATTTCTAGTACTTTTAATTCTTCTTTTACTTGTTCTAATACATATGGATAATAACTTAAGTAGGTATTCACATCAATATTTTCTACATCCCAAATAAATGTTATCTCTTTGGCATGTTCATCTAGATTGTTTTTCTTTTCTTCTAATTCTTTTATTATTTCTAATGGCACCGCACTAGGGATAGAAATGAATACCTCCCAGGTAGATGTTTTTCTATGAACTTTTATTTTTGTTAGTTTAGCACTAGAAAAATATGGATATTTTTCTTTATCCATATTTATTTTATTTAATAAAATCTCCATTTTATCGTTCATGCTACTATCCCCCTATACAAATATTATATTATCTCTAATTCATGTATTTTTACAATGTATTTTTGATTTCTAATACAAAAATCAATAAAGCCTAGTATATCTTTTTTCTTAAGCTCTTTTTCATAGGAATATTTATCTATGTCAAAAGCAATTTTATCTCGCATCATAAAGTTCATCATTTCTTCTTTATCTGCACCTAGATACATTAACCAATATGGATATATTTGTCTCTTTAAATAGTTTAATGTAGGGTCTCCCGTTAGATAATGGCTTCGTCCTGTTATTCTCGTTGGAAATTCATTTAATATCGCTAGTTCAATAACGGCATCTACAATCTCTTTATACTCTGTCTTATACTCTTGTAATTCTTTTTTTATAATCTTATAAATTAACTCTACTAATAATTTCAATGAAGTATCTGCCGTTACTTTTTTTCCTAGTATAATTGTATTTACTTTAGCATCTTTTGGCGTTGTTGTATCGATAATGTCTAATCCATCATTCACTATTAATACTTGATATGGTTTTATGTCTAATTTTGTTATTGATTTAATTATCTTAATTGCATCTTTTTTGTTATCATCCCATATTTTTAATACTTGATTACGATATTTTTCTGTATCTTTTTTGATTTTTTCATATTCTTTCGTTTCTAACATTATATTATAAATACTATCATCGTTAGGAATAAAGTTCTTAGGGTCTTTTAACATAAGCTCTTTATCGCGATAAGTAGCATTGTATTCTTTTTTATAGTTAATCCATAATTTTTGTTTTAATTTATGAATTTTCTCATTTATTGAAGCTTGAAACAATAAGTTCCAGATTAATACATAATCATTTACTACAAACTTTAAATTCACAAGCTATTCCTCCTACCTCTTATACTTATTAATATATCATAAAATAAGAATTGTTGAAAATAGTTCCAGTAAAAAAATACTCAAAATTTGAGTATTAAAAGAAGTTTCTATAAATAAAGTATCCTGCCACGGCAATCACTGCAATTACTAGGATAATTAAAATTATTTTTATTGCTAGTGGCATTTTCTTTTCTTTAAATTCATCGTCCATTTCAAAATCTTTATCTGATAAGTCCATGCTTCTTGTATAGAAGTCTGTATCAGATTCATCCATAATGCTTCCAGAACCTTTTTCTTCTTTAAGTTTATTTACTTTGTCGATTTGATCTTTATCTAGTATTTCTTTGGATAACGATAATTTTTCTTCGATTTCTTCCGTATCTTCTGGCTCATTCTCTATCTCATTTTCTGGTGATTCCTCTTCGTCTTTTTGTGGCTTTTCTACTCTGTCCATCATATTTGTTGCCATCAAATCACTTAGCAAGTCTACACTTGTTTGTTGGTCTATTTCTCCAGCTAGCGTTTTTGAAGTAATGGTATCAATTAGTTCTCTTAACTCTTCTTCATCGGGTTTCGTACGTTCTACTTTTTCTTTTCTATATTTTTCTAATTCTTCTGGGTTTAGACTGGCTAAAATATTGTAGTTGGTATTTTTCAACTTTCTTTTTGCTTCCATTTCATCTTTCTTGATACGGTTCTTTTTGGCTTCTGCTATTACACTATTAATATCATAAACTTTATTTTCGTGGTCCTGATATAAATAGTTGAATTCATCTAATTCTTTTTTTACTTTAGGCTCGGGAACAAAATCATTGTACTCTTTTATTTGATGGTAGCCTTCTCTAGTACGATAGTTTTTTTGAGCAGTACCCAAATCAAAAGCATTGGCATTTGTTACATCTGTAAAGTTAGTATATTTGGTATTACGCCCGATATTTTCATATAATTCTTGATTTTTGTTTGATCTGCGTACTGTTTGTTCTTGGACATTTCTTTCGTAACGTTCCATCCTACTTCTCATACCACTCACCTTCCTATACTTTAGTTTATCACACCTTATATAAAAACAAAAGTAATAATTATCTCTTTACGTCAATAAGTTTTTCTTGTATAATGAGATGGAAGGAGAGGTTAATTATGAAAGTAAAAGTTAATAGAGATAGTTGCATCGGTTGTGGTGCTTGCGCAGCTATTTGCGATGAGGTTTTTGAAATAGATGATGAGGGACTTTCTGTTGCTAAAAAGGAAGAAGTCCCAGAGGATAAAAAGCAAGAAGTACAAGATGCGGCTGACAGTTGCCCTACTGGAGCAATCGAAGTTGAAGAATAGTCCTTAGGGACTTTTTTATTTTATGACAGACGAATTTATTTATTTAATATTGGAAATTATTTTGGAAATTCCAGAAGGAAAAGTTGCAACTTATGGGCAAGTTGCAAAAATAGCAGGTTATCCTAAAAATGCTAGATTGGTTGGTAAAGTGTTATCACATGTTGATACTTTTGGCAATTATCCTTGTCATCGAGTAGTAAATCATGAAGGAAGGTGTGCTCCCTCTTTTATTAAGCAAAAAGAATTATTATTAAAAGAAGGAGTCCTATTTAAAGAAAATGGTTGCGTTGATATGACAAAATTCAAGTGGAAGGTATAGTACTCTATATCTTTTTATTTTCGTTTTTTATTTTCTTTGCTATACTGATAATAGAGGTGAGAAGATGAAGTGTCCTAGATGTGGTAAATTGATGACAAAAGATAAAGAACACACCTTTTGTACGCATTGTGGTTATTTAGATGCTGGAGAACAAATTCATGGATATATCGAAGAACAAGCTAGTGATTTAGAAATCTATTTAGGAAAAGACTTTGATAAAATTTGGAGAAATGAAAACTTTCTTACTAGTTTAATTTTAGGTCCTTTTTATCTTTGCTATCGAGGATTTCTTTTCTTAGGACTACTTTTTGTTCCACTAGAGTGTTTGTTTTGGGCAATAATGTTTGGTTCTTTTTATCATTTTCGTTATCTTTTACTTGTTGTTGCAATTATTCTTTCAAGAACATTTTTTATGGCCAGTAACAATATGATTTGTATTTATTTTTATAAAAGACAAATCGTAAAAATTAAAAAGAAATATCCAAATACTTATCTAGAACATCTTAGAAAAAATAATGGTCATATTAATCATTATATGTCCTTGTTCTTAGGTATCTTATTACTTATTCTGTTTGTTTTCTCTTATTTTTTTATCATGGTTTACTTATGGTCAAATAATGATTCGTTGTTGCAAAGTGGAGGGTGTTTATGAAGTGTCCAAGATGTGGAAAAGATATGTCAAAGTCTAATAGTCATGTATTTTGTACTCATTGTGGTTATTTAGATAACGGAAATCAGATTCATGGTTATACTGAGTATCAGGCTAGCGATTTAGAGATTTATTTGGGTGATGAGTATCATAAAATTTATCGAAATGAAAACTTTCTTACTAGTTTAATTTTAGGTCCATTATATCTTTGTTATCGGGGATTTTTGTTACTTGGTTTACTCTTTATTCCTATTGAATTATTTATATGGGATATTATCGGTCATTCTTTTTCTACTTTTTCTATGGTATTAACGCCACTAGCCATTCTTTTGACAAGATGTTTTTTCATGGCAGTCAATAATATGATATGTATTTATTTCTATCAGAAAAAAATTGATAGGATTAAGAAGAAATACCCTGATAATTATTTAACTATATTACGCAATCAAAGAAAACAAGTTCCTCTTCCGATTGTGGTACTTTGTTTTATCTTGGCAGTTAGCATTTGTATTTTGGTTGGTTGTTTTTTTTTGAGTAACGTTTGGTATTAAAAAATGGCTAAGTTGTTTAGACTTGGTTATGATACCACTGATGGAATGGAAAGTTTTGCATTAAAAAAGGCATCTAATTTGATGTCTTTTGTTCTAAAGAGAAAACTTTCGCTACCTCTTTCGGAGTTAGTTTTCTAAATTCTCCTGATTGTAAATCTTTTAAATCAAAGAATGCTACTTTTTCTCTTTTTAATTTATCTACTAAAAAGCCTACAGCTTCAAACATTTTCTTTACTTGATGATTTTTACCTTCATGAATTGTAATTTGTACCATACAAGTATTAGATTTTTCATTTACTTTCTTTAATTTAACTCTAGTAGCTTTTACTGTTTGACCATCGATTTCTACACCTTCTTTTAATTTATTAATTTGTTCTCCCTTAATAATTCCATTTAATTTAGCCATATATACTTTTTCTACTTTATCATTTGGGTGCATTAAAATATTAGCAAATTCTCCATCATTCGTTAAAAGAAGGACTCCTGTTGTATCATAGTCAAGTCTTCCTACTGGATAGATTCTTGCTTTTGTTGGAATTAGATCAACGACTGTTTTTCTATGATGTTCATCTTGTGTTGTTGTAACAACTCCTCTTGGTTTATTTAAAATATAGTATTCTTTTTGTTCTTTTTCAATTGGTTTTCCATTTACTTCTATTCTATCTTTATTAGAAACTTTTGTTCCTAATTCTGTTACAATTTCTCCATTTACTTTTACTTTTCCAGCAGTAATTAACTCTTCTGCTTTTCTTCTTGAAGTTATCCCACTTTCTGCAATTACTTTTTGTAGTCTTTCCATATTATCACCTATTTCTTTCTTTTCGTATAAGTATCTATTAAATAATTCCCTTGATAGCATGTGGAACATCGTTGCATTTTATATAATTCTTCTATACTTTCTCTGTTTAATTCTTTTGGAAACTTTCCATATATTATATCATCTACAATTTCATCATATTCTTTTTCTTTAAAAAACAGTTGTTTTAAGAAGAATAAATTATATAAATATATATCTGCATTTTGTGGTATTAGATCGGCATCATTTGGGAAATATTCTATTATATAATTTAAATAATCAATTGGATAGTCATCTACTTGCATGTTATCTAAATCACATAACACTATGTCTTCATTACTATTTATTAATATGTTGCTTTCTTTAACATCTCCATGTATTACGCCTACTTCATGAAAAGCTTTTAATCTTTGTTTTAGTTTTTCTAGCTTTTTTATATCATAGTGTGCCGCTTTTTTTAAATTTGGAGAAGTCATATCATAGCCAACCATCACATCATCATAACTAAGAGTTGCAATAGGAACGATATCATTATTTAAATGTTTCTGAGAAAGAGCTATTATTTTTTTTCTTTTATTTTCCATCTCATTATAGAACACTTCTATTTCTCTTGGCGTTCCATTAAAAGGATAATAAAATAATTTTCTAGCTTCTCCTTGATGAATTCCTGTGAGCACTTTTCCTTCTGCTCCAAAGGAAGCAGTTTGCTCATTCATCAAATACATCAATTCATTTTGTGTCAATTCTATGTTTGGTAAAGTAGCCATAATTAATCACCGGGCTATATTTTATCATACTTTTATCTTTTTTTCTAGTAGTTAATCATTCCTTATTAGTATTATAACATATTTCTAACACCAATTTAGTCTTTTTACATACATTATCATAAAGGAGTGTTAATATGATGTATTCTAATAATTATGGTGTTCCTACAACTTATGAGTCTCGTGTATATGATGGTGTTCCTTATACTACTATGCCTAATAACTTTTCTACTACTGGTATTCCTGCCGAAGGAGTTAATGCTGATGGAGAAAGATTCTTTCTTGCACCTTTTCTTGTAGGAGGATTAGCAGGTACTGCACTAGGATATGGTATTGCCAATAATAATCGTCCACCTTATCCAATGTATCCACCTGTGATGTATCCTACACCATACCCTGTTTATACTACTAATTATTATTACTAAAGCTTTGGCTTTAGTTTTCTTTTAATGGTAGAAGAATTGTTACTTTCGTTCCTTTTCCTAAAGTAGATTGATAAAGAATACTTCCTTGATGCTGTTCTACTATTTCTTTTGATAAAGCTACTCCTATTCCTGTACCATGCTCTTTTGTTGTATAGAAAATTTTATCAATTTTTTCTAAGTTTTCTTTTGATATACCAGTTCCTGTATCTTCTATTTTTATTTTAATTCCTTCTTTTATTTTTCTTATTGTTGTGGTGATTGTTAACGGTCTATTTTCATCTTTTGCTTCAATCGCATTTTTTATTAAATTTATTAATACTTGTTTCATTCTGTTGTAATCTAAGTATCCATATAATTCCTCTTCTTTAATAATAAACTTAGCAGTCACTTTCTTTTCTGTTAATAATGGCTCTAATGTATTTTGAATATCCTCTAATAACATTTCTAAATCCACTTCTTCTTTTTCTATTTGTAATTTACCATAGTCGGAGAAATCATTAATTATTAATAATGTTCTATTTATTTCATCTTGTATAATCGGAAGATAATTTTGTAGTTTTTGTTTGTTTTCTGTGTCTAACATTTCTAAGTATCCTTTACATACAGCAATTGGATTTTTTATTTCATGGGTTAATTTAAATAGTGCTAATTTTAGTTCTTTTTCTTTTTCTAATTCTCGCAGTGCTTTATTCTTTTCTATTATTTTCTCTCCTTCTTTTAATAACCATAAAATACTGCTCATTGTTATTAGGAATAGAAATAAAATGAACATTAAAGAAAGAAGACTTTGTGGGAGTAATATATGATTTAAGTCTTTTAAACATAGGTAACATGCTGTTATGAATGACTTAACACTAATAAATATATTTAATAATAATGATGTCATAGATGATTTTTTTAACATATAAAAGTAAATGATAATATAAATACTATATTCTATTACTTCATAAATTATTGGAGTCCCTAATATCAAATGATAATAATAGATGGTTATTATAGATAATATAATGACTAATACGCTTCTTTTTTTCATGATAGCAATTAATAATGGAAAGTTAATAAAAATTAAACTAGCAATCGATCTTTCCTCTCCTGAATAGCGAATAATTAGAAACATAGAAGAAAAAAGTACAAAATCAAAAATTAATTTTTCGTCTTTGATATCATTTCGATAACTGATATAAATTGCATATATTAGAAAAGGGAAAAGAAGAAATATTAAATTTATAATTAAAGATTCAAAAATCGACATAATATCACCCTTTTTAGTTTACTAACTTTTTTTGTCGAAGTTTGTCGATTTTTGTCCTTTTCTCTTTATCTATTGTTTACCATCTGTTTACATACTATTATTTCACTTTGTTTCATAATGAAATTATGGTGATTGCAATGTATGAAGTAAATATTTATGAACAAGTGGCTAGAAATATCAAAAAATATCGAAAAGAAGCTGGATTAACACAAGCAGAACTGGCAGAAGCAATTGGTGTCTCTCATGAATTTGTTCGTAGAATTGAATCGAAAAAAGGAAAGAAAACCTTTTCTTTTCAGACCATATGGAATATTTCTAAAGCTTTAAATGTTAGTTTAGATAAATTAGCAGAAATTGATTTAGATGAATTTAAAGAATTAAAATAAACAGTATTTTCTGACTAAAATACTGTTTATTTTTTAGACAAATATTTCTCTCTATCATTTGCAAATGACCGATATTTTCCAATATAGTCTGTGATTGGTTCTTCTATTTTTTTTATTTCAATATTCCCTTGGTTTAATCTCATACAGTAATTGCTATCCTCTTCTATCGTTGATGGAACTTTGTATATAAGTTTAACGTCATCTATTGATGGTTCATATAAAGCTAGTCTTTTAAATTTTAAGTTTTGAGCACTTGTTTGTGCTATTTTACTAACGGTTAATAAAAATAATCCATTGGCTTCATTTAATCCCATAGACTTAAAATTCGTCATAGTTCGAAACCATTCAAATAAGGTTAGTGAAGAATCTAGTTTATAAGAATCTTGCTCTCTCATTTCTTTCCTTGTTTTTTCCAAGAACTGCAAATATAATGCATCATTTCTATATCCAATCTCTCTCAAAGCTCTTTCTTCTAAATACGTGGTATCTTCATATAGACTGTCTATCTTAATTCCTTGGATTGGCAAACCTTTTTTTATATTTAAAAAATCATTTGTACGACCTAATGGGTCTATTTTTATTACTGTATTATCTTTCAAATAAGTAATTACAAAGCAATGTGCTAACTCACCCTGAAGTAATGACATATCATAGTTTTCATCATTTGATAATAATAAATCTGCTAATTCACAAAACATTTTACTAAAACTACTACAAACTACCTTATTGCTCGTAACATTTGTAATATCTATTTCTTTATTAAATATTTCTTCTTTCAGTTTTTCTTCCCCTATAGCCCAATACCATCTGCTGTCATATTGAAATAGTTCACACAGTCTTACGTAAATAAAATAGATTTTACTAATTGTAGATTTATTTTGGAAATCCTTTTCCAATTTTTTATACATATCATTTAATAAATTCATATAACTCCCCTTGAATTTCCAATATATTATATCATAGGCTTTTATTTTGGGCAAAAAAAATAACAGTAAGCTGTTATTTTAAGTCGTCAATATATTTTTTTAATTGTTTTGATTCTGGTCCTAAAATGATTTTTAATTGATTATCAATTTCTACGATACCTTTAGCACCTAATTTTTGTATTCCTTCTTTATTTGCTTTTGAAACATCTTTTAATGTTACTTTGAAACGAGATAAATTTGTTTCCGTTTCAATAATGTTATCTTTTCCTCCAAGTAATTCTACTAGTTTATTAAAATCTAGATTAGCATCTTTTTTTGTTGCTTTTAATATAGCTAATAAAATTATGATTAAGATAACTACTATAATTATATATTGTATTTCCATATTTATTCACCACATTCATTATACTATATAATTGAAAAAAAGAAAATATTAATATTTTTACTTAGCTTTAGTATCTGTTTTCTCGGTTATTGTGAAAGTGTTAGTATTATAGTTTGCTTCTACGTTCCACTCTTCATTTGCGTCTGTTATTTCAAAATTAGTTGTCTCTAAATAGTTTGATGTAACCATATATTCACCTGGAGCAAGGGTTAATTCTTCTTGGTCTCTGTCTGTTGCTATGATTGCTAGAATTTCTGCTGTTTCAGGATTGGAAAAAGTGATTATATCTCTTTCGGATATATTTTCTAGTCCATTATATTCTAAATCGATTGTTGCACTATCTTCACTTTCAATCAATTTCTCAGCACCATTTGTAATATTAGAATTGTTTTCTGAAGATGGTAGCGGACTATATGTACAGCCTACTAAAGATGAAGCTAATATCATTCCAATAGTACCAATGGTACATAGCTTTAATTTACTATTTGCTAGAATATTAGTATTTATATTTTTTATCATGTTTCTTTCTCCTTAATTAGTTTAGTTTTTCTTTATTCTTTGTTCCCATTTCTATATAAAACTCTTCTAGTTCTGGATTAGTTTCACTTAATGGTTTTGAAAAGTCTATTGTATTTACATTGATATTTATAGTTTGATTTGGATTATCTGTATCTTTAAAGTTTTCAAATACACCTGATAAATTTCCTTGTTTATCTATTTGAATTCCTTCTAATCCCGGTGTATCTATCGTAGTTGCGCCCACTTCTTTTAGACCAGTATCTATAATCTCATATTTTTTTATTACGGAATCATGATTAGCACCATAAGATTGTGAAGCATATATATAATTATTTCCATGAGAATCTGTATAGGTAGCAACTCCTTGACAGCATGAAGCGAAATTTCTTGATATTACTGTTCCTTTGTCAAATGATACTCCTTTTCCTCCTACTGTTACAGAATATTTTATTAAACTTCCGTCTCCTGCACAATCTGCTACATATAGTGCATTTTCACTTTCTGAATAATATGTAGTAGTAGCACTTGTTTCATCTCCAAAATGAGATGAGATGTCAACATTTCCAAATTCAATCGCTTGTAAGACTTTGTTACTAGAAATCGATGGTACTTTACTAGTGTTTGAACTTACTTGATTAGCTGCTTCTGTGATATCACCCAGTCTATAAGTATTTACCACGCCATCTTCACCAGTAATAAACACAATATTATTTTCTTCATCATAAGCAACTCCACCTACGTGTGCATTTTGGTCATGTTTATTTTGAAGTTCAATATATCCGATACACTTTCCTGTTTTATCATAAATATACACTCTTGAATTTAAACTATGGTTATGATCATATGCCGTTATTAGATAATAGTCTCCAGCTTTTGTATATCCTTGGATTCTTAAATCATATTTTCCATTACTCTCATCATTTACCCTTTGTATTTCTTTATATACAAACGGAAGCAATCCTATCGTTTCTGTTTGGAAGAAATTATTAATAAAGTCTTTTAATTTTCTTATTTCATCATCTTCAGCGGATGAAAATCTCTCTATTATTATTGGAATTATTGTAGCCAGTTTCATATAAGCTTCTATTGGTTTTACACTATCAGATTGTATATCTGTTAATATGCTCATAGATGAATCAAAGCATTGGTGATTTGCTTCTTCTATTTCAAGCCATTCATATATTTCTGTTAGTGTTTGTTGGAATTTATATAATATGTCACTATCAATAGTTGATTGTAAGATTTTATTAGCATTTTTTAATGCCTCATATTTTACAATAGTTATCATATGTTAATCCTATTTAACTCCGTCTTGGCCATTTCTAGCTTTTGTCTTAATCCTAGCATGAGTACTGAACCTCCATCTAATTCCTTTTCTAGTTCTTGTTTTTGGTCAAATAGCCGCTGGTATTCGGCTGTTATTGAAGTTAGTCCTGTTCCCGTTTGCACTTCTCTTAATTGCGCATCTAAATTTTGTATACTTTCTTCTACTTCACTAATTCTTTCTTCTAAACATTGGATATACCTTGTCAATTCTTCTATTCTATGCTCAGTAGCATTCTCTATTATTTTATTTTTTAAATTATTTATACTTTCTAATAGTATTTCAAAACTTTCTTTACTTTCGTTTGCTTTATCATTTAATATTGATTCGCCCTCTAATATGAAAGATTCTTTATCAAGTCCTCCATTTTCTATTGTTGTACAATTATACAATGGCTCTAATAGATTATCTTTTATATTATTTATCAGTGTTTCTAGAACTTCTGCTTGAGAAGATGCTTGCTCTATGTCTATAAATTCTCCCATGCTTGATTGATAAGTAATATCTGCTATTTTCATATTCATCCCCCTTAGACATTGTAGTTTACTTTTATAATATCTGTAAAGTAGGGCTGTCCTACTCTATTTGCTTCTTTATTCCAATCTTCTGTTACTAATCCTGTTGTTGTATCCATTTTAGTGATATTCATGCCACCAGTTCCAGAACAATGACTAACTGTAATTTCATTACCAGCTACTTTTATAATCATACCAATATGTCCTTCCATAGAAGCCAAGTCTCCTACCTGAATATTATTTTGTGTTGCAGTTGTTATTGGTATTTTATTTCCAATCTTTTCTAGGTCCCAGGTTGTCATTGGTCCATCTATATTATATCCACCATTTTTTAATGCCCAGGAAACGTAACCAGAGCAGTCTAGACTATTTGGTCTTTCTGTTCCTGTGGATTCACTTCCTTCTGCCGTTACAACTTTAGGTTGTCCCCAGGTTGGATCTAGTCCATTGCTTATTTTGTCATGCCCTCCACCCCAGAAATAATTCATATGCGGAAAAGAAGTTGCTAAAAAGATAGCGGCCATGGTTGATTTTGTTCTTTCATCAGGTGCCATGGATATAGTTTTATTGAATAGGTTTTGATAATATTCATAATCATATCCTGTTAATTCTTCATTAAATGTAGAATTATATTGAGATTTTAATGCGTTATCAAGCCCAACTGATGTTATTTTTATACCCTCTATATTAGCTAGTTCTGCCTGAGAAAAAATATTTACTGTAGTTGCCATATCATTAGATAATTGATTCATCTTTGCAATTATATTGTTTAAATCATATTCTATATCATCTGTTAAGTTTCCGAAGCAATTATCATGTTCTTTTCCTAAATTTTGGATATTTTCTCTGATATCAGATAAGTTTTTAGTTTTACTTTTGGATATCTCTGCGCTATTTTCTAGCAGTGGGGCTGATGCTAATAACGAGGTATAATTCACTGATACATTTGACATAATATCACTCTTTCATAGTTAATAATTTATCGTATTTTACTTTATATTTCTCATATAACTGTTTTAACTCTTGTTGTTGAGATGCAAGTTCTGGGCTTTTATTCAGTATTCTTTGGAAACTTAATTGTGCTAATTCTCCAGATAATTCTACTAATTTTTCATATACTTTACTTTTTAATTCTTCTACTTCTTCTTTTCTTTTTTCTTTAGCTTTATTTATAATCTCACTTTTCCAAGATGACGTATCCGCTGAAATATTTGATAGTTCTCCTATTATAGTGACTCCTTTTTCATAAAGAATACTGTCATTATCTAGAATAAAAGCCTCTTGAGACAGTCCTTTCTTTTGTTCGGTAGTAAGAGTTGTTGTTAGATTATTTACTTCGGTTGTAACTATATTTGCGTATTCATTTGCTAATTCTTCTACAGCATTTGCATCTAATAAGCTTTCGATAGGTGTATCACACGTAATTATCATATTAATAAAAAACAGAATGATTATAGAATCATTCTGTTTCCAAAGATTCTATTTGGAATCTTGGCTCCGCTTTTTTTGCTTCTTGTTCATCATCTTTTGAAGTTAATGTTATTACTCTATCGATAAACTTATTTGCTTCGTCATTTTTAAATCCAGAAAAACATATTTCTTTGATTTGTTCATGATCGAATACGCAGGTTACATCAGAGCGAAGAACTCCTTCAGGAAAAACGCATCCACAATAGTCATACATTTTATTGGGTTTTTCAGGGGTCTTCATACAATAACCAATGATCATAACTTTCTTAGTACCACCATTTAAAAGTACTACACTACCTAAAGGTAAAATATCTTTTTTCATTTCCTAACCTCTTTTCCTTATTCAAGTTCTTCTTTTTGATTTGGTATATCTGCGACGCTCTCATCTATTTTTACATCCGAAGGATTTCCTTCTAATACTAAATTGTTGGCACTTCCTGCTCTATATTTTCCAGGAGACATTGTATCAGTTGTATCTACAGTATCATCACCGGTATAAGATTCTAAATTAGCAAAACTATTATCGCTCTCTGTTGAACCATCTTCTTCATATATATATTCATTTTCTTTTTTCTTTTTATCATGAAGGATTTTAGCACCAGCTACTGCTGCAGCTCCAGCAACACCCACACCTAAGATTGTAGGTACTACACTTCCTCCATCATTTGAAGAAGTACTAGCTGAAGATTTACCGCCATCTTTATCAATACTAATAACATCTAATGTTTCTCCACTGTTATCATTGATACCAGCATCACTTTCTGGAGCAGATGGTGTTGTTGTAGAGGCATTCTCATTTGGAGTTCCTGCACCTGTTGCTGGGGCATTAGAACTGCCACCTCCATTATAATTTCCTCCACCGTTGTTACTTGGAGCATAATAATTGTTATTTCCATTGTTGGTATTTCCTCCAGTAGATGGAGTATTGTTTACAGCCCCACTATTATTACTGTTCTCTCCGGTATTCGTTTGGTTATTATTACTATTATTGTTTGAAGGTGGAGTTTCAGGCTCTGGTGTCGTTGAAGGTTTTTCTTCACTAGGAGTTTCTGGAACTTTTTCTTCATCTTCAATAATTGTAGGCTCTTTTTCATCTTCCTTAACTGGAGTTTCTTCTGGAGTAGTTGAAGGCTTTTCTTCAGGCTTTGGTGTAGGGGTATCTTGTCGTTGAGGGGTATTGTTTGGCTCTGGTGTTGGATTTTCTGTCCTATATTTTATTGATTTATCTGGCTCTGGCGTCGGATCTGGCGTTGGATCTGGCGTTGGATCTGGTGTTGGATTTTTTGGAGGTTCTGTTGAAGTTTCTTCAATTCCATATTTTTCTTTTAATTTTTGCCATTCACTATATTTTTTGCTTGATTCACTATATGCCCAATTATCTGGGTTATCTACTGTCAATTCCTTAGCATCTATGTATTCTGATTCAGCTGTTGCTAATTCCTTTGCCTGTTCTTCTGTTAGTGCTTTACCATCACTTGTAGTCATGTTTTGATATTTTTCTACCAATTTGTTATATTCCGTTCTCACAGTCTTTTCCATATCGGTATATGTATCTTCTGCAAACTCTGATATTGCATTTGTTGATACATCTGCACCAGTTTGAGCTGTTCTCCATTTTGCCATTTCAGCTGCTGCTAAATCGTTAGCATCATAGCTCGAATATCCCATCTCTTCATATTTTTTAATTAATGCTTCTTTCCATGCTTCACTATCTTCATATTCGTCAGGGCAATTGTGGTCAACCCATTTTGCATAATCTGATATAAATTTTGTTACTTCCTCTGTTGCTCCAGTTACAAAGTCATCAGTTGTAGTTGCAAGAGTGTTTTTATTGACCTTTCCATCTTCTATATACTTTGCTACTGTTTCATTTCCTAATGTGTTGGCTATAATTGCGCTTAAATCATTAAGAAACAAAAACATAGAGCCTTCTGCTTCATCATAAGCTTCTATACTTTCTTTCATTCCGTTTGATAAAATTTCTATCTCTTCAATTGCCTTATTTAGAGTTGTAGGCATAGCCTCTAATGCTTCTATTTGTGTAGATAAAACTCCATGGGTTTCATCCGCACTGGATAAATTAGCTATAAGATTTGATATATCAGTACTGAAAGATGTTATATATGCATCATTATAGATGGTTTGGATTTTTTCAGATGATGCTTTTATTCGTTCATGATCAAAGCAACTATTTAAATTTCCCATTCTAACACCTCCTAGTTGAGTTTAGCCAATTCTGTTTCGGCTTCTTTCAATTTTTCTTTTAATCCTTTTCCAGCAAATATACCACCGTTTAACTCTTTATTATTTTGGTTTATTTGTCCTTGTAGTTTCTGAGCTTTAGCATAATTACTATTAGTGGCTTGATTGTATCCACTATATGCAGTTGGATTTTCCTGAATATCCTGTAAATATGCGGCATTTGCTGCTTTCAATTGTTCATTTAATTCTGCATTTTCAGCCTCTAATTCACTTATTCTTTCCTCTAGTTCTGTTATATATTTATTTAATTCGCCTTTTCTATGATTTTTAGCTTTTAGTTCGACTTGCTCTGCAATTTCTTTGCAATCTGAATAAACCATTTGTACTTTTTGTTCCGTTTCTATTGCCTTGTTATGAAAAATAGGTACACCATTAATGTTAGCAGCATATAGGTCAAGTCCCCCTGTGTTGATTTCGGAATCTAAAACATCTAATACATTAGTGTTTATCGTTTCTAGAGAGTTGTTTATTCCCTCTACATATGTGCTTATTGTGTCGTAATCTATAAATGTACCCATATCACTCTCATATGTGATTTCAGTTATTTTTGGCATATTACTCCTCCTTATCTAATGCAATGCATTGTAAGTAAAAAGCTTTCCTTTTACTTACAATACACTGCATCTGCAGTGTATTATTAATTGTTTTCTGATCTGCCCCAGTTTTGGATAGCAGCCATAGTATTATCAATCTCTTTATTAAACATTCTTCTATATTCTGGGAATTTTGTATCTGCAAATTCGTCCCATTTATTTTTGAATGTTGCTGAAGATGTACCATACCATACTTGTTGGTTGTTAACATTTTCGTTTACTAGATTTGTAAAATCACTAAATAAAGATGTTAATTCATCTAAATTTGTACTGATTTCTCCTTTGATTCTAGTTAATTCACTATAATTAAGAGCCATTCCTCATTCCTCCTTATCCATTAATTGCATTCATTGTTTGTTGTTCTGCATCTGTATATCTATCAACTTGAGCTAATACTTGTTGTTCAAATTGAGTCATTGTATCATAACCTTCTTGCATACTAGCTTTGAACGTATTAAATTGTGTTAATAATTGTTGATATACTGCTTCTGCAGCTGGATCTTCTACCCAGTGATTATGCATTTCATTGATTTTGCTTTCTAATTGAGCAACAAGATCATTATATCTTTCTTTGTCTCTTCTAATTTCATCTGATAGAGATTCCATTCTTTCTTTACTATAGTTAGTCATATCTCCAAATCCCATATCTTTCACCTCCTAAAATGTTAAGAATATTTCTACCCTTTATATTCTTATAAATTTATTATAAGGATTTTATTTATATTTAGTCAAGTTAGTTTACAAACTTTAACATTTTTTACTGTTTTTTTACATATTATTTTTATGGGTATATATAAACACCATTTGTTATTTTTGGAATACTTTATATTAGATAAAGATTAAGAGGTGGTTACATGAGAGGTAATAACTGTATTCTAAATTTACTAAAAGTAATTAATTTGCTTCAAAAGAATTCTTCTAGTAATTGTCCTATAGATATTAGTTGTTCTAAACCGTATTTAGGTCCTAGTCCTACTATGCTTTGTTTTAATACCCGGCCTATTTCCTTATATAAGAGGGATGGTACGGTATTTGAAGTTTCTAATCATACTGTTTTTCGAGTTGAAAACATTAATGATGATTGTGTTACATTGCAGGCATTAGATGGTGTTAGTCCTAATTTTTCAGCAACGAATGAATTCGTTACAGTTTCTGCTAATTGTTTTTGTGCTATTCGCTGTTTCCCAGATACTTCTATCACCTGTTTATAGAAAGGAGGAGATGATATGAGTTGTGGAGATACTAATCAAAAAGATTGTGGTTGCCTTGCGGATATTTTGAAGAAAATCTTGTTGCTTCAAAGACAAGATTATGACAATGAAAATTATAGTGGTTGTGATAAGCCTTATTTAGGCCCAATTTGTAATACTATTTGTTATAATACTCGTCCAATTATGTTATATAATTGTTGCACTGGTACTCCGTGGAGTTTTTCTTATACTGCAAACAATCAAACTTCGACTTCTAATGTGTTCCGTATTGAAGCTATTGATGATTGTTGCTGTACATGTCGTATTTTATATTTAGATACTACTACTAATAGATATGTTGGTACTTCTGAATTCTTCACTATCAATTTAGATTGTGTTGGAGCTCTTCGTTGTCTTCCAGATACATTTATTGATTTATGTTAATAAAAAAAGTCCTTCTTTGGACTTTTTCTTTTGACTAAAAACCTCTTGAACTTCCTCCCCCACCAGAAGAACCTCCGCCACCAGAGAATCCGCCAAATCCTCCACCAGAAGAACCTCCTCCACCATAGAAGAAAGATGAACTTCCATTAGAATTTCGTGATAATAGTATACCAGTTCCCTCTAAAATTATTCCAAATATTAATATGGGAATACTATTTAAATAACAAATAATAATTGGTATTACATTAAAAATTAATGCGAAGATTATTACTATTGGAGATGTAATTCTACTACTTCTATCTTTTTTAAATACTGTACTTCCCCATAGAATTCCAGACATTAGAAAAAAGAAAATCATAGATGAAAAATCGAAGTTTGAGTTTGTATTAGAAGTATTTACTCTAGTAACCGCAATATCTCCTACTTCTAGATTATAACTTTCTGCTACTTTTTTATAGAATGCATTATATCCGTTTTTTATTCCTTTATCCCAATTATTTTCTTTTAGATAAGGAATAATATATTCATCTTGATACCTTCCTGTAAGGCCATCTGGTAATACTCCTTCTAAACCATAGCCGACTTCTACTCTAAACTGTCTTTCTTCTAATGCTAACAACAATAATAATCCATTATTTTTTTCTTTATCACCAATACCAAATTCTCTAAACAAATCCGTTGCATACTCTTCTAAACTTTCTCCTTCCAAATTAGGTACTGTTACCACTACAATTTGGGCGGTTGTCTCTTTTTCTAAAGCAACAGATCTATCTAATATATACTCTTCTGTTTCTTTTGTTAAAATATCAGCATAATCGTTAATGTAAAACTCATCAGTTGGTTTTACTAATGCATTTGTTGATGTCGGCATTAACAAACAGATAAAAATACCTATCATACATAGTTTAATTATATTTTTCATTTTACTATCTAAAAAGAACGTGAATTCTTTTAATTACTAAAATCCACGTTTGGTACTTCTGTTTTTGCTTCTTCTGCTTCAAAATATTCTTTTTCTTCAAAGCCACTCATAGAAGCAATAATATTGGTAGGTATTTTTTTTATCTTTGCATTATAATCTTTTACTACATTATTATAATCTCTTCTTGCTGTTGAGATTCTGTTTTCGGTACCAGCTAATTCATCTTGTAAATTAATAAAATTGGTACTGGCTTTTAAATCTGGATAATTTTCTACAATTACCATTAAATTATTTAAAGCATTTGAAAGCTCATTATTAGCATTTGCTTTTTCTTCTATTCCTTTTGCATTTACTAAATTTTCACGTGCTGTTGTTACTTTTTCAATTGCGTCATCTTCATGTTCTACATATCCTTTTACAGTGTTTACTAAATTTGGTATTAAGTCCGCTCTTCTTTCTAGCTGTACATCAATATCTGCATACTTATTATCTACATTTTCTTCTAAAGTTACTAAACTGTTATAACTTCCTATAAAGAACATTACAATTGCTAGTATTACTACCAAAATAATTCCAATTACTATATAACTCTTTTTCATATTTTCCCTCCGTCTTATATGTCTATTCTAGCTGGAAAATTCATAAAAGTAAATAGTAATTACTGTCATTTTTTATTTACGTTTAATTTGTATAATACTTTTAATTGGTATGATTTGATTATCTATCGTTAGCACGTTTTCTTTTGTTTTTGCTACTAAACTTGTATGATAAGTTTCTGTACTAGTTTTTATTTCTACAGGTATATTATAAGAATATCCTAATGTATGAAAGATACTTTCTAATTCCTCTTCTATTGATGATGAATTTACAGTTCGTTCTTCATTTTCCATATAATATACCTTTTTATTGTTATCTTTTGGTTTACTATTTAAATTTTTGTAAAGCTCTGGTAATTTTTTCATAAAATATCTCTCCTTCATGATATTTTATGTTTTTTAGATATAAATTTTGCACATTTTTGGTATAATATATAGCGAGGAGATTATTATGACTGTAAAAAAACTAAACAAGAAGATTTTAATTCCTATATGCATTATGGCCTTTATTAGTATTATTACTATTTATAGTGCCCTTACTTATACATCAAGTGAACTTGGGAATTTGGCGTTAAAACAAGCTTTATGGTATTTTATTGGAGCTTTATTAGTAGTTTTTTTGATTCATATGAAAAATGAGTATTTATATCGACATACTACTTTTCTTTATATTTTTGGAAATATTTTATTACTGGGGCTTCTACTTTTTGCAGAGCCAGTCAATAATAGTAAATGTTGGTTTACGATTCCTGGTATTGGTAGTATTCAGCCTAGTGAATTTATGAAAATATTTATTATGTTGATGTTAGCTACTATGATTCACAATTTTAGAAGTGATTATAAAAACCCTACTTTGAAACAGGAATTTATTTTTATTTTAAAAACATTGGGAATTGTTTTCATTCCTTCTATCTTAACTTTTCTACAACCTGATACTGGGGCAGTTATCATTTATTTTATTATCTATTTTTGTATGATGTTTGCTTCTGGTATTCGGATTCGATGGTTCTTAATTGCTGGTGGTGTTATTTTACTTTTATTGGGCATCGTTTTTGGTATCTTCTTTTTACAACAGGATTTGTTTATTGATTTATTTGGAACTGATTTATTTTATCGCTTTGAACGTATATTTAATTGGCAAAGTGGAACTGGTTTACAATTAGAGAATGCACTAGCCGCTATTGGATCTGCAGGCTTTTTTGGTCACGGCTTTAATCAAACACCAATTTACTTTCCAGAATCTTCTACAGACTTTATCTTTGCAGTTTTTGCTTCTAATTTTGGACTTTTAGGTGTTATTATCCTTTTGGGCGTTATTATTTATTTTGATACCCAAATTGTCTTACTTGCGAAAAGAAAATTAATTGATACTGATAAATATATTTTAGCTGGGATTCTTGGAATGTTATTATTTCAACAAGTACAAAATATTGGTATGACTGTAGGACTTTTACCAATTACGGGAATTACTTTACCATTTATTTCTTATGGTGGTTCTAGTCTACTTTCTTATATGATTATTGTTGGGATTATTTTAAATATTTCTATGGAAAGAGCTAAACATTATAAATATAAATAAAAAGTAATAAGAATTAGTCTTATTACTTTTTATTTGAATTAGAAAACTTTCTATTTTTATTTGTTTGTATTTTGTTATAAAATGTCTCTACTACACTATTTAAGTTATCATCTAAATATACCCCTATTTTTTGCTCATATTCTTTAGGAATTCCATAATATGCTTCGGCAATAGAACCTGTCATAGCTGCTAAAGTATCAGCATCTCCTCCTAAACAGATTGCATTTCTGACACAATCTTCAAAATTATTTCCCTCTAGGAATGATTCTATTGCTTGGGGAACTGATCCTTGAGCTGTAATATCATATTTATATTTTCTATAGATTTGACGAATTGTAAAATCTAGTGGGTAATAGTTTTCTTCTATATACTCTTTTATTTCTTCTTTATTGTTTCCATGGAGTGCCATAAAAATACAGGCACTTATTGCTTTTGCTCCCTTGATGCCTTCTGGATGATTATGCGTTAATTCCGCTTGAATAGTAGCTAGTTGCTCTGCTTCTTCTAAACTGTTAGCAACATAAGCGACAGAAGAGGTCCTCATAGCAGCTCCATTACCATAGCTATTATATGGTTCTGGATTGTCTGACTGTAACCAGTCATGAAAGGCATGTCCATAACCCACATCAGGATATTGTTGTCCAAATTTTTGCATTTCTTTTTGAGCAACATCCTTAAAGAAGGCCATTGATTGGAAGTCTTTATATGCTAAACTTGCATTAGCAATTGCACATGTTAATACAGTATCATCTGTATAAAAACATTTTGGCTTAAAAAATTTAAACTGTTTTCCTTTAATTGTGTGAAATTCATATACAGATCCTACAATATCTCCTATGATTGCCCCCTTCACTTTTTGAAACTCCTCTCTTTTTTTGGTTTTACTCTTTCTACATTTTCAATATCAAAATAGTAATCATTTACATTACTATCTGAATTTAGTTTTGCACCATGGTAGTCATATATTTTATCATCCTTCATTGCTATTACTTCTATAATTTCTACATCTGTTGTATTATTGGTTAAGTCCACCACTGTTCCTATTTCTAGATAATTTCTAGGCTGACTTAAAAATACAGACTCACGAATATTTTCTTTTGGTGCTATTAAGCTGTCTAAATCTTGGCTGAATCTTTCTATTTGTTCTCTTTCCATATTTTTTCCTCCCTAGTTCAATAAACATTTTACTACAGTTATTAGTTTTTTACCAATTTTTATTTGCTTTGCGTCTTCAATAATAGTTAATCTGCTGCCGGCGTTAAAAAGAATTTCATTTTGAAAGTATTCTCCAACATTAGATAATGGCTCTATATATGCTGCATTACTTCCACCCGGAACAATAATATCTAATCTTAAGTTTCTACCTGTGTAATCTAATAATTTATTAGCATCTTCTAAGTTGCTGCAAGCACTTACAAAACCTTGATTAATAATTTGGGCACCTGCTTTTAATTCTTTTAGTTTTTTTAATCCTTGCATTGAGTCGGCAACTCTATGTACTACTAGGGTATCGTTTATTCTATTATTGTCTACAAATTCTATCAAACGTTCCGGACCATCTGTTGCTGGATCAAATTTACCTTTTCCCAAAGCATCATCATAAATTAGTTGTAGTAGTTCCTCATAACTTGTTATTGGCTTTCTAATTTCTTTTTCCCATGGTTCTTTTACTTTAGATATATCTTGACGAAGTATAGCATCCATTTCTTTAAATCCTAATTTCGTATATACTGAAATAGCTTTTTTCTGGTCTTCTGTTGCGTGCGCTTTGATTTTTCCAGTATATCCATCTTCATAATTATCTAACATGCTTGCTATTCTACTTTTGGTTGTTTCGTCCATATATTCTTGCAAATCTAAATACATTTGTTTTATATTTATTTCACTATTAGGTAGTGCTTTATAAGCAAGTAAGGTATTTAATTTCTGAAGTTGTTCTTGATTTAATTTTGCATATCTTAGCTCTGCTTCTACTTTTCCTATTATTTTTTTTAGATTATCTTGATGATTTGTTTCTGCCATTCTATATTCATCAAATAATCTATTAATAATGTTTACATACTTTGATTTTAATGAAAATCTACTACTAATTACATCATTTAGTATTTTATATAATTCTGCTCCAGGATCGTTGAAATGTATTCCTACTTCGATTGGAGTTAACATCTTTTTTATTTCAATTCCTTTTGCTTTAAAGTATGATTCTATGTTAATACCTTTTTCTAACATTTTTTTTAAGTTGCTTGCATAGGTTTCTCCTACCTGTGTTGCGGTGATTTTTTCTATTTTCATATTTGGTGATGATAATACTGAAGGAGATAAATCTATGTTACTATTATTTGCTATTGGATTAGTAGAAAATGAAGATGATGGTCCAGTTATAGGAGTATTAAAAAACGAGTCGAAAGTTTGCTCTAATGTATCTACAAACTCATCGCCAAAGATATCTCTAAGCATTTTTATGTGATGCTGTTTTCCAGTCATTTTTAATTGTGTGAAATTTGCAATAATCTCATGAAATTCATATAGTCTGCTATTACCAGAACGCATATAGTACTCTTTTCCATGCTGATAGTTTAAATATATATCGTTATTATAGGTATCTTTTTTCTCTCCTATAAACACAGCATCTACAATATCGGATAATGCACAGTAATCTCCTTCTTGAGTTCTCCATAATTTATCATTAATTAAAGATTTTTCAGCATATATTTGTTGTTGAGCGGCAGCACTTGGTGTCACTTTGCCATTAATCATTGAATTAATTGTATCTTCACTATATCCTAAATCCTTTAATTTCTGAACTAATAATTTGTTTGTATTCTTAAATATTCCAGTATAGTGTTTCTCTAATTCACGTGTATAGGACTCTAGTGTTTTCCCTTGTGCTTCGAGATTACTTAAAAATTCTTGTTCTGCTTTAGCATTTAATTCAGCGCCTTTTCTTTTTAAAATATTCCCAAAATTATTCAGTGTTCCATTGTTACTAGAAATAACTCTACTTTTTCCTACAATAGTATCCCAATTTTTTGGTAATTGTCCATTTAAAATCATATCGAATAAACCATGACCTAGCTCATGCATTATTGTACCACTATCTCCCATAGCGATACCGCTTGGTCCCATACATAATTGTTTATTCTGTATATCCCAGTAAGCATTATTATAATTTAGAGCTTGCAATGAGATTTGTGGAGTTGATTTTTTTAAATCTGTTACTAATTGCGTAAGCTTTAGTGCATATGGATTACCATTGTTATATGCTTGTGCTAATGTTGTATAAAGTAAATTCATAACAGAAAGGTTACTTTGTGTTCCACTATTTAGTGAATTCCAAAAATCATTGAAAATGTGAGCAACATCTACTGGATTATTCGCTTTAAAGTATTTTGCTTTAATGGAATTTAGGGCTTCTCCTATCTGTTCTATTTCCAAAGATTTTATAATGTCTCTAGCATTTCCTTGGCGGGTAATTAAACTTAAATTTCCTGTTACTGTATAATTCTCTATTACTTCTAAGGCCTTTTCTAATGAAATACCATTTCTTTCTTGAACTTGTTTTAAAATATGTTCTAGACTTTGTATTGTTTGTCTTTTTTGGAATATTATATTTAAACCTTTTGCTATATCTTGAGGTCTATACTGCTTTAAGATTTCTCTAGCATTACCGTCTCTTGTAATTCTGCTATAGTCTCCTGTATCAACTAATGATCTTATTTGATTAAATGCTTTTGTCTCATCCATTCCTACTTTTGGTAACATTTTTTCAACTGCATAGTTGATATCAGCTTCTAATTGTGCATAAGTTTCTTTATATAATTGTCGATAAGCATTTTCAATCTGTTCAAAACTATACTGTTTTATAATATTTCTGGCATTTCCTTGTCTAGTGATTACATTAAAGTTTCTAGTGTTTAGTAATTCATTTATTTTGTCCAAACTTTCAAATTTTGTAATTTGACTTCTATCCATGATTTGATTTAAAACATAGTTAATATCTTGTTTTACTACAGCATCAAGTTTCACTGTTACATTATTTTCTATTGTAGTTGACTCGTTTAGTGTTGCGACAGGTTCTATATTATCTTGTCTTAACTGTATGGGCTCAGAGCCTGCCTCGGCTTCTACTTTAACTTCTTGTCCCTCTTTTAGGTATCTTCTTAAATCGAATCCTTCTCCTACCATTGACATGGCACTTCCGATGAATGCTTGTGTTGCGACATTTTCCCAGCCTCCATAAGAATCGAACAGTTTTCCTGCTCTCTCTATTATGTTCATATCGCTTGTAAACTCTACATATTCTCCTTCTGGTGTTGTATATCCATCTTTATATACCGTTGCCATTAATGGTTGCGCAAATCCTTCTAGTCCTCCATCTGCTCCATCTAGTATTACTCTTGTTAGGGCATTTAGGGCTTTATTCTCGAATCCTTTCATACTATGTCCTAAGAATGTATTTCCGGCATTTCCGAATCCTGCTATCTTTCCTCCGATATAGAACTGGAATCCTTCCCATACTCCATTTAGTCCTCCGAACAGTAGTCCTTCTCCTAGACTCGCTCCATCTTTCCATGCGCTTTCTGTTCCTCGCCCAAATCCTGCTACTCCTGCTGTTGTCGCTAATTGGGCTGCACTTACTGTCGCACTACTTCCGCTTACTGCTGCTCCTCCTACTCCGAAGGTTAATGCTGTTAAGGCTACTACTCCTATTGTGTATCCTATTCCACTTCCTACACTTCTTATCGTATCGAAATCTACTAGCCCAAACAAGTTAGCATTCTCTTTTAAGAATCTTCCTACTTCCGTATTTTCATAAAAACCGTCAAACCAGCTCTTTACATGTTCTGTTGCGACAAATCCTTGTGTTCCTTCCCACATTTGTTTTGTTACTGATTCCCATTCTTCTCCTGTTACTAGTCCATACAATGCTTGCCCTAAATCAACTATTCCTGTTCCGACACTCGCTACTCCTGTTAGTATGATTGCTCCTGTATCTACCAGCGCTTCTCCAAATGATAGTATTCCTTCTCCTATCGATATTACCCCTGTTACTAGGGCCGCTCCTGTATCTACAAAAAAGTCTCCTATTGTACTTGATATATCTTGTAGTACTGGTGCTGCTTCTTCATTCCACCAGGCACTTACATCTTCCGCCCAACCGCTTATCGCATCTCCTACATCTTCTGCTAGTCCTGTAAAGAAGCTTACAACTCCTCCTAGGAACCCTCCTGTATCTTCCATATCTTTCTCATTTACTTGTACGGTTTCACTGTGGATGCTTTTAAATCCACCTTTATCTGTATTTACTGTTTGACTCTTTCCTACACTTGTGTTTTTCATGGTTGCTTCTACTGGCTCGTCTCCTAGTGTTTCTATGTCCATTTCAGAAATACCTAAGCTTTGTCCGTTGTTTTTTCCATTTCCAGACATAGACATGTTTCCACTCATTCCTGATTGGTTATTGTTTCCAGTATTTATATTTAAATCCGTTCCTTTATTACTTCCTAAGCTTTTTGTGCCTGTTTGAGATAACTCTTCTCCTTTGATATTTATCCCTTTATTACTATCAGTATTTAGGTTCATTCCTGTCTGTTTTGTATCGTTACCTTTATTACCTATACTTGCTTGTTTACTTTCTCCTAGGCTTCCCATACTGGTGTTTGCTTTGGTGCTTCCTGTCATGTTTCTACTGCCCATGCCATTTGCTTGCATGTTCATATTTGTTCCCGCTTGGCTATTTTGACCTGTTACCTTAGTTGATGATGTTCCCATTGGATTTGCCGTTGTATTAGCTTTCCCTAATGTTGCGTTATTATTTCCTGTTTTTGTTTCAAACCCTTTTGTCTTTGATGCACTTGTCACTTCACTACTTAAATCTACTGTTTCGACACTACTACCGTTTTGTTTTTGAAAAGTATTGGCACTTGTTGTTTGTTGCGTTTGGGAAATGGTAGTCTGGTTACTCTCTAGACTGGCTTTTCCCGCTCTGTTAGCATCATCTACTGCTTTTCCCATGTTTGGTCCACTGAAATCAAAATTTAAGTTAACACTAAATCCCATGACCATCTACCCTTTCCCTATCTTAATTTCAGTATAGACTATTTTCTTCTCATTTACAAGAAAAAAGTCATGCATTATACATGACTATTCGTTTGGTTTACTTGCTATTACATTAAATTGTTTTACTAGGCCATTTAATTTTTCTTTAAACTTTTTTTCTTCTTCATCAATTAATCCTAGGTGGTATATTTTATTTATTTGATCGTGATTAAATAATAGATTTTTATCTGATGAAATTGTACCTTCTGGATATAAGCATCCTGTGTAATCATAAACTTTTGTTGTATCTTTTTGGTCTATACAACAAAACCCCGTAATCATTGCTCTTTTCTTACCATTTTTTAATAATACCACTGTTCCTACTGGTAAAAACTTTTCTGGTATTTGATTTTCTTGCATTATTTCCACCTCTTTTTATCTTCTCTTACCTTCTACCATTGATTGATAAGCTTCTGTTTCTATAATTGTTTTTTTTCTATCAACAGCTTCTGCTAAAATCTTTATCTTTTCATTATAATCCTGATTAGCATGCCAACCTAATGGATATAAATCTTGATTATTGTCTTCTGGTGTTCTATTATATTGTGAAATATAAGATACTTCCATCATCCGGCACATTGCTTCTTCTAATTCTTTCGTTGTCTCTAATCCTTGTATAGGAGCTAATTGTTCACTTAAATCTAATGTGTCTTCTAAGTCTTCTGTTTGACTTTCTTTCATATATTTCCCCCCTAGCTATATATTTTATTATTCAAACTTGGTATTACTGTATTATTTAATGAGTTTATGACTTCTTGTAATTCACTATTTATCTCGTTTATATTATCTTCTTCGATTCCTTTATTGTCAATAGAGAAACTATTCTTCATTGTACTATTAGTTGAAGAGATACTATTACTTAAATTCGCTACTTGATTGCTAATTACTCTTACTCTATAAACAATATCTCGATATCTAGCTTTCTTTTCCTCTTCATCCATTAGTTCTCTCCTCCTTTAAACATTTTCTCCACACTACTGCTTAATCCTCTATATTTTATGATTACTTGATTTAAAATAGTTATATACTTTTCTCTTTTTGCTTTTAATGGAGCAATTTTAGTTTTTGTAATTTCAATATTATTTAATATTTGTGCGGTGTTTTCAGATTGATAACTCTGTGTTGCAGAAATTAATTTTTCACATATTTTATTTAGTGTTTTTTCTTCTTCTGTTTTATAAAGTTCTATTTCTTTTATATTCTTATCAAGTAATGCTTCATCTACTCTACTATAATTCATCTTTTAGCTCCCTTCTAGTTTAATATAAAATCAAAATCATTAATTTTTATGTCTTCTAATTCTTTTATTTTGGCATTGATATCTTTTTCTATCGATTCCACTTTTTGATATAGACTTCTTACCCTAGATAAACTATTATTCAGCTTATTTTTTATATCAATAATTTTGTTTTCACAGGCACTAATTGTTTGATATTCCCAGTAGTAAAAGCTATTATCGATTCTGTTAAATTGATTTATGATACTATTTGCTTGGGAAATGCAGTTATCTAGAGAGTTGATTATAGTATTTTTATTATTTAAATTGCAGCTAATCCTTTTACCAAGTTCATTATATTTATTATATATAAAAGTATAGATTTCTTTTTTACTTTTTAATTGTTGTAAGAATGTTAATGCCTCTTGTTTATCTAAATATATTTTAGATTCAAATTGTTTAGAATAGCCATCTTGCCAATTAATAGTACTTTCTTTTAGTTGATTAAATAAGTTTAATTGTATTTCTTCATATTCATTAATATATTTTGTAATTTCGTCTATTTCTTTCTTTAAATCTATAATATTTACTTCTATCATTTTATCACCCATTTTCCAAATATATGTCAACTTCTTTTGAAATTGACATATATTCAGAAAACAGAAGTTTTCCGTTTTTATTAATTTCCACTATTATTGAAAGCGCTTGAAATACCTTCAGCAATTTGTTTATATTTTTCAACTGCAGCTTTGATTTGACCTTGTAATGATTCATCACCTTCAGTTAAGAATTGGAAAATTCTATGGATTTCACCACTTACTTTAACAAAACATTCTTGCAGAGCTGCTGATTGATTGTGTCCCATGAAAGCTGTCTCTGCATTTAATTGTGCTGCTAGTTTTTCAAGATCTGATTTGATGTTTGCTTCTACATCTTTTAATTTTCCAGCAATATTTTCAGCTTGTCCTTCATCTAATGTTACATTTCCTGCATTATCTGGTAAAATTTCTCCAACACTTAAGTTTAATGCTACTTGTTGTACTGCTTTTAATACAGGTGCTGTTCCTTTTGTATTTTCAGCCCAGTTTTTTCCAGCATCTTGAACAGCTTGTCTATATGCATCAAATGCAGCTGTAATATTTTCTCCAGCTGATGCTACTGTCTCTGAAAACTTTTGGAAAAATTCTTGTGCTTCTGGAGCATACCAAACTGATGACATTGGAACAACGATTTCGTTGTGTAATCTTTCAACAATTCCTTCTCCTGCTTTTTGTGCAGTACTACTAATAACATCTGCTAATGCTTCTACTTCTGTGGCATTGTATCCACTAATTTCTCCGCCACCTAATCCGAATAATCCCATATTTCTACCTCCTATAATGACTTGTTAATAAGTTAGCATGGGCGCTACCTTATCTAGAATAAACTTATCATATTTTTGTCATTTATTCCATATTATTTCAAAAATTTACACTTTTTTACAAGGTGTCCGCCACTGATATTAGTATTAATTCAGTAGCATTTCTAATATCTGTATTAATGACTATTTGATTATTTTGATAAATTGTGCTACTCGTTTTGTTAATCAGTACATAATCTTTTGCAGAATCTATAGCGCCTCCTGTTAAATCACTCACCGATTTAATCATTAATTTTTTTATTTTCCATATTAGCTCATTTACGGGAATAAACAAATCAAAATTACTATCTATTTCTGGTACTATTAATTTCACTAATACTTTATTCTTCATCCTCATCTTCCCCTTTATTTAAGGTTTCGTTAAACTCGATTACTTTCATTAGTTCAGCACTACTTTCACTAATATACCAACCATAATTGTTTGCATAATTTGCACTCATTTCTTTTGTTACCTTACTAATTCTAAAGTTTTGTTGATCAGCAAATCCACGACCTATCCAGATTCCATCTGTTGCATTTTTAATATCAGAATACCAGGTATCATAATCTAAGGATTTTAGTGCTTTACCACTATCGCAAATAATCAATCTTGTATTTTCACTTCTTTTTACTGATTGAAATAGTTTTTCTAGTTTAGAAGTTGAATCGATTTTTGTTTTTAATTTTTCTAATCCATAGAAAATATAGACAATTTTATTACTTGTATTATTTTTCTGTTTTTCTTGTAATTCTAATAATTTATCAAGATAAGCTCCAAAGTTTTCATTAATATAATTTATTTGCTTTGATTTTTCTATTTCTAGTGTCTGCATAGTATCTATGAATACAACAGTCACATCAGAAAGAGAATTTAATACATCTACTAGGGAGTCTATGAAAGAATTGATGTTTTCTAGTTTATTCGATGAAATTATTGTTGCAGGATAAGAAAGAAAATCGTATTTTATCACCTTTAGGCTATCTTTCGCAATTCCTATCGGAATATGTGCTAAATCTTTAATTTCTTCTTTTACTGCTTCTAAAGTTACTCTTTCTGGTAATGAAGGAATTGGTGGTGCTGTCTTTTGATTGAACTCTTTAAGTTTTTCAGCAATTTGTTTGATGTAGTCTGTTAAACTATGCTCTTCATCTACGATTGATGCAGCTTGAAACTCATGCACCCCATCATTATAAGTTAACCCTCGTCCAAAAATATCTCGTGGTCTGGTATTAGACTTTACATTGAAAACGCTAAAATAATCTGATGGGTCTGTTAGATGAAGTGTATATGCGTTATCAAAGTTTTGATTTACTCTTCTTCCAATAGAGCTTGGCGCATTGCACGTAATCATAAAGATAATTCCATATCTGTGACAGTCTCTAGTAAGAGAAGCAATATCTTCATAGATATCTTGATAGATTTCTGTTATACCTTCATAGTTATTTAGAATAAATAGTATTACTGGTAGTTTTTCCTCATTAGCTTCATTATAACTTTCTAGGGAACCTCCATAACTTACTAACTTTTTCTTTCTAAGTTTTATTTCTTCTGTTATTAGTTTAAAAACATTTTTTAATTTTTCGTCTTCACCCATATAAGCCATGCCACCCATTTGTGGAAAGTCATGGAATACTCTCATAGCTTCTGAACCATAATCCACTCCATAGATATGAAGTTCTTCCGTCTTATGTAGCATACAACTTGATAGTATGATACTATTTAAAACCATTTCACGTTCTGCACTATCGTTTCCGTAAATGATAGTATTTCCTTGAGCCATCATATCATATTCCAATAAACCTTGCTCTTGCTTTTCTGGAGCATCATATTTTCCTAAAATCGCTTTTACATGATACGGAGTTGGAGTTATTTGATATTGTTCCATCAAATCGTCCATCAACAGCAACTCTGGAATGTTATCTAGCCACAATCTATTAGCCTTTTTATTGCACTGTTTAGCTGTTGCGATAATATTTTTCATAATGGCAGCTAGTTGTTCTCCTTGCGCTTCTATCTTTATATTATTTCCTGCTTGAATACTCTTAATAAAATTGCCAGTATCATCAATAAAGTTTAAACTTTTATCAACTTGTTTAATTATTTTTTCAGATGGATAATATTTCGCACCACACCATGCAGATTGGCCTAAGGCAAAATATTCATCATATCCTACTTGTAAGAAGAAACGCCCAGTCTGTTTGATTCCAGCAGCATCTGGCCTTTTTAACATTTCTTTACTGTCTGACTCATCTTGTACTTTCAAGCACACTCTAAATTTAGAGTTTGACCAAATCTGATCATTGACAACACCAGTTGGTTTTTGGGTTGCTAGTATCAAGTGAACTCCTAGAGAACGTCCGATACGAGCAATACTAATTAGGTTATCCATAAATCCTGGTTGTTGACTTTTTAACTCGGCAAATTCGTCACAAACTATAAATAAGTGAGGAACTGGTTCTTGTAATTTTCCTTCTCTATAAAATCTTTGATATTTATATATATCAATTGTACTTTCCCCCAACGCATCTCTTGCTTCATTAAAAACTCTTTGTCGTCTTTTCACTTCACTATCTATACTAACTAAAGTTCTATCCATTTCGGCTTTATCTAAGTTAGTAATGGTTCCTGCTAAATGAGGTAGAGATACTCCTGTTGTTTTGTTTTCAAATGCAAAAGCTAAACCTCCACCTTTATAGTCGATTAAAATAAATGCTACTTCATCGGGACTATAATTTATAGCCATTGATAAAATATAAGTAATAATAAACTCAGACTTACCACTACCAGTCATACCGGCAATTAATCCATGTGGTCCATGAAACTTTTCATGTAAATCTAGGTACATGAAATTCCCCTCTTCATCCACACCCACTTCAGCTTTTAGACTGGCTGTTGGATCATTCATATTCCAGCGATTTAATATATTTAACTGTTCTACTTTTCCAACTTTCTCCATTTCTAAGAATGTGATTGACTCTGGCAATTGTTTATTTCCCTCTTGAAATTCAATTGGAATATTAGATAACTTTTTTGTAATTGACATCATATCTATGGCATAATTAATTTCATCATAAAATGTAATTTGTTCTTGCTTTTCATAGGAGTTTTTTAATACTCCTGATGTATTATCACCTAAAGAAATAAAGTTGTTACACTTACTTGGTAATTTATTTAGATGTTTTTCAACAATAATTACACTAAAGCCTAAGTCTGCATCTAATTCTGTGATTACTTTGATAAAATTATGTCTCTTTACCCTGTCATAATCATCAATAATAATTACATAATGTGGCTTATATTGAATATTTCCATTGTTTTGCAATGTCGCAACTCTATTATTTACTTCTATGTTGAAAAAGTCAGCTAGATTCTTTGCACTCTCTACTGTTGGTGCAAAAAAACGGAAAGATCTATCATTTGAAAAATTATGATTTAAATATTTTACATAATCCCATTCACTTTCATTTTTTTCATTTGTAAATATCGCTATTTTTATATCTTCGTAGCTATAGAAGGTAATTAGTTGTAAAATAATGTTGCTTGTAAATGCGAAGCTTTTATTCATATTTCCCATGATTGCTGTAATTCTATTTTTATATAATGAATATCCAATGGGTACATTTTCAATATATTTAAACTCTTCCACTAATTTATCTGCATTTTTACGAAGTTCACTTTCTTCTATTGTGAATCCTTGTTCTGGGTAATTAATTTCTACATCTAGCAATTCATTTCCTTTTCCGATTCTTACAACTAGAAAGTCACTTTGATCTATTCTTTTGTCCCAGAAATTAATTCCGTTATTTTGTATAATATTTAAGCACTCGTCTATAGTAATTAAATTTTCTATCAAGATATCTTTTTGAATCTTTCTTTCAATAGTTAGTTCTTCTCTTTTTTCATTTAAATATTTATTATATTTTTCAATTGTTTCTTTCTTTTGTTTTTCCTTTTGCTTTTTATTATAACGTTTTGTCAATAACGGCCAAACTAACATAGACACTAGCATTGCTCCTGATGTAATTAAAGATGGCCATGACTGCTCTATGGTCGTTTCTCCTAAATATAATCTGTTTGCTGTATTTAATAGCATTACTAGAGCCATTACTCCCATTGTTAACATAGGACCAATTGTTAAAATCATTGGTAAATCTTTATTGGTATCTTCTCTAGGTGGTGGTGACAAATCGATGTGTTTGGTTTCTGTTACTCGTCTTAGTCTTGGTGATTTTGAAAAATAATCTTCTTTTGTATATAACTCAGCATCTTTAAACTCTAAATCTTTAGGTGGCTCACTATCTGATAAATAATAAGCTGATAATTTAGATGATACCTGATTCACTTTTACCTGGCCTTTTGGATTATTTATTAATAATAAACCATTAAAAAAGGTTAATTTTAAACCAAAGATATTAATTTGATCTCCATTTTTAATATAATAAGCTTTTCCATTTAAGTTTTTTCTATTAATATATATTTGTGTTGTTAAGGCATTTTCTAATAGTAGTCTGTTTTCAAAGAATTTTAAGGTGCAGGCTATTTTATTTATATATTCACAGGGATATTCAATATTACATTCAGGGCTATTTCCAATAATCATATTGATATCTGTTCTATAAACATATGTAGCAATATTTTTTTCAAATAACTCTTCCACAAAAATTAAATAGTTAAGTTCATTTCTTCTAAGTATGTAATATGTATCAGGTCGTAATGGTGTTGATGATACGATATTATTATCTACAATTACTTTTATATCTTCGGTAGAGTATAGTTCCCAGCTACCATTTCTCGCCTCAATATTAATTAATTTTGTTTCTTCTTCTGGATTTTCATCAAAGCTAAAACTACCAGATATTTCCTTTGGTATTGTAAATTCTAAAATCTCATTAGCCAAGTATAGATATATCCTCATACTTCTCCCACCTTTATCCTACTATATGTATGATATCATATTATTTTTTTTTCGTCATTATTTTTGCAGAAAAAAAGCAAGATTGACTTGCCCTTTTTCTTATCTATTTTGTATGACTGATTTCTTCTACCTCGTGTACTTGCATTTGTCCTGTGGCATAATCCATATCTAGTATAAAGTTCTGATCAATATCCTCTACTGTAAAAGAGGTTGTTGCTCCAGTCTCTGATGTAGCATTATATTCTCCTGGTACCAAGGGTATGGTATTCATTTCTCTACCAGGCTCTATAAAAACTCCTCCTCTAAAGGATTCATGGTCTTGCAAAAAACCTATTGTATCCTCACCATCATTTAAATACTCTATATTTTTAAAATTTGTTTTTAACATAGCATACTTTTCATCTTGCTCCTCATACGACATTTCAGTTATACTTTTTTTAGGTGCTTCATTTTCCGCTTTTTCTTGTGCTGTGATGCCATATATCCCTGCTGCTATCACTCCTAATGCAACTATTCCTGCGCATATTTTGTATTTTGTATTCCTAGAAAACATTTCTAAATTACTTTTTAAATTCTTAATTTGCATTTTTTTCCTCCTCTACTCCACGAATAAGATCCCAAGCGGTGGCTTGAGCATTTAATCCCATATAGTTAATAGGATCCGCCCAGCTGTCATCTAGCTCTTTAATTGTAGTTAAGTTTTGTAGTTTTTGATTATCATACTCAAAGACTCCGCTGATTTCTCCATTATTAATATAAATCCCTTCTAAGCCGCTCTGTGGGATAATTTTGGATCCCATCTCTATAGGATGTCCATCTGTCATATCAAATAAGGTCAATCTTGATTTACTTAATTGAGCAGAAGATGCCGTTACAGGGTAGGTCTTATCTCCTTCCTCATAAAAAGCTAGACCTTGAACAGCTGGAGGTAAAACTCCTACAATTTTATTATCTGTTGTTTTTATAGAAATAACTCTTCCCGTACGGGGATTTCTTTCATATTCTATGGTGGTTTTCACCAAGTAGCCATCTCCAGAATAGGTTCCGCTATAAATTGCTCCGTCATGATCATATATGGTATCCATTCCTTGTTGCTTGTTAAAAGAAAGTTCTCTTCCTTTGTTTACTGTATCTAAAACATCAATATTATTTTCAATTATAAACGAACGAGGAACTGTTAATTTTTGGTTTCCATTATCTGGATCTTTTTCATCTCCTTCTTCGGAAAAATTAACTTGAACTACCCCGTTTGCATCTTTTTCTGTGATTCTTATAAGTGTACTTAATCTTTGGTAGTCATAGCTTGTTGCTTTTCCATTAATCCCTGTAACATATAAAATTTGGTTTTGGGAGTCAAAAGAGGTTCCTCCTACGTGTGCATCTGTTGGAAGTGTAATTCTTGCTTCTAACTCTCCAGTTACTGAATTATACATATAGATTCTAGAGTTATATCCTTTTTTATATGCTGTTAATAGTATTTTTCCATCGGCTGTAATATGAGAATTGATATCAGATATTGTGTATCCTTGCACTGTATATCCATCTTTTTCTATATCATCATAATTTAATTCATTAATTGTTAGTGGTTCTTGTTTTTGTTGTGGCAAAGCTGATGTCGACAAATCTAGTGTTTCTACCGTTTGTTGTGGGGCGCCGTTATTATTGTTAAATACTTTTGCTGCTGTTATTAGGGGGCCAGACAAATTTACATTGTTTGAATTTAGCAGTGAGACTTTACCACTAAATACTTTCGCTGACTCTACGCCTTTCATTTTTTACCCTCCTAGCTTAAACTCAGTATACTCTACTTTTTCTTTTTTTTTCAATCGTTTAGGATGATAAAAATAGGAGATTAGTTTTGATGATTCATATATAATAATATTGCTTTTGTTAATAGCAAACGTCTTACCAAGTGCTTTACCTCCAATTGTTAAGGATGCTACAACTGCTGCTACTGTAAGACTGGTAATGAATACATTTGTGTTTAGATTATTAGAAATAATTATAGAGATACTTGCACTTGCAGCCCCTGATACCACTCCACAGATATCTCCTATTACATCACAACAAAAATTAGATACTTTTTCGGCATTTTTTACCATCTTTACTGCTATATTTGCTCCACGTACTCTTCTAGAGTTCATAGAATGAAATACTTTTTCTTCCGCTGAAGTTACGGCCATACCAATAATATCAAATAAAATATTTATAAAAATGAAGAGTAATATCAAAAGAATACCAAATGGTAAAGACAAATTAGGAATCGTACTTTCTGAGATGAAAGATAAACAAAAAGATATCATAAAAGCAATGATTATGATTTTTATTACCCATTTTACATCTACATTCTCTTTTTTTATTTTTTCTTTTCTTCTGGTTTGTACTTTTAAATTTGTAATTTCTTCTTTTGCTTGCTCTTTTCTATTTTTTCTTTTAAATATCATAAATTCCTCTCTAAATAGATATTTGGCTATAGAATGGTAAACTTTGAATCTTAGGTCAAGTAGAATTTCTCTAATTCTTGCACTCTCGTTACCAAGAATGTGGTTCCCCTTTCAAAGAATCAATACAATGTCACCATTTGTATGACTTGATTACCACTTAGTATTCACTGCAATCCCATTCTATTTACGCTCTAGGAGATTTCCTCACCAATTTCTTATTATTAGTTCTTTTTTGCAAAAATTGTTTCATAACGCATAAGGCTTTCGTTGGCCTACGAAAGAAATAAGTTCATTAATTCCCAAACTTTCACTCAAGACAGGCTACACTATACATAACTTTCGCCACGTATAGGTTCATCCTAGGTCGTAACTGGTCCATCAGAGTTGTCCGTGTAGGCCAGTCACAAGGCTAGGTCTCCTATGGGTAATGGGTCGGTTCACGTATGCCATTACGGTCGCCCAGTACCCTTACATCTCCAGCATTCACCCCTGATTGGGCATCAAAAGCAAACACCAAAGGTTTCATAGATGTGCCCTTAACGGTTGTTTAATCCCGTCTTCCTAATAAGTCTTTGGACTAGAATAGCGCGCCAAGAATATAAAGAAACTACCTAAGTAGGTAGTTAGTTTGCTCTAATCTGCTCTACATGACTTCTAATCTTTGCTGGCCATGCAGAACTTGCCGCATATTTAGGTGCAATTAGTTCAATTGTATTTAGACCTTTTGCATAATAGTTTTTATGTAGGTTGTTTATAAATCCAATAATTCCATCATCTAGAGTAGCAAAAGCTTTATATGCTCCTCCATTACATCCAGGGGAACCTTTTTGCCCACCTACGTTATTGCAATTTCTAACTAAGGATGAACAATTAGATTTACATCCTGTCTCATGCAACATGATTGCGACTGCAACATAAGGGTCTACGCCTTTTTCAATACATTGACTAGCAATTAAATATCCCTTGTCAGCGATATATCCCGTTCCCAGATTTCTATTTAGTTTTGCTGCTAATTCATCAATTGTCATTCCTTCATAAACTTCTATCCTTGGTGGAATGATCACAGATGCTGGCGCTACTTCCATCTCTATTGGAATTACTTCTGCTTCTGTACTACTTTCTGTATTATCCGTTTCAGTATTTATTATATTATTGGCAGATGCTGCCTTGTTTTTCAATTGAATTGTACTGTTTTTAGTTTCAATAACTTTATCTTGTTCTAATGTGTTTTCCTCTCCTATTACTAAAGCTATTGAAATCATAACTATTCCAAGTGTTGCTAAGACCGAGCTGATTAGTTTTCCTCGTTTCAAATTAGTCACCTCATTGTTTTTTGTAACACAATCATTGTAGCTTATTTCACAAAACTTGTCAATTTTCTACCTTATCTTAAACGTTACAGGGGCCTTCTTATAAACTGCCACTAAAGCTATCACACTATAAATTACTGTTGCTAGTATCGCAAGTAGCGAAAATGCTGTAGTAGACATTCTAAAGTCTGTAAAAGCATATGCGAGTAAGTATGTTCCTGCAGAAATTAGTGAATATGTAACACTTTTCATAGCCATATTTTTATCATATGGTTGAAATAAATAATAAATTACTAAGTAGTGAATAGAGAAAAAGATGCTTAATGCAATAATAAAGATTGGTATTGAAATATAGTCGAAGGCATTTGCGGTACCGCCAGATAAATATAAAAGTATTGGAATCCCTACGGCAATAATCAATGCAGGAATTAAATTTACTTTAGACACTGTTAATACTCTGGTTTTAAAAATATTTAATATTACTTTGGGATTTCTATAAAAATTAAAAGTTAGCATTGAATGATCGCAATTATAAAACATTGCTTGTGTAATAATTGAACCTCGATTGATAAAATACATAATAATTACAAACCAGGCTATATTGTTTAATAAAAATCCATTTAATTTTGGCTTAATTGCTGGTACCATGACTATTAATATTCCTAGACCAACAATTACAAAAAATGATATTGTTGCCAACCATTTGGCACTGCGTAATAAAATTTCTTTGTGTCTTTCAAAGAATATTGTATTAAATAGGTCATACCCCTTTTTCCCTTTTAATTTTCTCTCATCAATTTTTTTATCTTTATCTTTTATATCTACCATTGCTTGACGAGAATAATCTTTTGCTTGATTACTATTTAAAGCCGCTACTTTTGTATTTAGTCGTTTGTAGATTAATTTATAATTATTTATTTTCATTAATCCAATATAACTTATGATTGCTAGTGGTAAAAAGATTATATCTATTATCCCTACTACTGCTGGAGTTATTGCTACCTTTAATAAAGGTAACAGACAGATTCCGAAACTTATAATGATTACAGTCCAATAAAGTGGATAATTGTATGTAAGGGCTAGTTTATACTTATTATAATGTAATAGATTTAGCCGTTCTCCTATGAATCTTCCTAAAAAGCCAAAAGTCGTAAATAAAAGTACTATAGGATTTGGAATTAAGAACAATAAACAAATACTATGTGTTATTAAATTGATTAGTGCTTCTGTCCAAAGCGTTGCTTTCATGAATTCTTTGGCATTCATATTAAATAGTACAATAGAAAAATATTTTTTTGTACTTGTCGTTAAAACCTTATTATTAAAGAAGATTCCGATAATAGTAAAAACGAAATAAACATGTAATATTCCAGTAGTTATATCTTTAGGAGTAAGGGCACTAGCGATTAGATAAATAATCCAAAAATATAGCACTTTAAAGGCTATCATTCTAGCGGTTGATAAAATTAATGCTAATATTCTAACAAAGGCCTTAGCTCTTTCACTCTTATATAGTCCATTTCCTGGAAATAAATCTTTTAAAATTGGAAAACGCTTAATATTATAAATAAACGAATTAATAGCATAGGTAATATCGATTTTAAAAGACATCTTTAATGTATTAATCATTTTTCTCATCCTTTAAGTTTTCTATTATTTTATCTTTATATTTTTTTGTATTTAGATGATTTTTCTCTATTAATTCTAATTTCTTATTGTTTAAAATTACTATTTCATCACATAAATCTAAGGCTATTTCTAAAATGTGAGTAGAAAAAATCAAAATATGTCCCTTTTTCATGTTTTTTAGTAGTTGTTTCATTTCTTCTTGTACTACAACATCTAGCGATGTTAACGGTTCATCTAATAATAGTACTTTAGGATTGGCAATAAAATTAATTAACATTTGCATTTTATTTTTCATCCCATGAGAGTACTCTTTTAATAATTTATCTTGATCTTCTTTATTAATCTTTACTAAATCAAAATATTCTTCCATTGATTTTTCTTCTTTAATTTTATCTTTATTAATTTCTAAAAAGAATGTTAAAAATTCTTTTCCTGTTAAAAATTCTGGAACTGTCGGGGTTGATATCACATAACCAATATCTTCTGTTGTTAGTTTATTTTCCCCATATTCATTGGATAGAATTACTTCTCCTTTGTCTATTTCTACGTCTTCATTTAAACAATTGAAAAATGTAGTTTTTCCAGCGCCATTTCTTCCGATTAGGCCATAGATTTTTCCTTCTTCAAATGTAAAATCTATATCTTTTAGCACTACTTTTTCTCCATATGTTTTCGTTAATTTTTTTATTGTTAATTGCATACTACTCCTCCTGTTTTTTATTATATCATACTTTAGTTATAGAAAAAACCATAGCCAATTGCTATGGTTTTATTTTTTTAAACTGGAGATATCAATTTCAATATAATTTCTAACGTATGTCTCATCTTTTTTATAGGCTTTTTGATCTTCTTCTACTTTGGTATCAAACGAAGAGAACTCTCTTTCTATTGTTTCTTTTTCCGTCAGTTCGTTAGTTTCTTCAGAAGTTAAGTTTTTCGATTGCTGCTTTTGCCTTAATGTATCCAGGTTTAATGTTGTATTCAATAATTTTAATTCTTCTTTTTTTAGATTGATTTCATATTTTGCAATATAGGAGTTTTGGTTATCCTTACTTGCTGTTTTTAATATTACATATTTTTCTTTTCCCATATTGCAGCCAATATATTCAATTTCTAAATTTTCTGCAGAGTAACTTTGATAAACTGCTTGAGCATAGCTTTTGCATTGAGATTGTTTCTTTTGATACTCTCTATCTATTACTTTTACTTCTACATCTGGTTTTTCTTCCTTTTCGTTCTTTGTTCTAGGCATCGTTCTAAATATAGATAAATTGGAGATTAAAATAATAACTATTAAGAATAAAGTATAAATTATTGTCGAAGAAAAAAGTGATGTTCCCCCTTTTCTTTGACATAACTTTAAAAAAGTTTCTACATCTAAGTTAGAGTTTTTTTCTTTTAATATCTTTGTCTTTTTATTAATAAATTTAATATATCTACTATTAAAAAATACTCCTAAAACAGCTGATACTATAACTGTAATTACTATGATAATATACTTCATTATTGGCAAGGTATTAGAAAGAATTGTTAATACTATTGTTACTAACATCCCTAATCCTGCCATTAGATATTTTTTTCTATATAATAAATAGTACCAATTTAAAAGAAATGCACTAAAAGAAAAGTTCTTTTTTGATATTTTTACATAATTTCTTCCTACATAAGCCATTCTTCTTTGTTCTACGGGAGAGGCATTACTGTCTATTATCTCTCTCGGAGTCATAATATAATGAAACTCTTTTTTTGTTGCATATAAAATAATCACTACAATTAGACTAAGTATAGCTAGTATTCCAGATATTATTCCAGCTAGTTCAAAGGCTTTTATTAATAATGTTTGATTATTTTCTAAGGTTTTTATAATTATTGATGTTGCTATAAATATTAGTCCTAAAATTAAGCATAATACTGGCGGTTTCCAATAAAACTTACTTTTTGTTTTGGTCTTCTCTGAATTAAAACTTACTTCACTATAACTTGGAATGTCTAGAAAGTCTTGTTCTTTGTTTTCTTCCTTTTTTGGAAAATCCTCTTCTTCAAATAATGGCTCTTCTTCTGGTGTTGTTACAACATCTAAAAATGCTCCACAATTTCTACAGACTCTATCATGTTCTTGTAGCACTTCTTCGCAGTTTGGACATTTTTTCATGTTTATCACCACTACTTTCTTACCTTATTTTCAGTATATCATTTTTTATTTTGTTTATTATGCTTATTAATTTTATTTTACACTATTTTGTCATAAAAAGCTATCACTAGATGTGATAGCTTTTTTTATTCATGCTTTTTATTTTTAATTATAACACCTAAAATTAATATTCCCATAATTAACACTATAAACCCTACTACTGGCATATATCCTGATGTTTTATTTGTATCTGGTACACTAACTAGTGGTATATTTTCTAGTACTGCCTCTGACGTATTGTTTTCTGTTACCTTTACTCTCGTCTCTATTGTTTTTGCTTCGTAGTTTGGAGGCGTTACTGTTTGTTTTACAGTATAATCTCCTACTGGTAAGATAATGTTTAATTCCTTTTCTGTTGTTTCATAACGATATACTATATTATTTTTATTATCATAGATAACAACTTCAGCTTTAGATAGATTATCACCAGTTGATGCATCTATTACTTTTACATCTAGATTTCCTACTTGTTGGTTAAATTCAATGTTTAGAGAAGTGTTTAAATGTTCTTCTGACATACAATCTATAAGAAATGCAGATGACGTCAGTTGATTATATAGTTGTAATCTTTCTTTACCAGTATTTTCAAATCTGCGAGGAATATGTGTTCCTGAATATAATGTGACTGCAGGAAATTTAAAATTACCTTTTACTTCTATATCATAATTTAATGTTTTATTTTTAATTTCTGATATTGGTATTCTTACTCTAAAACTTTCACCTGCATTAAATGTTGTTTTTTCTTCTCCATTTTTATCAACCACAATCATTGGTTCAGACACTTGTACTTCATAACTATCAAACTTGTTAGAATATACTTTTCCTGTACTTTTTGGTGTAATTGGGTTGGTTTCAATATATTCATTTGTTACATAGTATGAAATATTTTCTTTGACAATTGAATCCATTTCTACTTTTTGATTTTCGTCTAAATACCAATTAATATATTTTTCCCAAGTATCTAGATATTTTATCATTTTGTCACCAATGGATGATGATTTTAACAACTCTTTATCTCCAGCAGATAAATGATTAATATATTTCCAAGTGTATTCGCCCCCTGATGTCCATTCCTCAATATTATATTTATCTTTATAATTTACATCCTTACTTATTTCTATTATCTCTTTCCCATCGTAAATATAATTTTTATTATCATCATAACCTGCTAAACGATCCATAGACCATAAAATTAATAACTGCTTATAATAATTATTTTCCGTGTCATTAGTTACAAAATTACTGTCATTTATTAAAGTTCCCATTAAAGTAGATGTTTCATCGGACTTCCTGAAATTATAAGTATCTGCACGATACGAGTCATATTCTACTTCATTTTCTCCATAATATATAATTTTATAAGCATAGATGCGAGATAAATCCCCAGCAAATAAGCGACTCTCTTTTTGAGAAGATTGGTATGATTCATAATCCCAATTATGATATATATTTTTAGGAAGCGTAATTTTATTTGAGGCACTTCTTACATATGATATTTCCTCTGGCTCTATTTGGATGTCTAACCATGCAGGACAACTACTATTTTCTGACGTTGATTCTGCATAACTTGGTTTATTTATTGATAGTACACCTGCTATTACTAATATAAATATACCTAATCCAGTTATGATATATCCTTTTTTTATATTCTTTTTCATCTTCTCACCTACTCTATGATAATAGAATATCATTTTTTATATTTTCCGTCAATTTACAATTAGTATACATAAAAAAGCCTTTTTGATTTTTTTAGGATTTTTTGTTTTTTAAAATAAAATTGTAAGCATCTTTGCACATATCCTCAATAGTAAGCTTTGCTTCCCATCCTAGTTCTTCTTTTGCTTTTGTTGGATCAGAATAGCATTCCGCAATATCTCCAGGTCGACGATCTGCGATTTTATAATTTACTTTTACTTGGTTTACTTTTTCGAATGCATTTACTATATCTAGTACACTATATCCCATGCCTGTTCCTAGGTTATAGATATATAATCCAGTTTGTTCTTTTTCTAATTTTTCTAATGCCTTAATATGTCCAATAGCTAGATCTACTACATGAATATAGTCTCTTACTCCTGTGCCATCTTTTGTTGGATAATCATTTCCAAATATAGAAAGGCATTCTAATTCACCACTAGCAACTTTCGCAATATAGGGCATTAGATTTGCAGGAATTCCATTAGGCTCTTCCCCAATTAATCCGCTTTTATGAGCGCCAATTGGATTGAAATATCTAAGAATAGCAATATCCCAGGTATTATCCGATTTATATAAATCTTTTAGAATTTGCTCCACAAAGAGTTTTGATGTTCCATATGGGTTGGTCGTACCACCGATTTTATCTGTTTCTTTAATTGGAACATGTTCTGGGTCACCATATACTGTTGCGCTAGAGGAGAATACAATTTTTTTCACATTATGTTTTTTCATTTCTTTTAACAATACTAATACCGTTGATATATTATTTGTATAGTATTCTACAGGCTTTTGTACAGATTCTCCGACTGCTTTATAAGCTGCAAAATCTATTACAGCATCTATTTTCTCTTCTGTAAAAATATTATCTAGTAAATTTTCATCAATCATATCTCCCAGATAGAATTTTATATCTTTTCCTGTTATTTCTTTTATTTTATCCTTTACTTCTTCTTTTGAATTAGATAGATTATCTAATACAACGACATCATATCCTCCTTCTAATAATTCTACACAAGTATGACTACCAATGTAGCCTAACCCTCCTGTTACTAATACTTTCATCCTACTTCCTCCTTACATGTTTTTCTTTATATTCTTGCATTACCGATAACATTTCTGTTCCGATAATCTCTTCAATTGTATTATTAGCCATGCTTTCTTTTAAGAATTGTTCCATATCTTTGATGGGAATGTAAAATAAATTAAAATCTGTTTCTCTTTCTAATTCAGAAAGACTCATCTCTTCTACTTTTGGCCCATCATTACAATGCACGATATAGTAATACATTTTGTTACACCTTGTTTTTCCAGTATCTAAATAATTATCATAGTATTCTTCGATTACCATAAATGGTCCATTTTCTAGTGTACTGTCAATTCCTGTTTCTTCTTTTATTTCCCTTTTTAAACTTTCTTCTAAAGACTCACTTGGTCTCCAATGACCACCTGGGAATTGATAAGTATAATTATTGTGGACAATTAATAATTCGTCCTTTTCATTTACAATTAAAGCTTTTACTCTTATCACTGTGTTTTCTATATTCATAATATCTAAATTTTCTTCATTAATAATTACTCTTTTCATATTCTTCCTTTCCTAATTATATATATATCTTTCCCAGTATTCTGTTACACTTGGTGATACGCTTTGGAATACTGCATCAATTTGTTCACACATGTATTTTGCCTTTTTCCATATTGTTGTTCCTGTTACTAGGCAACTTGCTTCTGATGGTGACATCATATATTCGAAGGTAGATGCCCTATCTTCGTATTCGTCTGTTTGAGCATAGATATTGACAAATGAAGCATATGGATCTTGTGTATTGACATAAGAAATTGCTGTATTTGTTTTCCCATAATTAAATCCTACTGGATTTAAACTGTTCCACGTTGTATAATTGGCCCCTCTATAGAACATATACTTCTCTATATAATGGTATAGCTCATGATGCAAGCTTTCTACAAAACTATAGTCCGTTGCTAAGGAAATTACAACATTTTTAGTAGTAGAATCTGTAATTCCCGTTACATTTTCTTGGGAGTATCTCTTTAACAAGTAAATTGTTAGTGAATAATCACCTTGTTTCGTTTCTTGAAAAAAAACTGATGGATATAGTGACAGATTGTAATTTAGAGAATTTAACAATTCATTAATTCTATTTGCATCACTTAGCATTATACTAGAGAGCCCACCGACTGTGTACCCATTCGTTTCTGCGCCATATCTTACAGTGATTCCATATCTATTTTGAATACTGTTTCTTAAATCATTGTTTGTAGTATCTATCCCTGATTGTGATTCTGTCGTAGATTGATATCTTTCTCCTGTAGAAGGTGTCGTTGCGCTATTGCCGTTTCCACCTACATTTGAGCTACCAGTTGATCCGTTTGTCTGGGAGTTACTATTTTCACCACCACTAGAATCCGATGGAATTGTAGCATCTGTTGTTGTGATATTAATATCATTGTTACTATTTCCGATGGTATGTGTACCAGTTACGGGGTTCATTAATGTCTTGTTATCTAAGTTTAACCCTATTCCGACAAAAACCAGTACAAAAGAGAAGGCAATAAATACTTTGGCCAATTTCATTTTCAGTTCTTTTGTCATAGGCGCCTCCTACTTTCCTATTTTATTGTAACAAATTTAGAAATAAAAAAAAAGACCTTGCAGTCTTATTTCAAAAAATTTGGTATTAATAATCCAACAATTACAATACCTAATATTAAAAGACTCAGGATAAAAGAAATTACATTACCAATTCCTCTTTCGTCCATTTGTCCTTGTGTCATAGAAATTGTGGGAGATGTCTTCTTGGCCATCTCTGATAATTTCGTAGCATTATCTTCATCTATACCATGAATATTACACATATCATTTGCTTCACTAATAATTTTTAAACTACTCGTCTCTTCTTTATATGGCGTAACATTATTAATTATAATTTTATTTACATCCGCAAAATGATTTATAAATGGTTCAATTAAATCTTTCAGTACTTCGGTGATATTATCAAATGTTTCTTCTTTTATTTCTTGTTTTGAACCATCAATATCATATCTAGTTGCTTTACAATGGCAATAATTCGCATCTACTTCAAAATCAAAGACAATTGAATTTTCTGGTGTTGACTGTTTTGAAAACTCTAAGATCTTTGTTAAGTAGCTTGTTGGAGTTGTGTTGCTTTCTATATCTAGCATTTCGATTTCTGCCATGTTATCCCATCCTTTACTTGTACTGTTCGTTTAATTCTTTTATCTTATCATACAATTCTTGGGCCTTGTCCACTTCTCCTTCATTATAATAAATATTAGCTTTTACTGTTAAATCTTCAATTTGTCTTTCTACATCGTCTGGCAATTCTTTTGGCCCTTCGGTTATTGGATTTTTTGTTTCTTCGCTTACTTCTGTCTTTTCAAAAATTCCTAGGTTTGCTAATAACTGTTCTTGATATTCGTGTGACTTTCTTAGATTTTGTAATTGACTAGGTTTTACCATAATTGCTTTTGAAAGATTTTTTGTCATTTTCTGGAATCTTTTTTTGACGGTTGATTCTTTCTTGGTACTCTCTGTTTTACTAGGTTCTACCTGTGGTGTTTGAGAAGTTTCTTGAACTTGCTCTCTAGGCTGTGGTTCTTTATTTTCTGGTTCTGCTGGTGTATTTGCAATAGAATCAGCTATTTTTATATTTAAGTCTGGTAAAGACACTTCCTGGTTATTCTGTTCTACAATGGTTGGTTCCTGTGGAGCAGGCTCTGGGGTACTTTCTTTATTATTATCGACCTCTGCAGCTTTTTCTTGGCTTGCATTTTTGAACGCAGAAAGTGGAATTACAAACTTTCCTTTTTCTATATCATTTTCTATTGGTGGCTCTTGTTTCTCTGCTTGCTTCTCTGTCTCCTTTGTTGTGTTTTCTTTGGATGATTCTTGATTATTACTGTTGGCATTTTTAAAAGCAGAAAGAGGGATTACAAATTTTCCTTTTTCTACATCATTTTTTATTGGAGTTTTTGGCTCTTGCTGTTCTTCTTTCTTTTCCGGTTCTTCCATTACTTCTTGTTTTGGTTCTATCTGCTCTGAAAGATTTATCTTTATTTTTTGAGATGGAACTTCAACTTCTTCTTGTTCTTCTTTCTTGTCATCAGAAAAATCTTTTTCCTGTGCACTTGTGTTATCTTCTGTTGCTACAACTGTTTCTGATGTCATTATCTCTCTTTTTTCTTCTATCTGATCCAGTTTTTGTAATTCTTCCTCTAAAGAGTCCGTTATTTCTATAATTCTATCACTAATAGTTGTTAGATTTTGAGCAAGAGATGAAGTATCACTGTCACCTTTTTTCTTTAAATCTATTTTCTTTTTACTAATTCCCGTTACGATATCGTAAGCGATAGCTTTTATTTGCATTGACGCTAAACGATACTCGCTATTTTCAAACTCGTAAATATCATCCACTAGCTATCACTCCTATCCCACGGATTGCGCATTCGCTATTGTTTTTAATAGGTGTTGAACATCAATCCACTCTAAGTCATCAGTAATTTCTTCTAATTTAAAGACACTACCATCTGGGATTATTTTGGCAATATAGATAACTTGATTTCCAGTTTCTTCTTGAATCTCTTCTTTCGTATATACTACATATTGTCTTTTATTATCTTCCGAGTTTAAATATGTTACTACTTCTACATCAGAAGATAGTCCATCAATGTCTATTAATTCTGCCATTTCCTTTTTATCCATAGCGCAACCTCTCTATTCTATTTTTTATTATACACGAGTTTCCTTTTTAAGTAAATATTACTTTTTGATTTTAAATAAATATTATCATAGCTATGGTTGCAATCCATACGCTGAGTTGGATTAGATGTTGATGTTCTTTTGAAACCTTTTTCCAAGGAATATGACAAATTAATAATATTACAATATATGGTATCAAATAAGATATTAAAAAATAGATATTGTATAATATTTCTACTACTATTGATAATGATTGAATATTAATTATTTCATTTAATACATTCCAGTATTGTGATGGTGTTAACCAACCTATCATAATAGCTATGATTATTGTGATACTCTTTAATAGTGTATCTGGTAAGTTTAATGCTTTTGTTTTATTTATTACTAATAGTAAACATATCAATAATATACCTATTCTACATATCCAGTCTATTGCTCCTATTTTTAATATCGCCGAAAATAAGCTACTGCAGGTGATTAATAGTAACCCTAATGACAACAGCCTTATTCTAGTTTTCTTTTCTTTTTGTGTACTTACTATACTTGCAAAAGTAATAATCAGCCATAAAACTGGTAGGGATAAGCTCGCTAATACCCCTAATATAGGGATTGCTGTTGTTATATCATAATTTTTAAAATCTATTTCTTTTAAAACGGGTAAGGTCACTGTAGTTTTTTTACTAAGTTCAGCCTCTTGTTTCAAGAACTCTTCTTCTGGCACTTCTTCCAAAGTTTCATAAGTTCCTTCTTGAATTTCTTTTACAATATCATGATGCTTTGTCTCACTGTAATAGGCAACTGCTCTTTGTATTTGGTGTTCGGTTGGGATAGAAAATCCTGTGATTATTGTCTCTCCTATAATAGTTACCGGTACTCCTGTTAGGCTTTTGTCTGTTTCACTTGCGATTTTTTTCATCAATTGATTATTATCTTCGTTATGCCAGACTTCATACTTTGTTATTTTTAGATTATCAAATTCTTTTTGTAAGTCTTCTAAGTACTCTTGTTCCGCTTCACAATGTGGACATCCATCTCCCCAGAATAGATATAAATTTACCTCTTCTTTTGCATTAGCAGTTGGAATCACTATCAAAAGCATTACTAAAAAGAATAGTAAATATTTAATCTTTTTTTGCATATAGACTACTCAACTCGCTTCTTATTCTTACTAATTCTGTTATGAATATTTCTAATTCTTTTTTTGTTGTTAGATACGATAGGCTAATTCGTAAACTGTGTTTTGCTTTTTCTTCATCTTTAGTAATTGCATATACTGCATCAGAAGAATCATTCGTTGTGCATGCAGTTTTGGTTGATATATAGATTTCTTTTTCTTCTAAAGCATGTAATACTGTTTCTGGTTTTATATTTTCTAAACTAATATTTAATATATTAGGTATTGCTACTTCTGGACTGTTAATTGTAATCTCATTTTTTTCTAGCTCGTTTCTTAAAAATATATTTAGCTCTTTTACGTATTTTTGTTTTTCCTCTAGGTTTTCATATGCTAGTCTTAAGGCTTTTGCCATAGAAACAATTAGTGCTGTTGCTGGCGTTCCACTTCTATCTTTTGTCGTTGATTTTCCGCCATGAATCAGTGGTTCTATTACGACATTTTCCTTTTTTACTAGGCCACCGATTCCTTTCATACCATAAAATTTTTGGGCTGAGAAGCTCGCTAAATCTACATCTGTTAAGTCTACCTTTTCTTTTCCCAAACTTTGCGTAATATCACTATGAAAATAAACTTTAGGATATTTTTTTAACAGCGCCGCAATCTCTTTTATCGGCTGAACTATCCCTACTTCACTGTTTATGCTAGCGATTGTTACTAATATTGTATCATCACGAATCTTCTTCTTTAAATCTTCTATGTCAACTATACCATTTTCAGTTATGTTAACATACTCCACTTCAAAGCCTTGTCTTTTCAAATAATTTAAAGGTTCCATAATAGAGGAATGCTCTAAATGCGTCGTTATAATATGTTTTCCACGATTTTGATATTTTAAGCATATTCCTTTAATCGCAGTGTTATTGGATTCACTTGCTCCACTTGTATAAATGATTTCATTTGGTTTTACTTTTAAAATGCTAGCTATTTGTCTGGTTGCAGCGTCAATTAAACTTTTAGCTTCTATTCCCAATTTATGTAAAGAATTAGGATTTCCTACCATTTTTTTTGTTGCTTCTATATAGCTATTTAATACTTCTTCATTTACTGGTGTTGTTGCACTATAATCTAAGTAAATCATCTTATCCCTTCTTTCTTTTTGTTTTGAGCTGGATGTATCGTTATAATATCTTTTAAATTGTTGGAAAATCTTTTTACTTCTTTCAATTCCTCACCACTCATTTGCCACAATAATCTCGGAGATAATAATTCTTGATTCTGGTCTCTTATCTTTTCTAAATCTTCTACCGAAAAAATTATTACATCCTGATACTCTTCTGGGTCTAATTCTGGTATTACAACAAATCTTGTTTGCATCCGATTTAACATTTGTTGATTTCCAACTGTAATTTCGAAAGTTTCTCTTTTTATTCTTATATAAGACGGCTTGGATAAGTTCTTCATTTCTTTTATCTGCTGTGTAGCTAAATTAGGTCTTAGTTCACCGCAGTCCATTAGAGCCTCTTTATTTCCTATTAAAAATTCATTTTTTATTCCTGTATCAGAAATATATGATCTTACTGCAAAAAAATACCCTACTGCTTCTTTATATTCTTGTTCCTGATTTAAAATTTCTATACCACCAGTACCAGTGTAATTTTTGTTTTCTTTTTTACCAAAAAAATATTGAGGAAGTGTATCTAATTCATTCTTATCATTTTTTATTACTATCACATCTCCATCTTTGGTAAATATCATAGACATAATAGAGTGTACATAAGGCTTTTCTTTCATGGCTTTTCCTCCTTTTTTATTTTAACACACTTTTTTCAAAAAGAAAAAAATGCTATTTTGGCATTTCTTATTTTTCATCTCCACTGATATGATATAGTTCATAGTTTATTTTTGCAAGTGCTAACTCAATTGTCATCAATTTTTCACTATCATCTAGTTTTTTATTGCTTAATAACAGCTTTACGATTTCTTCTGCACCTTCTATTATAGCATCTTTATTTTCTAATAAGTTAATCTTATCCATCATATAATTCATACCTCTTCCTCCTGCTTCTTGTCTGTATATTTTTTTACAATATCATATAAGTGTTGCATTTTTGTATCCATGATTTTTATCTCATTGGAGCAAGATAATAATTCTCTTTCTAGGTATACAGGAATATCTTGCGGCAACTTATATTGTAATTTATGATCTAGAGATGCCCAGAAATCCATAGCAACTGTTCTGATTTGGATTTCTGCTTCTACATACTCTAACCTTTGCTCTAGATGGATTGGGATTAAGATATTTAAGTGATAGCTACTATATCCGGTATCTTTAGGATTTTTTATGTAATCATTTTCATTCTTTATTTTAAAGTTTTTTGATGACTTTATAATATTTACTATATCATATACATCTGATAGAAAGGAGCAAACTATTCTAAAGCCCACAATATCGTGGATATACTTTTCCACATTCTCTACTGTCTTTTCATAACCTTTATCTTCTAATTTTTTTAGTATGCTACTTTCTGATTTCAACCTAGTCTTTATATGTTCTACCGGGGTGTTTCCTGTGCTAAACTCATGCTCCTCTAATAAAATTTTTAATTCTGCTTCTAACATAGTTTTAGCAAATTTATATTTTAACAACATTTTTTCCCACTCTGTGGAATTTATTTCGCTCATTTTATTTCCTCCCTATACTCATCAAAAAAGGGCTATATGCAGCCCTTTTCTTAAATTTTATCATATCATCAATTCTGAGTATTATTTATTAGTATTTTGGTAGTAGTCTCTTTCAACAATACTCATGCTTACCTGATCTAGTTCTTCTTGCTCTAAATCTTCTAAATCTGATATGATACTTTCTACTTTTTGTAGAATTTCTTTGGCTGTTTTACAATTGTTATAATCAATATGATATTTTTTTAGTACTGCTATTTCATAATTCGTTAAAAATAAATTTTGTTTTGTTGTTTGAAATTTATTTTTCTCAAAATCTATGACTCCTAATAATTCTTCTATATTATATTCTGTCATTAATTACAAGAGTATCCATTATTTTTCATATGAGTCATAAATTCTCCTTCAGAGTAAGAATCATTTATTTTTAACGTTACTACATCTTTTGCCTTTGTATTGGCATTAATCTTTAATTCTAATTTCTCATCATTCGTAAATTCAATGTTATTTAGTATTAAAGTTTCATCATTATCTACTACGACATGAGCGATAATTCTATCGGATTCTTGACTAATAGTTGTAGAATCTTTTGGCAGATAGGCATACGATTCTTTTAATATGAATTTCATAGAATTTAAATAATTATCATTTTCATTTAAAAATGCTTCCGGTAAAATAATCGTTTTTGTTAAATCCATTTTCTTAATATTGTTAGTATCAAGTGTCACTTGTATCTTTTCATCTACTTCAATTCCTAAATCATTGGTTATATTCTTGGTACATACTACATATGGTTGTTTAATTGTTGCAAATAAATAGATAATGATTACTATTAAAATAATCGTTAAAATTATAGGAAATACTCCTCCTTTTTTTAGAATCACTCTATCACCTCTTTATATGCTTATCTTACCTTATTCATACCTGTTTCGTCAAGTATGGAAACGGTTCTTATTTTCTTTTTATACAAGGATTTTAGACAAATATAGGCAAATAAAAAGCCCCTCTTATTGAGGAGCCTAGAATTATTTAATCTCGATTACTTTTTTGGTGTCTTTTTCTTCTTTTTTAGGAACAACTAATTTTAACATTCCATTTTCAAATGATGCATCGATTTTATCTTCATCTAAATCACCTAGATAAAAACTTCTTTCATATTTACCATAGGTTCTTTCACGACGAATATAATTCTTTTCTTCATCTTGTTCATCATTTTCTGTTTTCTTTTCTGCTGTAATTTTTAGATATCCATCTTTTGTTTCAACAGAAATTTCATCTTTGTTGAAACCAGGGATATCCATCTCTATATGATAATCGCCACCTTTTTCATAGATATCACACTTCATGTGTTGTTCCTTTCTTGCAGTAAGAAAGTCATCAAAAATATCATCTAAATAAAATTTTCTTGGCATTAAATCCATATTTATCATCTTCCTTTCGATTACAATTATGTTATACCACCATTCTTAGCACTTGTCAAGCAAGAGTGCTAATTTTTTTTATTTTTTTCATTTATTATTATAAACAAAAAAAGATAATTTATTATTATCTTTTAAAATAAAATATTGACTACTTTATAGCGATATATTTTGATGGTTTGGACTATAATTTCTGAAACTTTGAAATAATTAATTTATATAGTAGCCATAAAGTGCAGATAACTGCACCAAACATATATAGATAGAATACAAAGGGTAGTTCTCCTTCTGTTTTTACTATCATTTGGCTTGTTCCAATAATAAATGCTACATCTAATGCGCTGATGATAGTTAGATGTACAATTTTTTCAATTCTATCAATTTGATGTTTGGAATCTGTTAATTCAATATTAAACCTTAACTCTCCACTATTGATTCCTTTTAAAGTAGTTAGTGCTTCACTTGGTAGTAATAACAAATTGGCTCCACTTTTTATAGATGATAAAGCGAAAGAGGAAAGTTTGTCTTTGTCTAGTAATATGTCTTCAGGATTTACTTTCTTTTCTAAAACATTAATCAAATTAATATTAGGACTGATTTTTTCTAATGTGCCTTCTAGTACTACAATTCCCCTTACCAACATTGTAATTTCTTTTGGCAATTTGATTTCATTTTGTCTTAGCAGAATAAACATTTCTGTTACAAACTCTTTAATATCTATGTTAGCAATCTCTGTTGTTTTATTTTTATCTAATACCTTTCTTATATCGTTTTTTAACTGCATGTAGTCCGGTCTATCATTTGAAGTATCTAATAACGTTAGAATATGAGCAACTTCATTTATATCATTTTTTACAATTGCCATGATGCAATTTTCAAGAAGAGTTCTATTTCTTTTTGAAAGCCTTCCCATCATACCAAAATCTAGATACGCTATTTTTCCATCTACAATTTTAATATTATCAGTATGTGGGTCCGCATGATAAAAGCCATCATCAATTGCTTGTTTTAAATAGTTATGGGCAAGTTTTTCGGCAATTTCATCTAAATCGTAACCAACATCTTTTAGCTCTTGTGTTTCGGAGATATTAAATCCGTCAATATATTCCATAACTAAAATGTTATTTGTCGAATATTTTGAAAAAACTTTTAAAGGTTTTAGGTATACCAATTCCTTATTATTTTCATGAAATTCCTCAATATGCTCTTTTTCGGTATGAAAATTCATCTCTTCTGTTGCACGATTATACATTTCATCTACTACTTCTGTTAAATCTATAATATCTCCAAAGATTTTATTCAAACGTAAAATGTTGATTACTTTTTTTAATAATTTAGCATCTCTTTCCATTAATTGTTCAATATTTTCTCGCCTTATTTTAATAGCAACATCCTCACCTGTTTTTAATTTCGCCTTATGAACTTGGGCAATGGATGCTGATCCTACAGGAGTTTTGTTAATTTCTTCAAATATTTCACTAGGGGCACAATCATATTCCCGCATTAATATTTCTTCTACCTTATCGTATGGCATTGGTTTTACAGAATGCTTTAATTTTTGGAATTCATTACAATATTCTTTGGGAATTAAATCGTCACGAGATGATAAAATTTGTCCCATCTTTACAAATGTTGGCCCTAGTTCTTCTAAAGCTAATCGAACATTTTTCGGAGTTATATCTTTTGTCAGCTTATACTTTTTAATAATGGCAATTATCTCACCTAATCTACTAGGGCTATTTTTCATTTTTTGTTTTGGTTTCTTCTTTCAATATTTTTAGTAACTCTTCTTTTTCTTCTTTACTTAATGATTTTACTTTTTCGTGAAGGCTTTCCTTTGTCATATCTTCTTTTACTACTACAGTTACATTTTCCTTTAAAGTTTCCTTTATGTTATGTTTCAATTCTTCGTTGGCTACTTTTCCTTTTTCCAACATTTCTTCCCCTTTTTGTAGTAATTCTTTTTTTAATTCTTGGGCTTTATCGTTTGTCATAGACATAGCTCCTAAACCCATTAAAAATATGTTTTTTAATTCTTCTTTCATCTTTTTACCTCTTTTCCTTTATTTGTTTTTTACTTTTGCTTTTACTTCATGATTAAAACTATCAGCAAAATATTTGATTTCCTTTTCTAAAAACTCTGATTTTATCCTTTTCCACTCTTCCTCATCTGAAACAAATTTTGTTTTCAATAACTCTTGATTTCTATTTACACAAAGAAATTTTATTGTCTCATAATCTGCTGAAACCTCGTTATCCTGTTTTATCGCAATGATATCATCGCTTTGTTCATCAGAAAAATCACGTGCTGTCAAAGAATATGGATCTTTTGTGTATACTGTTTCATAATCTATAAAGCTGCTTCCGTCTGGGCAATAGTGTTCTCTTCTTGATAGAATCCAGCAACTAACTGGTACCCAGCATTCTATTTCATCTTGAGAAGTAACTTGTTTTCTCTCTATTACAGTTTGTTCTTGTTTTAATTTTGGCATGCAAGTATACATTTTTGGATAATTTATGTCTTTCATATGAACCCTCCTAGTTTCATTATAGCAAAATATTTACAAAAACAACATAAAAAGACACAAAGTGTCTTTATTTCCATCTCCAATTTTTTATGTATGGCATATCTTCTCCATTTTGTCTAATGTAAGATTTATGTTGTTTTAACATATCCTCACACCATTTGATTAAGACATCTTTTGTTTTTTGATACCTTGGAATATGTCTTATAGCATCCATTACTAAGTGGAAACGATCAATTTCATTTTGAACACGAATATCAAATGTTGTAGTGATGGTACCTTCTTCTTGATATCCATGAATATACATATTTCTGTTTGCTCTACTATAAGTTAGTTGCTCTATCAAAGATGGATATCCGTGGAAGTTAAATATGACTGGGGTGTTTTTTGTAAACAATTTATCATATTCTTCTTCTGTTAATCCATGAGGGTGTTTTATTCTTGGAGCTAATTTCATTAAATCCACCACATTAATCACTCTGATTTTTATATCTTTTACACAGCTTCTTAAAATATCTACTGCAGCCATTGTTTCTAGCGTTGGAGTTTCTCCACAGCAAGCCATAATAATATCTGGCTTTCCACCATCATTGCTGGCAAAATCCCATATGCCAATTCCTTTTGTACAATGTTCTTTTGCTTGTTCTTTTGTTAGCCATTGTGGACGAGGATGTTTGCTGGCAACAATAGCATTAATCTTATTTTTTGTTTTTATACAGTGGTCAAAACAAGATAGTAAACAGTTTGTATCTGGTGGTAAATAAATTCTTATAATATCGGACTTCTTTGTCGCAAGATGATTTAAAAATCCTGGATCTTGGTGTGTGTAACCGTTATGGTCTTGTTGGAAAACATGAGATGTTAACAATACATTAAGAGAAGCAATTGGGGCCCTCCAAGAAATTTCTTTTGTTACTTTTAACCATTTTGCATGTTGAGAAATCATAGAGTCTACAATTCTAATAAAGGCTTCATAGCTGTGTATCATTCCATATCTTCCAGTTAATAAGTAACCTTCTAACATCCCTTCACAAACATGTTCTGATAAATAAGAATCCATTACTCTTCCTGTTGGTGATAAGAACTCATCAGTTTTATATATCTTTGAATTCCAAGTTCTATTTTCTTTTTCAAAAATATGATTTAGTCGATTTGATAAAGCTTCATCTGGTCCAAAAATACGGAAATTTTTATTTTCTTTATTTAAAGCAAACAAATCTCTAATATAGTTTCCAAGCTCAATCATATCCTGCTTTTCTATATTTCCGGGCGTCGCTACATTTACTGTATAGTCTTCCCAATTTGGAGTAATTATCTCTTTTAATAATACACCGCCATTGGCATATTCGCTTTTTCCCATACATTTGGATGGTGTGGGAGCAAGCTCTCTAATCTCTTTTTTTACTCTTCCTTTTTCATCAAATAATTCTTCTGGGTGATAACTTTTTAACCACTTTTCTAATAAAGGAAGATTCATTGGATTATCTCTAGTAATTGTAACTGGGACTTGATGAGCTCTAAAACTTCCTTCAATTTGTTTTTGTTCTATTTCTTTAGGTCCTGTCCATCCTTTTGGTGTTGTTAATACTAACATTGGCCATTCATGATCTGTTGTTGCTCTACCTTTTAAATTACCAATTTCTTTTACTATTTTATCTAATGTTTTTGCCATTTCCTCATGTGCTTTTAAGGATTCAGTTGCGGTAACGAAATATGGTTTCCATCCGTGACCATAAAAGAAATCTTCTAATTCTTCCTCTGTCATTCTTCCAAAGATGGTTGGGTTTGATATTTTATATCCGTTTCTATGAAGAATTGGTAAGACATAACCGTCTGTCTCTGGATTTAAAAACTTATTTATATTCCATGATGTCGCAAGTGGACCTGTTTCTGCTTCTCCATCTCCAATGATGCAAGCTACAATTAACCCTTTATTATCTAGTACGGCTCCTGCAGCATGAGCAAGACTGTATCCTAATTCTCCACCTTCATGAATAGAGCCCGGTGTCTCAGGAGCAACATGTGAAGATACTCCACCAGGAAAACTAAATTGTTTAAATAATCTTTTTAAACCTAATTCATCTTCTGTAATATTCGGATAAAATTTTGTGTAAGTTCCATCTACATAGTTATTAGCAATCATTGCTTCTCCACCATGTCCTGGCCCTGATATATAAATCATTTTTAAGTTATATTTTTTTATTATTCTATTTAAATGCATATAAATAAAGTTTTGACCAGGAGCTGTTCCCCAGTGGCCAACTACATTTGGTTTTACATCACTATTTGCTAGTGGTTTTTTTAATAGTGGATTATCTAATAAATATAGTTGTCCTACTGATATATAGTTTAATACACGGAAATATTCATCTATTAATTTTAATTCTTTTTTTGTAAGTGTTGCCATATCATCTTTCTCCTATCTTAATCATTATATATCAAAACAAGGTATTTTTAAAGACTAAAATAAAAAAGGTATTTCAACCTTTTCTACTTGTTATTATGATTTATTAATTAAATCTTTTTTTAATTGTATACCCTAATCCAAATGTTCCAGTAATCATTATAACTAATAATGTTACTATATTAATATCTGCTGTATCAGGGTTTGCAGCTTTTACTTCTTCTAGTGCAGCCAAAGCACTTTCTATATCTGCTGCCATTTTATTTACTTCGTCTTGTTCTAAAATTGTTTTATCATATTTAACTGCATTAATTGCTACAGTTAATTTCTTTAATGATTCTTCTGTATACAAATCTTTATTAAGTTTGTTTGCCTTATCAATTAAAGCATTAATTTTAGTATAATCAGCTTTAGCGATTGCAACTTCGCCTTTTCCTATTACTTCACCAGTAACTTTACCTGCTGTAATAGTAATTTTCCCACCTACAACATCTTCAATATCACCATTGATAGTTCCACCATTTACAGTGAATTCAGGCATTTTAGTTGGATTATAGCTTCTATCATAGTCAATTTTTACATCACCATTAATGATTGCATTATCGGAAATAACAGTACTTACTTGATTATATTTGTCATCCCAACTTAATGTATAAATTGCTTTTGAACCTTCTGATTTGGCATTTAAAGTTCCACCAGTCATTGCTAATTGACCCCAGTTTTGAATAGCACTACCAGTTTCATTTTCTGTAGTAATTATTCCACCAGTCATATTAATAATACCGTTGTCATCATTCTTTAAAGCTATGAAACCATTAACGATTTCTCCACCTTTCATATTGAAAGTAGCTTGTAGATTACGAATTGCTGAACTAAATCCAGAAGTTCCTAAAACTTTACCACCTTCCATATTGAATGTTCCACCATTGTTGTCTAATACGTACCATGAATTTCCACCACTAGTTTTTGGATCAGTACCGGCTTCTTTAGAACGAGTTAATGTACCATTTACTAAAGTAGCTGTTCCGTTATTTACTAAAGCCCCTTTTCCATGAGATACATTATCTAATGTACCATTTCCGGTAATAGTAAGTGTACCCTTATTAGTAACTGTATGACTTCCTTCCTTGTTTGTTAAAGTGTATCCAGCTAAATCTAAAGTAACTGTAGAATCCTTAGCAACTGTTACACTTTCTGTAACATCTTTTACTAATGTTACTGTTTTGCCGTTTGCGTTGTTGATAGCTTCTTGCACTGTAGTATATTCTACATCACCAACTTTAGCAACTGCATTATCTAACGCATATATAGTTGGCGCGATAAACATACTAGCAACCATCATAATAACAAAAAATATCGCCTTTTTCATATCATCATCCTTTCTTTGGCTATTTTAATTATAACATCTATTTCTATAAAAAAAACGTCTAATTTTGTCTTTTATTACTCTTTTGTCATTTTTATAATCTTTTCTTTACAGTCGTGATATAATTTATGGGAGGTGGACTATGAAAGCATATATAAATCGTGAACAATATCAACAGAAATTAAGGCGAAAAAAAAGAAGATTAAGACCACGTCTTTGGTTTTTTATAGTATTATTAATTGTTTTTATAACCATGATAATATACTCATGTTCTACACTCTTTAATTGGAACAAAGATAATAGGAACGTAAAAAAAATTGAAGAAATTATTGAAAACAATGTTCAACCAGTTGAAAAAAAAGAACAAGGTAAATTGATTAATCCTCCGTCAGAAACAGATAGTGATTATTGGTATTATATAAATATTCCATTCTATGATGTTGATTTTTCTAAGCTTTTAAATAAAAATCCTGATACTGTTGCCTTTATTCATATACCAAACACAAATATCAACTATCCTATTGTACAAGCAAATGATAATCAATATTATTTAAATCATGCTTTTGATAAAAGTAAAAATGATGCTGGTTGGGTCTATATGGATTATCGTAATTCTAGTAATTTTTTTGATGATAACACAATTATTTATGGACATGGTAGAGTTAATAAAACTGTTTTTGGCTCTTTAAAAGATACTTTAACCGATAAATGGCAAAGTGATAAAAGTAATTATGTAATTCAAATTTCTACGCCAAGCACTAATTTTGTTTATCAAATATTTTCTATTTATACAATAGAAAGTGAAAGTTACTATATCACTCCAGCTTTTTCAACAAACGAAAAAAAAGAAATTTGGCTTTCTACTATGAAAGAAAGAAATATAGCTCCTATCAATACTAACATTAATATTAATGATAAAGTTATTACTCTATCTACTTGTCAAAATAATAACGGAGGTAGAATAGTAGTTCAAGGAAAACTAATAAAACAACAGCCAAAATAAAATTATATAATTTTAATAAAAAACAAGTATAAATATATTTAATACTTGTTTTTTGTAAAAGAAAAACGGTAATCAATGATGGACTATATTATACTGTTTTTCTTGGGGGTTGCATATTATCTATATAATTCTAATACTTTTTTATGAGATTCTTTTGTTTTTTCTAATACTTCATGAGCAATAGAAGTCTTAGCTCTAAAGTATCCTTTATCATTAAAGACTTCTTTTTCTTGTTAACTTAATCTAGTCAATATGTATCAAAAACTAAAATCAGCTTTTGTACATAATGATAACCTATTATTTTTAAAATTTATTTCTTTTTTAGTATTATCATATATTCTTTCAAAACGGAATTCTTGCATTTCTTGAAACCTTTCTTCTCCATTTTCAAATCTCATTAGTATTTATTGAAATAAGTCATGAAAATTATAAAAAAGGTGTTAAAGTAGCCATCCTTGCTCATCTAATGGCTAACCTCTTCTTGTGTTATTTATAAATAATACTGTCAATTAAAAGAGATAATTTTAAAATATATCTAATACTATTTTGTACCTATTCTATACTCTTAAGTGATTCTATCATATCAATTTTCTTTAGAGAAAAATATAAGATTATATTTACTAAAATTGCAAAAGACATAGTTATTAAAATTGCATATAGATAACTAGGCCAAGCAATGGTAGTATCAAACATCAACATATCTATTTCACAAGTTTTAATAATATACATTGTTAAGATATTTCCTATTCCTAACCCCAGTAGTATTCCTATTAAAGTTAGGATAGTATTTTCTCTATTAATATATTGATAAACTTCTTTATCATAGAAACCTAATACCTTAATTGTTGCTAACTCACGACGTCTCTCACTAATATTAACGCTTGATAAGTTATATAAAACAACAAAAGCTAAAGCACCAGCTGATACAATCAAAATTAATGAAACATAGGCAAAACTATCCATAGTATCATCAAAAACATGTCTTGTTGATGAAGTAAAAGTTATACTAGATACTCCTGGAATTTCCTTTAATTCATTTGCTAATTCTTTTTCTTCTTTTTCTGTCATATTTTTTGTTTTTACCAATACCGTATTATATTCATCTTCTTGATATTCAGATTTTGGAAGATAAATATAGTGGAATAAGTAGTTTTCTGTAATATGTGCTATCTTTTTTTCATATTTGTCTGTACCAGTAAATTTTAATACATCATTTTCTTCCACCTCTAATAAATTAACTAGTTTTTCAGTAATAATAATTCCGTTATTTAAATTATAGTGTTCGTTAGTTTTTCTATCTTGAAGTTTGATAAATCCATCAGGATCTTCTTTTGGTATTACTAAAGTTACTGACTGATTTGTATCTTTATTATCGATCGTAACCGCTTCTTCTTGTACTTCTAATATATCTTTTATTTTTTTATTTTCTTTTATTTTATTTATAGTTTCTTCTGTTTTTTCTTCATTTAAAGCGATTTTTGCTTGATAGCTAAATATTTCTTCATACTGATGAGGAACCATTTTTACTATACAATCTTTTAGCCCAAATCCCGCTAGAATTAATCCTGTACATCCCGCGATACCTATGATTGTCATTAAAAATCTTTTCTTATAGCGGAATACATTTCTAACTGTTACTTTATGAGAAAATGATAGATGATTCCAGATAATTGGGATTCTTTCTAAAAGTACTCTTTTTCCTGCTGCTGGTGCCACTGGTCTCAATAAGTTTGCTGGGGACTCTTTTAATGTTTTTCTACAAGTATAGATGGTTGCTCCTAAAGTACAAAGAAGCGCTATTATCATTCCTTGGAAAGTAAGGGAGGCATAATAACTTAATTTAATATCACCTAGTCGATACATGTTTTTATACATTTCAAAGCATAGTTCTGGTAGTAATCTATAACCAATTACTACACCAATGATTGATCCTATGATTGTAGCAAGAGTTGCATAAAGTATATATTTAAACATAATTGCTGAATCTTTATAACCTAAAGACTTCAATGTACCAATTTGACTTCTTTCTTCTTCTACCATTCTTGTCATCGTTGTCAAACAAATCAAGACAGCAACAATAAAAAATACTAGTGGAAAAACTTTGGCTACATTATCAATTCTTTCTGTATCTTGTTCATATTGATAAAAACCAGCGTTAGAATCAATATCTAGAACATACCATTCCTCGCCTGTTACTTTTTCTTCTTGTAATGTTTTTCTAATATCTTTTTTAGCTTTTTTTACAGTGTCTTCATATTTTTTACTAAACCTGCTTTCCTCTCTATCAAGATTAATATAAGCAGTTGTTTTGACAGGGCTTATAATATTTGTCTCATTCATATATAAATAGTAATCAATCGTTCCTGATAGTAAATCTGTAGAATCGCGTTCTGTTGAAATATATAAGGGGCTTTCTACATATCCAGTTACTGTTACTGTTTTATTATTTATTAAGTTAGAATCTATAGTAATTTTATCTCCTATTTTTATTTCACTTCTAAAATCATTATCAACAACTACTTCGTCAACTTTTTCTGGCATTTTGCCTTTGATTAATTTTGGAGTGTTTATTTTATCCTCTTTATTATAGGAAATAATCTTTGTTGCATAATCTTCTTTTTTTGTTGTAATAGCATCAAAACTATAACCTGTTTCTACATTATATTTCTCTTCTAGTTTTTTTTCTACTTCTTCTCTTATTCCGTAGTTTGATGTGATAAAAATATCATACATGTTAGTTTTCTCATAATAGTTATCTAGGGTATTTTTCATATCAGGAGCTACTGCTCTAATACCTGCGAAAAAACCTACTCCTAATAAGACAATTACTAGAATAGAAATAAATCTTTTACTTGTTTTTACCATGCAGACAATGGTTTCTTTTAATAGTTTTTTCATTACCAGTTAATATCCTCTACTTTTTGTGGATGCTTATTTATGGTTGTTTCTTCTGCTTTTCCGTTTTTAAATCTAATAATTTTGTCTGCAATTGGGGCAATCGCACTGTTGTGAGTAATGATAATTACTGTCATTTTTTCTTTCCTCGATAGTCGTTCTAAGACTTTTAAAATCTGTTTTCCTGTCTCATCATCTAATGCTCCTGTTGGTTCATCTGCAAGTAGAATTTTAGGACTTTTCGCAACTGCTCTAGCAATTGCTACACGCTGTTGTTCCCCTCCAGATAACTGGGCTGGAAAATTATTTAGCCGATTTTCTAAGCCTACTGCTTTTAATGTATTTACAGGTGATAAGTGTTTTTTACATATTTCTGTTGCTAGTTCTACATTTTCTTTGGCTGTTAAGTTTTGTACTAGGTTATAAAATTGAAAGACAAAGCCAATATCATTTCTACGATATTTAATTAGTTCCTTATTTCTATATTTCGTTATATCTTTACCATCAATAATTACTTCTCCAGAGGTTACTTTATCCATTCCACCTAGAATATTTAAAGCGGTTGTCTTCCCTGCTCCGGATGGTCCTAGTATAACTACTAATTCTCCTTTATCTATGGCGAATGACGTCTCATTTAAAGCGATTACTTTTGACTCTTTTTCTCCATAAATCTTACTTACATTCTTAAATTCGATATAGGCCATAGTATCCCTCCTATCTATACTTGTATTATAACACTTTTTTGTGAAAAAAAAGAGAAAACGACAGGTTTTCTCTTTAAATTGCATAAAGTAAAATACTAAAGAATTGAAGTGTTGATCCCGCTAAGACAAAAAAGTGAAAGATCGAGTGAAAATATCTTTTTTTAGAGCCAATGGCGTATAGAACAGCTCCAACGGTATAAGCAATTCCACCAGATATTAATAATATCAGTCCAGGTTTTGGTAATAGTGATGAAATACTATTATAAGAAAAGATAATCATCCAGCCCATAATTAAGTACATAATCGTTGAAGGAATTTGAAACTTTTCCAAATTAATAGCGTTTAATAATACACCGATTATAGCACTTGCCCAGATAATTCCAAAAATAATCCAGCCTGTTTTTCCGCCAATTAGACTTAGGCAGTACGGAGTATAACATCCTGCAATGAATAAATAGATATCACAATGATCTAATATCCGAAACACTTTTTTTGCTTTTAATTTTGGACTTAAGGCGTGATATAGACAACTAATTAGGTACATAATAATCATAGTAGAACCATAGATACATGAGGAAACAATTCCTATTGTATTATGATTTCTAGCAGAGAAGACAACAGTTAATACTAAAGCTGTTATTCCTAATAGAACACCTATCCCATGAGAGATAGAGTTTATTAATTCTTCTCCTAATGTATATTTAGGTATTGTTACTTTTTTCATAATTTCTCCTTTTTACTATACATTTTATTATATATTAAAATATATTTTTTATATAGTTCATTTGTTAAAATAGCTTTCACTTTTTTTATTTATTATACAATATCTATAGAAAAAATGCTTACTTTTCTAATAATATTATTAGGAGAAGGACTATTTTATTCTAAATAAAATGACACTCATTCCTTAGAATTAGTGTCTGTTTTTTTATTCTATGAATTTATACCCCTACACTTTTTGTTTCTGGTAGAGTTGATGCTCCATCAATTACAATTCCTTGACCAGTAATGTAAGTAGATTCATCGCTTGCTAAAAAGGCAGCTAACTCTCCTAGTTCTTCTATTGTTCCAAGGCGTCCCATTGGAATACCTGAGGCTATTCCATCTACTACACTTTGCGGATTGTTAGCATTGGAATCTTTGGCAATTCCTTCTACCATTGGAGTCATAATATATCCTGGCATAATAGCATTAACATTAATATTATTTTTTACTAATTCCATAGCAAGACCTTTTGTAAAACCTAATAGTGCTGCTTTAGTTGTAGCATAAGCTACTTCTCCTGTATCTGCAACCATTGGTCCTGTTACACTAGATAGATTTACAATTTTACCATAATTATTTTTAATCATATATGGTACTACTACTTGTGTCATGTTCCATGTACCTTTGATATTGATATCAAAATGATTATCTCTTACCTCATCCGACATTTCTGTAAATGGTACTAATTTAGCAATACCAGCATTATTTACTAATATATCAATTTTTCTTTTTTTAGCTATAATATCGTTTACTATTGCTGTTAACATATTTTTATCTCTGATATCAGCACTGTATCCCATTACTTTTGGATTTTGTAATTCTTTTAGAGTTTGTTGTAATTTATCAGAATAATCAATAATTACAACATCTGCTCCATATTTCAAAAATACTTTTACAATTCCTAGGCCATTTCCCATAGCTCCACCAGTAATAATCGCTACTTTTCCATCTAATTTCATAAATTTCTCCCTTTCTATTTTAATAGTATTATATCATTATTTTTTATTTTTTAACATTTCTTTCCAATAAGAAATTATATTCTGTTCTGTATATTTTTATCATAAAAAAGACTGTAAATACAGCCTTTTACCTTTATTTAGAAATTACTTCACAGATTAAGTTAGAGATTTCTGTTGGATTATCGATTGGTAGTCCAGCAATCATTTTAGCTTCACTATAAAGGATTTTTGTATATTTCTTGAATTCTTCTTTGTCCTTTTTATATAAAGCTTTTAACTTTTTAGCAATTGGGTGTTTTTCATTAATTTCTAATACTGTTTGTGCTCTGATTCCCATGTCATTTGGCATAGCATCAAACACTTTTTGCATTTCGATAGAAACGTCCCCCTCACTAGTTAAACAAACTGGATGAGTTTTTAATTTATTTGTAAATCTTACCTCTTTTACTTCTTTGATTTCTTCTTGCATGTCTTTTAATAAATCTTCATTTTCTTCATTTACTTTTTTAGTTTTTTCTTTTTCTTCTTCTGTTTCTAGATCTAAATCTCCATTTTCGACATTTGCAAATTTCTTTCCTTCATATTCCTGAATCGCTGTGATTGCGAACTCATCTACATAATCTGTTAAATATAAAATATCATAGTTTTTTTCCTTTACTTGTTCTACTTGTGGAAGTGAATCAATTTTAGCGATTGATGCACCTGATGCATAATATATTTTTTCTTGTCCTTCAGGCATATTGTCTACATATTCCTTTAGGGTTATCAACTTATCTTTTTTAGATGAGTGGAACATGATTAAGTCTTTTAATTTATCTTTATCTTTACCAAATTCATTATAAATTCCATATTTTAATTGAACACCAAAAGTTTTAAAGAATTCTTCATACTTTTCGCGGTCTTCTTTTAACATGTTTTCTAATTCTTTTCTGATTTTAGACTCAATATTTTTAGCTATTAGTCCTAAGCTTTTAGACTTTTGTAAAATCTCTCTTGAGATATTTAATGATAAATCTTCGGTATCAACAATTCCTTTTACGAAACTAAAGTAGTCTGGCAATAAATCTGCACATTTATCCATAATTAGAACACCACTTGCATAAAGACTAAGTCCTTTTTCGTAATCCTTTGTATAATAATCGTATGGTGCGTGACTTGGGATAAATAATAATCCATTATAAGAGCACATTCCTTCTACAGATGTTTGAATTACTTTTAATGGTTTATCAAAATCATTGAACTTATCCATATAGAAGTTATTATATTCTTCTTCGGTTACTTCACTTTCTTTCTTTTTCCATAAAGGAACCATACTGTTGATAGTCTCTATTTCTTTTTTATCTTCATATTCATGCTTTTCTTCGTCTTTTAATTCATGTTTTGTTACTTCCATTTTAATTGGATAGCGAATATAGTCTGAATATTTTTTTATTAACTCTTTTAGATTGTACTCTTCTAAGTATTCACTATAGTTTTCTTCCTCTGTATCTGGTTTAATATGTAAAGAAATTTTTGTACCATTGTGTTTTTTATCACATTCTTCGATACTATATCCTTCTGCGCCAGTAGAAATCCATTTATAACCTTTTTCACTATCTACAGATTTTGTTTCTACCTCAATGCAGTCACTTACCATGAATGCTGAGTAGAAACCAACACCAAACTGTCCGATAATATCTACTTTATCTTTTTTTGTCATATTTTCTTTGAAACTTAGTGATCCAGACTCTGCTATGGTACCTAGGTTTTTGTCCAATTCTTCTTCTGTCATACCAATACCATTATCTTCAATTACTAGGATTCTATTGTCTTTATCATAATCAATTTTTATCTCTAACTTATCCTTTTTTACTTTTATTTTCTTATCTGTTAGAGAACGATAATATAATTTATCAATCGCATCACTAGCATTTGATATTAGTTCTCTTAAAAAGATATCTTTATTTGTATAAATAGAATTAATCATTAAATCTAATAATCGTTTAGATTCTGATTTAAATGCTTTTTTCTTCATTCTTCCATCTCCTTCATATACTTTATTTATAGCACCTTAATTAGCAGTTGTCAATATAGAGTGCTAATTTTTTTCTTTAGAAAAAGTCATTATAGCATGACTTTGTCCAATTCTTTTTGTAGTTTATTTTCTTTGTCTTCTAATATTATAATTTCTTTTCTGCTTTTATTTGATAACGGGATTGAAGTTATGATATTATCTTTAATCACTTGCAATCTTTTTTTATCTACACCTAAACATAAATAATTATATTTTTCTTCTTTTTCAAGAACTTTTACTTTTAAAAACGCTTTTTCTATATTGTTCTTTATTGCTTTTAACACTTGATAAGTATAACTACTATATACCAAGTTTTTATCATCACAAAAAATATTTAATATTTTAGCATGATCATTATATTCTATGATTAATAAGTGGTTTTCTATAATAGCATAATATTTTCCATTTACACTTTCTAAAAAAGATAGATTTCCTTCGATTAGTTTTTTCTCATCTTTTAATACTGGGAAAAATTCAATTAAATTATTCTCCCATAAATCACAATTTAGACTTGCCTGATATTCAATTAAATCATTTGTGTTCATAACTACAGACAAGATTTCCATCGCTAATTCTCCCATGATATTAGGCACATGTTCAAACATTAAAGCCATTGTTTCAAAAAGAAATTTCCACTCTTTTGGTAAATATCTTGTCATATGAAAGTCATAAGTCTTTTTATCAATATGGATGTCTAAATCTATTTTAAAGTTATCTATATTTTTATTTCGTTTATCTCTACTTTCCTTTGTTTCATATTTCGATAGTTTTGCCTTGGCTTGATTTATAATATATGTAACACTATTTATATTTATAAATTGATAACAAAAATATTCTTCTATTTTATTTGTATCCATTATATCCATGGGGATATATAACACTTTGAATTTCTCTATACTGCTACTATATACTAAAGCTAAATAAAAATTAGTGTTATTATAATTTGCAATATGAATTTCTATTATTGGATATTCTTTTTTCTTTTTAATAATTTTTTTTATTAATTCTTTTTTATCTTTATGACGCATACCTAACCCTTTTCTTTACTACAATTTTATTATAGCATGCTTTCTTATTTTTTTGTTATGTTTGTACGTTTTTTTACTTTAATTGTCATCTTTTGTGTTAATTGTTAGTTTACACTATTCTAAACTTTCTGCCCAGGACACGATTTTATCCCAGGTGGCAGGACCTACTACGCCATTTTCTGGTAAGCCATATTTTTTTTGAATGGCTTTGATAGATTCTTCTGTTAAATCATCAAATGTTCCATTTATTCTTACTCCTGGTATTTGATGTGTTTTATCACAGATGGTATATAGAAATTTTTGTAAATTTTCTATATCATCTCCCGTCATCCCTTTAGATAAAAATATACCTGGATATATTTTATCTTCATAATATAGATATTCTGAAGGGATTTCTGTTTTTGTCTGGTTATATGCTGTTACTAAGTCATTCCATGTTTCTCTATCAACAATTCCAGTAGCGTCTTTTCCATATGCTGTTTGAAAAGACATTAACATTTCTTGCGTATTTTCTGTGAAATCTTCTCCCGAAAGGTTTAGTTTTGGAATGTTAGTATTAAAATAAGATAAAAAGTTCAAAAGATAATTTAATATTCTAATATATGGTCCACTTTCCCCTAATGCTAGTGTATCTCCATAAGGAAATTCCACTTCTTCAATAGCAATTCCTTCTCCTGCCAAATCTGCTATTCTTTTTACAGCATTATATAGATATTTTACTTCATACCAGGTAGCTTTATCCACTTCTCCTGTAATTGGAAGATCAAATACTTCTTGGAATTTTCTTACACTTTCTTCCATATCTGTTGTAAAAAATATATTTTCTTCTTCTATTTTTGGAATCGCTGGATAATTATTGCTAATTCTATTTAATTGTACTTTTAACTGTCTTACAAAGTTTCCTGCTGATCCTAGACGAAATGGAAACCCAGGATACGATGGAACGTTAGGAGATACTGGAGCATTGTAAATTATTTCTATATCATCTCCATAATATCTTTTTAATATTTCTATTGGTGATAGTCCTTGTTTTGCTAAATCAACACTTCCCCATTGGGATAGTCCACTACAAGTAGTATTAATACCGTCACAATAAGTTGCAAATAGGGGTTGAATCTGCTCTCCTTTTACAATGTAGTTATTAAATATGTCGTCTACAATTTGAGAAATTGTTTCAAAAAATTGAGAATCTTCTTGAAAAGTTTGGTCATATGCTGGTGATGATGTAATATCAAAATTATATCCTTGAGATGGATACCATTCGTTATAAATTCTATTTAAAGCATAAGAAATTTGAGCAAGAATATTAGCTTTAATTGCATCCGTTGGCCATGATGGATAGATTTCATTAGATGCCACATTTTTTATATATTCTGGGAACGATACCGTTATATTTTTAGCAGCACTATCTGGTGGACCTAAGTGTACTACTATTTCTGTTGGTACTATTGGAGTTCTTGCAGCCATATTATTTTTCTCCTTCCATATCGACTTCCGGAATCATTTTGATATATTGAATTACTCCTGTATTTCCAAATATCGCAACATCATATTTTTTTATTTTTTCATAGCCCTCATGAATTGCTGTTACATCATAGACAGTATATTTAGGAGTAGAGCCAGGCTTATAATCTGTATCTTCCTCTGGGGATGGTAATTCGATATTACTAATCATTCCACTAGAATCTGTTTTACCAGCGAAAAACAGAACCTTTTCTCCATCTATATCTTTTGTGATAATAATGTCTGTATCAGGAACTGGGATTGCTTGATATGCAGTAAATACTTCTACCTTCAACCTTCCAGTAGATGGATTCTCTTTTATAAACTCCTGATAACTTTCTGTTTTTTTAAATTCTTCAAAGCTTACTAAATTCATTATAATTCCCTCACTTTCAGTACTTGACCTATTTGTAAGCTAGTAGAGGTTAAATTATTTAAATCCATTAAGTTTATTACTGATGTATTGTAGCGCCTTGCAATATCATATAAATTATCTCCTTTTTTTACCGTATACGTTTCATATTTTGGTTCTATATACCCTTCTCCGAAACATTCTTTTCCTATTATCGTTGGAGTTTCCTCTGTGGGTATTCTTAGAATTTGTCCAACAGAAAGAATAGTTGTTTGTAAATTATTAGTTTGCATAATGTCATCTACTGTTGTATTAAATAATCTTGCAATACTGTAAAGACTATCTCCAGCTTTTACTTCATATTCTTTATAGTCGGTAGTGATGTTGGTTGTTGGAATTTTTAATATTTGTCCTATCGATAATAGATTGCTTGATAACCCATTTGCTTGTTTTATTGTTTCTACCGTTATCTCATATTTTTGTGCAATTTTGTAAAGACTGTCCCCGCCTTTTACTATATATGTGATATAAGCTTCTTCTGTTTCTCCTTCCGTCGGTACTTTTAGCTGTTGTCCAATGGAAAGAGATGTTGTTTTTAAATTATTTAGTTCTATTAACTCATCTACTGTCGTATTGTATTGCTTAGCTATTTCATATAATGTATCTCCTGATACAATTTTTATGTAACATTTTTAAATGTAAATATAATATCTATCGTCTTATCTTGATAGATATAGATTTTTTCAACTAAAATAATTATTAATTCTCTAGTTGGATTATCTAATGATAAAAATTCATTAATATATTTTTCTATTTGTTTATTGTCTATTTTATTTGATTCTATACTTTCATTTTTAAGATTATCAATATTCTTTTTATTTTTATCTATTTCTTTTTTTATATTTTCACTTACTCTTAAGTATTGCTCTTCATCTATTATTCCTTTTAGCCTATCCATATAAGTTTTATCTAGACTTTCAGTTAGTTTATTACTTGTTATTTCTAGACTTTCAATTTGTTTTTTTATCTTTAATGTATTATCTTCAAACTTTATATTATTAATAGATTCTTTTATCTTGTTTTTATCTAAATATTTTTTACATACTTCTCTTATATTATCTAAAATAACACTTTCTAATACTTCATAATTATTTGTATGGGTTGTACAGACATGATATTTTGAATATGTTCTATAGTAATCACACGTAGTATAACTTCTTCCTGTTTTATTTTGATATCTTATTGTTATTCTGTGCTTGCAATCCCCACAATATAATAATCCATCTAATAAATAAAACCTTTTCTTTTCTGGTCTTTTAACATTTTTAGGTAGTATAGTTTGTACATAATTAAATGTACTCTTGTCAATAATTGCTTCGTGTGTGTTTTCAACTATAATGTAATCATCTGGATTATTTTTAACTGTCTTTTTTAGTTTATAATTTATTTTTTTAGTTTTACCTTGGACTGCATCTCCAGTATATATTCTATTAGTTAAAATTGCTTTTATAGTTGTATCTACCCATACTCCATATTCTTGTGAAATACAATTAGTATTTATACACTTAGTATTCCATACATAGTTGTAATAAGATGCTGGTGTTTTAATTTTCCTTTTAGTAAGTTCTTGGGCAATATAATGATATGTATTACCTTTGAGTGCTAAATCAAATATTAATTTAACTACTTCTGCTTGTTCTTCATTTATTACTAAATGATTTTTATTATTTGGATCCTTTTGATAACCAAATGGACATCTTCCTGATACATATAAACCATCTTTCATTCTAGAATGTAGACTACTTTTAATCTTTTTAGAAATATCTTTGGCATACATATCATTCATTATTGCTTTAAATGGTGCAATATCATTATTGGTATTATCTATAAAAGTATCTATACCATCATTAATAGCAATATACCTAATATTATTATTTGGAAAATATTTTTCTATTAATTCTCCTGTACCTATATAATCTCTGCCTAATCTTGACATATCTTTGGTAATAATCATATTGATCTTACCTATTTCAATATCATTCATCATTCTAATAAACGCTGGTCTATCAAAATTAGTTCCAGAAAATCCATCATCTACATATTCATCTACTACACAATAATTGTTCTCTTTAATATATTGATTAAGTAAACTTCTTTGACTAACAATACTATCAGATTCTACATTTCCATCATCTCTTGATAATCTTATATAAAGTCCTACTTTAAAACTACTATTCCCTACCATTAATTACTACTCCCTTCTACTTGGGAATAATGAGTATGATTACATGGTAGCTCTCTATTCAAATAATTGCAAGTCATGTTTAATCTCTTTTGTAATTCTATTTTTAATACTTCAGTTATTATTTCATTTAAAGATTTAGAAGTATCTTCAAATTTCAAATTAACTTTGTATTTAACCATAGAGTTTGATACCTCCAATTAATTCTATGGTTTTTATTTTTGTAATATTACTTGGTATGGTTTTTGCATACTCAGTTATATTACTTAATCTCATAATCCTCCTTCATATTCATAGACATCATCTCCTTTTGCTTGGATGATACCTCTCTTAAAATATGAGAGTCAAGTCATTTACTATAGTAAGTTTTGTCTACCATCCTAAAACAATTCATAATTTATTAAATTATAAAACAGCAGGATAAGAAGACGGTGTAACAACATGCGCTTTCCCTTATAAAATAAGGACTTGTGTATACACCATTCTTATTTCACACTTACGAAATAGGGCCTACTTTGTAGGTTCATATAAAGGATGATTATTAAATAAGTCTTTATATTATAAGATATTAAAGAATTAAAAAATCATCCTATTATCTAATCTTCGATTGATTATATAGGATGATTAATTTTTATTTATTTTTTTTATGATTTTATTTTGTATTTTATTTATAATATTCTTTCCTACATATTAATTTATCAAAAGCAGCAAGTACACCAGGAAGTACAAATAATATTAGAATTACTGAACAGAAAGTACCTTCTGATACAGTCTTACATATCATTGCTGGAATTGCTTCAGAGAATGATGCAACTACTAATGTAACAATTATTAAAATAGATGATGATGAAAGTATTGTATGAATAGATTTATTATAAGCGTTTGCTAATGAGTCTCTTACTCCCATTGTTTCTCTCATCTCTTTATAATAAGTTGTATATACAATTGCATAGTCTATTGTAGCTCCCATTAAAATAGCTTGAACTATTAATAATGCTATGAAATATACGCTTGATCCTGTAATTGATAATACTGCCATTGTAACATATACAGCACATTGAATCATTAATACTAAGATTAGTGGTACTAATAAATCTTTGAATGTAATTGCTACAACTACAAATATAAATATCATTGTTAGAATTGTAATGTAATTTAATTCGCCATTGAATGATTGACTCATTTCAAGTGCCATTGGAGACTCTCCAACAACATATACACCATCATTTTCTCCTACTGTATCTAATGCATTTTGGATAAATTTAAATGTATCTTTGTCTTCAGCACCATATTTAGAATTAATTATTGCTCTTGAATATTTATCAGATACTAATAATTTTTTAGCATCATCAATTGTATTCTTAGCATCTTTAATTGTTTTTGTCATATCTGCGTCTAAGAAACTTGAATATTTTTCATCTTTTAATAAATCATTATTTAAATAATTTACTATTTCTTCTACTGTCAATTTCCATGAATCATCATAATTATTTTTACTTCCATAGTATGTATATACTATATCAATTAAATTGTAATCTAATCCATCACCTAATTTATTTAATACATTGTATAAATCTAAAGAATTATATTTAGTTCCATTTAATGTATTATTCATAATAGCATTAACAGTATTTAATTTATCTTTTGATTCATTATCGATTTTACTAGAATATGTTGGATTAGGAATAACATCGCTAATTATAAAATTAGTAAAATCAATTAATGAAATAGTACTATTAGCTTTAATATATCTTGAATTGTATAGTGATAATACTAAACTTAATGTATCTTTATCACTACCAAGTAATTTAGCAAGATCAGTTGCATTATATTTAGTGTTATTTAATGTAGATTCCATTACTTTTTTAACTAAATTTAAAGTACTAATTGTGCTATTATCAATTTTACCTTTTAGTAATTCATTATCTTTATTATTTAATATTAAATTAACAAATTCAAGTGGATTCATTGTTGTAGTTAAACCACTATAATCAGCTACACCATAAATATTTTTAACTGTAGATTCGTTTTGCTCTATTAATGCAGCCATTTCTTTATATGTATATCTTGTATTTGTATTATTAACTATCTTGTATGTTAAATCTAACATAGTGCTAGCTGTAGATAATTTATCAGATAAAAATGGATTTGATTTATTTTCATATAGAAAATTAATTAAATTTCTAACTGATATATTCTTAAGTTTACCATTTTGATAATCATATACACCATAAACAACACTTACAATAGTTTTATTTTCTTGTAAAGCATTTGTTAATTCATCTACACTATATGTTGTAGTTATATTACTCATTACATAAAGAGCAGTACTTAATTGTGAGATTTGATTACTATTTAACTCAGAATTTATTTCTGGAGTTTGTAATAATGTATTTACAAATTGTAATGGCGTCATACTATAACTACCAGACAAATCTCCAGTTATTGCATAATTTAATTTTGCACCAGTTTCTGCATCTATTCCAAATATTGAATATAAATTGGCATTAGGAAGTACTGTATCATAATATGAATTAAGTGTCACTATTGTTTGCAATGATTTTTTTGTATCTTCACTAAAATATGATTTGTAAGCATCTTGCTCTGCCATATTTAACGCAACATTTGCAAATCCATTTAATGTTAGTTTAGAATTTGTATTATATCCTGTATAGTAAATATATAAAAGTGACATTGTATTATCATCTAAACTTAATCCTAAATTATTAAGTGATGTTTTCATAGATGACACATCTAATTCATTAGCAATTATTTGTTCACTACTTAATGTAGATAACATGTTTAATGATTTAATAGTACTTTCATCAAACATATCTTTATAAGCATCTTGATTAGACATGTTTAGTGCAACATTTGCAAATTCATTAATTGTCATTGTAGATTTAGAATCTTGTGTTGTTCTGTAGAATAAGAATAATTGATCTACTAATGATTTATCAATACCAAAAGTATTTGCAATCTCATTTGAAGTCATTTGTTTATTAATAGTATTTGTATTAATAAATGGTTGTAATTGTTTTAATGATGCAAGAGTATTAGCATCAACACTACTACCATAATTTGGATCTACACTAACTTCATTTATCATAAAATTAACAAAATCTTTAATAGACATTTTAGTATCTAAATTCTTTGAATTATAATAAATTAATAAATCATTAGCATCACTTTCGTTCATATCTAAAATGTTTGCAATTTCGCTTGCTGTTCTTTTTTGATTAACATTATCTTTTGTTGCAAAGTTTTCTAATAAATCCATGTTTTCTTTAATATTATCATCAATACTCTCTGATACTTTTTCGTTAGAATATACATCAGATTTAATAAACTTAGTAAATTCAGATAATGTCATGCTATCTTTTGTATTTTTATTATAATAGTTATAGTAAATTATTTTAATTAAATAATCATCTATTTCAGTATCTTGACCTAAATCTTTAAATTTTTGATTTAATTCATTATAGGCAAGTTTTTCATTTATTGTATTACCGTAACATAATACTTGATTTACTTTTTCATCATCTTCGATTGATTTACAATATTTAGTAATTATTTCATCATATTTATTTTCATAAATAATTGCTATTTGATTTGTAGATGGGAAGTGTTTACCAACTTCATCTTGTTGAGTACCAGTATATAAAATACCGATATTGCCTTTTAAGATATATGCAGCAATAAATGAGGCAATGATAAATACTAATTGAACCCATCTTGTTTTATAGCTATATTTACCTAATCCTTTTAAGTTAAAATTAATTGTTTTCTTTTTCGAATTCATTATTAATTTATCACATAAAACTAATAATCCAGGTAAACAGAAGAATATACTTACTAAACTTAATACAACACCTTTTGCAAGTACTAATCCTAGGTCTCTTCCAATTGTAAAGCTCATAAATACTAATGCTAATAGTCCAACTACTGTTGTAATTGAAGAGCTTGATATTGCTTTAAATGAATTATATAAAGCATTTTTCATAGCTTTAGTTTTATCTTTTTCTTTTTCTCTTTCTTGTCTATATCTATTAGATAACATTATTGAATAATCCATAGATAATGCAAGTTGAAGTATCGCAACAATTGAATCTGTGATATTTGATACGCTTGGGAATATTATATTTGTACCTTTATTTATAAATACTGCAACACCAATTGATATTAAGTACAACCATGGTTCAATATACGATTCACTTAATATTGTTAGTATTATCATGGCCATAGCAATAGCTACAACTACAATCCAAATTTGAAGTACTGGTTTCCATTCACTGTATATGGATCCACTCATAGCTTCTGGTTTCATTTCATTTACTTCATTATAAACGTTTTCTGCTGTTTTTGAATGATCATAATCATCAACATTTAATACATATAAGGTATATTTATCTCTATTATATTCATCTGTATTTTCATAAAGAACTGAGCTTACACCATTAATACTTTCTAATTTTTTTAAAGTATCCTCCTTTTCAGTATCTGATAAGCCTTTAAACATAACATTAAGTACAGAAGAATCTTGTTCTATGAATTCTTCATCCATAATATCTTTACCGATTTTAATTTCAGATGTTTCAGGTAGATATTTCATGATATCTTCATTTATATTGACTTTTGTCCCCAAATACAAACTAAAAATAGCTAATATAACAAATAGTGTTAGAAAAACATATCTTGCTTTCACTATAAAATCCGTAACTTTTCTCATATTTAACTAACATTCCTTTCTTTCGTCCTTTCAGTCCTCTGAAAGGCACAAA
>ENA-ORTU01000172-ORTU01000172.1-human-gut-metagenome-genome-assembly--contig:-NODE-172-length-92938-cov-7.929481_pt1 | contig 92938 bp, 74 predicted proteins | sample MGYA00241910_ERZ509184 | MGnify/ENA primary metagenome ERZ509184 (study PRJEB26280, sample SAMEA2338847) | human gut metagenome | biome: human gut; feature: human-associated habitat; material: faeces... | reverse complement strand
TAGCTAAAGCTTTTTGGAACCACCGGCATTGCCGGTGGTTTTCTTTATACAAAAATGGAGGGAGAAAGAGCCGTCAGGCTCTCTCTCCCTCCTTCGTCTGTACGGCTTCCAACGCCTGTCTCAGCGTGTCCGTCGTTGTGTGATTATAGACCCGTTCCAGCATTCTGGTGTCGCAGTGTCCAAGCAGATCTGCAATCAGGTGCTGCGGTACGCCCTGCGCCGACCAGAACGTTGCTCTCGTGTGCCGAAGCTCATGGGGCGTCAATGACGGAATTTCCGGATGTGCCTTGATCAGATCCTTCATAAAGGAACGATACTCACGGTCGTACCAATTCCGTGGATAATAGGCTTTCCCTTCCGGACTGTGAAAAATAAACTCTGCTTCGACCTGACGCTTCTCTCCGCCAGATTCCAATGTAATGATTTTCGGCTCTGCTTTCAGTCTTGCGAGCAGGCGTGGCTCCAAAATCGGAATTGTGCGCTGGCGGTAGCCATTCTTCAAACCGTCTGCCAGCAGCGTCTTTTTACGGCGCGGATCTGAAGCATGTTGCGCCGACCATCGTGACGGCGAACGCGTCCAAGGTAGAGCCCTCTTCTACCCAGCGTGTAGACCTGTCCACGCCGAAGGCTTACAGAGTCTATGCCTCCAACGGCGCGTATGTGACCTACACCGTCACCGCGTACACCGAGGAGCCGTCGCCCACGCAGTCGCTCTGGGAGAAGCTGCAGAACCAGATCAACAGCAACCCCAACTGGTGGGAGCTGGCGGAATACCAGAAAAAGACCGGCTATTATAAATAACCGGCACACACAAACGCTCCCGGCTGAGAGAACTCAGCCGGGAGCCATACAGACGCAATCGGAACAGGCAGCCGGACACGCACGGCTGCCTGCCCCGCAACGGTATGAGAAAGTGATAATTTCCCACCCGCGATCATTGTGCCTGATATTCTGCCCCGCAGAGGCTCAAGCCTCTACGGGTTTTTTCGTAGTCGAAAGAGCGCAGATTTTACAGAATTCCACGGAAAACTGTAAAATCTGCGCATTTTCCATTTTAAGCGAGTCCACCAGTCAAAAGGCGTCAATTTCCCACAAACAGGAAAATACAAGGGCGCCAAAATACAGACAGAACCTGCGCTGGGCAGTCATTCTGCCACCTGCCCGCGCCCCTCCGTTTCTGACATTTGCTTATCCCCGCAAATGAAATTCAGAAATGGAGGAATGTATCTTGAAAACGAGGTACTTCAGAAGAAAGCAAAACAGCGACGCCGTAGAATGGATCGAGATGAGCGGCGCGGAATATCTGGACTTCGTCCGTGATCCCGAGAACAAAGACAGGTTCTTTTTGAATATGAAAAACGTCGTTCTGGAATGCTCGAAGGAGGAATATCTGCAAAGCCGAACCGAGAAGCGGCGCAGCGCTATCTTGCAGAAAGCAAAAAGGGGTGGACGATCATCTCCCTTTTTGCGCAGGCAGACAAAGAGTCTACCGGCGAGGAAGTCATTCCGGACCCGGATGCCGATGTGGAAGAAAACATCCTACATACCCTTGCCGTGCAGCGCGTTCGTGAAGTAGTAGATGCACTTCCGGAGGAAGACGTGGCGCTGCTTCGTGCGTTATATCTGCAAACGCCGCCGCTGACCCTGCGTGCCTACAGCGAGAAAACAGGAATCCCGGTGATGACGCTGCATTACAGAAAAGCTGCTTCGGCTTTTGAAGCAGCAAATCTGAGTCAGGTGCTCTGAGCCCCAGCCGCCAGCAGCATCCGCTCCAGCTCCCTCGCGGCGACGCTCAGGGGCTGCCCCTTCCGTTTCACGATGCACACGGCACGCAGCGGGAGGGGCTCTTGCAGTTCGATGCGGCGCACATTATCAGACGGACGAATGAACGCCTCCGGCACGATGCCGACGCCAAGACCCGCTTCTGCCATTGGGATGATCTGGTCAGCCGTGGCGGCTTCGATGGCGGGTTGAAAAACAACGCCCTGCGCGGTGAAAACAGAGACGTAGAACGCATGGGAGGTCGTGCCCGCGCCGAGCGTGATGAGTGGATACGCTTCCAGCTCGGAAAGCGCGACGCTTCGTCCAAGCAAACCGGAAAAGGCCGGCGCGCAGATCGGAACCTCCCGAATTTCTTTGACGATCGTCTGCGTGAGAGACGGCGAGAGCGTAACCGGCGTTGTGATGACCGCAAAATCTGCCGTCGTCTCGTGCAGCGCCGCGACGGCCTGCGGCGTGGAGTGGTTGCTGATGCGAAGATGCACGCCGGGGTACTTTTCCTGATACCTTTTAAGTACCGGCAGGAGTAAACACCGAAGCGCACCCTCGCTTGCTGCCAGAAACACGTTTCCGCGCTCGAGCGTCCGACTCTGCGTCACGGCGGCTTCGCCCGCTTCAATTTCCGTACAGGCGATCTTTATGTGCCGGTACAGCCCCTCGCCCTCCGGGGTCAAAATCATGCCCCGATTCGTGCGCGAAAAGAGTGGACAGCCGATCTCCGCCTCTAAGTTTCGAATCGCGCGTGTTAAGTTTGGCTGGCTGTTCTGCAGCGCCTCCGCCGCCTTCGTCAGATTGCCGCACCTGGCGACGTGATAGAAAATCCGGTAATACTCGTAGCTGATATACATGGCACCCTCCGTGCATTCGTTTCTCTTCTGCAATTCTATTTTGATATATCGGAAATGTCAAATATAGATTTTACATATTTCATTTTTCTGCTACGATAGGGGCGGTCAAGAGAAAAAATGTAAGACAGGAGCGAAAAAAGATGGAACGGACGATCATCTGCATCAGCCGCCAGTATGGCAGCGGCGGCCGGGAAATTGGCGAAGCAGTCGCAAAAAAGCTGGGGATTCCCTGCTACGATAAATGCCTCATTCAAAAAGCCGCGCAGGAAGCGGGGCTTTCCGAAACCGCCGTCGCGGAATACGACGAAAAGGGCGAGGATTTTGGCATTGCCGTCTCGGGCAATCCCTTTGCGGACACCGCCGCGCTGGGCGAGGCGTTTTACTCGGAAGAAGCGCGGGTCTTTGAAGCCGAGCGCCGCGCGATTTTAGAGCTTGCAGAAAAGGGTGACTGCGTCATCATTGGCCGGTGTGCCTCCGCCATTCTGCGGGCCGCAGGCTACCGTCCGCTTTCCGTTTTCATCTATGCGGATAGCGCCGACCGGGCAAAGCGCATTGCAGCGCGTAATAATTTGGATGAAAAACGCGCTCTTCATAAGGCGCAGAAGGTCGACCGGATGCGCAAGCACCACTTTGATTTTTACGCGGACACACTCTGGGGCGAACCGGAAAGCTACGATCTGATGCTCTCGTCGAGCGAATACGGCGTAAGCGGCGCGGCAAGCGTTATTGCATCCGCGAAGGAGGCGATGCAACATGAATAAGGATCTGACGACAGGCAAGCCCGAGAAGGTCCTCTGGCAGTTCTGCCTGCCGCTGTTTGGCAGCATCATCTTCCAGCAGCTCTATAACATCGCGGACAGCTTTGTGGCCGGCAAATTCATCAGCGACAACGCCCTCGCTGCCGTCGGCAACAGCTACGAAATTACGCTCATTTTCATCGCCTTTGCCTTCGGCTGCAACATCGCGTGTTCGGTTCTGGCGGCGCTGTTTTTCGGCGCGAAGCAGTATAATGACCTCAAGACGACGGTCTACACGGCGCTCATTTCCAGCTGCGTGATCTGCGCGGTGTTGATGCTCGTGGGCACGCTCTGCTGCGACAGTTTGCTTCGGCTCATCAAAACGCCGGAAGAGGTCTTCGCGGACTCGAAATTATACCTCGACATTTACATTTACGGTCTGCCGTTCGTGTTCCTCTACAATGTCGCAACCGGCATTTTCTCAGCGCTGGGCGACTCCAAAACGCCGTTTATCTTTCTTGCCTGCTCGTCCACGTCTAATATCGCGGTCGATATTCTGTTTGTTACGGCGTTCAACATGGGCGTTGCCGGTGTTGCCTGGGCGACGTTTTTGTGCCAGGGAATCAGCTGCGTGCTGGCGCTTGTGGTCGTCTTCCGCCGCTTTGCGAAAATCCCGACGGAAGGAAAAGTAAAGATCTTCTCGTGGAACCATTTTGGACGGTTCGCGGTCATCGCCATTCCGAGCATCTTGCAGCAGAGCTTTATTTCCGTCGGCAACATCATCATCCAGAGCGTCATCAACAGCTTCGGCGCGGCCGTCATGGCAGGCTACTCTGCGGCGGTGAAGCTCAACAACATGGTTATCACGTCCCTTACCACGCTCGGCAACGGCATTTCCAACTATACGGCGCAGAACCTCGGGGCCAGCAAATATGATCGCATCAAGTCCGGCTTTCGGGCTGGTATCAAACTCGTCTGGGCGCTGTGCGTGCCGCTGGTGGCGCTCTACGTGTTCGCCGGGCAGCCACTTGTACACATCTTCCTTGAGAGCCCCACGGGGCAGGCAATGGATACAGGCGTTGCGTTCCTGCGCATCATCGCGCCGTTCTACTTCATCGTGTCTGCCAAGCTCGTCTCCGACGGTGTGCTCCGCGGCGCGGGCCTTATGAAGAAGTTCATGATTGCGACGTTCACCGATCTGGTGCTCCGCGTGGCGCTGGCGGAAATTCTGTCCCGCACGGCGCTCGGCACGACCGGCATCTGGAGCTCCTGGCCCATCGGCTGGACGATCGCAGCGGCGCTCTCGATCGTGTTCTACGCGACTGTCCGCTGGGAAAAGGTCTATACAGCGGCATAAACCAACAAAACTGCCTGTGAGAGAAGCGTCTCACGGGCAGTTTTTTAAGTTCACTGCGCAGGAGATCAAGATCTCTGACGTAAAATTCGTGCTGTAGGAGATGTTACAGCGGACTATTTCATTTTTTAGATGAAGTTATGCAAAATCCAATATATCGCGCAGAAAAATGATATTAGTAATTGCGTATTTCTATGTTATAATGATAAAAAATGAATATCGGGTAGTTCGCGTAAGCCATGTGCTTGCAGGTGGAATGGGGTGAGAAGCCCCGCGAGTCGGTCACTGTGATGTCTGCTTGGTCAGAATAAGTCAGGTCTTCTGAGAGCTGCCCTGTGCCTTGCCATGACCGGAGCCGAAATATTCAGCACTTATCTAGGGTGTATCTGAAAACTCCCAACGCACCCGGACAGCGGGCCTTTTTGCGGTGCGCCGCGTCATTTTTCCTTGAAATACGTCAGTATTCCTGCGAAAAAATGTCTTGCGCAACGCAAAAATCCCTCGCTGCCGGTCACATCATGAGTTTTCAGATACACCCTAAGTAGATAGCGGCTTTATTTCCGTGTGGCCATATCAGGCAGCACGGTTTTTTGTTTGTACCCGCAGTCGTGTGTGAGCGGCCGCGCTTACATAAATGGGGATGTAACGCTCATCCCTGCCTCTTCTTTAAAGGCATGGTTTTGACCGTGCCTTTAACTTTAAGGAGAGCACGGTATAAAAAACATTATTGTATCAGGCGAAACCGGTTATACGACAAAAGTACGACAATTTTGCAAAAAACGGAGGGAGAAAGAGCCGTCAGGTTCTTTCTCCCTCATTTCATTTTATGGCATGCAATGCGCTTCTAGCACTGTCTCTTTCAGACCACCATGCAGCAGCGGCTGAAGCTTCGCGCTGCTGCATGGTGTGGATTTACTGCTTTTCGCCTGCTGTACCGAGATTCCGGAAGCGGACAATCATGGCCGCTGCTTCTGCGCGGGTTGCAGTGCCGGTCGGGTCAACGCGGTTCGCGCTCTTGCCGGTCAAAATGCCTCTGGTGCAGCCCCAACTCATGGCCTCGGCTGCCCACGCGGCGATCTGGCTGCGGTCGGCAAACTCCGGAACGGTCAGACCGGCGTTGGAGGTATTCAGGCCCTTCTTCGCGGCCAGTCTCCAAAGAATGGTGACAAGTTCCTGCCGCGTGATGTTTTTGGACGGGCCGAACTCCGTGCTGCTGACGCCCTTGACGACGCCGTTGGCAGCTGCCCAGCGGACAGCCTCCGCATAATAGGCACCTGCCGGAACGTCCGTGAACGACGTCTGGGCAGAAGCAGCGGGCTTGCCCTCCGAACGCCAGAGGATCGTGACCAGCATCGCACGGGTCAGCGTGCCGTTCGGCTCGAACAGCCCATTTCCGGTACCGTTCATCAGGCCCTCACGCAGCATTGTGTCGATTGCTTCATGATACCACTTGGTCGTATCCAGATCGCGGAAGCTGCGGCTGGGGCAGTCCTTTTCACCGGAGGAGATGATCGCGGGGAGGATCTGGCTCAAGCTGTCGCCCAGCACCACGGTCCGAATTTTTTCCTGTCCGGCTGCGAAGCTTGTTTCGTTCAGCTGCTTCGTCTTGATCGTGACCTTTGAACTCGAACTGCCTGCCGCAAGTTCAAATCTCAGCTGACCGAGCAGTTCGCCCACAGCGGCCTCGCTGCGTTCGGCGCAGGCAAAGACGATCGTACCGGGCACGGACTCATACCAGGAGGTAAGCGTCGCCGCGCCTGTGACGGAGGAGAGCGTCAGTTCTTTCGTATTGTACGAGATCTCCATGATGCTGCTTGCCGTCGGCGCAATGGCGGTCAGATCAAGCGTCACAGTACTGCGCTGCGCGCTTGTGCTGCCGGTGCTCTGCGGCTGGCTGACGCTGTTGAGCGTACCTGCGGTCTGCTTATTTGCCGCCTTCATCTGGCTGATCGGCTGGGCCTTTGCGGTCTTGAGCGATTCCGGACGCAGTGCCTTTTCAAAGATGCTTGTCTTTTGCGTATCTGCTGTGGAGTCGTTCGTATGGACCTCGGTCACGCTGACCGGCGCAATATCGCCGAAGGATCCGATAATGGCCGTGCGGAAGCGGTTCGCCTGCTCGTCGTAGTGCAGCCAGTACAGTGTGGTGCTTTCCTTGCGGGAAGCTCCCTCGCCCTGTGTGCTGTACGAGGTAAGGAAGAGTTCGCCGTCATCCGCAACGTTCAGCGAGCAAAGCGTCGCCCAGTTGGGGTCATACGGGAACTGGAAGCCCAGATCCGTCGGAATGTACTGATAGGTTGCGTAATAGTCGCCGTCCTGCGGATAGATCATAAGCTGCCAGATGCCGCCTGCGTTGTCGATCACATAATAGGCTTCAGCGTCCACATCCTCACCGCTATCGGGATCCTTGAACGTGATGGAGCCCAGCGAGGTGATGCCGGAGAAGCCATCCGCGTCATAGCCGAACAGGTCGTACACACTGATGTAGCTGCTGGCACTTCCGTTCATCGGATCCTGCATCGGGATGATGTTCATGGAGTATACACCGGTCAGCAGATCGCCGTGCAGCGACTCCGTTCCGGTATATTTGCGGGAAAGGGCAATGTCGTCGTATGCGACGGGGCCAATCTCGGCCGAGAACGGTGCGCTGCCGGTGTTCAGGATCTTGCCGGTGGCAAAATCGATCTCATATGCATTGCCGCCCACGTCAAACGCATAAATGCCGTTTGCGCTGGAAGCGCCTGCCGAGGTCACGCGGCTGCCGATTCCGTCAACCGCTGCGACCTTTTCCCATGTCTCGCTGTCTGCGAGATTCCACTCGAAGGTCTGCACCTGATTGTCTGCTGTCAAAAGTCCGCGGAATGTGTAGTTCGGCGCAAGCACCTGTACGGTGCAGGAAGCATGGACTTCGGGATTTTTATGAGAAGCCGCCGTGATTGTTGCGGTGCCGGCGCTGACGGCCTTGATCTGGCCGTTATTGTTGACCGTCACGACCGCAGGCGCGGAGGACTTCCAATCCAACTTATCGTCGGCGTAATACGGCTCTGTGGAAGCTTCAAGCGTATAGTTGGAACCTGCAAGCAGGGAGACGCTCTCCGGGGAAAGCGTGACGGAGGTCAGCGCCTCTGCGGGCTCCTCGCCGCTGATCAGCTGATATGCAGAGGCGTTGTAGGCATAGTCCACAACCTGAAGCAGAAGCTTCTCGCCGCCGCTCAGCTTGGAGAGATCGAACGTGCAGTCGGTCGTCTTGCCGAGTGCGTCTTCCGGCTGATTCGGCAGGATATAGCTGACCGGCGTCGGGGTATCCGTCATGTTCCAGAGGATGACAGCCGCGACATAGCGGTTATCCATGGCCGTTACGGCCAGCGTCTTCTGCGTCAGATCCTGACGGACGGAGATGAGTTCCGGCGCGGTATTGTCGATGGTCAGGTGCGTGCTCAACTTTGCACCATCCTTGAGTTCATCCCAACGATAGCTGCCATCGGCATTTGCATAGTATTCCGGGGCCATCGTCAGCGTAAGATCCACGCTGGTGCCCTCCGGGAGCGCATTGCCGGAGGCGTCTGTGCCGCTCCAGTCAATGCCAAGCTGGAGCCGGGTATGCTGCCATGCGTTTGCATTTTCGGAGTAGTACGAAGCAGTCGCTGCGCCGACCTCCTCATCCAGATACGCTGTCTTCGTGTTGGAATCGACGATCTGGAGGCGGGAGTTGCCCGCGTTACGGATTAGCGAGAAGACAAGCGTGCTGATGCTGTTGCCACCCTGGTTGTTGAAGGCGTTGCGGACGCTCAGATACTCGTCGTCAAAGTCAACGGGGTTGCCGACCATTGCAGAGGACTCCGTCTCACCGGCATAGAGAATGTTCAGGAAGTTGGAAACGGTGTAGCCATAGCTGTTCGTCGTGCCGAGATAGGGCGCGCGCGTTTCCGTGCCGTAAATGCTGTCGATCAGAGAACCGACATCATACATCGACGGCTCCGACCAGCTTCCGTAGTAGCCGAGCACCGGGATGGAATGGCTCGTGCCGGCGGCGCCCTCGTCTGTGGCGAGGCCCTGCACGCGGACATAGCCCTCCACATACGCGCCCGTGGGATACGAAGTATTCAGCGCACTGCGGTCGAGCAGGCGGATGTGGCAGACGACCTCAGCCTTACCGTTTGCAGGAACAAGGATCGTCGCCTCCTGAAGCAGATTCAGGAACAGGTGTGCATCATAGGCCGTCACAGCGCCGTCGCCGTTCAAATCGGCAATGGCCTTGGCGTTGAGAAGCTTTGCGCCCGGCTTTTTCGACGCGACATCCAGCAGCAGCTGGCCGTCTTCCAGATCGACCCGGCCGTCGTTGTTATAATCGTAATCGCGGCTCAGGCTGTCGGTCGTTCTGCCGTTCACAGTCCACGTCACAGCAGCGCTCAGCGGCGTCGTCAGCGTGTCCATGTAACTCTGCCCCTCATAGTCGAGCAGAGCCTGCGTAAACAGTTCGGCACTCAGCGCATAGGCGTGCGTCCGTCCGTCGAGGTTGTTGACGGTGAAACTGAAATCATAGCTGCCCGTGCGTGCGGGGTCGTCGCCAAGTTCTGCCTTGACCTTGTCGTCAGCCCAGGATGCGGTCGCATCAGCCTGCATTTTAATGTAGGAGTCCGCAGAGGTCGCCGCCGCGGCGTTGACCATGCCTGCGCCCTGCTGAATGACCGGGTAATATGCGTCGTTTTCATTGTTGACGACCGGCTCTGCCGTGGACATCATGATCGACTGGGCCAGCGCGCGGTCGGTCAGATCGCTGCAGGAAAGGCCCTTGGATTCAATGTACTGCTTGACCAGTGCGCCGATACCGGCGATCTGCGGCGCAGCCATCGAGGTGCCGCTCATGAGTTCATAGTCCTGGTGGCCGCCCTGCATACCGCTGGTGCTGTTGTGCAGGCCGTTGAGCGAGTAGATATTGCCGCCGGGCGCAGCGATCTCCGGCTTCAGCGTCAGATCGCCCGGAACGCCCCAGGAACTGAATTCACTGATGGTCTTATAATCGCGGTTGAACCGAACCGGTTCCTTGCCGCGCACTTCGATCTTGCCGGTATAATACAGGACTGTCGTGCCGTCCTCTGCATAAACCGGCTCGGCCTGCGTGCGGACCAGTTCGCCGTCGTCCTGTGTGATCGACACGCACGGGATCGTTGCGGTACTGCTGCTCAGGTCCATATTGATTGAGCCGGACTGGTTGTTGTAGACCACGCACGCCAGCGCACCTGCGGCGGCTGCGGCATCATGCTTCTGGTAGAACGAGGACTGTCCTCTGGAAACGAAGACAATCTTGTCCTTGACCGCATCTGCATAGGCAAGCAGCAGGTTGTTCCCGGCTGCGTCCACAGCATACTTCGTTGCATCCTCAGAGAAAAACACGAATTCGTGCTCTCCCACGATCGTGGAGATCGGCTTGTTCGTAAAGCCGGTGGTTTCGGACGGCGCGATCGGCTCCTGTCCGATCAGGAGGTAGTTGCCGATAAAGCCGTCGTTATCGACCGAGGCGACCGTCAGGCTGTTTGCATAGCTGCCCGGCTGACCGTCCGTCTGCATACTGACGCCGTCGCTGTAAAGATAGCCGATCGGATCGGCGTTCTTGGCCCAATAGCCGGCATTGCCGGAAGAAACCGTCACAACGGAGGAAGCGTTCTCCAGATCGTCGAAGATCTTCTGATAAGCTTCCGTTCTCGCCTTGCTCGGGCCGGGACTGGCAGAGCCGAGCGAGAGGTTGATCGTATCCGCACCGAGAACGATTGCATCCTCAATGGCTGCCGTATAGTCCGAGTCATACGCGCCGCCCTCGTCGCCGAAGACCTTCATGACCAGCACCTGTGCATCCGGCGCTGCGCCGTGCATATGTACGCTGTCCAATGCAGAGACATATCCGCCGTTTCCGTCCGGCAGATACCGGTTGGCCGCCGCGATACCGGCAACATGGGAGCCGTGCTCGCCCTCCGTGTCCGTCTCATGCGTTACGTCCAGATCCTTGTCGATGTAGCAATAGCCGTATGCGACCTTTTCTGTCCGGTACAGATCCGCCGCGCTGACGCCTTCCTTGATATGCAGCAGACTCAGCTTTTCGTTGATCTCGTCCGCATCGAGCAGATCGAGAGAGGCCTTATAGGCTTCGACGGATTCCTTTGCGCGCGCTGCGTTCTGCTCAAGCGCGTATTCATACGCACCATTGTCAAACGACTGGTGCGACGTATCCAAGCCCGTATCGATAATGGCGATCCTCATTCCGGCCCCTGTATAGCCGGTAGACCATGCCGTGGTCGTGCCGGTCATGCCGGTTGAGATCTCCATGTTGGGCTGCACGGTGTTTTCGGACGCGGCAGGCTCATACTGCTGCTCCAGAACCACATCCGCAACGCCCGGGATCTGCTTAATCTGCTCGATCTTGCCGTATTCCACATTGGCAGAGATCAGGTTGGCGACCAACGTCAGATTCCAGACAACATCCAGATCCTCCCGTCCGAGGATCGTGGACGAGATTTTCCGAACAACGCTGTCCTGCTTGCGCTGGAGTGCTGCGCGGTAAGACACAGCAGCCGCATCCTCGGCCAGTGTCCCCTCCGCAGCCGCGTCGGAATAGGCTTCCAGTGTGGATGTGTCCTCCAGGATAATGGAAACACGAACCAGATCGTGCGCCTGATAGGCGGCCGTATCCTCTCCCATTTCCGCATCCTCAATTTCGCCCACCGCCACATCCGGGCGGATAAGCGTATCGAGCGTGTCATTCGGCACCTGCTTGAATGCGACCGCTGCTTCGCTGTTTGCCGCAAGCGCCGCCGGCACCAATCCTGCCGTCAGCGCAAGCACCAAAAGCATGGCCAGCACCCGTGTGCCCCACATCTTCTTCATACTGCGTCTCCTTCACTTTGCTTAATTAGTTTCCGCAGGAGTCCTGCTTCGTTTTTATATCACACCCTTTCACATTTATCAACACTTTACCGTGTTGACTCTTTGCTTTTTTAAAGTAATTCTCAACAAATTTTTTCTCCAAAAAACTGTCGTTTACAGCAAATTTACCTCCTGTTCTGGCTGTAAATTTCTTGGATTTTCTCTTCCAAAATACTTTCACGTATTGCATCTTTCTTCCGCGCTTTCCGCAACGTGCAGCCGCAAAAAAAGCGGAAAAGGCTTCCTTTCAAAATTCGGAGGCTTTTCCGCTTTGCGGCCTGCCATAAGAGCCAATGCCCACCTGAATGCCGCGCTTGAAATGCTTCGTGAAAACCGGACTTTTTCAGCACGCAAATGCACCCGCCGCTGTAGCAGCGGCGGGTGCGGGTTATCGGTGCAGCTTATTCAAATACGACGCCGAGAGATTTGCAGACGGCGGCACAGCGCGGGCAGTCTCCCAGACGGCCATTTCGGCATCGGAGAGCGCATAGTCCGCATACGGCTTCGACATCTGGTTCAGCAGCACGTTGCGGCCGTCGTCGCCGTCGCGGTGCGGCATCTGGAGCCAGATCTCGTCGCAGGTGAACGCGAGGATGGGCGCAAATACCTTCGTCATGGCATCGAGAATGATCCACAGCGCGCTCTGCGCCGAGCGTCGGGCGGCGGAATCCGCGCCGTCGCAGTACAGGCGGTCCTTGATGATATCGAGATAGAGGCTCGAAAGCGTGACGACGCAGAAATCGTTGACGGCGTGGGAAACGGTCAGGAATTCATAATTCTGATACGCCGCCTCGCACTTGACCAGCAGCTCGTTCAGCTTTGTGATGGCCCAGCGGTCGAGCGCCTCCATATCGGCGGGCGCGGTCAGCTGGTTGGGGTCGAAATCGGTCAGATTGTCGAGGCAGAACTTCGCCGTATTGCGGAACTTGAGGTAGTTCTGGCTCAGCTGCTTGAAGATCTCATCGGAGCAGCGCACATCGACGTGATAATCCGCCGAGCCTGCCCACAGGCGGCAGATGTCCGCGCCGTATTTCTTGAACACGTCCGCAGGGTCAACGCCGTTGCCGAGGGACTTGTGCATGGCCTTGCCCTCGCCGTCGACCGTCCAGCCGTGGGTGACGCACTCTTTAAAGGGAGCGCCCTTCCCAAGCGCGCCGACAGCGGTCAGCAGACTCGACTGGAACCAGCCGCGGTACTGATCAAGGCCCTCAAGGTAGACCGTCGCGGGCCAGAAGCCCTGATCCTTCTGCATGGAAGCAAAGTGCGTCGAGCCGGAGTCGAACCAGCCGTCAAGCGTATCTGTTTCCTTCTCAAAGTGCTTGCCGCCGCAGTGCGGGCAAGCGAAGCCTTCGGGGACGAGTTCGTCCGCGTCCTTCTCGAACCAGACGTTCGAGCCGAATTCGCCGAACAGCTTCGAGATCTTGGCGATGGTTTCATCCGTGCAGATGGGCTTGCCGCAGTCCTTGCAGTAGAACACCGGGATCGGCAGACCCCAGCGGCGCTGACGGGAGATGCACCAGTCGGCGCGTTCGCGGATCATGGCCTTCATGCGGTCAATGCCCCACGCGGGCAGCCACCGCACGTCGTCGCACGCGGCGCAGGCCGCGTCCTTGAACGATTCGACGGAGCAGAACCACTGCGGGGTGGCGCGGAAGATGATGGGCTTCTTGCAGCGCCAGCAGTGCGGATAGGAGTGGACGATCTGCTCGGAGGCGAACAGCGCGCCGCTCTCCTGCATATCCTTCAGGATCACGGGGTTCGATTCCTCGACCAGCATCCCGGCGTATTTGCCCGCGTAGTCGGTGTGGCGGCCCTGATCGTTCACGGGAACGACCATGTCCATGCCGTAGCGGCGGCAGGTCTGATAGTCGTCCGCGCCGAAGCCCGGGGCGGTATGGACGCAGCCCGTGCCGGAGTCCATGGTGACGTAGTCGGCCAGGACAAGGCGGGAGGTCTTCGGCAGGAACGGATGGTCTGCCAGCATATTTTCAAAGAACGCGCCCTCGTGGCGGGAGACGACGGTATAGTCCTCCACGCCGCCGACCTTCATGACCTTCTCCATGAGCGCCTCGGCGACGAGATACTGCTCGCCGTTCTGGTGATTGCGGACGATGACATAGCTTTCGACCGGGTTCAGCGCGATGGCGAGGTTGCCGGGCAGTGTCCAGATCGTGGTCGTCCAGATGACGAACGAGAGGTTCTTCTTCTCCTCGTCCGTGAGCTTGCCCTGATCGTCGTGCAGGGGGAACTTGACATAGACCGTGGTGCAGGGATCGTCCTGATATTCGATCTCGGCCTCAGCCAGCGCCGTCTCATCGTGGTAGCACCAGTAGACGGGCTTCAGGCCCTTATAGATGTAGCCCTTTTTGTACATCGCGCCGAAGACCTTGACCTCCTCGGCCTCAAAGCTGGGGGCCATGGTCTTATACGGGTGCTCCCAGTCGGCCACGACGCCGAGGCGCTTGAAGCCCTCCATCTGCACGTCAATATAATGCTGCGCGAAGTCATGGCAGGCGGAGCGGAACTCCGGGATGGGCATGGCCTTGTGGTTGAGCTTGTTCTTCTTGATGATGGCGGACTCGATGGGCATACCGTGGTTGTCCCAGCCGGGGATGTACGGGGTGTAGTACCCGCGCATGGCCGCCGAGCGGATCATAAAGTCCTTGATGCACTTGTTGAGCGCGTGGCCCATGTGCAGCGCGCCGTTGGAGAACGGAGGGCCGTCGTGCAGGGCAAAGCGGGGCTTGCCCTCGTTCTTTTTGAGCAGTTCGTTGTAAAGGTCGAGTTCCTGCCAGTGCTTCAGCATATCCGGCTCGCGCATCGGAAGCCCGCCGCGCATCGGAAAGCCCGACTTGTTCATGTTGAGCGTCTGTTTGTATTCCATAATTCCTCCTGCAAAAACAAAGCGCCCCGAGCCTTGGCTCAGGGCGATAAATGACCGCGGTACCACCTGAATTCCCGCGCATCAAAACGCGGGCACTCGCCTTCTGTAACGGGAAGTCCCGTCCGGGCTTACTTGCGGTTCAGCCCGGCTGCTCCAAGGGGATCTTCGGAGGCTTCTGCCGCTGCCTTACACCGACCGGCAGCTCTCTTTGCGCGTCAAAACCCCGTACTTGTCCTTTTCATTGCATATATCAGCTACAGTGTACCCATTTATTGTCCCCTTGTCAAGAAAAACCCCGGCAGAAATTCAAAAAATGTTTAAAACTGAACGCCTCTGCCGCGATTGCAAACCGCGTGCTCATGTGGTATGCTTAGGGTGTATCTGAAAACTCCCAACGCCCCCGGACAGCGGGCCTTTTCACGCTGCGCCGCGCCATTTTTCCTTGAAATACGTCAGTATTCCTGCGAAAAAATGTCTTGCGCAGCGCGAAAAATCCTCGCTGCCGGGCACATTTTCAGTTTTCAGATACACCCTAGGGGACACCAACAATATGGGAGGCAATGACACACATGGACGATAAGACCAATCAGGCGCCGGAGCAATCCGGAATGCCGGACAATGAGGAGTATTCCTCTTATACGCTTCCGACCGAGGATGCTGCTGCGCAGGAGGCGCATACCATTCCGCTCGAAGACGCTGCCGCGCAGGAGTCACGTACCATTCCGCTCGAAGACGAGCGCACGCAGGGCGCGCAGGACAGCGCCGCGCAGCCCGCAAAGAAAAAATCTCCGCTGCCGTGGATCATCGGCGGCGCAGCCGTTGTGATCGCCGCGGCGATCACGCTGATCCTCACGCTGAAGCCGGCGGAGACGGTCAGCCCGGACATTGATCTGCCCGGCGACACGACGATCTCCGAGCCTGCCGATACCCCCGACACTACCCAGCCAGACGATCAGACCCCTGCGGAGGACGGCCAGACCGGCGAACAGACGGACGGCGAGGAAACCGAGTCCGCGGGCAACGGCGTGAGCTACACTGTGAGCGCCGAGGAGCTGACCGAGGACGTTCTGAACCGCGAGATCGCCGTCTGCGGCGACGACCATCTGACGAACCGGGAGCTTCCGTATTACTACTGGCAGCAGTATTATACGCTCATGAGCAACTACGGCAGCTACGCTTCATATTTTATCGACACCAGCACGCCGTTTGACCAGCAGATGTGTATGTTTGACGACACGCGCACCTGGCAGCAGTATTTCCTGCAGGCGGCCATCACGAACTATGAAAACGTCACCGCCATCTGGCAGGAGGCCCGGCTTGCAGGCTTCCAGCTGAGCCAGGAGGATCAGGACTACCTCGACGAGCTTGACGGCCAGATCACCGTAGCCGCCGCAAGCTACAGCTACGGCAGTGCGGACGAATATCTCCAGATGGCCTATGGCCCGGCAGCCACGCTGACGTCGTACCACGCCTTTGTCGAGCGGCAGATCACGGCCTCGGCCTATCTGCAGGTGCTCGTCGACGAGAAGCCCTACACCGAGGACGATATCAGCAAATACTATGACGACAACGCCGATTCCTACGCCGGAAACGGCATTGAAAAATCCGATGTGAAGATGGTGAACGTGCGTCACATCCTCATCCAGCCCGAAGGCAAGAATGACGACGGCACCTACACCGACGAAGCATGGGCAGAGGCCGAGAAGAAGGCCAACGACCTGCTGACCGAGTGGCAGAACGGCGAGCACACCGAGGATTCCTTCGCGTTCATGGCCGCGGAAAACTCGCAGGATCCCGGCAGCGTGGAAAACGGCGGCTTGTACGAGGATATCTATCCCGGCAAGATGGTCGACGAGTTTGACGCCTGGTGCTTCGATCCCGCCCGTCAGCCCGGCGACACCGGCATCGTCAAGACCAGCTACGGCTATCACATCATGTACTTCTCCTCCACGGGCGAACACGCGTACTGGTACGTCCGCGCAGAGGAGGACTATCTGAACGAGCTGTCCGTGAGCGTTCTGCAGGAGGTCGCGGCAAAGTTCGAGGTCACGGAATCCGAGCAGAACGCGGCCATCGTTGACGTCATGCAGCAGAACTGACAAGCTGCCGGGAGGAACCCCACGCATGAAACGCTTACTGTTTTTCATCAACCCGAACGCGGGCCACGCCGAGATCCGCAGCTCGCTTATGGAGGTGCTGGCGATCTTCTGCAAGGGCGGCTATGAGCCGACCGTACACATGACGACCGGGCCGCGCGATATCACGCGGCAGATCGCCGAACGCGGGACGCAGTATGACCTGATCGTCTGCACCGGCGGCGACGGGACGCTCAACGAGGCTGTCTCCGGCCTCATGGCGCTGCCGTATGAAAAGCGGCCCCCGCTGGGCTACATCCCCGGCGGCACAGTCAACGACGTGGCCTCCACGCTGGGCCTTTCCAAGGACCCAATCCGCGCCGCGCAGGAGATCGTGGGGGGCAGATTATACCCGCTGGACATCGGCTCGTTCGGCCCCGACCGGTACTTTACCTATGTCGCCGCCTTCGGCATCTTTACGGACGTGCCGTATGAGACGCCGCAGGAGGACAAGCGCATCTGGGGCCGGCTTGCGTATATCATGAACGGCGCGGGCGCGCTCGGACGGCTGAAGCCCACGCATGTGCGCGTCTATTACGAGGGCCGGAAGGAGGAGGCCGACGTGCTCGTCGGCCTTGTGACCAGCACGACCTCCGTCGGTGGCTTCAAGGCCACGAAGGATCTCGGCATCTCGCTCAACGACGGGCTGTATGAGATGATCCTCGTGCGCGCGACAAAAAATCTCGCAGAGTTCAATCTGGCCGCGACGCGTGCGCTGCGGCTGGATTTTGACAACGATTCGTTTATTTCCACGCAGACCGGCGCGCTGCGCTTTGAGTTCGACGAGCCGGTTTCCTGGACGGTCGACGGCGAATTCGGCGGCAGCGTCACCGAGGTCGAGATCCACAACGAGCACCGCGCGATCGACATCGTAGTTCCGTAAGGGAGGCGGCAGTATGAACCTTCGCTTTGCAGACGAGCACGACGCAGCCGCCTGTCTCTCCATTTACGCACAGTATATCGACACTTCTATCACGTTTGAGACGGCGCTGCCGTCCGAAGACGAGTTTGCCGGACGCATCCGCAGCTACGGCGCGGTCTACCCGTGGCTGATCGCGGAGGAGGAGGGAAAAATCCTCGCCTACGCCTACGCCCACCGCGCGCAGGAGCGTGCCGCCTATGACTGGAACGCGGAGCTTTCCGTCTACGTTTCAAAAAACGCGGCGGGAAGGGGCCTCGGCACAAGGCTCTACCGGGCGCTGCTGGCCCTGCTCAAGGAGCAGGGCGTCCGCACGGCCTACGGCGTTGTGACCATGCCGAACGATGCAAGCGCTGCCCTGCACCGGAAGCTGGGCTTCGGGCTGCTGGGGACGTATCACAATACCGGCTACAAAAACGGCCGCTGGCGCGATGTGGTCTGGTTCGAAAAGCACATCGGCTCGTTTAACGGCGTGCCGGAGCCGATCCGCCCCATCGGCCAGCTCGCAGACCGCGAAGCGGTCCTGCGGACGATTTGAAAAACAGCCTCCTGTTCAGCACAGGGGGCTGTTTTTTGCGGGACTGCTTTCAGCTGTTACGGCTTCTCCAGACCGTCTGCCAGCTTTTGCAGCGGCAGATGGCGCAGGAGCAGGCTGACGGGGTTGAGCTCGGAGGCCGCCGTTTTCGCGCCTGCCGCCATGAACAGGCGCAGCGTGCTGCCCAGCGCGCTGCGCGTGGGCTTGTCCAGCGTCCGGTATTTTTTGAGCATGGCCGCCGCCGTTTTGAGTCCGCCCTCCTTGAGGTCGGTCAGCGTCCCGGCGTCGGTGCAGGTGAGGATGTCGAACAGCGCGTCGGTAAAGGCCACGCGCTGCTCCGGACTCAGGGAGAGGATGAACGTGCGGATCGTCTCGTCGACGAGCTTGCCGCCCTCGGTGAGATCCGGAAGATGCTCGAATTTCTCCCCGCGCACCTGCCACGAGAAGCCGTCGTGCTGCCACAGACCGCTCTGCGTGCTGCGCACGACCTCATAGCGCTCCTCATGCTCGAGAAGCATTCCGACGACGGACGATTCCGGCAGGATCGTCGTGATCTTATCCGCGACGCGCCTGTGCTCCGGCAGGCCGAGCAGCGACGTGCGAAAGCCGGGGCCGTCGTTATTGTACACGCGCATGAGCTGGTTCTGCACGGCTTCGCCGCAGAACACCGCGCTGTAGACCGCGAGATTGCCGCCCTTGGAGTGTCCGCCCACGCGAAGCGGGTGCGACGGAAGCGCCGCGGCTGCCGCGGCCAGATACTCCGCCGCCATCCTCTGCGCCGGGACGACCGGCAGAAAGGCCAGATTGAAATCCTCCTTCCAGCCGACGATGGTGTCGTCCGTGCCCCGGAAGGCGATATAGGCCGTCTTGTCCGGCAGAAGCGCCGTCAGCGCGGAAAACTGCGTCTGCGTTTCTTCATCGGTACGGCTGACATAGGCGCAGAGCGTCAGATCGGAAAAACGGCGGCTCGCGGCCATTTTGTGCCCCAGCTCCGGGATCTGCTCCGGCACGAGCACGCCCATCGTCTCCTGCGGCTTTGCCGCGTCGTACTTCTGCATGGCCTCCGGCAGAGAAACGGGCGCGGAAAAGTCCGCCGGGACGATACCGGAAAAGTCCAGAAAGCAAAGCTCCGCCATCAGCAGATTGTCGACCTCGTTGAACCCGCGCTCGGCAAGCGTCAGATCGCCGCGCCAGTCCAGATAATCCAGAATGTTTGCCATGGAAATACCTCCGGAGTTTAGTGTACCCATCATACACAAAATTTACCGGAAAAACAACCAAATCGGGCAGAAGAAAGCCTTAATTTTTTCTGAATTCGTACAGCCTATAAACCTATTGACTTTATGGGTAATATGTGTTATGCTCAGGACATAAGAAAGAATTCCCTGCAAAGGAGCTGATATTGATGCAAGTCTATGCGGACAACGCAGCGACCACCAGAATGCACCAGACGGCCATCGACACGATGACCTATCACCTGAACAACACCTTCGGCAACCCGTCGAGCCTCTACACCATCGGCCAGCAGGCCAAGGAGGTGCTGGAGACGGCGCGGGCCGATATGGCCGCCTGCTTCGGCGCCCAGCCGCGCGAGATCTATTTCACCTCCGGCGGCAGCGAGGCCGACAATCAGGCCATTACCTCCGCCGCCTATCTCGGCGCGCGCAAAGGCAAAAAGCACATCATTTCCACCACATTTGAGCATCACGCCGTCCTGCATACCCTGAAGCGGCTGGAAAAGCAGGGCTTTGAGGTAACGCTTCTGGACGTGCACGCGGACGGACTTGTCTCGGCGCAGCAGGTCGCGGAGGCCATCCGCGATGATACCTGCCTCGTGACCATCATGTTCGCCAACAACGAGATCGGCACCATTCAGCCGATCGAGGCAATCGGCGCGGTCTGCCATGAACGCGGCGTGCTGTTCCACACCGACGCGGTGCAGGCGGCGGGCCACGTGAAGATCGACGTGAACGCGATGCATATCGATCTGCTGAGCCTGTCCGCGCACAAGTTCCACGGCCCGAAGGGCGTGGGTATGCTTTACGCGCGGCGCGGCATCATCCTCACGAACCTCATCGAGGGCGGCGCGCAGGAGCGCGGCAAGCGCGGCGGCACGGAAAACGTCCCCGGCATCGCGGCCATGGCGGCAGCCTTGACGGAAGCCTGCGCCAATATGGACGGGAACACAAAGAAGGTCACGGCCCTGCGGGACAAGCTCATTGACGGCATTTCCAAAATCCCGCACTGCGCGCTCAACGGCGCGCGGGAGCCGAGACTGCCCGGCAATGTGAACTTCTGCTTTGAGGGCATCGAGGGCGAGAGTCTTCTGCTGCTGCTCGACGCGAAGGGCATCAGCGCGTCGTCCGGCTCTGCCTGCACATCCGGCTCGCTCGACCCCAGCCATGTGCTGCTGGCCATCGGACGGCCGCACGAGGTCGCGCACGGTTCGCTGCGCCTGACCATCTGCGAGGACAACACCGAAGAGGAAATCGACTATATCCTTGCCGAGCTTCCGCCGATCGTGGACGATCTGCGGAATATGTCGCCGGTCTGGAAGGATCTGATGAGCGGCAAACGGCAGTTTACGCTGTAAGGAGGGCTTTTATCATGGCACTGTATACCGAAACCGTCATGGATCATTTCATGCACCCGCGCAATGTCGGCGAGATCGCAGACGCGGACGGCGTCGGCGAGGTCGGCAACGCCAAGTGCGGCGATATCATGAAGATGTACCTGAAGATCAAGGACAACAAAATCGAGGACGTGAAGTTTGAGACGTTCGGCTGCGGCAGCGCGATCGCCTCAAGCTCCATCGCGACGGAGATGATCAAGGGCCGGACGTTGGAGGACGCGCTGGCGCTGACCAATCAGGAGGTCGTCGACGCGCTGGGCGGCCTGCCCGCGCACAAGCTGCACTGCTCCGTTCTGGCCGAGGAGGCCGTCAAGTCCGCCATTCAGGACTATTACGAGAAAAACCACATCGAGTACGACCACAGCAAATTCCCCAAAAAGGAAGACTGCGAGTCCTGCTGCCGGATGGTATAACGAAACGCACCGGGCGCGGCCAATGGCCGCGCCCGGCTGCGCGCTCAATCAGCTTCGTTGACAGGGGCCTCCGCCTCATTTGCCTGCTGGATGGTGATGCTTTCCTGCGGGGCTTCGGAGAATTCGAGCTGGATGACGGCCTGCGGGAAATTGACCGAGCAGGACGCGCGTTTTCCGCGTTCGGCTGCAAGCCGCCCGGCAAGCGCCAGCAGCTGCTGCAGGGTGTCCCGGTTCAGGCCGCCGCCGCGCCAGTGGAACACGAACAGGGGCTGCTTTTTGCGCAGTGCCTGCGCAAGCCGCTTTTCCAGCTCCTCCGGCTTCGTGAACGAGACGCTTCGATAGTAAAAGCGTTTCCCATCCGTGCAGGCGGGGACGGGCAGGACGAGCGGGGTGTGGTCGCGGAAGAGCCTGCCGTCGTCGAGGTTATAATAATCGTACCGCTTTTCGCCCCGCTGGAGCGAGTTGTCAAACGTCGCGTCGAGGTGGTAATACTGCCCGCCGACGCGCACGACATTCCATGTGTGGCGGTATTTGATCCCGCGCGCGGGGTCCGCCTCGCTGAGCGCGACGATGCACCACAGGCCGAGCTGGTCGCACAGCGCCTTGACGGTCTTCGCGATGCCCTCGCACACGCCGACGCCCTGCGTCATGGGGCCGAGAATTTCATGAGAATACGGCTTTTTGAGCTTGTCGTAGCGCACGTTTTCCAGAATGAAATCGTGCACGGCAAGCTCTTTTTCCGCCTCCGTCTTCCCTTCGAGCGGCTTCGTCAGCCGGGCCAGACGTGCACTGACCGCCTGCTGGTGCGTGCGAATTTTTGCTTTGTCAAACAGATACTCCGGCTGAAGCTCCATATGCGCCGCGCCGGTCATCCACCGGCAGCAGTAGCCGGTGACGTAAAAGAGCAGCGGCTCGTCGAGCTTCAGCCGCAGATACACGTCCGCAAGCTGCTTTTCATCCAGCATCGGAATGCGGATGCCGGGCGCAAGCGCGCGAAAGCCGCCCAGAAGCGCGTCATACACGCCCTGCAGCGGCCGGGAAAGCTGTCCGTAATAATATCGCATAGAACCTCAAAACTGCAGCTGCGCGGGCTGCAGATCATCCAGTCCGGACAGCGTCCGCACCGGGACTGCACCGCGCGCGATCAAAGCCTGCGCGCCCTCGGAGCCGTCGTCGCTTACAAACACCGGGCTCCAGCCGCGCCTTAAATTCTCCGTCGTCCCGTCCCACGTGCCGCCTGCTCCGGCGCGGCACTGCGCGACGAGCGTTTTTTCGCCCATGGCGTGGATAAAATGGTTCCGCGACAGCGCCCGCTGTGCGGAAAACGGCAGATCATAGCCCTGCTCGGCCAGATATAAAACGTGCGCCTGCGCCGGGCAGTCCAGAAGCCGCCCGGCCGGGAAAACCACGGCGGAGCCGCCCGCCGTCAAACAGGCCTCCTGCGCCGCGCGGTCCGCACCCATCGCTCCGCCGGAACAGAGTGCGTACCCAGAACGCGCAATGAGCCGCCCGGCGGCCTCCGCGAACGCGCGTCCGCCCTCCGTCAGCTCCCGCGAGCCGACGACGGAAATGCAGCGCATGGAAAGCGGCGTTTCATCCCCCTTCGCGAACAGCACCGCCGGGCACCGCTGGCCGAGCGTCTGCCGCAGGCGTGTGGGGTAGCGCGGCGACAAGCGCGTGATGGGCACGATCCCGTTCCGCTCTGCCGCGCGCAGATAGCGCTCCAGCTGTGTTTCGCGCGACAACAGCCGCACGATGTGCCCGCACTGCTCCGGCGCATAGCCGAGCCTTGCCAGATCGCGCTCCGTCAACTCCCGCAGCGGGTCTTCCCCGCCGGGGCCGAGGGCGCGCGCCCGCTTGGCAAGTTCCTGAAACTGCGCCATGGTCAGCGGCCTGTCCTCCGCCTCCGGCAGCGCGCAACACAGAAGCAGCAGACCCGTCTCCGCCGCCGTCAACGGAAGCGGCGGCGCGGCGGCGCCTTTTTGGGCTTCGGCGGCTCCTCCTCGACGAGGGAGCCGTCCTCCGCGAATTTCACGGGCTGTATGGCGTAGTGGGAATATTTCGCGATCTCCGCCAGCTTCGCCTGCTCCGGGAACGTGCCGAGGATGGACACGGCGATGCCCTTTTTCCGGGCACGGCCCGTGCGGCCGATGCGGTGGATATAATACTCGTTCTCCTCCGGCACGTCGTAGTTGATGACGCAGTCCACATCGTCGACGTCGATGCCGCGCGAGGCGACGTCCGTCGCGATGAGGATGGGGAGCTTGCCGTCCTTGAACGTGCGCATGGTCTTCTCACGCTTCTGCTGCGGGATATCGCCGTGGATGCAGTCGGCGTCGAGGCCCATGCGGACCAGATCATCGCGCAGGCGCTGGCACATGACCTTCGTGTTGCAGAAGACGATGGTGCGCTCGAGCCGGAGCGTGCGGATGAGCCTGCTCGTCATCTCGATTTTTTCGAGCGGCGGGCAGGTGATGGAATACTGCGTGATGTCCGGGCGGTTGTCCGTATCGGCGGGGACGGTGATCTCCACCTCGTCGCGCTGGTACATCCACGAGACGGTCATGACCTCCTGTGAGATGGTCGCGGAGAACAGACCGAGATTGCGGCGGTTCTTGACCTTCTCGATGATCTTCGTCACGTCGTCGAAGAAGCCCATGTCGAGCATCCGGTCGGCCTCGTCCAGCACGACGGTCTGCACCTTGTCAAACGAGAGCGTATGGCGCTTATAGTGGTCCATCAGCCGTCCCGGCGTGGCCACGACGATCTGCGGATGATTCTTCAGCTGCTTGATCTGCCCCTCGATCTTCGCGCCGCCGTAGACCACGGCCACGCGGATATTCTTATAATAGGTAAGCAGCCCGCGCAGCTCGTCGCAGATCTGGATGGCAAGCTCACGCGTCGGGGCGAGGATCAGACCCTGTAAGTCCTCGCTTTCCGCGTCGATATGCTCGATCATGGGGATGCCGAAGGCGAACGTCTTGCCCGTGCCGGTCGGGGCCTTGGCAATGACGTCCTTCCACTGCATGAATTCCGGGATGGCCTCGGCCTGGATGCGGGTCGGGTATCCGTAGCCCTTCTTCTCCAGCGCCTGCAAAATCTCCTCCGACAGGCCAAGGTCGGCAAAAGTCAAGTTCTGTTCCATAGAGATCGCTTCCTCATTCAATGTTCTGGCGAAAATCGCAATTTTTTTAATCATATCATATTTTCGCCGCGTTTCCAATCCCCTTCCCGGAAAAAAGAGGGCGTTTTTTCGCTTGCTTCCGTCCGGAATGCGCGGTATAATAAACCTTAAACACTTTGAAAGAGGCGGACGCTATGACAAATTTCCTGCTGAGGCGCTTTGTTCCGGATTATCAGAATACCGCCGACCCCGCCGTGCGCGAAAAATACGGCAATCTTGCCGGGATCGTGGGCATCATCTGCAATGTGCTGCTGTTTGCGGGCAAGCTTCTGGCCGGGACGCTCTGCGGCAGCGTATCCGTCACGGCGGACGCTGTTAACAACCTCTCCGACGCGTCAAGCTCTCTCGTGACGCTGCTGGGCTTTCGTCTGGCGGCCCGGCCCGCCGACGAGAAGCACCCCTACGGCCACGCGCGGATGGAATACCTGTCCGGCCTTGCCGTGGCCGTGATGATCCTTGTGATCGGCGTGGAGCTGGTCAAAAGCTCGGTTCAGAAGATCCTGCACCCAGAGGCCGTGGAGTTTTCCGTCCTGACCGCCGCCGTGCTGACAGGCTCGATCCTGCTGAAGCTCTGGATGGCGCTGTTTGACCGGAAGCTCGGCAGGAAGATCAGCTCTGCCGCGCTGATCGCCGCCGCTGCCGACAGCCGCAGCGACGTGATCGCGACCGGCGCGGTGCTGCTTGCCTGCGTGGTCGGGCGGCTGACGGGGCTGATGATCGACGGCTGGGCTGGGCTTCTGGTGGCGCTGTTTATTCTGTGGTCGGGCGTCGGCGTAGTGAAGGACACCGTCGACCCGCTGCTGGGCGCGAAGCCGGATGAAGCGCTTGTGCGCGCCATCGCGTATCTTATGACCTCGCACGTGAACATTCTCGGCTTCCACGATCTCATGGTGCATGATTACGGGCCGGGCCGCCGCTTTGCCAGCGTCCACGCCGAGATCGACCACCGCATCGACCCGCTTATTGCCCATGAGATTCTGGACGAGATCGAGCGGCAGGCAAAAAAAGAACTGCACGTCGACCTCGTTATCCACTATGACCCCATCGTCACCGACGACCCGGAGGTTGCCGCCGTGCGCACGCGCGTTCTGCAGATCATGCACGGGCTTGACCCGCGCCTGTCCCTTCATGATTTCCGCATGGTCTCCGGGCAGCATCATGTGAACGTCATTTTCGACATGGTGCTCCCACCGGAGGATGCACAAACCGCCGAGCAGCTGCGTCGGCAGATCGAAGCGCAGCTGCAGGACGGAAAAAAGACGTATCATCTGATCGTCACGTTCGACACGGCGGCCTTCAACGAGCTGTCGACGGAGGCGGGAGAGCAGCAATCCCGGTAAGCGGACGCCTTCTTGTGCCTCCCCTTCTTTACACCTACCATATATGGATTTCCTGCTTCGTTATGTTACGCGCAATGTTACAGTTAAATTACAAACCCCCCGAAATGCTTGACGAAACGGGGGCGGTGCGGTAAGATGCAGATACAAATTACACAGGGGGCTTTGCTCCGATGTGTAAAATTTAAACAGGAGGAAATCCAAATGAAGAATCTGAAAAAGGTTCTCGCGCTGGTTCTGGCCGTTGTCATGATCATGGGCACCGTCGCCGTCGCCAGCGCAAAGGACTACGCGGATATCAAGGCTGACAGCGATTACGCCGAAGCAATTGATGTCCTGTCCAACCTCAACATTCTTGATGGTTTCAAGAATGGTGAGACGTACAACTTCCAGCCGGATGGCTACTTCACCCGTGCTCAGGCAGCCAAGATCGTGGCGATCGTCCACAACGCGGCTACCAACGGCAAGATCAAGGGTCAGGATGCTATCTCCAGCCTGTACAGCAACGCACAGAACCCGTTCGTTGACTGCAACAACTCCTGGGCGCTGCCCTTCATCAACTACTGCCGCATCACTGGTCTGGCTGACGGCATGACCAAGACCACCTACGCTCCCGAGCGCAGACTGACCGGCGTGCAGTGGCTGAAGCTGATGCTCACCACCCTGAACTTCGACACCGCCAAGGAAGGCTACACCGGCACCGGCTGGGACATCAACGTCCTGAACCGCGCCAACGAGCTTGGCCTGCTTGCTGGTCTCCCCACTGGCTGGAAAGCCATCGAGAACATCAAGCGCGGCGAAGCTGCTCAGATCCTCTACAACGCGCTGACCACGAGCCTTGTCGAGTATGGCCAGAACATCATGGGCTACAATCCCACGGTTGCGGCTGGCAACTTCCTCACCAAGGCGTTCGTCGCCAACGAGTCCGTTGTGTCCACCGGTGTTCTGCTCGCCGCCAAGATGGGCGTCGGCATCACCCGTACCACTGACGCATTCCGCCGTCCGGGCTACAAGTGGAGCTATGGCACTTGGAGCAAGTTCTACATGGACGCGCCGGTCAACAGCTACACCACCGCTGTTACCATGTGCGACATCCTGAAGAACGACATGAAGGTTCCCGAGACCTCTGACAAGCCGGTTGTTCTGAATGGCTACCGCAAGGGCGCAGCGCCCACCGATGCCGGCGCTACCACGACCGGCCAGATGTTCGCCGATGCCGGCACCGCTCTGAACTACTACGCAGTCGACGGCTACAAGTATGTTGATGTCAATGACAGAATTTACATGGAGCTTCAGCATGACAAGGCCAAGGAATGCCAGACTTGGTGGGAAGCTGCATATGGCTGGAAGTCTCCGGTCTTCGGCGGCCAGGGCGATCTGACGCAGGTCTTCAAGACCGAAGACGGCTGGGTCATCACCACCATCCACACCTTCCTCGGCGAGATCACCAAGCTCAACAAGAACAACAAGTACAGCCACGCCACCGGCGAGACTGCGGAACTCAAGTTCTGGCAGGAAATGGTGAATGATGAGCCGCAGTACATTGAGAGAACGACTACGGCTATGACCACCACCGACATGAACTACACTGTCGGCACCAAGGTTCTGGTTCAGGTCTCCCTGAAGAAGAGCGAGACTGTCAACCTTGACAACTCTGACTATGTCAACGGCAATGTTGGTATTGTCGCTGTTGCTGAGGCCAAGACTGGCGCTCTGACCGGTGCTTCCGATGCAAACTATCCGGAAACTGTTTCCATCGACGGCACCAAGTATCCCACCAACTGCCGCTTCGTTCTTGGCAAGGATAAAGCCATGAACATTGCGAACAATGGCAAGGTCTTCACGTTCTACCTCGACACCTACGGCAACGTCATCGGCCGTGTTGCGAACACCGATGCCAAGAGCTATGTGGTTCTCGACCGTATCTACGGCGTCCATGAGAACGGCAAGTTCGCGCTGAAGGCCGACATGTTCGATCTGGACGGCAAGGCCATCGAGGGCGCGACTGTCGCGATCGCCGGCTCCTTCGCTTCTGCCAAGGACGGCTACGACAATGTTGGTAATTACAGCAACGACAGCTATCCGTATGACAACTTCGTTTACATGGTTGCCTCGCACAACGATTCGAAGCTGACCAACGCGCTGTACTCCTACACCAAGAACGACAAGGACGTTTACACCCTGACTTGGGTCGGTGATGCGACTACGGCTACCACATTTGCTGCATACACCGCAGCTGATGTTGCCAATAACGTCACTTACGGCCATGCATTCGGCCGTCTGGAAGGCTCCTTCGTCCACACTGCAAAGCTGGCATTCATCAAGGTTTCTTCCCTGAATGGCGTAGCCATGATGAAGACCAACGATAAGGTATACAGCGGCAACGATCTCTCCCTGTCCGAGTCCACCAAGTTCGTGGTCAAGAGCGCTGGCGGCGCTGTCACGGCCTACACCGGCTACACCGCTCTGCCCGCACTGACTGCCTCCTACGTTGACTATCTCGATAACGACGGCGACGGCTTCGCTGACATCGTCTACATCGGCAAGGCAGTCTTCGCGGCTGACAATGTCACTGGTTGGGTCCTGAAGTGGACGCCGTTCAACTGGGCAAATGGCTATGACCTCATCACTGTCTACGTCGACGGTGAGCCTGTCACGGTCAATGTCAAGCACGAAACCATCGTGACTGGCGTTGATGCCAACGGCGTAGCGCTGCGTCCGGGCCTGTACACCTTCAAGACGCAGGTCGATGCCAATGGCGTGACCTACTCTGAGGTCTACATGATCGACCAGAACGCAAGCAACTGGATGGGCGAAGCTGTTGAGTCCTACAGCAACGATGCGACCGCGATCAAGGTCAAGGATGCCACCGGCTACACGCAGACCATCGGCCTGACCGACGTTGTGATCTACAACGTTCTGGCTGACGGCACGGTCGTCAAGGCTGACGCTTCCTGCATCGCCGCGGGCGACTACATCATCTACTCCAAGGTTTCCAGCATGGGCAATGCTCCGTACGCGGTGATCTACGTCCTCGACAAGACCATTCCGTACTAATTTGAGATTTCCTCTCTGAAACCCCAAAGCAAAGAGGGGGCCCCACAAGGGGCCCCCTTTTCTGCACACTTGACAAACCGCAAGAACCTGCTATAATAAAAATAACCCAAGGCTCCGCGACAAGCGGTTTTGCCTCTAGCTAGGGGAAAGCATCAAGAGTAAACTCAAGAAACCGTCACTGGCCAGAGTGGCGGTTTCTGCCTTTGATGCGGATGGTGACCGTGAATCCAAAGATATGGAATGTGATCGTAATCGGCATCTTATCACCTCCTTTACGAGGTGAGACAAAACCGCCTATCGCTGTGTTGGAGCCTCAGGGGTTCAATAGAACCGCATATATTTTACCAGGCAAATCGAAAAATGTCAATCCATGCGACCGTTTCCGCGCCCTTGACAAACCGCAAGAACCTGCTATAATAAAAATAACCAAGGACGCCTCGACAAGCGGTTGTCCCCGGTTAAGTGCTAGTCAAAGAAAACACATATAGCGTTTCGAAACCGTCACTTGCCAGAGTGGCGGTTTCGCCCGTTAATGCGGATCGTCACGGTCAACCCAAAGATATGGAAAGTCAATGTGATCGGCATCGGAACACCCCCTTTACAGAGGATTCCGGGGAAAACCGCCCGTCGCTGTTTTGGCGCCCTTGGGGTTCAAAAAGAACTTTAACTATTCTACCAGACCAGTCGAAAAATGTCAATCTACGCCGTTTGTGCCCGCTTGACAAATCAAAAGTGTCTGGTATAATAAAAGTAACCAAGGACGCCTCGACAAGCGGTCGTCCCCGGTGAAATGCTGATTCTTAAACTATGTTAAGAAACCGTCACTTGGCCGAGTGGCGGTTTCGCCCGTTAATGCGGATCGTAATAGTCAATCCAAAGATATGGAAAGTCAAAGTGATCGGCATCGGAACACCCCCTTTACAGAGGATTCCGGGGAAAACCGCCCGTCGCTGTTTTGGCGCCCTTGGGGTTCAAAAAGAACTTTAACTATTCTACCAGACCAGTCGAAAAATGTCAATCTACGCCGTTTGTGCCCGCTTGACAAATCAAAAGTGTCTGGTATAATAAAAGTAACCAAGGACGCCTCGACAAGCGGTCGTCCCCGGTGAAATGCTGATTCTTAAACTATGTTAAGAAACCGTCACTTGGCCGAGTGGCGGTTTCGCCCGTTAATGCGGATCGTAATAGTCAATCCAAAGATATGGAAAGTCAAAGTGATCGGCATCGGAACACCCCCTTTACAGAGGATTCCGGAGAAAAAAACCGCCCGTCGCTGTTTTGGCGCCCTTGGGGTTCAAAAAGAACCATACCTATTTTACCAGACCGGTCGAAAAATGTCAATCAATGGCGTATGCTGTGCCATTGGCAAAAGAAAAGCATGGCATTCTATACAACAGGAGGGCGCTGCCGGTAAACGGTCAGCGCCCTCTGGCGATTTTGCGGTGTGCCGCAGGGACTGCGTGCGTTTGTTCCGCTTTTGTCTTACAGGAAGTTCCGCACATCAAATACCTGCGGCGGGAGAACGTCGGAAAGCTCCACAAGCTCCGGGACGAAGCCGCCGCTGCGGTCGACCGAGATACGCGGCGATTTGAGCAGCGTCCGGTCTGTCGGCCCTCCGGCCGGCAGCGTCAGCAGCGCGTCCGTGCCGCCGCCCCGCTGCGACTGCAGCAGGATCGAGCCGCCGTGCGCCTGCATGATCGCCTGCACGACAGGCAGGCTGAAGCCCGCGCCGAAGCGTGAATCCTCCGGTACCTCCGGCCTTGCGTAGCGGTGGAACGCGCTGCATAGGATCTCCGCGTCCATACCCTCGCCGCTGTCGGACAGACGGATCACGGCGCGCCTGCCGTGCCGCGTGAGCGTCAGATGCAGCGTGCCTCCCGGCGCAGAGAACTTGACTGCGTTGGACAGCAGCGCCAGCAGCGCACGGCGCACCTGTCGGCGGTCGATCCAGACGAAAATGGGAGCCTGCGGCAGATCAGCCTCCAACGCCATCCCCATTTGCCGGCACAGCTCGTCCGCGCGCTGGGCCAGACCGTCCAGAAAATCGGTCAGGTCGGTCTTTTCCAGCGACAGCGGCAGCCGCCCGTGCTGCACATAGCTCAGATCGGTCAGATTCTCCGATGCCCGCAGCAGCTGATAGCAGGCGCGGTTGAGCACGGCCAGATTCTGCTGCACAGCCGGATCCTCTGCTTCGGAAAGAAGCGGGAAAAGCGTTCCGGATACGGACAGCAGCGTCGTCAGCGGCGTGGAGATCGACTGCGCGGCGCGGCAGAACGCGGCAAGTTCGTCGCGCGTATCCTGCGGCGGCAGGAACAGCAGCAGCGCATCGTCCAGCGGCTGCGTATTGGCGCTGACGCAGACGCCGCCGGCCATCACGGGCAGCACGGCCGGGCGTGCGTACAGCATTTCCGGCAGTGCCGCGTCCTGCGGTAAATAGGCGCGGAGCGCCGTTCCCACGGCAAAAAGCTCCTGCGCGTGGCAGTTCAGTTCTGCGACGGCGCCGTCCCGCACAAGGATGACCGGCTGTGCTGCTCCGTCGTATAGTGTGTGAAATTGTTCAGACGAAAGCGTCATAGCGCGATCCTCCCTGCGTGTAGCATATGCAGGTTTCGGGAAACAATCAGTCTCAGGAAGTTCCTGTTTCCCCATCATAGCGGATTCCGTCGGAAAAAGCAAGCAGAAACGAAAAAACATGATTTTTCCGCTGAATGGATGAAGCCTCTAACACAGCCGCGTCCAATAGCGGCGAGAAGCAGAAATTTTTCGCTGGATCCGTGACTTTTTGCGGGCAACGATACACTTGTCAATGCAGGGGCTCTTCTTCAAAATCTGCGAGTGCAGTAGGGGTCGATGCCGTTCACAGCCGTTCGCGACGAAGGAGCGTTACGGATGTGGGTCTGCCGCTTGCCGGTACACATCGGCCCGGCAGTTTGCACCGTTTTTACGAAAATCTCCGACGAATCCGTGGCTGCCCAAGGGGCCGACAGAGTCGTCGGCCCCTACAACGACCCTTGCTCTCTCCGGTAGGGGCGGACGACTCTGTCCGCCCGCAGACTGCACCGGTTTTTACGGGAACCTTCGGCGAATTCGCAACTTCCTCACGGGCCGATGTGGGCATCGGCCCCTACATGACTCCGGCAAATTCGCACCGCCCAGCAAATTTTAATCGCAGAGCGTCTTTACCGCAGCCATTCAAAGGCAGCTGCTATCAAATTTGGTGTATCGTAACAGGCGGCGCGTACCAAAGCGCCCGTGAGGTGACTTGGTGTGTTCGTAACGACTATAAAAACAGGTTCCTGCCTGAACTGTACCCGCAGGACGCACCAAACGCGTCCCAGCGCCCCTTTTCTCCCCCATCTTTTCCGGCAAGGCGGAAAAGATGGGGCCGCCGGAGGTGCGTCGGAAACGGCCTCGACGGAACGAGCCCCCGCGCTATGCGCGAAGTCTCTTATCCTCTGCGTCCGTTTCCTCCTTTCCAAACCGCAAACGCTTTGCTGGTTTGCGGCTTGGGTTTGGCCTCGACGGAAACATAAAACAGCCCCATTCCGGTCGAATGGGGCTGTTCATGCACATATGGGTGGGGGAAGTTATTCTGCGGAAATGAGGTAATAATAGATCGGCTGGCCGCCGGAGACGAGGTTGACCTCCGCGTCGGGGGCGTGCTGCCGGAACAGTTCCAGCGCCGCTTCCGCGTCGGGTTCCTGAATGTCCGCGCCATAGAAGATGTTGATGAATTCCTTGCCGGCCTCCGCAGCCTTGTCCGCGAGAGACGCAAGAAGCGTGGTGATCTCGCGCGTCGTACCGGCCAGCGCGCCGTCGCACAATCCGAGATAGTCGCCCGCGTGGATATCGAAGCCGTCAAAGTCCGAGTCGCGTGCGGCATAGGTGATCTGCATGGTCATGACGCCGGAGAGGCAGTCGGTCATGGCCGCTTCGTTTTCGCTCGGCTCCATCGCTGCGTCGAACGCGAGCATAGCGCTGATGCCCTGCGGGACGGTCTTGGTCGGGATAACCACGACTTCGCGCGAAGCCAGTTCCGCCGCAGCCTGCGCGGCCATGATGATGTTCTTGTTGTTGGGCAGGACGAAGACGATCTCCGCAGGCGTTTTTTCAATCGCGTGCAGAATATCCTCCGTCGAGGGGTTCATGGTCTGGCCGCCCTCAATGATTTCGTCGACGCCGAGATCGCGGAACACGCCTGCCAGACCCGCACCCGCGCACACGGCGACGCTGCCGTAGCGCTTTTCAGGCTCCGCCGGAGCTTCCTGCTTCGCGGGCTGGTTTTCCAGCTCCTTTTCCACGGCCTCCAGATCGTCGGTCGACCGGGCCTTGCGGCCTGCCGTCAGATCGTCGTGCTGCAGGCGCATATTCTCGATCTTTGCAAGTTCCAGCGTACCATACTTCTGGGCCTCGCTCAGCGCGTCGCCCGGAATGTTCGTATGTACGTGGACCTTGAACGCCTCGTCGTCCTCGCCGATGACGAGACTGTCGCCGATGCTGCCGAGATATTCGCGCAGCGGGTCGAGCGAGGTGATATCCTCGCGCTTGCGCACGATGAAGACCGTGTCGAAGGCGAAGGTGATATCCTCGGAGTCGAAAATGCCGAAATCGGCCTCTTCGTTTACCGCGCCGGTATCCTCGCAGACGATGTCGTTGCCGCGCAGGCTTTCGAGCATCCCGCGCAGAATGAGGCAGAAGCCCATGCCGCCCGCGTCGACGACGCCGGCCTTTTTGAGAACCGGATTCTGGTTGACGGTGTTGTCCAGCGCGGCGTGCGCTGTGTCGAGGCAGTGCTGCAGCACATACTCGATCTCGTTGTTTTCCACGGCCAGATCGCGCGCGGCGTCTGCCGTGAGGCGGGAGACGGTCAGGATCGTGCCCTCGGCGGGCTTCATGACCGCCTTATACGCGGCCTCCACGCCCGCAGTGAGTGCGGCGGCAAAATCCTTGCCGTCGGCCTCGAGCTTGCCCTTGAGAGACTTGGAAAAGCCGCGGAACAGAAGAGACAGGATCACGCCCGAATTGCCTCTGGCGCCGCGCAGGAGCGCGGAGGCCGTCTTGTCGGCGGCCTTGGTGAGTGTAATGCCGTCTGCCTTGCGCAGCTCTGTGCTGGCGGCAGAGAGCGTCATGCTCATATTCGTGCCGGTGTCTCCGTCCGGGACGGGGAAGACGTTCAGCTCGTTGACCTTCTGCTTGTTCAGGTCGATCTCGGCAGCGGCGGAGAGCATCATCCGGCTGAACGCCGCGCCGTCAATGGTTTTGATCATGGTTTACCTCCGTGAGCGCCCTGTATGCGCGCGTGAATTGAAATCGATATCAGTCGACGGAAATGGAGTCGACGAATACGTTCACGGCACGCACCTCGGTGCCCGTGGACTTGGTGACGAAATAGCGGACCTCGCTGATGATGGAGGACGCGATTGCGCTGAGATTGACGCTTTTGTCGACCATGATGTGCAGGTCGATGGATATGGAATTATCGGGGCTGAACGTGACCTTGACACCCTTGCCCATTGCCTCCTTGCGCAGCAGATGGACCAGCCCGTCCGTCATGGATCGCACGGCCATGCCCTTGACGCCAAAGCAGTTGGTCGCCGCAAAGCCCGCGATGTTGGTATAGACAGCGCTGTCGACCGTGATCTGGCCGGCGTCTGTATTCATACGGATCATCAAGATTCCTCCTTCTGGGATATTCAATTCATTCTAACCGATTTGCCGGGAAAGTACAAGTAAAAAAACGGGTTTCAGCCTTTTTCATAACCGGTCACGCCGTTATTCTGCATCCATTGGAGCTTTTCACCCATCAGATACGTCAGCGTCTCAAGCTCCGGCCGCTCTGAGCTGCTCAGATACTTGCGCAGGTCATACAGATCGTTGTACGTCAGGTACGGATAATCGCCCTCGACATACGTGCCGTCGGGCTTGATGCTGTAATAGAGATTGTGGTTCGGCATGACCCAGCCGGAGCCGGTGTCCACAATGGCCAGCAGCATCCGGTCGGCCAGCGCGCGCAGATCCTTCCGGTTCAGCAGATCTGCCGCGTGGTACAGCGCCAGACACTCCGACGCCTGATGGTTGAGCGAGGTGTGCGGGGCGGTAATTTCGTCCGGGTGCCAGTAATCGGGGATCAGCCAGCCGCCGGTTTCCGTGGGGATGTGGCTCGTGTCCGCAACCTGGCTGAAAAAGGCAAGATAGCGGTTCATCGTCTCCTCGAACATCCCCTTGCCGAGTCTGCGGGTGGCCGAGATGTAAAGCTCAAGCAGGTCGGTATTAAACCGGGTGTCATAAAAGCCCGGCCCGATGCCGTAATCGCCCTGGAGCCATTCGCTGCCGGGTGTGGTGGGCACATAGCCGTACTGGTTCTGCCGCTGCGACATGGTATCGAGCGAGAGGATGACGAGCGCGGGCGCTGCCTTGCAGCGCGGCATCAGGCCAAGATAGCCGCGGATGCAGTAGGACGCGGCGCAGCAGTAATAATAATTCGTGCCGGACGGGATATAATTGGAGGGCGATTTGCGGAAATAGCCGTCGAAGCACCAGTGCGAATCGCCGTTTTTCACATAGTTGACCCACGCTGTTGCGCAGTTGTCCGCGCTCCAGTCCAGCCCGGACGGCGCGGTCAGGATCAGTGCGTCCGTTACGCAGTCGGGCGCAAGGCCGTAGCCGTCCATCGTGATGCGGACGCCGCCGTCACGCAGCTTCGTGGTGCGCAGAATGCCGTCCTGCTCCGGAAAATACTCCCGTGAGCCGTTTTCGCGCAGGGCAAACGTGCGCGGCAGCGCAAGAAAATACGTCTGCCCGGAGGCCAGCTCCACGACGACGACCGGCGAGGCATACAGCCCGTCCCCCAGCGCCTGCGAGCGCCAGTCTCCGGCGCGCTTGTCATAATACCAGACCGTGCCTGCCTCCGTGACAGTCTGGTCGAAAAAGCGGATATAGCTGCCCCTGCCCGCGGCGCGAAGACCGGCCGCGCTGACGCCGTCGGAGACGGCGTATTCCCGGCTCTCGATCTGATACTGCCCGTACTGGGTGGTTTCAATATAGACCTCGGCGGTATACTTTGTGGAGGTCAGCACCCGATCCGGCGTGCGGCCCGCTGGCTCGTCCGGTTCGTCCGGAGCCTCTTCCTCCGGAAGCTCTGCCGGAGCTGCTGCTTCGGATTCTGCTGCCGGCGAGGGTTCTGCCTGCGGCTTGCCGCAGGCGCACAGCTGCGCCAGCACCAGAATCAAAATCAGGATCAGCGTGAGTTTCTTATGCATGGGTACCTCCGGAGAAGGGTTTGGGCGGGAGAGGGTCTGCTTTGACCGGCAGAAGACAGTGGTTTATCGAAAAAACGCGGCAAATCCATAAATGTGCGCCCACTCCAACGTAGGGGCGGACGACTCTGTCCGCCCGCAGAATGCAGCGCTTTTTCGGAAATCTGCGGCAAATTCGTAACATTTTCTGGCCGACAGAGTTGTCGGCCCCAAAGCTGGCGCGGGAGCGCCCGGGGCTCCCGCGCCAGTGCGAAAATCAGATCATGCTCGGCTGCCAGCAGTCGGGGGTTTCGAGGCCCATCATGGTTACGATGGTCGGCGCGACGTTGGCAAGGCCGTAATGGCCGTCCTTGATCTCATACTTGTTGTCGGGATCGTAGATGATGAAGGGAACAGGGTTCAGAGAGTGCGCGGTGCGCACGCTGGTCTTGCCCTTCTTCGTTTCGAGCATCTGATCGGCGTTGCCGTGGTCGGCGGTGACGAGCAGGGTGTAGCCGTACTTGTCGGCGGCTTCCTTCACGCGGGCCAGACCTGCGTCGACGGCCTCCATGGCGGTGATGACGGCGCTCAGAACGCCGGTGTGGCCGACCATGTCGCCGTTCGGGTAGTTGCAGCGCAGGAACTGGTACTTATGCGAGGCCATGGCCTCGACCAGAAGATCGGTGATCTCCACGGACTTCATCGCGGGCGCCTGCTCGAACGGGATCACGTCGGACGGAACCTCGGCATAGTCCTCAAGGCTCTCATCAACCTTGCCGGAGCGGTTGCCGTTCCAGAAGTAGGTGACGTGGCCGTATTTCTGCGTCTCGGACACGGCGTACTCGTGCACGCCCGCCTTGCACAGAACCTCGGTCAGCGTGTTGCGGATGACGGGCGGCTCGACCAGATAGTGCATCGGGATCTTGAGATCGCCGTCGTATTCCAGCATACCGGCAAACTTCACGCCGGTATAATCGCCGCGGTCAAACTTGTCAAAGTCCTTGCGGTCAAAGGCGAGGGAAATTTCCTGCGCACGGTCGCCGCGGAAGTTGAAGAGAATGACGCTGTCGCCGTTTTCGATCTTCGCGACGGGCTTGCCGTCGTGCGCAACGACGAACGGCAGCAGATCCTGATCGATCATGCCGGGATTTTCGGCGCGGTACGTCTCAATGGCTTCCCGCGCGGAGGCGAACTGACGGCCCTCGGCCTGCACGTGCGTGCGCCAGCCCTTTTCGACCATCGGCCAGTTGGCCTCGTAGCGGTCCATGGTAATGACCATGCGGCCGCCGCCGGAGGCGATCTTGTATTCATGCTCCGCGTCGTTCAGCTCCGCCAGAACGGTCTCCAGCTGGTCGACATAGTCCAGCGCGCTCGTCGCGGGGACGTCGCGGCCGTCGAGCAGGATGTGGCAGTAGACCTTTTTGAGTCCCATCTCACGCGCCTTTTTCAGCATCGCGATCAGGTGCGAGATATTGGAATGGACGTTGCCGTCGGACAGCAGGCCGATGAAGTGCAGCGCTTTGCCGTTTTGCAGGCAGTTGTCCGTCAGGTCGACCCACGTCTTGGACTGGTACAGGGAGCCGGTCTCAATGGATTCCTGCACGAGCTTTGCGCCCTGCGAATAGATCTGGCCGCAGCCGAGGGCGTTGTGGCCGACCTCGGAGTTGCCCATGTCGTCGTCCGTGGGCAGGCCGACGGCGGTGCCGTGGGCCTTGAGCCACGTCATGGGGCAGGTGGCAATCAGCTTGTCGAGCGTCGGGGTGTTGGCCCGCTTGACTGCGTCGCCGGGGCCGCCGTCGCCGCGTCCAACGCCGTCCATGATCACAAGTACGATCGGTTTTTTCATTGGTATTCCCTCCTGAGTAGGATATTCTCGAATTTCACTATATTTTACTACAATTTCCCCGCAGATACAACTTAATTTTCTTTGAACAATCGCAGCGCGTGGGAATTAGCCAGCGCGTAAACACGTGCGAAATCCACGTGCGGGTTATAGATGGCCTCCAGCTCGTCGTGCAGGGCCTTCGCCTGCGCGAGAAGCGCGGTCACGTCCGACAGATCGGGCAGCGGGGCATCCGGTCCACGGTAATAGCGCTTCTCGTCCGGCAGATAGACGGCCTCCGTCTCGTCCGGGAACAGAGGGTTCTGATATAGAACCGCAGTTTCCCGCGCGCGAAGCGCCTCCAGCTCCTCCCCGGACACCAGCTGCACCGCGCCTGCGGGCGGCTCGGCGGAATAAAGGCCCCGGCAGGTGACGGCCCGCAGGAAGCGCTTTTTCCGTTCCTCCTGCGCCGGGAGCGGGCAGGACGGACGCGCAAACACTGCAAGACGCGCATACGCCTCGCGGTAGAGCGCGCGGTAGCGCGTCTGTAAAAGCTCGATGGCGCGGCGCTCTTTCTGCAAAGCAATGCGGTCATAGAACTGCCCCAGATCGAGATACAGTCCCGCCGCGCCAGGCGTGACGGCCTCGAGCACGTGCGGAGCCGTGCCGTCGGCGTAGCCGGTGTGCAGGGCCGGGAGATACACGCCGTCCACCGAATCCGGGTCGCCGGAGCACAGGACGTATTCGACATCCAGTCCGGCGTTCTCCGCCGCTTTGCCGATGGTCTTCATAAAGCTCGACTTGCCGCACCCCGGCCCGCCCTTGATCACCCACAGAAAATCCTCCGGCCCCCGGCAGAACTGTCCGTAAAACGAGACAAAGCCGGAGGCCGTATTGCCGCCCAGAAAATACCGTGTCACCGCCATGAAATGCCCCTCCTGTATAGCAAGAATACAGGTAGTGTATGCAGCCGCGCGGCAGGATGTGCGTGCATTTTGGCGCGCTGCGAAATTCGCGGCGCGCCAGTTGTAGGGGCCGATGTGGGCATCGGCCCCTACAGTCAAACGGGAAAATACGGTGCGAATTTGCCGAAAGCTTTGTACTTGTACATCCTATCAGAAAAACACCGTCCACGGGAACCTGGCCGGGGGCTGTGCCTCAAAAGCCGCTTCGCCTTTCCCGTCCGGGAAGGACAGCCGGTACGACCAGAGCGCGCAGGTGCAGCGGCCACAGCGGCTGCCGTATTTTCCGTCGCCCAGCAGCGGCAGGCCGCGCGAGGCAAACTGGACGCGGATCTGGTGCGTGCGCCCCGTTTCGAGCCGGATGCGCGCAAGGCTCAGCCCGTCCTGTTCGGCAAGGATTTCATAGTGCAGCCGCGCCTGCTTCACGCCGCCGCGCTGCCGCCTGACCACGTAGGTCTTGTTTTTCGCCCGGTCGTGGAACAGCAGATCCTCCAGTGTCCCGGCCCTCTCTGCCGGACATCCGGTCAGGACGGCCAGATATGTCTTCTGCATCTGTCCCTGTCCCATCGCCTGCGTCAGCCGTGCGGCCTCCTGCGCCGTCTTTGCGTAGACCATCACGCCGCCGACCGTCTGGTCGAGCCGGTGAACAGGGAAAATGTCACAGCCCAGCTGCGCGGAGAGCAGCTGCGGCATCGCCTCCGCCTGCGTGCCCTGCGCAGCTATGCCGATGGGCTTGACGCAGACGAGATAGCGCGCGGTTTCCTTCAAAATTTCAATCATACGCTTCGCCTCGTTTCGGGCCTATTCTACCAGAAAAACAAGACGCGCGCAACGGCTTGCAATCCGCGGAAACTCCCGGTATAATACACACGAATATAAGAAACGGAGCAAATATCATGACAACAGAGCAATACCGGAAGCGGTCAGGCTTTTCGATCTTCCTATCCTTCTTCAAGCCCCACCGGGGGCTGTTTTTTCTCGACATGGCCTGCGCGCTGGTCGTGTCGATGATCGATCTGGCGTACCCCATTATCTCGCGCTACGCCATGCGCACGCTGCTGCCGCAGAGCGCGTACCGCACGTTCTTTACGATCATGTTGATCGTGCTGGCGGCCTATGCGTTGCGGTCGGTGCTGTATTTCATCATCACCTACTGGGGCCACACCTTTGGCATCCGCGTGGAGGCCGATATCCGCGCGGCCCTGTTCGGCCATATGCAGGAGCTGGGGTTTGAGTTCTTCGACCGCAACCGCACCGGCCAGCTGATGAGCCGCATGACGACCGACCTCTTTGAGATCACCGAGCTTGCCCACCACGGGCCGGAGGATCTGTTCATCTCGCTTGTGACCATCGTCGGCGCGCTGACCGTCATGGCGACAATCGAGTGGCGGCTGGCGCTGGTCGTGGCGGTCATGATCCCGGTGTTTATCGCGATCATCGTCTCGCGCCGCAAGGCGATGCGCGAGGCCTCCCGCCGCGTGAAGAAAAAGACCGGCGCGATCAACGCCGACATCGAATCTGCCCTCTCCGGCATCCGCACGGCCAAGGCATTCGCCAACGAGCACGTCGAGGAAGAAAAATTCGACCGCTCGAACGACATTTACAAGACCTCCAAGAAGATGTTCCACCGGGAAATGGGCATTTTCATGGCCGTGATGGAGTTTTTCACAAGCTCCCTGTCCGTGGCCGTCGTGACTGTGGGCGGCCTGCTCATTATGAAGGGGCAGATGGATACGGTCGATCTTCTGACGTTCACGCTCTATATCGCGTCCTTTGTCAACCCCATCCGGAAGCTTGCGAACTTTACGGAGCTGTTTTCCAACGGCACGGCGGGCTTTGAGCGCTTTCTGGAGATCATGCGCACCGCGCCGGAGCTGCACGACGCGCCGGACGCGCTTGAGCTGACGCACGTGCGCGGCGAAATTGGAGTCGAGAACGTGAGCTTTTCCTATGAGGACGACCCGGAGGTCCTGCATGACGTGTCCCTGCACGTCCCGGCGGGCAAGACCGTCGCCATCGTCGGTCCGTCCGGCGGCGGCAAGAGCACGCTCTGCCAGCTCATTCCACGCTTTTACGACGTGACCGGCGGCTCGATCACCGTCGACGGCCATGACGTGCGCAGCGTCACGCAGGAGTCCCTGCGCCGCTCCATCGGCATCGTGCAGCAGGACGTGTTTCTGTTCGCCGATTCCATTCTGGAAAACATCCGCTACGGTAAGCCCGGCGCGACGATGGAGGAGATCGTGGAGGCGGCGAAGCGCGCGGAAATTTACGATGATATCATGGCCATGCCCGACGGCTTCGACACCTACGTCGGCGAACGCGGCACGCTCCTGTCCGGCGGACAGAAGCAGCGCATCTCCATCGCGCGCATTTTCCTTAAAAATCCGCCCATCCTCATCCTTGACGAGGCGACGAGCGCCCTTGACACGCTGACCGAGGCGAAGATCCAGCACGCGTTTGACGAGCTGGCAAAGAACCGCACCACGCTCATCATCGCACACCGCCTGTCCACCATCCGCGCCGCAGGCGAGATCGTCGTCATTGCCGACGGCCGCATCGCCGAGCGCGGCACGAACGAGGAGCTTCTCAAAAAAGACGGCATCTACGCCAGCCTCTGCCGCACGCAAAACCTGCTGGCATAAAACTTCATGCGTGAGCACTGCACCACGAAAATGCGCAAATGCCGGTGCATGAAGTTTTTGTGCATCATTTCCGGTTGCCCCGCAGGGGCGAGAAAATGGCACATTTCTATAGCAAAAGCGCCCAGCCGCTTGCAGCGGCTGGGCTGTTTGTTTACTGCTCCATCAGGCCCACGCAGTCGTAATACGGTCTGGAGGCGATGAGGGCTTTGTTTTCCTTGAAGACATTGTGCATGAGCGTAATGACGGCATAATCGCACTGCGCCATGGCTTCGGCAAGAGAATAATTATGGTATCCCGCCACGTCGCCCCGAATATACGGCTCGCAGGCAAGAACCTCATAGCCGCGCGATTTCAGGATGTTCGCAAACAGGACGGACGGGCTTTCGCGCGTATCGTCAATGTTGGCCTTGAAGCTCATGCCGAGCACGGCGATCTTTGCGCCGGGCTTCACGTCGCGTGCGATGCGGTCCGCCGTCCAGACGGGCTTGCCGTCGTTGACAAGACGGGCCTCGTAGATGAGCGGCGTGATATCCTCGAACTTTTCATGGATGAACCACGGGTCGACCGCGATGCAGTGTCCGCCGACGCCGACGCCGGGGGTATGCACGTTCACTCTGGGGTGGCAGTTGGCAAGCTCGATGAGCTTGAACACGTCGATGCCGAGCCGGTCGCAGACTTTGCTGAGTTCGTTGGCATAGGCGATGTTAATGTCACGGAACGTGTTTTCCGTCAGCTTGCACATCTCGGCGGTCAGATCGTCCGTCAGGCGGATCGTGCCGCCGGTGACGACCTTTTCATAGATTTCCTTGGCGAATTGCGCCGATTCCGGACGGTTCGAGCCGATGATGCGGTCATTCTCGCGCAGCTCGATGAGCATCCGGCCGGGGATGATGCGCTCCGGGCAGTGCGCCGTCATGAACTGCTCCGGCGCAAGGCCGGACGTTTCCGAGACGATCTTCTCCACCATGCGTGTGGAATAGGGAGGCGAGGTGGATTCGAGCACGCAGAGGTTCCCCGCGCGCAGGACGGAACCGACCTCCTTCGCGGCGGATTCGACGAAGCGCATATCGGACACGCGCTTGTGCTCCTCCGTCTCGCGGTAGGGCGTCTGGACGCAGATGATAAAGACGTCGGCAGGCTCCGGCTTCGTCGTGAAGTGCAGACGGCCGGTTGCCATGGCCTTCGTCATGGCGTCCTGTAAGCCGGGTTCTACGATATGGATATGGCCCGCGTTCAGCGTGTCCACGACGGTATCCTTCACGTCGAAGCCGCAGACCTCATAGCCCGCCAGCGTAAACGTGATAGCGGTGGGGAGGCCGATATAGCCGCAGCCCATGATCTCGATTTTTTTCATGCTATTTCGCTCCTTTGTATGCAAACATACAAGGATACTATATCCTATTTTTTACGCTTTTGCAAGCAGAGTCTGCACCATATCCGTCTTTTCCCACGGCAGATCCAGCTCCGCGCGGCCAAAGTGGCCGTAACCGGCGGTCTGACGGTAGATCGGGCGGCGCAGATCGAGCGTTTTGATGATGGCCGCCGGGCGCAGGTCGAAGCATTCGCGCACAAGCTGGGCCAGCTTGTCGTCGGCCAGCTTGCCGGTTCCATATGTCTCGACGAGAACGGAAACAGGGTGCGCCACGCCGATGGCGTAGGCCAGCTGCAGCTGGCAGGCGTCGGCCAGACCGGCCGCGACCAGATTTTTTGCGATGTAGCGCGCCATGTATGCGCCGCTGCGGTCAACCTTCGTGGGGTCCTTGCCGGAGAACGCGCCGCCGCCGTGGGCCGCGTAGCCGCCGTAGGTGTCGACGATGATCTTGCGGCCCGTGAGGCCCGAATCACCCGCAGGCCCACCGATGACGAAGCGGCCCGTCGGGTTCACGTAGTATTTTGTGTTCTCGTCCAGCAGGCGCGACGGCAGGTTCGGCTCGATGACCGTCTCAATAACGGCCTTGCGCAGATCGTCGATGGCGATGGAGTCTGCGTGCTGAGTGGAAACAACGACAGTATCGATGCGGGCGGGCATCCCGTCGGGGCCGTATTCCACGGAGACCTGACTCTTGCCGTCCGGGCGGAGCCACGGCAGAAGACCCGATTCGCGCGCGTGCGTCAGCGCTTTGGTGAGATTGTGCGCGTAGGCGATGGGAGCGGGCATCAATTCCTTTGTCTGTGTGCAGGCGAAGCCGAACATCATGCCCTGATCGCCCGCGCCGGTCGTGCCGTCGTCATAGGCGTTGTCGACGCCCATGGCGATGTCCGGGGACTGCCGCCCCATGGCGACCATGACATTGCAGCTGTGGCCGTCGAAGCCCATCTCGGGGCGGTCATAGCCTGCGTCGCAGATGGCCTTGCGGGCGATCTGGGCGATGTCGATGCGGGCGGACGTGGTGATCTCGCCCATGACGAGCACCATGCCGGTCGTCGCCGCTGTCTCGCAGGCGACGCGGCCCATGGGGTCCTGCTCGAGCACGGCGTCGAGCACGCTGTCGGAGACAAGGTCGCACAGCTTGTCGGGATGGCCCTGTGTAACGGACTCTGAAGTAAAGATTTTTCTGTTGTTCATATCTGATTCCTTTCCGGGCATAAAAAAGCGCCCTGCCCGAGGGGCAGAACGATATACGGTTCTCTCCCTCATCTTTCGATTCCTTCGCCGGATTTGGCACCTTGCATCCGCAGGTTGCCGGGTTTCATTGGGCCGTTCCCTCCACCACTCTTGATAAGGCTGTTCAGTTGTACCCTGATTATACAAAACCCGCCGGAAAAGTCAAGAGAAAAGTTTTGATTTCGGCAAAATTCCCGGTTTATCTCAGCGGGAACCCGCCCATACTCCATGCAGAACAGAATGTTTACATTTGCAGGGTAGATTTTTCCGCCCGGAGCCGGTATGATGAAACCTGAACATCAGGAGGGTGAACACTATGAAGGATCTTCGCAGACGGTTTGAACGCTTCTGCCTTAAAAACCGGGGCAAGGGCATTCCGAATCTCATGCTCGTCATTGCCATTGGAAATCTGGCGGTCTTTGCGCTCTCGTACATCGACCCCAGCAATATCGTCTACAGCTATCTCTGCTTCAGCCGCTCCGCCATTCTGCGCGGGCAGGTCTGGCGGCTGTTTTCGTACATCTTTACGTACCTGAACGACGTGGGCGGGGTGGGACTGCTGTTGGCGGCGGTGTCGCTGTTCTGCTATTATCAGTTCGGAAAGATCCTGGAGAGCTACTGGGGCACGTTCCGCTTCAACCTCTATTATCTCACCGGGCTCGTTTTGACCGATCTGGCCGCGCTGCTGCTCGGCTCCGGGGCGGACGCGTCCGCGCTGAACCTCAGTCTGTTCCTGGCCGTCGCGACCATCGCGCCGGAGGCAAAGGTGCTGCTGTTTTTCTTCATCCCCATCAAGATGAAATACATGGCGTGGGTCTATCTCGGCTTCACGGTGCTGAACGTGTTCTCGTCCTTGCAGCTGTCCTCGTTCCTCTCGTTCTACTGGCTGCTGCCCGTCGTGCCGCTTTTGAACTACTTCCTCTTCTTCGGCAGCGACGTCAAAAACATCCTGCCCGACGCACTGCGCTACCGGCAGCGGAAGAATTACCGCACGACCACGACAAATGCCCGCCCGAACCCCAATTGGGCAGGCTCCTACCGCTCCAAATCCGGCGAGAAGCCCTACCGGCATAAATGCACGGTCTGCGGCCGGACGGATACGGACTATCCGAACCTCGAATTCCGCTACTGCTCGAAGTGCAATGGCTATTATTGCTACTGCATCGATCACATCAACAATCATGTCCACATCACCACGCCCCCGGAGGGCGCGGAAAAGAAATAAAACGGAGGGACTGTCATGAATGAAGTGCTGAACTGCCTGCTGACCCGCAGAAGCGTCAAGAAGTATCTTTCGCAGCCGGTCGAGAAGGAAAAGCTGGACGCCGTTCTGGAGGCCGGAACGTATGCCGCCTGCGGCATGGGCCGTCAGGCCGGGAAGATCGTCGTGCTGCAAAACCCGGACGATATCGCGCAGCTGGAAAAAATGAACGCGTCGATCCTCGGAAACCCGGCCGCGCACCCGTTCTACGGCGCGCCGGTCGTGTGCGTCGTGTTCGCGGACACGAATGTGAATACATGGGTCGAGGACGGCAGCCTTGTCATCGGCAATATGATGGCCGCCGCGCACAGCCTCGGCCTCGGCAGCTGCTGGATCCACCGGGCACGGCAGGAGTTTGAAAGCGCGGAGGGCAAGGCGCTGATGAAAAAATGGGGCGTGAGCGAGAATTACGCCGGCATCGGCCACTGCATCCTCGGCTACGCCGCGCAGGAGCCCGCCCCCGCAAAGCCCAGAAAGGCCGATTTCATTGTACGCGTTGATCGTAACCGATGATCCAATCGCCTGCGGTTACCAGCGGATCTTTTACCGCAGCTGTGCAGTTTGAAAAGCTTGAAATACACAAAGTATTCCTGCGCTTTCAAACTTTCATCTGCGGCAAAATCTCTCGCTGGTAACTCTTGTCGATTAAATCATCGGTTACTAAACCCCTTGCAAAATCGAAAAAACAGGCTTATACTGAAGAAAAAACAGGAGGGCACTGATATGAAATCCATCAAAAGCATCCTGAAGATCGCGGGCGCGGTCATGGCCGTGATCGGCACCGTGCTTGTCGTCGTCGGCTTCCTCGACGAGATCTGCGCAGGCGTCAAAAAGCTTGCCGCCTGCCGCGCACGCCGCGAGGAAATGAAGGATTACGCAGACTGACAGATCGAGCGAACGCCCCGAAGCAGCCGCTTCGGGGCGTTTCAGCGTGTCGAAAAAGTCTTTTCGCCCCGCTGAGGCAGTTTTTCGAACTTTAAAAAAGTTCGAAAAACAGGTTGATTGAACGCGAAGGGGGCTCTTTGCCCCCTTCACGCTTCCCCTGCTGCTCTGTCATCCGACTGCGCTTCATGGTTTTTTGACAGTCTCGAACGCCCCGAAGCAACCGCTTCGGGGCGTTTTCTATGTGCCAAAGTTCCGGGGTCGCCCGGTCACAGCAGAAACAGCGCTTCGCGCACGACCTCGCCGACTGTGGGGTGGGGGAAGACGATCTTGTCCAGATGCTGCACGGGGAGCTTGGAATGCACCATCATGGCCGCGCCGTAGATGATCTCCGATACATAGGAGCCGACCATATGGACGCCCACGACGCAGCGGTTTTTCCGGTCATAGAGCAGCTTGCAGAAGCCGGTTCCCTTCGGATTTTCTGCAAGATACCGGCCCGAGAGCGCCATCGGCGCCTTGACCACCTGCACGTCCAGTCCCTTTTCCCTTGCGCTCTGCTCCGTTTCGCCGACGCAGGCGACCTCCGGCGTGGTGTAGATCACGGAGGGGATGATGGAATAGTCGATCGCGTCCTTTTTGCCGAGCATATCGTTGACCGCGACCTCTGCCTCGCGATAGGCCGTGTGGGCCAGCATCAGCTTGCCATTGCAGTCGCCGACGGCCCAGACGCCGGGGACGTTCGTGCGCATCTGCCGGTCTGTCACGACTGCGCCGCGTTCGAGCGCAATGCCGAGCGCCTCCACATTCAGCCCCGTCACATCCGCCCGCCGTCCCGCCGACAGCAGCACGCGCCCGCAGGCGATCTCGTGCCGCCCGGAAGCGTCGGAATACACGACGCTCCGCTCCGTGACAGCCTCGACTCTGGCGTTCAGGCAGAAGTCCATGCCCTGCTTTTTGTACGTCCGCATCAGCAGCTCGCAGATCTCCGGGTCGGTGCTGCCCGCGATCTTGGGCAGCATCTCAATGACCGTCACCTTCGTGCCGATGGACGCGAAATAGCACGCCATTTCCAGCCCGATCACGCCGCCGCCGATGCAGACGAGCGATTCCGGCTGCTCCGAAAGGGACAGCAGCTCGCGGTTCGTCATAACAAAGCCGGAAGCAAGTCCTTCCCGCACACCGGGGATCGGCGGGATCACGGCGCTGGAGCCGGACGCCAGCACGAGCCGCGGCGCGTACAGTGTCTCGCCGCCTGCGGCGATCTCAAAGCGCTCCCCCGTTTTGCCGAGGATCCGGCCCTCGGCGGCGAAAACCGTCACGCCATGCGCCTTCATTGCCGCGCCCACACCCCGGACGAGTGTTTTGACCACGCCGTCCTTCCGCGCGACGACCTGCGCGTGGTCAATCGAGACGTTCTGCGCCGTCACGCCGTATTCCGCGCCGTGCAGCGCCGCCTGATACTGCTTGGCGCAGTAAAGAAGGCTCTTTGTCGGGATGCAGCCCTCGTTCAGACAGGTGCCGCCCAGCGCGCGCTTTTCGATCAGTGCTGTCCGCAGCCCCGCCTTTCCCGCGCGTTCCGCGCAGAGATACCCGCCCGGCCCTCCGCCGATCACGATCAGATCAAATTCCTGCATTTCAAGTTCCTCCTGCTGTATTTTTCCTTAGTTTAGCATACCCGGCAGCAGATTGGAAATGCTTATTTGTGATGCATATATTCCGATTATGTTGCTTTGCGTTGTTTTATTGTAAAATCGGGTATGTCACGCCGCATACGGTGATGGAGGCCAGCTCATCCAGATCGATCAGCTGGGAGAACAGCCAGGTCTCCTTGCACTGATCTGAGTCGTACATCCAGCTTGCTGAATGACTCATGGAACCGTAGGTTCCGTAGGCACTGTCCGCGTAGTTGTTTTCCTTGCTGGCAAGATTGAAGCGCGTCCCGTCCTTCAATGTAACAGTCACAGAATTGCTGCTCTGCGAGGAATCAATACCGTCAAGCCGGAAGGAGATCGGCGTGATTGTCGCGGTCTTCCAGGATGGATCGCCGTCCAGCTCGATCACCAGCTCCTGTTCCAGCTGCTCCGGTACCGGGAGCTCAAACAGGTCTGCGCTCTGGTCGTGATACGACGCCCGGAACAGCAGCCGGTCGCCCGGCTCGAATTCGCCGCCGACGTTCGTCACGACCGCATACGCCGTGCTTCCATCTACCTGAATAATTTCCATTTTGACGCCGCCATTTTTCCATTCCAGACGGTGATCCGTGCCGAAGCCGGTATTGTTGCGCACACCAACCCGCAGCATCCGCTCAAGTTCCTGCTGATAGCCGTCAGCCTCCGGCAGCGCGGCAAGCTGCGCCGCGGCTTCATCGTTCCGCGCGTCGACGCGCAGGATTGCGAGAACAGAATCCTTTGAGGCCAGCATGGATTCAAGCGTGAATACGAAATTCTCCGTCGCGGCCGATACGCCCGTATCCGACAGCGCGGCAATGTCGGGCACCTGCATCGTGCCCTCGGCGATCATGGCCTGCTCTTCCTCGGTGTACGCCGGCTGTGTGAGCTCTGTAGACGTTTTTTCGTCATAGCTCGTGATATGGTCCTTGACCAGCGCGGCTTTTTCGCCGAACAGCCGATCGAACCAGCCGAAGGAGTGCGCCGCAAACGCACTGCCGCACAAAAGCGCCGCGATTGCCGCTGCGATCAGCACCGTCCGGACAGGCCGGGCGGGCTTCCGCTTCGTTTCTTTGATTTTTCCCATCGTCTTGCTCAAAATCCGCGTACACTCGCCGTCCTGCATCGGGGGCAGCGGAATCTCCTGCTCCGGCGCATAGCGCATGAGCTCATCCCACGTCGTTTTCACAAAACAGACCTCCTTTTTCCAAAGCCTCGCGCAGCGTCCGCCGTCCGCGCATCAGGCGCGAACGCACGGTCGACGCGTTCAAATGTAAGTCCTCCGCGATCTGCGCGGCTGTCTGCGACAGATCGTAAAACCGGTAAAATATTTCCCGGTCCTCGTCCGGCAGGGCGCGCATGGCCTGCGCAATGGCCGCGCAGCGCTCCTTTTCCATCATCTGCTCCCAGAGCCGGTCGAGCGTGATGAGCGTATCGTCCTCCAGCGGAAGATAGACGTTCTGCTTTCGCATGGCCTCCGCCGTCCGGTTCCGCGCCACCGCGCCAAGCCATGGCCGCAGCTGCCCGCGCTCGATGCGCGCCGCGCCGTTCCAGAGCGCGAAAAACACGTCTGAGGCGATCTCCTCATGGTCCTCCGGCGTCAGAACGCCGCGGCTGCGGTTGCGGATGATGGCCAGAACGTATGCGCCGTACTGTGCGACCGCCTGCTCCAGCGCACCTGCGCGCCGCTTTTGCAGCTGCCGCAGCAGCTCCTTTTCGTCCAAGCCGCATTCCTCCTTTTGTAACCGCTGATCGGTTACTTGCATTGTGTTCAGCATACTGACGTCTATCATGTCGGGTGTTTGGCCGATTTTGTTGCAGCCGCACGGAAATTTTCCCTGTTTCCCCAGAGTTCTTGCTTTTTCTGCCTGCGGCTGGTATGATAAAGCTATGAAGAAAAGAGTTGCTTACTATGTCAGCCGGAAGAATCCGCTTATCTGGCTGGCTGCGCTGGTCATGCTGGCCTCGGCAGCGCTTCGCATCGCAAATGTCTGCGGGAAAGGCGCAGACACAAAGACGGTGTGGTTTTTAGTCGTGCTGCCGGTCGTGGGCTGTGTGTTCTATGTGCTGAATATCTTGTGCAATGGCAGCGACCGGTTCTACCGTTCATCCGTGCCCGTCATTCTGCTTGCGATCTATTACGGCATCAAGATCACGCTCGTCTCACCGTATCTGTGGCTGACGTTCATGTTCTGGATCGCCTATCTCGCCATCGCCGCGTTTTACGCCGTGACCGTCTCCGGCCACATCAAAAGCACGATCCCGCTGCTTCTGCTGCTGATCGCTGCGCTCGGCATTCTGGTCGGGATGCACGAGAAGGAATTCACGCGGGAAAACTGGCCGCAGCTGCGGCAGATTTTGCCTGATATGCTGTTCCTGCTTGCCGGGATTCTGACGCTGCTCGGCGCGAAGGTCTATCTCGACGGCGCGTACCACCCCACCTGGGGTGACCGGCCCGACGGCCGCAGGCTGCGCACGCTCGACCCGATGGCGGTCGTAGCCAATTATATCATGCCGACGCGCATCGGATCGTCCAATTTCATCCGCGAGTCCGTTGACATCGGCCCGATGGAGCGCTATATCCGCGAAAAGCGCAAGCAGGGCTATACGAATCTCGGCGTGACGCACGTATTTCTGGCTGCCTATGTCCAGTGCGTGGCGAAATATCCGGCGCTCAACCGCTTCCTGTCCGGGCAGCAGGTCTATTCGCGCGACGACGATATCCAGTTCTGCATGGTCGTCAAGACCTCGATGGACACCTCCGCGCCGGAGTCGATCACGAAGCTCCATCTGAAGCCGACCGACACCATCGACGATATCTACGAAAAGCTCAACAAGGGCATCGCCGCCATTCAGGGACAGGCCATCGGCGGCAGTGACTTTGACAAAACCGCGAAATTCCTGTCGTTTATCCCCGGCGTGCTGTTCAAATTCGTGATTTGGCTGCTCAAGACCATCGATTATTTCGGTTTCCTGCCGAAGTTCCTGCTGGAGGTCAGCCCGTTCCACGCCTCGATCTTCTTTACGTCCATGGGATCGCTCGGCATCCCGCCCATCGTGCACCATCTGTACGACTTCGGCAATATGCCCGTCTTCGTCTCCTTCGGCTGTAAGTACCACAAGAACGAGGTGCTCGACGACGGCACGGTCGTGCGCCGCAAGTACATCGACTACACCGTCAACACCGACGAGCGCATCTGTGACGGCTTCTATTACGCCACCACGCTCAAGCACCTCAAGCGCCTGCTGTCCCACCCCGAACAGCTCGACAAGCCCGCCCCCGTCGTCAACCACGACATTGAGTGATCCGCTTTCTATGCAGAACCCGCCCCGGGCAGCTGCCCGGGGCGGGTCTTTTATCCCGGCATAGATTGGCATTTTTCGACTGGGCTGATAGAAGGATTATGGTTCTTCTGAACCCCAAGGCACCCGATGCAGACGGGCGGTTTGGCCTTCTCCGAAAGGAGGGATGTTTATGCCGGTTACGATCACGTTCCATATCTTTGGATGCACGGTCACCATCCGCATAAAATGGCCGAAACCGCCACTCTGGCAAGTGACGGTTTCGAGTTTTACTTGCAGCTGATTAACTAACCGAGGCCAAACCGTTCTTGCGGAAGGAGCCTTGGTTATTTTTATTGTACCAGACACTTTTGATTTGTCAAGCGTACCGATGAAGCGCAGGCCGTTACACCCGCCCATGTCCAGCCGGACAGGGGCGGGTGTGGTCGATTACTTTTTCAGCTTGTTGTCCACAACGTCCTTGAGGACGGCGGTGAAGGCATCAAGCGTCATGGCGCCGAGGTCGCCGTCTGCGCGGTTGCGCGGGGAGACGGTACCGGCTTCGATATCGCGGTCACCGACGACGAGCATATAAGGGATCTTCTCCATCTGCGCGTCGCGGATCTTCTTGCCGATCTTCTCGCTGCGGGTGTCGACCGTCACGCGGTAGCCCTGCGCGGTGAGCTTTGCGGCCTGCTCCTTGCAGTAGTCAACAGCGCGGTCCGTGACCGGCAGGAAGCGGACCTGCTCCGGCGCCATCCACGTGGGCAGCGCACCGGCGTATGTCTCAATCAGGTAGGCCAGCGTGCGCTCGTAGCAGCCGAGGCTCGTTCTGTGGATGATATACGGCAGCTTCTTCTCGCCGTTTTCATCGGTGTAGTACATCCCGAAGCGTTCAGCCAGCAGCATATCGATCTGGATGGTGACGAGGGTGTCCTCCTTGCCGTAGACATTCTTATACTGGATATCGAGCTTCGGGCCGTAGAACGCGGCTTCGTCGATGCCGATATCGTACTTGACGTCGAGATCGTCGAGGATCTTTGCCATGACGCTCTGCGCGTGATCCCACTGCTCTTTGGTGCCCTCGTACTTGTTCTTGGGGTTCGCGGGATCCCACTGGGAGAAGCGGAACGTGCACTTATCAAGCAGGCCGACTGTACTGAGGCAATACTTGGCAAGATCAAGGCAGTCGCGGAATTCGTCCTCGAGCTGATCCGGGCGGAGCACCAGATGGCCTTCGGAGATCGTAAACTGGCGCACACGGATGAGGCCGTGCATTTCGCCGGAGTCCTCATTGCGGAACAGCGTGGACGTTTCGCCGAGACGCATCGGCAGATCGCGGTAGCTGCGGCCGCGGTTCAGATAGACCTGATACTGGAACGGGCAGGTCATCGGACGCAGGGCGAAGCACTCCTTCGTCTCATCCTGCGGGTCGCCGAGGACAAACATACCGTCGAGATAGTGATCCCAGTGGCCGGAAATCTTGTAAAGCTCACGCTTGGCCATGAGCGGCGTCTTGGTCAGAAGATACCCGTGCGCCTGCTCGACATCCTCGACCCAGCGCTGCAGCAGCTGAATGACGCGCGCACCCTTCGGCAGGAGGATCGGAAGGCCCTGGCCGATGCAGTCGACCGTGGTGAAGTATTCCAGCTCGCGGCCCAGCTTGTTATGGTCGCGCTTGAGGGCTTCTGCCTGCTCGGCCAGATACTGGTCAAGCTCTTCCTTCTTCGGGAATGCGACGGCGTAGATTCTCTGCAGCATCTTGCGCTTGGAGTCGCCGCGCCAGTATGCGCCGCAGCACTGCGTGAGCTTAATGGCGTTGCCCTTGATGCGGCCTGTAGAATCGAGGTGCGGGCCGGCACAGAGGTCTGTAAACTCGCCCTGCGTGTAGAACGAGATGTGCGCATCTTCGGGCAGGTCGTTGATCAGCTCGACCTTATACGGCTCGTCCTTTTCCTGCATATATTTGATGGCTTCCTCGCGCGGCAGCTCAAAGCGCTCGAGCTTCAGCTTTTCCTTGCAGATCTTGCGCATCTCGGCCTCGATGGCGTCAAGATTTTCCTGCGTGAAGTTGAACGGAGCGTCGAAGTCATAATAGAAGCCGTTGTCGATGGACGGGCCGATGGCCAGCTTGACCTCCGGCCACAGGCGCTTGACGGCCTGCGCCATGACGTGGGAACAGGTGTGCCAGTACGTTTTGCGGTACTGCGGGTTTTCAAACGAGAATTCATTGTTTTCGGACATGGTTTTTTGCCTCCTAAATTGATTTGGGGCAAAACAAAAACGCCTTACCCCTGTCGTTTCAGGGGTGAGGCGCTGTACGCTCCACGGTTCCACCCTGCTTACGGACGAAAAAACATCCGTCGCTTTGTGTCTCTGTAACGGGAGAACCCGGCGGCGCATTTCCGCACCGCGGCTCAGAAGCGGTATCCGGGCGGGCCGCGCAAAGGCTCTTGCAGCATACGAGCCTCTCTCTGTGATGCGCTGCCGGTGCCGGGACGTGTCTTCGTCTCAGCCTTTTCTGGATGCTACAATAGCACGTTTCCGGGGTTCTGTCAATCCCCCGCGGACACGGAAATGCGTTGCAAACCGGCTTTTTTTCTGGTATCATAGCCTCAGAATCAGACAGGGAGGCCGACTATGGACCTTTGTAATATCAACGAGATCAAGGCGCTGCTCGCGCGGCACGGATTCCATTTTTCCAAGGCCAAGGGGCAGAATTTCCTGACGCAGAGCTGGGTGCCGCAGAACATCGTGCTGGAATCCGGCGTGGATGAGACGTGCGGCGTATTGGAGGTCGGCCCCGGCATCGGGCCGCTGACGCAGCAGCTGTGCCGGTACGCGAAAAAGGTCGTCGCGGTCGAGGTCGACCGGACGCTCCAGCCGATTCTGGCCGAGACGATGGCGGGCAATGAAAATCTGGAAATCATCTTCGGCGACATTCTGAAAACGGACATCGCGAAGCTCGTGCGGGAGGAGTTCTCGGGCCTGCGCCCAATGGCCTGCGCGAATCTGCCATATTATATCACCACGCCCGTGCTGGCAGCGCTTCTGGAGAGCCGTGCGTTCGAGGCCGTGACCGTCATGGTGCAGAAGGAGGTCGCGCAGCGCATCTGCTCGCCCGCAGGCAAGGGCGATTACGGCGCGTTCAGCGTCTTCTGCCAGTATTACGCCGAGCCGGAGCTGCTGTTCGACGTACCGGCAAGCTGCTTCATCCCGCAGCCGAAGGTCACGAGCGCGGTTTTAAAGCTCACCATGCGGAAAGAGACGGTCTGCGAGATCAAAAGCGAGACCATGTTCTTCAAGGTCGTTCGCGCAGCGTTCGCCCAGCGCAGGAAGACGCTTCTGAACGCGCTTTCATCCGGGCTTTCGCAGTTTGACAAGCCCGCGCTTGCCGCCGTGATCGAAGATTGCGGCTTTGCGCCCACGGTGCGCGGGGAGACGCTGGATATTCCGGGCTTCGCCGCGATCGCGAACGCGCTGACGGAGCTGTAATGTATTTCGTCTATATGCTCCGCTGCCGGGGCGGGAGTCTGTATACCGGCATTGCTGCCGACATGGAAAAGCGCCTGCGGCAGCACGCGTCCGGCGGCGCGGCCTGCGCAAAATACACGCGTGCCCACCCGCCCGAAGCCCTCGCCGCACTCTATCAGGCGGAGGATCACGCAGCCGCCGCACGGCTGGAAGCATTCCTCAAGACGCTCCCGCCCGCAAAAAAGCGGATGCTGGCCGCAGGAGAAGCAGCGCCGGAGGCGCTGTTCGCGGAAAGGCTGAGCGGGCGTGTCTATCTCCGCCGCACGGACGAAGAGCTGCGCCTGAACGCGCTGCTGGCGGCACTGCACAGCGAAGGATAGAAAACTCCCCCACCGCGGGTGGGGGAGTTTTGCACGGCTTACTTCGATGATGTCGGGTCGTAATTGCGGCCAAATTTGAGATCTTCAAATTTGATCGTCGCGCTTTCGGGGTGCATGGGGCGTGCGCTTTGCTTGGACAGTGCGGGCGCGGAGGCGGTCTTCGTTTCGGCTCCGCTGTCGCTGCCGATCAGCTTTTCAAGGTTGTCGGAGATCTCCGTCGCGATTTTCTCTGCGTCCTCACTGGGAGCGGGAGCGGGCGCTGCGGGCTGCTCTGCCTGCCAGTCGTAGGGCTTTTCATGCGCAGGCTGCGGCTGCTCAGGCGCGGCTTCGCGCGTCAGATCGCGAGCCTTGAGCGTTTCAAGCAGCTCCAGATGGCCCTGAATGTCGCGCTCGACCACGGAGATGAAATTCAGCGCGGTCTGCTTGGCGTAATCCAGCCGCTCCTGCTCGGCGTGCAGCTGCTGATTGAGCTGCGCAAGCTGCACGTTCGCGGCGTTGACCTGCGCATTGGTCTGCGCGTTGACCTCCGCGTTCTGCAGCATGGCGGCGCACCGCGCCTGCGTTTCCTTGAGCAGCTGGGCGCTTTTGGCCTCTGCATCGGCTGCGGCAGTGGACTGCTTCGTCTCCTGCGCGCGGTATTCCTCCAGCTTTTCGACCAGGATCTTCATCTTGGCCTTGAGCACGGAATTTTCCTTATAGAGCGTGATGTAATCGTCGGTCAGCGGTTCGAGAAAATCGTCGACCTGCTGCATATCATAGCCGCCGAAGACGGCCTTGGAGAAGGTTTGCTCCTGAATTTCCTGCGGTGTGAACATGGACGCTGCCCCCTTGTACGATTAGAGATAGACGCCGTTGTTTTCCAATTCGTCCATCAGATTGTCGCCGACGAAGTCGACGTTGTACGGCGTGATGATGTAGGTGCTGATGGCGATCTTTTTGATCTTGCCGTCGAGCGCATAGGCGCAGCCGGACAGGAAATCGACCAGACGGCGGGCGACGTCCTTGTTCGTGGATTCCAGATTGAGGACGACCGCGTGCTTGCTGCGCAGATGCTCCGCGATCTCGGTCACGCTGTCAAAGCGGTCGGGCTTGACGAGCACGACCTGCAGCTGGGCCGTGGCGTGAATGTTCACGACCTTGCCGCTCTGCGTACCGGCGGAGTTATTGCCTCCGAGCGTCCGGCGGCCGGTGGAAGAGCTGCTGCCGGTCGAGGAAAACTCATCGCTGTCCAGATCGAAGCTGCTGCGGTATGAGGGCTTCGGCGCCGAGGACGAACGGGAAGGCCGGCTGGGGCGGGCGTCGTCGTCGAATTCATCAAAATCGTCGTCGTCTTCTGTATACGGCTTCGTGAGCTTCTTCAGGTCATCCATAAATCCCATTGTAATGTATCCTCCAGATTTGCTATTCTATGTAATTGTGCCGTGTCGGCGTGTCGGTCAGATGTTATAGTTCCGTTTTCCAAAAATTGCGGTGCCGATGCGCACCATGGTCGAGCCTTCGGCGATGGCGTCGGCAAAATCGTCGCTCATGCCCATCGACAGGCATTCCATGGACACATTATCGTATTTTTTTGCCCTTATGTCAACAAAAAGATTGCGCATTTCGGCAAAATATCTGCAATTTTCGCCCGGAAATTCGCTCACAGGGGGAATTGCCATCAGACCCTTGAGCGCCGTGTGCGGAAAATCGGCCATTCGGGCGGCAAGCGCGGCGGCCTCGGCCGGGGTAAAGCCGGATTTGCTCTCCTCATTGCCGATGTTGACCTCAAAGAGAATGTTCTGCACGACGCCCAGCTTTTCCGCCTGCTTTTCGATGCACTCCAGCAGCTCCAGCCGGTCGACGGACTCAATGAGATCGACCACGCCGACGAGATACTTGACCTTGTTGGTCTGCAGATGGCCGATGAAGTGCAGGGGCTTTCCCGTGTATGCGCCCAGCGGGCGCTTGGCCTGGATCTCCTGCACGCGGTTCTCGCCGCAGCAGTCGACGCCTGCGGCGACGGCTTCCTTCACGCGCTCGGCGTCGTTCATCTTCGTCGCGGCGCACAGCAGAATTTCGGACGGGTCGCGTCCGGCTTTTTTTGCGGCCTCAGCCATCTGGGCGCGGATGCCCGCGATATTTTCAGCAATTGTAGACATATCAGTTGACGACCTTTCCATCGTATAGATTTTTCGCGTTGATAATCAGCTCGTCGCCCGGCCAGAGGTTGTTGGTCGAGCTGGTGTCGAGCGTGACGACATAGCTTTCGCCGGTATCGTGGAGAATGGTGATGGGCTTCCACTTGGCGAGCGTCCCTTCGAGGATATACACGCCCGTCTGACCGTTTTCGACACGGACGGCGGACTTCGGGACGCGCAGCCCGGCGTAGGACGTGAAGACAATCTCCGCCGACTGCTGCCGCAGGAGCGTTACGTTCTGCAATGCCCGGTCAGACGACAGGACCAGCAGCCGGGAGCCTGCTTCGTTTTCGCCCAGACGCTCCACGCGCATGGTGACCGGCTGGTAATAATCGCGGGCGAAGGTCAGCGTGGCGCGGTCGCCCTCCTCCACATCGGAAAGCTCGCTTGCGGGCACGACGCAGGCGTAATACCAGGTCGTGGACGTGATGAGCCTGCCGATGGCGTGTGCGTCCGCCTCGTCCGGCTGGACGGCCTCAAATTCCGCAACGGTCATGTCCATCAGCCGTTCCGGCGTCAGCACGGCCTCATAGCCGTCGACGGCGGCGGAAAATGTTCCGGCCCTGCCCGCGGAAATGGCGCTGGTATCGCCCGCAGACTGCGCCTCAAGCGTATCCAGCTCCGCCTGCAGGGCACTGATGCGCGATTGCAGCGCGCCGCTGTCGGCGCCGCTTCCCGTGCGACGCAGGATGAGGCCCTTGAGCTCCGGCGAAAGATCGGAGACGGAATTCATGTCGCGCAGCGCCAGGTACCGGCTCAGCTGCGCAAGCGCATCCGCGATGTCCGCGTCGAGCGCAGCCTGATCGTAGACGCTGGAGACGGCGCTCCACGCGTACTGAAGCTGCTCAATCTGGCCGGACAGCTCGTCCATGCGCGTCTGCCGGAGCCGTGCGTCCTCGGAGCGGTAGCCGGTGGCGACGGTGTCGTTCGCGGCCACGTGCGCGCCTTCGGCACAGCTCAGAACGGTCGTGCCGTACTGCGAATATAAAAGCTCCTCCTCACGCACGACAAAGCCGGAGGCGTAGTAGCCCGCCCCGGCTTCGTATGGTGTGACGGTGGCCGTCATAAGGGGTGCATAGAGACTGCTGATCACGTGATAGCCGAAATACGCGGCGATCGCGGCCAGCAGGATCCAGAGGATGACTGTAAAATAGGATTTGCCTTGCTTCATAGCGCTCCTTCCCGCAGGAGCAAGAACGGTGCTCAGCCCTGCGTCAGGTGGACGGGCATGGCGGGCGTCATGGTAGACACCGCGTGCTTATAGATCATCTGCTGCCGCCCGTCGGACTGCAGCATGATCACGAACTGGTCAAAGCCCGTGATAATGCCGCGCATCTGAAAGCCGTTCATCAGAAAAACGGTCAGCATCGTGCGGTCCTTGCGGGCCTGGTTCAGAAAAACGTCCTGATAATTCTCTGTTGTTTTTTGCATGGGTATCGGCTCCTTTTCTTTATATGGGAGCCTCTGATCCAATGCCCTTGTCCATTGCATCAGAGCCTCTCTAATGATCTGATACCCATATCGTACCATATTCAAAACGCGGAAAAAGGAATATTCTGTCGAGCGGCGGAAAGAACCTCCGAAAAATCTTCCGTGCCCGTCAGCCGGAGCCAGTGAATGTCCGGATTGCGCCGGAACCAGGTCAGCTGCCGCTTGGCGTAGTTGCGCGAGCGCTGCTTGCAGAGCGCAGCGGCTTCGTCCAGCGTGCACGCGCCGTTTAAGTATCCAAAAAATTCTTTATAGCCGATGGCCTGCATGGCGGTCGCCTTCGGGCTGACGCCGAGGGCGAGCAGCGCGCGAATTTCGTCCAGCAGTCCGTCTTCCAGCATTTTGTCGACCCGCAGATCGATGCGCCGGTACAAAACGGCGCGGTCGCTGTAATCAAGCCCCAGCCACACGGGCCGGTAGCGCGGGGGGATGGCCTGCGTTTCCAGATTGTGCTGCGTGATAGTCTTGCCGGTTTCCTCATAGACCTCCAGCGCGCGGACAATGCGCTTTTCGTCCGCCGGATGGAGCCGCGCAGCGGCCTCCGGGTCAATTTCGCGCAGACGCGCCAGCATGGCCTCTCCGCCGTTTTCGCGCAGCTGCGTTTCAAGCGCTTCGCGCCTGCCGGTCTGCGGGACGGGCGCAAATGAACGGCCCGCGATGAGGCTGTCGACATACAGCCCCGTGCCGCCCGCGATGACGGCGGTTTTGCCGCGCGATAGAATGTCCTGCACGCAGCTGTCTGCCAACTGCACGTATTTTCCGGCGGAAAAATCCTCACCCGGTTCGACCATGTCCAGCAGATGGTGGTGCACGCCCTCCATCTCCTCTTTTGCGGGCTTGGCCGTGCCGATGTCCATGTGTTTGTAGATCTGCATGGAATCGCAGGAGACGACCTCGCCGCCGTACAGCTTCGCAAGCTGCACGGCAAGCTTCGTCTTGCCGGAGGCCGTCGGGCCGACGACGCAGATGATCCTGTCCATGCTCAGACCCTCTTGAACTGCTTTTCCAGCTGCCGCTTCGTGAGCGTCACGCAGACGGGACGGCCATGCGGGCAGTATTTGATATCGTCGCGGGACAGAACCTCCTGCACGAGCCGCCGCAGCTCCTCATCAGACGTCTGCCAGCCGGCCTTGATGGCCGATTTGCAGGCGATGGTGTGCAGCAGATTGTCGCGCAGGCTGTCCGGGTCGAGCGTTTTTCCGGCCAGCAGATCGCCCGCCAGCTCCTGCAAAAGCGCCTTTGCGTCCTCCACGTCCACGTCGGACGGGATCTGCCGGATGAGCACGTCTCCGCCGCCAAAGTCCTCCGTCTCGAACCCGCAGCGCTCCAGAAGCGCCCTGTTTTCCAGCACGGCAGCGGCCTCTTCCCGTGAAAGTTCTGCGGAAACAGGGGCCAGCAGCAGCTGGGCCATGATGGGGTGGTCCTCCTTTTTGAGCGCCTCAAAGCGGATACGCTCGTGCGCGGCGTGCTTGTCGAGGAACAGAACGGCCTCGCCCTGCTCGACAATGATATAGGTGTGCAGCGCCTCGCCGATGATGCGGAAGGGCTCTTCCGGGACAGAAAGCGCCTGCTGTGCTTCCAGCTCTTTGACGGGTTCCGGCTTCGGCTCGGGCCTGACCTCAATCTTCGGTTCGGGCTTCGGCTCCGGTCTGACCTCCGGCGTTGCTTCCGGCTTCGGAAGCGGAAAGCTCTGCTGCGCAGGCACAGGCTCGGAGCGCGGCAGCTGCACCGGCGAGGCCAGCACGGGCTGGGCCGGCTTCTGCACAGGCTGCTGCGCAGCCTGACGGCGGTATTCGGATGCCTGCATGGTCTGATAGAAGCCGGGCTTCGGCGGCTGGACGATTTTGGGCTGTGCCTGCGGCTGCGGTGCGGCCTCCTGCTTTTTCTCCGGCGTTTTCCATTCCGGGCGGCCCGCCGCTCTGGAGAGCGTGGACAAAACGGCATAGTGCACCGCATCGAAGACCTCGCGCTCGGATAAGAACTTGACCTCCGTCTTGGCCGGGTGGACGTTCACATCCACGGCCTGCACGGGCATATCGATCTCCAGCACGCAGGCCGGGAAGCGGCCCACCATGATCTGGTTGCGGTACGCCTCCTCCAGCGCGGCGGAGAGCAGGCGGGACTTGATATAGCGGTTGTTGACGAAAAAGCTCTGCCAGGCGCGGTTGCCGCGCGTGGCGGTCGGCTTTGTGACGAAGCCGCGCACGCGGAGCTTTTCCCAGCTGCCGTCGACCGGCAGCATATTGTTGGCCAGCTCCCGGCCATAGATGGCGTAGATCGCGGCCATGCGGTCGCCCTGCCCGTCAGTGTGCAGCTGCTCCTGCCCGTCCTTCAAAAAGCGGAAGGAGATCTCCGGGTGCGCGAGCGCCTGCTGCTGCACGACGGAGAAAACAGCGGAGGACTCCGCCGCGTCGGATTTCATGAACTTCATCCGCGCGGGCGTGTTGTAAAACAGCTCCCGCACCAAAATTGTCGTGCCGCACGGGCATCCGACAGGCTCCTCAGACAGAACCTTTCCGGCTTCGAGATGCAGGCGAACGCCGTTTTCCGCGCCCTGCGCCCGCGTGAGCAGGTCGATCTTCGACACGGACGAAATCGCGGCCAGCGCCTCGCCGCGGAAGCCAAGCGTACCGATGCAGGCAAGATCCTCTTTTTTGCGGATCTTGCTCGTCGCGTGGCGCAGAAACGCCGTGCGGGCGTCGACCGGCTCCATGCCGCAGCCGTCGTCGGTGATGCGCAGGAAGGTCATGCCGCCGTTTTGTAATTCTATTGTAATATTTTTTGCGCCTGCGTCAATGGAATTTTCGACCAGCTCCTTGACGGCGGACGCCGGGCGCTCGACGACCTCGCCTGCGGCGATGAGATCGGCGACATGGCGGTCAAGCTGAATGATCTTCGGCATAAAGCCCCTCCCAATCAGAAGTTCAGCTGCAAAAGCCCGAACGACAGCGCGTTGACAATGGCGTGCAGCGAGATGGACGCCCAGATCGTCCCGGCCTTTTCATACGTCCAGGCCAGCGCGACGGAGGCGGGCAGATACGGAATGCAGCTCAGAAGCACCTTTCCGGCAGGATAGAGCATGAAATACTGCCAGTTGTGCATGAGCGTGAACAGAATAACGGACACGAGATACGCCATGACGCGCGACGTCGGCTGAATGGAGCCGAAGACAAGCCCGCGCACAAGCGTCTCCTCAATGATCGGCGCAAGGAAAATCGTCACGGCCAGCATGACATACTGGTTATCGGAAATGAGCGAACCGACCGTTTCGTTATTGTAGATCGTAAAGCCGGGAGCCAGCCGGGAAAGCGCGAATTGCAGCACCCACGTGCCCGCGTAATACATCGCGAAGCCCAGAACCAGCGCCTGCACAAAATTCCAGAACGAGCCGCCGAAAAACGACTGCCGCAGGAAACCATGGAAAATCAGCAGCACGGCCAGCAGATTCACAGCAAAATAGACGATGTTCATCGTCAGCGCCGTCATGCCGAGCGAGAATTTCTCGTTTGCCAGCTGCAAAAGCAGATTCAGAATCAGAAGATAAAACGGCAGATAAAGCCACCCGGCAATCGTTTCAAATTTCGTCAGCCGGTAAGAAATCGCGTGGGACGCTTTGCGGGCCATAATGGAGAAGCCCCTTTCCGAGAGAATCTGTAGGGGCCGACGACTCTGTCGGCCCATTGGGAAGCTGCGAATTCGCTGAAGAGTCCCGTAAAAAACGCTGCATTCTGCCGGGCCGATGCAGGCATCGGCCCCTACAGGCAGCCCCTTTACAGCAGCTGCTTCAGCTGGTACAGCTGGTTCAGCGCCTCGATGGGCGTGAGTGTTTCGACGGTGATGGCTTCAAGTGCGCGGCGCAGCTCGTCCGACTGCATATCGAGCATGGAAACCTGATCGGACACGGGCGCGGTGGCGGGCTTTACGCGCTCTGGCGCGCCGGATTCGAGATCCTTGAGAATTTCCCGCGCGCGCGTGATGACCCGGTCGGGAATGCCCGCGAGCTTGGCGACCTCGATGCCGTAGCTGTCGTCCGCCGCACCGGGGACGATCTTGCGCAGGAAGATCATGTCCCCCTGCCGCTTCTTGACGGCGATGTTGAAGTTTTTGACGCCCGGCAGCGCCTGTTCCATGTCCGTCAGCTCGTGATAGTGCGTGGCGAAGAGCGTTTTTGCGCCCAGCCGCTTGCGGTCTGCCGCGTATTCAAGCACGGCGCGCGCGATGGCCATGCCGTCAAATGTCGATGTGCCCCGCCCGATCTCGTCGAGAATGAGAAGCGAACGCGGCGTCGCGTTTTTCAGAATATCGGCAACCTCGGTCATCTCGACCATGAATGTCGACTGGCCGGAGGCCAGATCGTCTGACGCGCCAATGCGCGTGAACAGCCGGTCGACAATGCCGATGTGCGCCGACTGCGCCGGGACGAACGAGCCCATCTGCGCCATGAGGACGATGAGCGCCACCTGCCGCATGTAGGTCGATTTACCGGCCATGTTCGGGCCGGTGATGATGGCCGTGCGGCAGTCCTCCGAGCCAAGCAGCGTGTCGTTCGGCACAAACAGCGCATTTTTGAGCATCTGCTCGACGACCGGATGGCGGCCCGCCGTGATCGATACGGTATTGCCGAGGTCGACCTCGGGCTTGCAGTAATGATTATGAACGGCGACGGCGGCAAAGCTGCACAGCACGTCCAGCTGCGCGATGGCCTGCGCGGTCTGCTTGACGCGGGCAGATTCCCCCGCGACAAACTGCCGCAGCGCCACAAACAGGTCATATTCCAGCGCCACAATGCGGTCCTTGGCCGTTAAGATCGTGCTTTCCAGCTCCTTGAGTTCTTCCGTGATGTACCGTTCGCCGGTCGAGAGCGTCTGCTTGCGGATATAGCTGTCCGGGACCAGATTCAGCTGGCCCTTTGCGACCTCGATATAATAGCCGAACACGCGGTTATAGCCCACGCGCAGGTTCCGGATGCCGGTCTTTTCCTTTTCGCGGGCCTCGATCTGCGTGAGCATCCCCTTGCCGCCGGACTGGACGGCGCGCAGCTCGTCGAGCTCTTTGTTCGCGCCGTCGCGGATCAGGCCGCCTTCGCGCAGCAGGAATGGGGGATCGTCCACGATGGTTGCGTCGATCTTCTCCTTGAGATCTGCCAGCGTGTCAAGCTGCTCAAAAAGCGTCTGCAGATACGGCGCGCGCATCCCGGACAGCCGCTCCTTGACGGCAGGCAGACTCGCCGCGCCCTGTGACAGCGCGGCAAGATCGCGGCAGGAGGCCGTGCCCGTCATAATGCGGGTCATGGCGCGCTCAAAGTCCGTAATTTCACGCAGGGACAGGATCAGCTCTTCCCGGTCGATGGTTTTTTTGACCAGCTCCTCCACGGCAGTCAGTCGGCGCGTGATCTGCGCGGGGCTGAGAAGCGGCCGCTCCATCCACGCCCGCAGCAGACGGCCGCCCATGGCGGTCTTCGTCTTGTCGAGCACCCACAGAAGGCTCCCGCGCTTTTCCTTTGCGCGCATCGTCTCCGTCAGTTCGAGATTCCGCCGCGCGGCAAGATCGAGCTGCATGAACTTGCCTGCAATATATAATTCCAGCGCCCGGATGTGCGGCAGCTCGTTTTTCTGCAGATCGCGCAGCGTGGTCAGAAGCGCGCCCGCCGCTGCAATGACGCACGGCATATTCGCAAGGCCGAGCGCCTCCGGCGACTGCCCAAACTGCGCCGTCACGGCAGCCGCGCACAGCGCAGGGTCAAACTGCGCGTCCGTTCCCAGATTTACGCAGGTGTGGAAGCGGTCGCGCAGGAAATCCGCCAGCGCGCCGTCCTCCGCCGCCGTGCCGCCCAGAAGGGCCTCGGACGGCAGAAAGCTGCCAAGCTCGTTCTGCGCGTCCTGCATGGCGTCGGCTCCGGAAACCTGCGTCGCGCTGAATGCGCCGGTCGATACGTCGCAGAAGCAAAGGCCGTATGTACCGGCTGCGCCGTAGACGCAGGCGTAATAATTATTTTTGGATTCCACCAGCATCGAGCTTTCCGTCACAGAGCCGGGCGTTACGATGCGGATGATGTCGCGCTTTACAAGCCCCTTTGCCAGCGCCGGGTCCTCCATCTGCTCACAGATGGCGACCTTGTAGCCCTTGGCAACCAGCCGCGCGATATAGCTTTCCGAGGAATGATACGGCACGCCGCACATGGGAATTTTGTCCTCTGCGCTCTTGTCCTTGGCATGGTCGCGCGAGGTGAGCGTCAGATCGAGCTCGCGCGAGGCAATGCGCGCGTCCTCCTCGAACATCTCATAAAAATCGCCCAGCCGGAAAAACAGCAGGCAGTCGGGATTGCGCTCCTTGACCGCATAATACTGCTGCATCATGGGGGTGAGTTCGGCCATAATCAAAACCTCCGGGTTTTCTCTTTTAACGTCTGAAATTATGCTTTCGGCAAATCCATATGCACTTACGCATTCGTTTGTAGGGGCCGATGCCCACATCGGCCCGTTGGGAAGTTGCAAATTCGCCGAAGAATACCGTAAAAACGGTGCATTCTGCCGGGCCGATGTGGGCATCGGCCCCTACAAAGCCCGCACCAGGGTGCTGTGTTATCGGAGTTCGCCCACAAGGCTCCACGTCGTGCAGCCTGTGATCGTCACGTCCAAAAACTGGCCGATCAGGCTGTCGTCTCCCGCGAAGCGGACGAGTCTTCCGCCCTCGGTGCGGGCGGTGAGCAGGTCCTTGTCGCGGCCGTCGCAGAGCACGCGGACGGTCTTGCCGACGTAGCCCTGATGAATTTCCAGCGAAATGCGGTTCTGCACGGCGCAGAGCCGGTCAAAGCGGCGGTTTTTCTCCTCCTTGGGCGTCGGGTCGTCCATTTTCGCGGCAGGCGTTCCCGCGCGCGGGGAGAAGATAAAGGTAAACAGCGCGTCATAGCGCACGTCTTCAATCAGGCTGATCGTGTCCTCGAATTCCTCCTCCGTCTCGCCGGGGAAGCCGACAATGACGTCGCTGGTCAGAACCAGCTCGGGCATGATCTGGCGGCCATAGTGCGCCAGCTTTAGATATTCCTCGCGGTTATAGTGCCGGTTCATGGCCTTCAGCACCCGGTCGTTGCCGGACTGGAAGGGCAGGTGGAACTGCTTGGCGATCTTGGGGTATTTCGCAATGGTATCAAAGAGCTTTTTGCTTGCGTCCTTCGGGTGGCTCGTCATGAAGCGCAGCCAGAAGTCTCCCGGCAGCTGCGCGATCTCGGCCATGAGGTCGGCAAAATCAACGCCCAGCCCCAGATCCTTGCCGTAGGAGTTGACGTTCTGGCCCAAAAGCGTAATGTCCTTATAGCCCGCCGCGATGAGGCCCTTGACCTCTTCGAGAATCTCCTCGGGCCGTCTTGACCGCTCCCGCCCGCGCACATACGGCACGATGCAGTACGAACAGAAGTTGTTGCAGCCGTACATGATCGACACCCACGCCTTGAGATCGGACGAGCGCACGACGGGGATGCCCTCGGCAATATTGCCCGCGGAATCGTCCACGGCGAAGATGCGCTTGTTCGTGCGCAGCACGCTCTGCAGCAGCTCCGGGAAGCGCCATAATTCGTGCGGATTGAACACGCCGTCGACGTGGCGATAGCTGTTTTTGATGCGCTCGACGACCTGCGGCTGGCCCATCATGCAGCCGCAGAGGAAAATTTTCTGCTCCGGGTGCCGGGCCTTGGTGTGTACCAGCGCGCCGACGTTGCCGTAGACGCGGGTTTCCGCGTGCTCACGGATGGCGCAGGTGTTGATAACGATGCAGTCCGCGCCCTCTTCGGTGTCCACGATCTCATACCCGCTTGCACGCAGCATCCCGCGGATGCGTTCGGAATCCGCTTCGTTCTGCTGGCAGCCGTATGTATCGACAAAGGCCCGCGGCGTCCTGCCGCGCGAGGCCCAAAGGGCTTTGATCTGCTCGCAGACAGCGGCTTCCTTCTCCAGCGCCTCCTGCGCGATCACAACGGGTTTGCGTTCCATGTATGTTTCCTCCGAACTGCATAACTTAACGATTTATTATAGCAGATTCCGTGGGGATTTGCAATGGAGCAAAACAAGCAGTCAAAGGCATAGGTTTTTGCAATTTTCCGAATTGTACGTAGGGTGTATCTGAAAACTCCCAATGTGACCGGCAGCGAGAAATTTTTGCGCTGAGCAAGACATTTTTTCGCAGGAATACTGACGTATTTCAAGGAAAAATGGTGCAGCGCAGCGTGAAAAGATCCGCTGTCCGGGTGCGTTGGGAGTTTTCAGATACACCCTAGGGGCGGGCGACTCTGTCCGCCCGCTGCGAATTCTCTGATATTTTCAGCAAATCTGCAACATTTAAGGGGCCGACAGAGTCGTCGGCCCCTACAGCGGCAGTGCAGTTTTATGATATATCATCCCGCAATCAGTCCCTGGACGACCTTTGCGGCCAGGAGGATGAGGACAAGGATGATAGCGGGCTTTACGATCTTCGAGCCGTTTTTGATGGCGAGTCCCGCGCCGATGAAATGGCCGAGGATGCTCGACACCGTGCCGATGAGGCCGAGGACGAGGAAGACCTTGCCGCTTAACAGGCTGGTCAGGAGCGAGGCAATGTTGGAAGACAGATTCACGAGCTTGACATTGCCGCCCGCCGTGCGCACGTCGAGCTTGCCGAGATTGCAGAAAATGAGAAGCAGGAACGTGCCCGTGCCGGGCCCGTAGAACCCGTCGTACGCGCCGACGACGAGCGCGGCCAGATAGACGATGGCCATCTGCTTTTTGGGCTCGATATCGCCGCGCTCCTCCGGCAGCTGCCGCTGGCGCAGCACGACGAAGGCCACGACCGGCAGCACGATCAGCAGCAGATATTGTAAGTACACCTCGGAGATCATCAGCTGCAATTTTGTTCCGAAGAACGAGCCGATGAGCGCCAGCACGATGGACGGAATGCCGAGCTTCCAGTCGACATAGCCGTTTTTGATATACCGGCCCGTGGAAAACGCGGTGCCGATGGAGGAGGAAAATTTGTTTGTGCCCAGCGCAAAGTGCATCGGAAGTCCCGCGAGCAGATACGTCGGGACGGAAATAATGCCGCCGCCGCCCGCGATGGCGTCCATGAACGACGCAAAGAATACGCCGATGACGACGATGACGACCATTTGTACTGTCAGATCCTGTACGCCCATTTTATATCTCTCCTTTGATTGCAAGCTCCAGCATGTCGGCCACGCCGCCTTCTTCATTTGTCGGCGCGATCAGATCCGCTTTCTGTTTGAGCGCTTCTTCCCCGTTTCCCATTGCGACGCCGACGCCCGCAAAGTCGAGCATGGCTGCGTCGTTGCCGCTGTCGCCGATGGCCATGACCTGCTCGCGCGGGATGCCGAGTTTTTTGCACAGCGCAGCAAGCGCAATGCCCTTGCTGGTGTTCGGGTTCATGACCTCCAGATCAATGTAGCCCGCGCCTGTCACGAAATACGGCAGCTTTGTCAGATCGGCCATGGCCCTTTCACACTCTTCCTGACTGGAAAACGGCACATAGAGCTTTTCTACGGGTTTACCCCAACCGGCGACCATGGCGTCCAGATCGTCGACAAATTCATGCGACTGCTCAAACAGCCACCGGAAGTCGGCGGGATAATAGCGCTCAAAGCGCGCCATCTGCTCTTTGGAGTTATACACAATGCCGCCGGAGAAGAAATTGACAAGCCCGTCGTACCGGCGCACGTGGGAATAGATCAGCCGCGCATCGTCCGGAGACAGCGGGCAGTGATAGAGCGTTTCACCGGTTTTCAGATCCTGCGCGATCGCGCCCGTCTGCGTGACGGCGTAGCGGATCTGCGGAAGCGCATCTAAAATGTACCAGCACTCTCCCGGCGCGCGGCCGGTGCACAGAACGAGCTGGATGCCGTGCTCCAGCGCACGCTGCGCCGCGGCCTGCACCCGCGGCAGAACGCGCTGGTCGGCAGTGACGAGCGTGCCGTCGACATCGACGGCCACAAGACGGATAGCCATACGCAAAGCACCTCGATACCATAAAAATCAAACTCATTTTACCAGTCCCCTCCGGGTAAATCAAGCCGCCGAAATTCACAATTTCTTCTTTTTTTGCCGCCATATATGTGGTATAATCTCACTTTAGAATACGTACCGCAGCGCGTACCGCGCGGCGCAGAAAGGGTTTTTACCATGGGACTGTTTACAAAACTATTCGGCACCCGCTCTGAGCGAGAGGTCAAAAAACTCGAACCGCAGGTCGAGGCCGTCATGGCGCTCGAGGAGCCGTATAAAAAGCTGACCGATCAGGAGCTTCGCGCGAAGACGCAGGAATTCAAGGATCGCTACGCATCCGGTGAGACGCTCGACGCGCTGCTGCCGGAGGCGTTCGCCGTCTGCCGCGAGGCAGCCGACCGCGTGCTCGGTATGCGCCCGTACCGGGTGCAGGTCGTGGGCGGCATCGTGCTGCATCAGGGCCGCATCGCCGAAATGAAGACCGGCGAAGGCAAGACGCTCGTCGCAATCCTGCCTGCATACTTAAACGCGCTGGCCGGAAGGGGCGTGCACATCGTCACGGTCAACGATTATCTCGCCAAGCGCGACTCGGAGTGGATGGGCAAGGTCTACCGCTTCTTAGGACTTTCCGTCGGCCTCATCGTCCACGATCTGACCGCGGAGCAGCGCCGCGCGGCCTATGCCGCCGACATCACCTACGGCACAAATAACGAGTTGGGCTTCGATTACCTGCGCGACAATATGGCGATCTACAAACAGGAGATGGTGCAGCGCGGCCACGCGTTCGCCATCGTTGATGAGGTTGACTCCATCCTCATTGACGAAGCGCGTACCCCGCTCATCATTTCCGGCAAAGGCGAGGAATCGTCCAAGCTGTATGAAATGGCGGATTATTTCGTTTCCCGCCTGAAAAAGCAGGTCTTCTCCACGACGGACAACAAGGAACTGCAGGATCAGTATGACTGCGATTACATCGTCGACGAAAAGGACCGCTCCGTTTCGCTCACGCAGAAGGGCATTGAAAAGGCCGAGCAGTTCTTCAACGTGGAAAATCTGGCCGACCCCGAAAACGCCACGCTCTCGCACCACATCAATCAGGCCATGAAGGCGCGGGGCCTCATGAAGCGTGATATCGACTACGTCGTCAAGGACGGCGAGGTCATCATCGTCGACGAATTCACGGGCCGCCTCATGTACGGCCGCCGCTATAACGAGGGCCTGCATCAGGCCATCGAGGCCAAGGAGGGCGTCAAGGTCGCAAGCGAAAACAAGACGCTCGCCACCATCACGTTCCAGAATTTCTTCCGTCTGTACGACAAGCTCTCCGGCATGACCGGCACGGCGCTGACCGAGGAGGAGGAATTCTCCGGCATTTACAATCTCGACGTTGTCGAGATCCCGACGAATAAACCGGTCATCCGTATCGACGACCCCGATGTTGTTTATAAGACCGAGGCAGGCAAATACCGTGCCGTCATCGCCCAGATCAAGGAATGCCACGCCAAGGGCCAGCCGGTTCTGGTCGGCACGATCTCCATTGAAAAATCCGAGCTTCTTTCGCAGATGCTCAAGCGCGAGGGCATCCCGCACAACGTCCTGAACGCCAAGCACCATGAAAAGGAGGCCGAGATCGTCGCGCAGGCGGGACATCTGGGCGCCGTGACCATTGCGACGAACATGGCCGGCCGCGGCACCGACATCATGCTGGGCGGCAACGCCGAATACATGGCAAAGAACGAGCTGCGCAAGCAGGGCCTGTCCGACGAGCTGATCGCCGAGTCCAATTCCTTCGCCGAGACGGAGGATCCCGAAATTCTGGCTGCCCGTGCGGCCTATACCGAGGCCTATAAGCGCTTCAAGGTCGAGACGGACAAGCAGGCAGAGCTTGTCCGGCAGGCAGGAGGCCTTTTCATCATCGGCACCGAGCGGCACGAGTCGCGCCGGATCGACAACCAGCTGCGCGGCCGTTCCGGCCGTCAGGGCGACCCCGGCGAGACGCGGTTTTATCTGTCCATGCAGGACGATATCATGCGCCTGTTCGGCTCCGAGCGCATTATGAACATGATGGAGACGCTCGGCATCGACGAGGATACGCCCATCGACGCCAAAATTCTCTCCGGCGCGATCGAGAACGCGCAGAAGACCGTCGAGGGCCGCAACTTCCAGTCCAGAAAGAACGTGCTGGAATACGACGACGTGATGAACGTCCAGCGTAAGATCATCTACGAGCAGCGCCGTCAGGTGCTCGACGGCGAGGATCTGCAGAAGAACATCCAGTCCATGATGCGGTTCTATGTGGATACGTATGTCGCCAGCGCCTTCGGCGAGCAGCCGAAGCTGGCCGACAAGCAGCATTTCTTCGAGATGATGACGCATTTCGAGCCCATCTTCTTCCCCACGGGCACATGGCTTCTCTCCGACGAGGAGTTGGCCGCGCTCACGCGGGAGCAGGCGGAAGAGAAGATTTTGTCTCTCATGCAGCGCGCCTATGCCAAGCGGGAGGAGCAGTTCACGTCTCCCGTCATGCGCGAGATTGAGCGCGTCGTGACGCTGCGTGTGGTCGATGAATTCTGGATGGATCACATCGACGCCATGGACGATCTGCGGCAGGGCATCCGCCTGCGCGCCTACGCGCAGACAGACCCCGTCATCGAGTATAAGCGTGAGGGCTTTGACATGTTCGAGGCCATGAACGACGCAATTAAGGAAGAGATCGTCCGCCGCGTCTTCCTTGTCCGCATCAAGACGAACGAGGAGATCAAGCGCCAGCGCGTCGCAAAGGTCACCGGCGAAGGTGCTGGCGGCGACAAGACCGTCAAGCGTCAGCCCGTCGTCAAGAAGATCAAGGTCGGCCCGAACGACCCGTGCCCGTGCGGCAGCGGAAAAAAATACAAAAAATGCTGCCGCGACAAGGATCTCGCCGCCGAACGCGGCCAGAACGCGAATTAAGCCCATGTTTCACACCATTCACCACGGATCACTTGAATATCTGACCGCCGACGCGCTTTCCGGGAGCGTGCACTGCTTCTCCACGCGCTTCGGCGGCGTGAGCGAGGGGGCGCTGTCCTCCCTCAATCTCGGCACGCACCGGGGAGACAGGCCGGAAAACGTGCGGGAGAATTACCGCATTCTCGGCACCGCCGTTGGCTTTTCGCCGGAGGAAACGATCTTTACCCGGCAGGAGCATACCGATCTTCTGCTGCGCGTCGGCAAGCAGGACTGCGGCACAGGGCTGGAGCGGGAGCAGACCGCCGTCTGCGACGGGCTTCTGACCGACGAACCCGGCGCGGCGCTCGTCTGCTTCGGCGCGGACTGCACGACGCTGCTGCTGTTTGACCCCGTGCGGCAGGCCATCGCCGCCGTCCACGCCGGGTGGCGCGGAACGGCGCAGGGCATCGCGTACAAGGCCGTTTTGCGCATGCAGGCGGAATTCGGCTGCGCGCCGGAGCACATTCATGCGGCCATCGGCCCGTGCATCGGCCGCTGCTGCTTTGAGGTCGGGCCGGAGGTGCCGGAGGCCATGCGGCGATCGCTCGGCCCGGACGCGGAAGCGGCAATTGAACTGCACGGCGAAAAGGCGCACGTCGATCTGAAGCGCCTGAACCGCATCTGGCTGGAAAGAGCGGGCGTGCAGGTGATCGACATCTGCCCGGACTGCACCAAATGCCAGCCGGAGCGCTTCTGGTCGCATCGCGTGACCGGCGGGAACCGCGGGTCGCAGGCCGCCATCATCCGTCTGAAGGGAGGCGCACCGGCATGAAACGAAAGCTTTTGATGCTCACAGCGCTTGCGCTGTGTCTGGCCCTTCTTTGCGGCTGCACGACGATCGCGACGAGCGAATGGATGCAGAATCTTTTCCCCGTCGGCGACGAGGCCGTCGCCGCCCAGCAGACCGGCTCGGTCAACGGCTCGGAGGATAAGCAGGAGGTCAAGCAGGTCGTCACCGAGACGTATACGGCGCTTGAGTCCTTCGGCCTGGCCTACCAGCCGGATTACGGCCTGCAGCCCTATAACTGCCAGAGCCTCAACAACCGCATCATCTTTTCCTTCCTCTACGAGCCGCTGTTCGCCGTGACAAGCAGCTACGAGGCAGAACCGATTCTCGCCGAGAGCTATTTTGTCACTGACGACGGACGCACGACCACGGTGAAGCTCCGCTCCGGCGTGACCTTCCACGACGGCAGCGCCCTTACCGCGGCGGACGCGGCATATTCCATCGAATCCGCCGCAGGCTCGGAATATTACGGTTCGCGCCTGCGCTTCATCACTTCCGCCGAGGCGCAGGACGATCTGACGCTCGTGCTCTCGACGAGCGAGGCATATGAGTGCCTGCCGCTGCTGCTGGATATCCCCATCATCAAGTCCGGCACGAAGGACGAGGTCAGCCCGCCGGGCACAGGCCCGTATGAATTTGCCGGGACGAAGCTCACGCGCTGTGAAAACTGGTGGCGCGATACCGCGCCGCTGGTCGACTTTGACGAGATCGCGCTGACCGTCTCGTCCACTGCCGCCGACGTGCGTGATAATTTTGAGTATCAGAAGGTCAACATGGTTCTGACGGACCCGAACTCCTCCGCGTTCGCAGGCTTCCACAACGACTACGAGCTGTGGAACGAGGAGACGACCATCATGCAGTACATCGGCTACAACATGAACTCGCCCGTCTTCTCCAACTACGGCCTGCGCGGCGCGATTACCTTCGCCATCGACCGCGAGCAGCTGGTCGAGCAGACGCTGGGCGGCTTTGCCGTCGCGTCGACGCTGCCGTGCTCACCCAATTCCCGGTATTACGACGTGAAGCTGGCCAACAGCTTCGCCTATGACACCGGCTCGTACTACGACCAGCTGGCCAGCGCCTCCGTCGAGGACGCGACCGGCGACGGCATCCTCGACCTCTACGTCCCCTCCAAGGGCTATTCCGTCCCGGTCGAGGGCACGATGCTCGTCTGCTCGTCGAGCTACATCCGCGTACAGGCGGCAAACGAGGCCGCGAAAATGCTCAATTCTCTGGGCTTCAACATCACGGTCAAGTCCATGGAATATACCGAGTACAAGCAGGCGCTTTTACAGGGGAATTTCGACCTGTACTACGGCGAGGTGCGCCTGTCTCCAAACTTTGACCTCTCGCCGTTTTTCGGCGCGACCGGCACGCTCAACTACGGCGACCTGTCCGACAGCACGATGATGAACCTGTGCAGCATGGCCCTCGTCAACAGCGGCAACACGTATAATCTCTATAAGCGTGTATGCGAGCGCGGATACATCACGCCTATCCTGTTCAAAAGCTATGCGCTCTACACCACGCGCGGCGCCGTAACAGAGCCGACACGCTACCTCGACTGGTTCCTGCCGTATACGGCGCAGACGGAAGAATAATGAAAAAACGCGGGAGGATACGCCCATGAAACGAATCCTGATGATCGGCACTGGGGGAACGATCGCGTCCGGGAAGACGGCGGAGGGCCTTATGCCGGAGCTGACGAGCGAACAGCTTTTGTCCTTCGTCCCGGCGGTATCGGCGCTTTGCCGGGCGGAATGCTTACAGCTTTTGTCGCTGGACAGCACGAATCTTGCCCCGTCGCACTGGCTGCTGATCGCGAAGGCCATCCGTGAGCGGTATGACCGCTACGACGGCTTCGTCATCAGCCACGGCACGGACACCATGGCCTATACCGCTGCGGCCCTCAGCTATCTCATTCAGGGGGCGCGCAAGCCTATCATCCTGACTGGCGCGCAGAAGCCCATCAGCTTTGACTCGACTGATTCCAAGGTCAATCTGACCGACGCGTTTCTGTGCGCGTGCAGTGACACCCTGCACGGCGTCATGATCGTCTTCAACGGCAAGGTCATTCAGGGCACCCGCGCCTGCAAAACGCGCACAAAGAGCTACGAGGCCTTCTCCAGCATCAATTACCCGTATCTGGCCGTCTTGCAGGACGGCTGCATTCTGCAGTATATCGAAAACGCCTGCCTGCCCGAGCCGGTCTTCTATGACACGCTCGACGAGCGCGTTGCGCTCCTGAAGCTCATACCCGGCGCGCGGGCGGAGCTTGCGGGCTGGATGCTCCGGCACAACGATGCGCTGATCCTGGAAAGCTTCGGCGTGGGCGGCATCCCGTCGTATGACGGGAATGACTTCCTGTCCGTGCTGGAGGAGGGCATTCAGGGCGGCAAGACCGTCGTTCTGACCACGCAGGTGCAGAACGAGGGCAGCAACGTCGGCGTTTATCAGGTCGGGCACAAGATCCGCGAATGCCCGCAGGTGCTTGAGGCGTTCGACATGACGACCGAGGCCATCACGGGAAAGCTCATGTGGATTCTCGGCCAGACCAAAGACCCCGCCCGCATCCACTGCCTGTTCTACACCCCGGTCGCGAACGACATTCTGAATTACCGCACATGAAAAACCGCCCGGCGCGGTGAAAACCCCCATTTGTTAGCCAGGTATGGGAAAAACCTGATACTAAGAAATGGGGGTTCACTATGTCAAGGGAGAATACACCGGAGTTCGGGAAGCTGGCTGCGGGAACGACTGAAGGGCCTGCCGCCTGCGATTCACAGACGGCAAGCCCTTTTGGCGGCATGATTCTTTGTTGTTCGAAATTTTACCTGACCTTTTGGGGACGTTTCCCGTGCGCGGCGGCCCGGTTTTTTTCAGTCGCCCATCAGCAGGTCCATGACGTACATTTCGAGCTTTTCGAAGTTCTGCTCCTTGACGCAGGCAGCCTGGAATTCGTAGTCGAATCTCTTGACCTTGGCCAGCAGCTTCTCGAAGATCTTCTTGGAGTTGATCAGATGGCGGTAGCAGTCCTCGTCGGGCTGGGTGCGCATGGCCTTGACGTCGAGGCCGACGCATTCAAAGTTGCCGCGGTCGCCGAAGTTGTTCTCGTACAGGACCTTGACCTGGTTGAACGCGTTGCGCAGGTTGTCGACGCCGAACGCCTTGTCCTGGTCGTAGCGGCAGCCGTTCTGGTCGTTCAGATGCACGCCCCACAGCTTATCGAGCGCCAGCGCGAAGCCCATGTCGTTCGCGGGATCAAGACCGGCGAGGATGGAGTGCGCGGATTCGATGCACAGGCCGACGCGGCTCGGATCGACGGTGTATGCGCCGACGGCCAGCGCGTGACCGGCAGTGCCGCAGATGGAGCGGTCGATGGGCTCATTGGGCTTCGGCTCGACAAGGATGAGCGCGTCGTCGCGGTAGGTCAGGATGTCGTTGAACGCGTCGCGCAGCTGGAGGGTCATTTCAACGGGGTTCTTGCCCTCGGCGCAGAGCGTGCCCTCGCGGGCCAGCCACAGCTGGATCTTCTTGGTGCCGAGCGCCTTGGCAATGTCGCAGGAGCGGCGAGCACGCCACTGGGCAAATTCACGGTCTTCCTTGCGGGAGGCGGTGAAGCCGCCGTCATTCGTGCGCTTGTCGAACCACAGACGCGGCGCGACGAACTCTGCAAACAGGCCGTATTTGTCGAGCATCGCCTTGACGTCCTTCGCGTAGTCAACGATCTGCTTCTCGGTCATGTTGTTCATGTCGGGAACGGCGTCGTCGTCATGGAACTGCATGCCGGCCAGACCGATCTCGGCGTACTTCTTCATTTTCTCTTCCAGCGGAATGCTCTTGCGGTGGCCGGGGCCAAAGGTTTCGTTGCCCTCGTGGACGTTCCACGGGCCTGCGGTAAATCTGAATGTTGCCATGTCTGCATCCTCCTGTATCAATTGTCTGGTTTCATACAAATATGTGCTTGAGGGGCGGGCGGCTTTTACCGAAAGCCGCCTCCGGATAGCTCCATCATAGCGGAACAGGCTGTTTGTTCAATGTTAGACTTGCTTTTTTTATCCGACAATCTTGCGATTTTAAATTTTTCGGTAGACTTCCACAAATTCCTTTGCCGCAATTTGTCATGATGCACAAGGACTTTTTTATCCGAAATATCTCCCAAGGGAGCTTGTGCGCGGCGGTCAGACTTCTTATAATAAGCAAAAAAGTTCGGAGGAACAGACCATGCATATGGCAGACGCATTTTTATCTCCTGCTGTCGCCGTTACGATGTACGCAGCCTCTGCTGCTGCGGCGGGCGTTTCGCTCGTGCAGCTGCGCAGGGAGGAGCTTGCCGCACTTCGCATTTTTGAACCGGGAGGGATGCAGCGTGAACAGAGCGGAGCAGGCGGGGCTTGAGCTGCGCGAAATGGACGAGCTGGCGGCGCAGGATTCGGTTCTGCATCGCCTCAGCCCGCTTTCCAAGCTGTTCGTGACGGTTTTTTATATCGCCGTCACGGTTTCCTTCCCGAAATACGGCCTGACGCGGCTTGTCTGGATGGCACTGTTCCCGGTGGCGGGCTATCAGCTTGCGGGGCTTCCGATGCGCCTGTGCTTTCAGAAGCTGCGCATGGTGCTGCCGCTCGTGTGCGCGGTCGGGCTTTTGAATCCGCTGTTTGACCGGCAGATCGTGGCGCAGATCGGCGGGCTTGCCGTCTCCGGCGGCGTTCTGTCGATGCTGACGCTGATCTTAAAGGGCGTTTTCTGCCTGCTTGTGTCCTTTCTGCTGATGGCCACGACCACAATTGAGGAAATTTGCCGCGCGCTGCGGCAGCTGCACGTGCCGAAGCTGCTGACGAATCTTCTGCTGCTGACGTTCCGCTATGTCGGGCTGCTTCTGTCTGAGGTCGCCGTGATGCAGCAGGCCTACAGCCTCCGTGCGCCGGGGCAGAAGGGAATCCATATTTCCGCGTGGGGCTCGTTTCTCGGCCAGCTGCTGCTGCGCAGCATGGATCGGGCGCAGGCGCTCTACGAGAGCATGGAGCTGCGCGGCTTCTGCGGCGAGTTCCCAAGCGCCGCGCATGGGCGCGGCTCGGCAGCGTCGTGGCCGTATGCGCTCTTGTGCCCGGCGCTGATGCTGCTGGCACGGTATTTTGATCTGTCTGCACTGCTTGGCGGACTGTTTGTCTGAGACGGGAGGCGCTTATGCTGGTATTCGATCACGTCAGCGTGTTTTATGGCGGAACGCAGGTGCTGCGCGAGCTTTCGTTTTCCATTCAGGACGGTGAACAGGCCGGCCTGCTTGGCGCGAACGGCGCGGGAAAGTCCACACTGATGAAGGCCGCGCTCGGCCTCGTGCCGTATACGGGCAGCATCACCGTGGACGATCTTCCCGTCACGCGGGAGAATCTGCCCGCCGTGCGCCGGAAGCTGGGCTATGTCCTGCGGGACGCGGATAACCAGATGTTCATGCCGACGGTGCTGGACGATATGCTCTTCGGCCCGATGAACTACGGCCTGAGCCGCGAAGAGGCCGAGCGGCAGGCGGACGAAACGCTTGCCAGTTTGCACATGGAGCATCTGAAGCTGCGCCACAACCACAAAATGTCCGGCGGCGAAAAGCGCATGGCCGCTGTCGCGGCCATTCTTGCCATGAAGCCGGATATGCTTCTCATGGACGAACCGTCCACCGCGCTCGACCCGCGCAACCGCCGCACCCTGATCCGCGTCCTGCGCGCAAGGCCGGAGACGAAACTGATTGCCTCGCACGATCTGGATCTGGTTCTGGAAACGTGCCGCCGCGTGCTTCTGATCGCGGACGGCGCATTGGCCGCCGACGGCCCCGCGCAGGAACTTCTGCGCGACAAGGCGCTTCTGGAAGCAAACGGACTGGAGCTGCCGCTGTGCCTCGCGGGTGTGCCGGAATTGTGAATCTTGCATTGCCGGGCTGCATACAGTATAATGGGAGTGTCCGGGAAAAAGAAAGAAATAAGAGGATTCAGAAAGGACTGTGTAATTTATGGATCGTGCAGAATTAAAGGCCCGCGCAAGAGCGCAGCTCGGCGGCGGTATTTTTCAGAATCTCTGGATGATGGGTCTGGCCGTGTGCCTGCTGATCGGCCTGCTGGAGTCGGCTGCCGCCGGGATCATCCCCGGCATCGGCGCGCTGCTCGTGGTCGGCCCGCTGGAATACGGCATGGCGTATATCTTCCTCAAGCAGGCGCGTGACCATCAGCCCGTGCAGCTGGGCGATATGTTCCGCGGCTTTCAGGATGATTTCGGCGGAACGTTCCTCATCGGCCTCATGACGTCGCTGTTCACGTTCCTGTGGTCGCTGCTGTTCGTCATCCCCGGCATTGTCAAGGCCTATTCCTATTCCATGGCGTACTATATCAAGCTCGACCACCCCGATTACGGCTGGAACGCCTGCATCACCGCAAGCCGTCAGCTGATGGACGGCCACAAGTGGGAAAAATTCGTGCTCGACCTGAGCTTCCTCGGCTGGATCATCGTCGGCTCTTTGTGCCTCGGCGTCGGCACGCTCTGGGTCACGCCGTACATGGAAGCGGCAAACGCGCAGTTCTACGAATACGTCCGCACCTGCCCGTCCGTGGCGGAGGGCTGACCGGCGCTGCGCAATATGGAAAGAACGGGACTCCGCTGCCTGCGGAGCCCCGTTCTTTTTTGCATTTTTATCCGTCAGTCCTTGTATTTCAGCGCCCGGATCGCGTTCAGGACGGCGAGGACCATCACGCCGACGTCGGCGAAGATGGCAGCCCACATATTCGCGACGCCGAAGGCGACGAGCGCGAGGCAGCCGAACTTCACGACCAGAGAGAACACAATGTTCTGCCGGACGATGCCGATGCACTTGCGGGAAATTTTGATGGCCTTTGCGATCTGCAGCGGGTCGTCGTCCATGAGGACGATGTCGGCGGCCTCGATGGCTGCATCGGAACCCATCGCGCCCATTGCAATGCCGATGTCCGCCCGCGTGAGGACCGGGGCGTCGTTGATGCCGTCGCCGACGAAGGCCAGCATATCGTTTTTGCCCTTCGCGGCCAGCAGCTTCTCGACCTCCGCGACCTTGTCGCCCGGCAGAAGCTCACTGCGCACCTCGTCGACGCCAAGCTCGGCAGCTACGCTGTCGGCCACGCGCTTTGCATCGCCCGTCAGCATGACGGTCTTCTGGACGCCCGCGCGCTTGAGCTGCTCGATGGCTTCCTTCGAATGCGGCTTGACGACGTCGGAAATGACGATATGTCCCGCGTACTGGCCGTCAACGGCCATGTGGATGATCGTGCCGGTGCTGTGGCAGTCGCAGTACTGAACGCCCAGCTTTTTCATCAGCTTGCTGTTGCCTGCGGCGACCGCGTGCCCGTCAACCGTGGCGGTGATGCCGTGGCCGCTGAGCTCTTCGATGTCCGTCACGCGGCTGCGGTCAATTTCCTTGCCATAGGCCTTCTGCAGACTCTTGCTGATGGGGTGCGAGGAGGCGCATTCGGCCAGCGCCGCGTATTCCAGCAGCTGCTCCTCAGCCAGCGGGCTGTGGTGGACAGCCGTGACCTCAAACACGCCGCGCGTCAGCGTCCCGGTCTTGTCGAACACGACGACCTTCGCTGCGGACAGGGCCTCCAGATAGTTTGAACCCTTGATCAGCACGCCCTCCCGGCTTGCACCGCCGATGCCCGCGAAGAAGCTCAGGGGAATGCTGATGACCAGCGCGCACGGGCAGCTGACGACTAGGAATGACAGCGCGCGGTAAACCCAGTCGGTCCAGTTCGCGTCAGCCCCCGCAAGCATCCGGCCCAGCGGGACCAGCACGGCCAGCGCCAGCGCTGCGGCGCACACGGCAGGCGTGTAGACCTTGGCAAAACGGGAAATAAACGTTTCGGAGCGCGACTTGCGGGAGCTTGCGTTCTCGACCAGATCGAGGATCTTCGAAACGGTGGACTCGCCGAATGCCTTTGTCGTGCGGATCTTCAGCACGCCGGACAGATCGATGCAGCCGCTGATGATCTCGTCGCCCGCCTTGACGTCGCGCGGCAGGCTTTCGCCGGTCAGCGCGCTGGTGTTGAGACTGGATGTGCCCTCGACGACCACGCCGTCGAGCGGCACCTTTTCGCCCGGCTGGACGACGATGATGCTGCCGACCGCGACCACGTCCGGGTCGACCTGCGTCAGCTGACCGTCCTGCTCAATGTTCGCGTAGTCCGGGCGGATATCCATCAGTGCGGAGATATTCTTCCGGCTCCTGCCGACGGCGTAGCTCTGGAACAGCTCGCCGATCTGATAGAACAGCATAACGGCGATGCCCTCGACATAGTCGCCGCTTTTCGTCCAGATGGCGAGAAAGAACGCGCCGAGCGTGGCCAGCGTCATGAGGAAGTTTTCGTCAAACGCGCGTCCGTTGAGAATGCCCTTTCCGGCCTTGCGCAGAATGTCATAGCCGATGACCAGATACGCGGCCACATAGGCAAGCAGCTGCGGGATGCCGGTGATGGGGATAAATTTCAGCGCAATGAGCATCACGGCGGTGATGAGGATGCGCACGAGCATTTTTTTCTGTTTCTTTGTCATAGCAAACACTCCGTTCCGCGCTGCCGGAGCAGCAATTGCAGCTTAAAGCTCGATCTCGCAGTCAGGCTCGACCTTTTTGCAGGCCTTGCGCACGGCCTTCATGGTCTTCTTCTCGTCTGCGCCCTCGGCGAATTCCACGATCATCTTCTGCGTCATGAAGTTGACGGTCGCGTTCGCAACGCCCTCGGTCTTCTTCGCGGCTTCCTCCATCAGGTTTGCGCAGTTTGCGCAGTCGACCTCGATCTGGTATGTCTTTTTCATGGTCAGGCCCTCCGTTTGAAATTTTGAATTAAACGCTTGCTTAATCATTACATCCGCAGTATACTGAGAAAAACGCCGGAAATCAAGCCCTCCGGGGATCTTGCTTCCAAACGGGCGAACGGAATGTCCAAAACGGACAAAGGAGATGGGACAAATGCCGGAATTCTCTCTTCCGCACGACCACGGCACGCACGGACACACGGAGGATCTGTACCGGGAGCTGAAAAACGTGGAGCACTTCGGCGCGGTGTGCGATATCTTCAAACAGCTGAGCGACCCGACCCGCGTGCGCATTTTCTGGCTGCTCAGCCACCGGGAGGAGTGCGTCATCAACATCGCGGCGCTGCTCGATATGTCCAGCCCCGCCGTCTCGCACCATCTGCGTTCACTTGCGCAGAGCGGGCTGATCGAAAGCCGCCGGTGCGGCAAGGAGGTCTATTACAAGGCGGGCGACACCATGCAGATCAAGCTCCTGCACGAGATCGTCGAGCAGGTCATGCAGATCGCCTGCCCGGAAAAGGCCGTCGACTATCAGGACTCGCAGGAGCAGATCATCCGCCATGTCCACGACGAGCTGACGGCCAATCTCGCCGAGCGCGTCACCATTGAGGAGCTGTCGCGGAAGTATCTGATGAACACGACGACGCTCAAGCGCTGCTTCAAGCAGGTCTACGGCGAGACGATCGCCGCACACATGAAAAAGCACCGCATGGAGCAGGCCGCGTCGCTGCTTCTGAAAACGCAGAATGACATTGCCGCCATCGCGCAGGCCGTCGGCTACGAGAGCCAGAGCCGGTTCACGGCCGCGTTCAAGGAGACATACGGCGAGCTGCCGACAGAATACCGCCGGAGGCGGTCATAAAAATCAGAACCGGTCCGCAGGACACGCCTGCGGGCCGGTTGCCTTATTTCTGTATATTTTATACGTACTGCTGGGTGTCGACGTCGACGACGCCTCTGGTGGTGATGCGGAGCTTGGGGATGACGGGCAGGGCCATAAAGCTGAGCGTCATGAACGGGTCGATGCCCCGGCTGACGCCGAGCGTGAAGGCCGCGTCCTTGGCCGCCTCAAGCTGGTCGTTGACCTCGGTCAGCGGACGGTCGGACATGATGCCCGCGATCTCCAGCACGACCGAACCCTTTACCGTTCCGTTTTCGACCACGACGATGCCGCCGTGGTGCTCGACGATGTAATTCGCGGCGAACGCCATATCGGCGGAGTTCGTGCCGACGACGATGATGTTGTGCGAGTCATGCGAAATGCTGGTCGCGACCGCGCCGGATTTCAGGCCGTAGCCCTGAATGTAGCCGAGGCCGATGTGATGCGTGCCCTTGTGGCGCTCGACGACGGCGATCTTCAGAATGTCCTTTTCCAGATCGACGTGGTCGGCATAGCCGTTGTCGGTCGTGATGATCTCGCCCGGGACCATGCCCAGAACGCCTCTCTGGCGCGTGTCGCGGAAATCGTCGGGCGTGAGCGTCGAGACGTGGAAGGTGTCGTGGGCGCGCTTGTCGAGATATTCCTCGATCTTCGGCGCTTCAAAGTCGCGCAGCTCGCCGTTGTTCCAGTACAGAACGCCCTTCTTGAAGACCATTTCGACGTTGAAGTCCTTGAAATTGTCGATCACAGCGAAGTCGGCCAGATAGCCGGGCGCGATCGCGCCGCGGTTATTGAGCAGGAAATAGCGCGAGGCGTGGTGGCAGGCGGCCTTGACGGCAATGATGGGGTCGACGCCGTATTTGTTGATGGCCTCACGGGCGATATAATCAATGTGACCCTTTTCCAGCAGATCGCTCGGATGCTTGTCGTCGGTGCAGAACATACAGCGCTCGGCGTACTGCGGCGTGAGCAGGGGAGCAAGCGCTTCCAGATTGCGCGCGGCGGTGCCCTCGCGGATCATGATGAACTGGCCGCGCTGCAGCTTTGCCAGCGCGTCCTCCATCGTGGCGCATTCGTGGTCGGAATAGACGCCTGCGGCGACGTAGGTGTCGAGATCCTTGCCCTGCAGGCCCGGCGCGTGGCCGTCGATCTTCTTGTGGTGCGCCTGCGAGGCGACGATCTTCGAGACGACCTCGGCGTCATTGTGGATCACGCCGTAGGAGTTCATCATCTCGGCAAGGCCCTGCACTCTGGGATAGTCGTAGAACGAGTCGATGGCGCGGTAGTCCAGATTCGCGCCGGATTCGTCCATCGGCGTGGCCGGGACGCAGGACGGCAGCATGAACCGCACGTCGATGGGCAGCCCCTCGGTCGCCTGGAACATATAGTCAATGCCGTCGGTGCCCATGACGTTGGTGATCTCATGGGGGTCGGTGATGACGGTGGTCGTGCCGTGCGGCAGCGTCGCGCGGACGAATTCCTTCGGCGTGACGAGACTGGATTCCAGATGGATGTGCGCGTCGACGAAGCCGGGGCAGACGATCTTGCCGGTCATATCGTACTCGACCTCGCCCTCATAGCTGCCGAGGCCCACGATCAGGCCGTTCGCCACGGCGATGTCGCACGTCAGCAGCTCATTGGAGAATACGTTGACATACGTCGCGTTTTTCAGCACCAGATCGGCCTTCTGCCGGCCGGAGGCGGCCTCGATCACACGCTGCTTCTTTAACAGCTTCCGCTGGATCTTCGCTGCGTAGCTCTCAATGGGAAAAGCCATGGAACATCTTCCTTTCTGCGTTCAGTTTTGCTTGTATCTGATATTAGATGGAATTATAGCACTGCTCCTGCCGCTTGTCCATGTTCATTTTCTACGGAATGTCGCAGATTCTTTTTTGCAATCTGTACAGAAATGGCGATGTGTGATATGCTTAGTGCACAAACAGGAGGCGAACGTCATGAAATTACTGATGCACATCTGCTGCGCGCCCTGCGCGAATATGCCGGTCGACGCGCTGCGCGCGGATGGGATCGATCTGACCGGATACTGGTATAACCCCAACATTCATCCATTTACCGAATACCGCGCCCGGCGGAACTGCCTGCAGGAATACGCGAAGACCATCGAGCTGCCCCTTCTCATGCGCGACGATTACGGCCTGCGGCCATTCGTGCGCGAGGTAGCAGACGATATCGCGGGCCGGTGCGTCAAATGCTACGAAATGCGCCTTTTTGAGGCGGCACGGGCCGCGAAGGAGGGCGGGTTCGACGCGTTTACGTCGTCTCTGTTCATCAGCCCCTATCAGAAGCACGAGCTGATGCGCGACGTGGCCTACCGCGCGGCGGAGGAATACGGCGTGGAATTTTATTATCAGGATTTCCGCCCCATGTTCCGCGACGGCCAGGCCCGTGCGCGGGAGCTGGGCTTTTATATGCAGAAATACTGCGGCTGCGTCTTCTCCGAGCAGGAGCGCTATCAAAAGCCCAGCCGGATCATCCCGTGAGGCAAATCAGCACCTGCCTGCCTTATGGAGCTTCCGAATGAGCACAACGGCCAGCGCAATGACAAGCGCGCTGAACGCGCCCACGCAGGTAAGCCGGATGACCAGCCTGCGGTGCGCGGCCTGACGGGCGGCCTCGCGGGCGGCTTCCTCCGCGGCCTTTTGCGCTGCCTCCTGCGCGGCCTGCTCCTCGGCCTGCCGCTGGAGCTCGGCCTGCCGTTCTTCCTCGGCCTTCTTTTCCTCTGCGGCTTTCGCTTCGGCGGCAAGCCGCTCTTTCTCTGCCTGCTCGGCCTTCGCCTGCTCTTCGGCGAGGCGGGCTTCTTCGGCTTCCTTTTCGGCCTGCTCCCGTTCCAGCCGCACCTGCTCGTCAAGATAGGTCTTCAGCAGCACGGCCAGCTGGCCGCAGATCACAGAGCCTGCGCTCTGCCCATCGGCATACGCCATGTCCACGTTGCCGCCCGGCCCATAGGACAGGCCGCTCGTATACACGGCCAGCAGAAACGGCCGCTCGGCCCAGATAATGCCGACGTCGTTCTCCGCGCCCTCGTAGCTGCCGTATTTGTGCGCGATGGGCGTTTCATCCACGTCGAGATACGTCTTGAAATACGCGTCCGGGCAGGCAATTTTCAGGTAGTCGATCAGCTCGGGATATTGCTCCTGCCCGTCCCAGACGACCTTCAGCGTGTCCAGCATCATGCGCGTGCAGAACAGGTGGTCATAATAGTAATTCTGCGGGATCTCGTCGTCGGTCATGGTGAAATATTTACGCATGGCCATCTTGTATTCCGGCCAGTCGCCAATGCGCCGCCAGAGGGAATACGAAAGCTCGTTGTTGGAATAGACCAGCGACTGATAGTGCGCCTCGTCCAGCGAAGCGCCCTGCGTGATCATCGTGTCCCCGGTGATCTCACCCGCGAGCTGCATATCATAATAATACAGGTTCAGCGGCAGCTTGTAGGTGCTTGCGCCGTAAAGCATTTTCGTCTCGTTGAAGTCATACTGTTCGCCGGTTTCCGGCACGTAAAAGCTGATCTCGAAATTATCCCCGGTCAGCGCGTGCTCAGCGCGGAAGTCGTCCATCAGCTGCTCCAGCGTCTTCCCCGTCACATCGGGGGCCGTATATGCCTCTGCTGCCAGCGCGGGAACCGCCGTCTGCGCAAGACACGCCGCGCAGAGCAGCGCCGCCGCTGCCGCCCGGACTTTTTTCATTCTCATATCCGCTTCTCCTTCTGCGTTTTCAAGTATCTGCATCATACCGCAACGCGGCCGGATTTGCAACCATGCACCAAACGGGCAGGCCCGGCATATGGTAGGGAAGACAGAAAACATTCTTGTCTTTGAAGGAGGGGTTTTATGAATCAACCCTGCAATTATACGACGACCGGGGGCTGTCCCGAGCCGCAGGCGGTTCAGGGCTGCGCGGCCTGCTCCGGCGGCAGCCAGCAGACGTGTCCGCCGCCCTGCCCGCCGCCTTGCCCGCCGCCGTGTCCCGGGCCGGGGCCGTTCCCGCCGTATCCGCCCCCGTTCCCGCCGGTCTGGCCGGGTGAGCGGCCCGTCGCGCCGGTCACGGAGGCCGATATCAGCTGCGGCTGCGGCTGTTCCTGCGCGCCGGGGCTTGTCGCGGCACTGCAGCTGCTGTGCCGTCCGCGCTTCGCGGCGCTGACGGACTATCAGCAGTTCGCGTTCATCACGCGCGATTTCGTGCTCGGCTCGTCGCTGAACTGTCCCGCAGCGGCCACAACTCCATACGACAACCTGACCGGGCCTCTGGACGGGGAATTTGTGAAGATCACGCCGGATTCGTGTGAGAATTTAGAGGTTTCCGGCCAGATCTACTATCCCAACCCCATCTGCACCGGGGGCACGGAGACAGCCTGCTGCGCCGCGGGGCCGTATTTTGACGCGGATTCCGTGCGGCTGTGCGGCTTGAGCGCCGTCGCCTTCGGCGTGACGGAGACGACCGACTTCCCCAGCGCAGAGGCGGCCTATAACGAGCTTGCAAAGCTCTTCTATCAGGCCACCCATGCCGGCTGCGGCCCCATGCCGTCGACGCCCGTCAAGCCGACGCCGTGCGACCGCTCGACAGGCGATATCGCCGGACGCGGCACGGTTTCCCTGACGGCAGGCCCGCTTGTGCTCGGCAACGTCAGCGTGCTCGGCGAGGTCGGGGACGTTCTGATCCTCGCCAACAGCGAAGACCGCCTGTTCTATTTCGTCTGCCGCAGCACCATCGGGTTCATCGGGTAAAAGACACCCCGCCGCAGTTCATTCGGACTGCGGCGGGGCACTTTGTATGCAGGTCAGCTGTGGGCAAAGCCGTACCGATTGCATACGCCTTGAAATTATTCCTCTTCGGTTGGGATCCTCGTCACGAGGGGCTTGCCGTTGGCGTCGAGCAGCGGGGTCAGGCCGCCGGCATTGCCGGAAGCGATCCAGAGATAGTTGACGCCGGTCGTTTTGTCGACCCAAATCTCACGGTTCGTGGTCCAGGTACTGCCCTCGTTCAGCACCTTGATAAAGCGCTCGTCCTGCTTCGCCATATTACTTCGTCTCCTTTACCGTCTCGGCAATGCCGGAAGCCAGACCCGCAAAGCCCTGCAGCTCGGACGGGATGATGATCTTCGTGGCCTTGCCGTCCGCGACCTTCTGCATGGCCTCAAGCGCCTTAAGTTTCAGAACCTGGTCGTTCGGGGCCTTTTCGTTCAGCAGCGCCAGAGAATCGGCCATGGCCTTCTGCACGGCCATGATGGCCTGCGCTTCGCCGTCAGCTTTGAGAATGGCTGCCTGCTTTTCGGCTTCTGCCTTGAGGATGGCGGCCTGCTTTTCCGCGTCTGCCTTCAAAATCGCGGCTTCCTTTTCGCCCTCGGCGACAAGGATCTGGCTGCGCTTCGTGCCTTCTGCCTGCAAGATAGCCTGCCGGCGGTCACGTTCGGCCTTCATCTGCTTTTCCATGGAGTTCTGGATGTCCTGCGGCGGGAGAATGTTCTTCAGCTCCACGCGGTTGACCTTGATGCCCCAGGGATCGGTGGCCTCGTCGAGAATGGCGCGCATCTTGGTGTTGATGACGTCGCGGGACGTGAGCGTCTGGTCAAGCTCAAGATCGCCGATGATGTTGCGGAGCGTCGTGGCCGTGAGCGTCTCCATGGCCATCATGGGCCGTTCGACGCCGTAGGTGTAGAGTCTCGGGTCTGTGATCTGATAATAGACGACGGTGTCGATCTGCATGGTGACGTTATCCTTGGTGATCACGGGCTGCGGCGGATAGTCGAGCACCTGCTCCTTCAGGCTGACCTTCTTGGCCACGCGCTCAATGAACGGGACTTTGACGTGCATGCCGACCTGCCAGACCTTGCTGAACGCGCCGAGGCGCTCAATAACGTAGGCACGGGACTGCTGGACGATATGAATGTTGCTGATGACGATGATGAGCGCCAGAACGGCGATCACAACAATGGGGATCCATTCCATAAACCTTGTTCCTCCTTCGGTTTTTCAGTTCTTTTTTTATGATGGTTATGCTTTCGTACAGGGACACTTTGCGGGTCTGACATAGAGCTTCGCACCCTCGACGCGCTCGATGGTCACGTGGCCGCCCGCCTCGACACGTTCGCCCGTCGTGCACTTCGCCGTCCAGAGAACGCCGTTGATCTTCACGGCTCCGGTATCAGCACATGCGTCGATGGGCTCCGTGACCATGGCCGTTTCGCCGACGAGGCGGTCGGCATTCATACGCTCCGGCTTTTTTGCCCACTTTTTTCGAGCCGCCGGGCACGCGAACGCCAGCAGCGCCGCCGAAACGACGAGAAATACCGCCAGCTGCACGCCGAGTCCCGCGCCGAGAATTGCCGCGATCAGCGCGCACACCGCGCCGCCGATGAACCAGACGGACACCAGCGTGACCGTCGCGGCCTCTGCCACGATGAAGACGACGATGGCGATCAGCCATCCGATCACTGCCTGAGACATGGGAACCTCCTCCTCTTTTTTGAATTTCTGTGCTGCTTCCAGTATACCGTATTTCCGAACGCTTGTCACTTTAAATAAATATAAAGTTTTTCCTCACATTTTACAAAATCGTAACAGATAGGGTTTGCTATTTGCGCCGGGATTCCGTATACTTAGAGAAACTATAGAATGCTTGGAGAGAAAACTATGGATACGATGACTTTCTGCGTGCCGTGCCTGTTTGGGCTGGAGGGTCTGGTCGGCGACGAGCTGCGGCGGCTGGATCTGCAAAACGTCCGGGTCGAGGACCGGCGCGTTTTTTTTGAAGGCGATTTCGCCGCCATGGCGAAGGCCAACCTCTGCTGCCGCATGGGCGAGCGCGTGATGATTTTGCTGGCTGAATTCGACGCGCACAGCTTTGAGGACCTGTTCCAGGGCGTGAAGGCCGTTCCGCTCGAGCGCTTTATCCCGAAGGACGGCGCGTTCCCCGTCAAGGGCTACAGTCTGAACAGCCAGCTGCACTCCGTTCCCGACTGTCAGGCCATCGTCAAGAAGGCCGCCGTCACGCGGCTGGGCGAGAAATACGGCCTCGGCTGGCTGCCGGAGACGGGCGAAACGTATCAGCTGCGCTTTTCCATCATGAAGGATCATGTGGAGCTGTTTCTGGACACGTCCGGCGTGAGCCTGCACAAGCGCGGCTACCGCCGCGAGGCCAATCTTGCGCCGCTGCACGAGACGATGGCGGCCGCCATGGTCAATCTCGCGCGCTACCGCGGGCGGGACTTCTTCTGGGACCCGTTCTGCGGCTCGGGCACGATCTGCATCGAAGCGGCGATGATCGCGCTGAACCGCGCGCCGGGCCTGAACCGGTCGTTCATGGCGCAGAAGTGGGCCTGCGTCCCGGAGACGGTCTGGCAGCAGGCCAGGACCGAGGCGCTCGACCGTGAGTACAGGGGCGAGTACCGCATTCTCGGCTCCGACATTGACCCGGCTTCTCTGGAGATCGCGCAGCAGAACGCACGCAAGGCGGGCGTCGGCAAGCTGATCGAGTTCCGCGAGGCGGACGCAACGAAGCTGAGCCTGCCCGCGGACAGGGGCCTCATCGTCTGCAACCCGCCCTACGGCGAGCGTATGCTTGAGCAGCGCAGCGCCCAGCGGCTCTACAGTGCGTTCGGCCGGCACCTCAAATACGCGGACGGCTGGAAAAAATACATCATCTCCTCCGAACCGGAGTTCGAGCATTACTACGGCAAACAGGCCGTTAAAAAGCGCAAGCTCTACAACGGACGGCTGCAGTGCAATGTGTATATGTACTATTGAGCGCCGCCTGTACCCATAAGACGAACAGAACAGGAGAAAGTTCCGCTATGAAGCATATTTTTATCGTCAATCCCGCAGCCGGGAAGTCAGACCGGACGGCGGAATACCGGGAAATGATCGACGCGGCGTTTGCGCCGCGCGGGTTAAGCTATGAATTGCTCGTTTCTGGTGCACCCGGTGAGTGCCGGACGCTGGCGCGGCAGGCGGCGCAGTCCGGCGAGGAGGTGCGCCTGTACGCCTGCGGCGGCGATGGGACGCTCAACGAGGTGATCAACGGCGTCGTCGGCTATGACAACGCCGCCGTGACGCATTTTCCCGGCGGCTCCGGCAACGACACAATCAAAATTTTTGACGACCCCGCCGCCTTCACCTCCATTGAGCGTCTGCTGGACGCGGAGGAGGCGCGGTTCGATCTCATCCGCTGCAACGATTCTTATGCGCTGAACGTTCTTTCCATCGGGTTTGACGCGCGGGTCGGCACGGATATCGCCCGCTTCAAGCGCCTGCCGCTCGTGAGCGGCAAGGGCGCGTACATCCTGTCCATTTTCTCGAATATGCTGCACGGCCTGACGGCGGATTACACCGTTACGCTGGACAGCGGCAAGGTGTTCTCGGGCCGGAAGACCATGATCTGCGTCTGCAACGGCCGGTGGTACGGCGGCGGTTTCAACCCCGTGCCGGAGGCCGAGCCGGACGATGGGCTGCTGGATGTGCTTGTGGTTGAAAAGGTCAATCTGCTGCAGGTTGCAACCGTCGTCGGTCACTACCAGAAGGGCCGCTACGCCGATTATCCGTCGCTGATCTATCACGCCCGCTGCCGCTCTCTGCGCATTGAATGTGTAAAAGAATCTGTTGTCAATATCGATGGCGAGGCTGCCTACACAACGGACGCAAAAATCGAACTCATTCCGCAGGCCATCCGCTTTTTCTACCCGAAGGGGCTGACCTATCACACGAAAAATTCACAGTCTGGTCATAAATTTGCCGAAATTACCCCTTGACTTTTTGGCGCATCTGATTATGATATAGATGTTAGCAGTCAGAGAGACTGAGTGCTAAAAAATCTTGTAAAACGCGCTGTATGAAACAGCGACTGGATACTGGAGGTAATTGTTATGAAGCTGACCCCGTTGGCAGACAACGTTCTGCTCAAGCACATGGAAGCTGAGGAAAAGACCGCGTCCGGCATCATCCTCTCCACCGCCAATAAAGAAAAATCCGTGATCGCGGAAGTCATCGCGGCCGGCCCCGGCACCGACGATGTTAAGGTTACGGTCAAGCCCGGCGACAAGGTTGTGACCGGCAAGTACGCGGGCCAGGAGCTGAAGCTCGACGGCGAAGATTACGTCATCGTCAAGATGGCCGACATTCTGGCAGTTGTAGAATAATTCGTGTTTGATTGAAAGGAAGCAATTCTTATGGCAAAGCAGATTGTTTATGGCGAAGAGGCCCGCAAGGCCCTGCTGTCCGGCATTGACCAGCTCGCCAATACTGTTAAGGTAACCCTCGGCCCGAAGGGCCGCAACGTCGTGCTCGGCAAGAAGTTCGGCTCTCCGCTGATCACCAACGACGGCGTGACGATTGCAAAGGATGTAGAACTTGAGGACGCATTCGAGAACATGGGCGCGCAGCTCGTCCGCGAGGTCGCAACCAAGACCAACGATATCGCAGGCGACGGCACCACCACCGCCACTCTGCTCGCGCAGGCCATCGTCCACGAGGGTCTGAAGAACGTCTCCGCAGGCGCGAACCCGATGGTCATGCGCAAGGGCATGGAAAAGGCCGTTGAGACCGCCATCGACACCATCAAGGCAAACTCCGAGACGATCAAGGGCTCCGACGACATCGCAAGAGTCGGCGCCGTCTCCTCCGGCGACGAGTCCGTCGGCAAGCTGATCGCCGAGGCCATGGATAAGGTCGGCGCGTCCGGCGTGATCACCATCGAGGAATCCAAGACTGCCGAGACGGGCCTTGAGGTCGTCGAAGGTATGCAGTTCGACCGCGGCTATATCTCTCCCTACATGGTCACAGACACCGACAAGATGGAAGCCGTCATCGATGATCCGTATATCCTCATTACCGACAAGAAGATCTCCTCCATCCAGGAGATCCTGCCCCTGCTCGAGCAGATCGTCAAGACCGGCAAGAAGCTCGTCATCATCGCAGAGGACGTCGAGGGCGACGCACTGGCCACCCTGCTGGTCAACCGTCTGCGCGGCAACTTCACCTGCGTGTGCGTCAAGGCTCCCGGCTTCGGCGACCGCCGCAAGGAAATGCTCAAGGATATCGCCATCCTGACGGGCGGCACTTATATCTCCTCCGAGCTCAACATGAACCTGCCCGACACGCAGATCACCGATCTCGGCACGGCCCGCCAGATCAAGGTCACCAAGGACAACACCGTCATCGTCGACGGCGCAGGCGACGCCAACGAGATCAAGGCCCGTATTGCGGAGATCAAGAACACCATCTCCGTCACCACGTCTGATTACGACAAGGAGAAGCTGCAGGAGCGTCTTGCCAAGCTGTCCGGCGGCGTAGCCGTTATCAAGGTCGGCGCACAGACTGAGGTTGCCATGAAGGAGCAGAAGCTCCGTGTGGAGGACGCACTGAACGCAACCCGCGCAGCTGTCGAAGAGGGCATCGTGGCTGGCGGCGGCACTGCCTACGTCAACGCGATCCCGGCTGTTGAGAAGCTGGTCGCAAAGCTGTCCGGCGACGAGAAGACCGGCGCGCAGATCATCGCAAGAGCGCTGCAGGCCCCGATCCGCCAGATCGCCGAGAACGCCGGCGTCGACGGCTCCATCGTCTACGACAAGATCCGCTCCAGCCGCAAGGTTGGCTATGGCTACAACGCCTACACCGAGACGTACTGCGACATGATCCCGTCCGGCATCGTCGACCCGACCAAGGTCACGCGCACCGCTCTGGAGAACGCCGCATCCATCGCCTCCTGCGTCCTGACGACCGAATCCCTGGTCGCCGACAAGCCCGACCCCAAGGCCGACGCCGCCATGGCAGCCGCAGCCCAGGGCGGCGGCATGGGCGGGATGTACTAAGAGACGCCGCAAAGCCTTGAAATTGCTTGATTTTTTGGATGCGCAA